>ERZ857629.31-NODE-31-length-182956-cov-16.035309_pt1 | contig 182956 bp, 153 predicted proteins | sample MGYA00519700_ERZ857629 | MGnify/ENA primary metagenome ERZ857629 (study PRJEB31778, sample SAMEA3449351) | human gut metagenome | biome: human gut; feature: human-associated habitat; material: faeces | place: United Kingdom | collected 2010/2012 ... | reverse complement strand
CTGCATGTAGCGGCACACCTCGTAGTCGTTCAGCACGTCCGACTTGCGGACGGCTCTGATGGCGGCGTTCACTGCCGGGACGGTCGTATGGAACAATCCGGCTATTTCGGTGGCGGTCATCCACACGTCGTTACCGGTTACGCTGACTGCCTTGTCCTCGATGATGATTGTGTCACGTTTCATGGCTTTTCTTTTTAGATGGTGCAACCTGCAAATTCCTCGACGCCGTTCAATCTTGCGGCAAGGTTCTCCATGTCCTGATTGAGCTTCTCTTTGGTTATCTTTGCGTAAATCTGCGTCGTCTTTATGCTCTTGTGTCCGAGCATGGAGCTGACCGTTTCGATGGGAACACCGTTGGAGAGGAATATCGTCGTGGCTGCCGTGTGGCGGCTCTGATGCCACGTGATATGCTTGGTGATGCCGCAACGCTTGGCGACGGCACGGATACCGGCAAGGCACGTGTTATAATGCGGAACGGGAAATATCCTGCCGTCCCCGCACAGTCCCCGGTATTTGCCGATTATGCGGTTGGCGATGTCGAGCAGGCGGATGTTGGACACCACGCCCGTTTTCTGGCGGTTGATGTTTATCCACTCGTGTTCGTCGAAGTAGGTGCGGATATTCTCTTCCGTAAGGTTGCGCATATCCGCGAACGACAGCCCCGTGAAGGCGCAGAACAGGTAGAGGTCGCGGTACAATTCCTGTTTGGCGTTTTTCAGTTTCCCCTCCATCAGCAGGCGGATCTCATCTTTGGTCAGGAAACTGCGTGTTGTTTCCTCCTTCTTGATTTCATACTCGCGGAACGGGTCGCGCGTCAGCCACTCGTTGTTGATGGCGATGAATACCATCGTCCGTAACGGGCAGACGTACAGCCACACGGTATTGGTGCAGCAGTGCTTGTCCGTGCGCAGGAACATCTCGAAGTCGGAGATGAAAGCCGGGGTAAGCTCTTTTAGGGCGATGTCCTTCACATGGTAGCGGATGTCGAGGAACTCTTGCATGTGCTTGTAAACGGTGCGGTACTTCAGCAGCGTGCCTTTGGCTTTCATGCCTGCCTCCACCTGCTTCTCGTAGTCCTCGTTGTGCTGGCGGAACACCTGCATCAGCGTGTGGTAGCGGTGTTCCAGTCCGAGAAAGGCGTTCTTCACCTTCTCCGCCGTGACGAAGTTGTCACGCTCCATGATTTCCTGATAATGCCTGTTGATGCGTACCCGCATCTTGTCAAGCATACGGTTCGTTTCGAGTGCCGCCGTGCTTCTGCCCGTGACACGTCCACCTTTGGTGTCCCACAGTTTCGGATCGACAGTCAGTTTGCAGCTGAACTGTGTCTGGCTGCCGTCCACCGTGATGCGTCCCATGACGGGAACTGTCCCGTCCTTTTTCACTACCTGACGCTTGAGGTAGTAGATTACTGAAAATGTACTCTTCATTGTCCTTAATTTTTGGGTTTCAAAATTAGTTGGTGAAGAGTCCGGTGTTGGTACGCAAAACGGGGAGGAACGGCGCAATCTTTTTCCGTAACCTGATTTTTCGCATGAGTTATGGATAACTCACTATTCCTTAGAGCCTTGTTTCGCTATTCGTACCCGTTTGTCGCATTTTCGGGCATGGTTACGAACAAGTAACGTAGCGGCGTCAGGATTTGGCTTCGGCAGGGATTGTAATGGCTTCACGGATTATCGCCACTTCAACCAAAACCCTTGTAACTCAATTCTATCACTATATCTTTCCGCATTTCACTTTTTTGTAGTAACTTTGCGACGCGAAAATCATAAATATCAAATATAAAATTATGCAACAGTTTATCGATTCTTACGATTTCAAAGGCAAAAAAGCCATTGTTCGTGTGGATTTCAACGTTCCACTTAACGAGAATTTCGAAATTACAGATGATACACGTATCCGTGCAGCTCTTCCTACTCTTAAGAAGGTGCTCGCTGGCGGTGGTGCATTGATCATTATGTCTCACCTCGGACGTCCTAAGAAGGTAGACCCTAAATTCTCTCTCAAGCACATATTGGCACACGTAAGCGAGCTTCTCGGAGTTCCTGTTCAGTTCGCCGAGGATTGCCAGAAGGCTCAGGCTCAGGCAGCGGCTCTTAAGCCGGGCGAAGTTCTCCTTCTCGAGAACCTTCGTTACTATGCAGAGGAAGAGGGAAAACCTCGCGGACTTGCTGAGGATGCTACCGATGAGGAGAAGAAGGCAGCTAAAGACGCTGTAAAGGCTTCTCAGAAGGAGTTTGTAAAGACATTGGCATCTTATGCTGACTGCTATATTAACGACGCTTTCGGAACAGCACACCGTGCTCACGCTTCTACCGCTCTTATCGCTAAGTATTTCCCTAACGACAAGATGTTCGGTTACCTTATGGAGGGTGAGATCAAGGCTATCGATAACGTTCTTAAGAACGCAGAGCGTCCTTTCACTGCCATCATCGGTGGTTCTAAGGTAAGTAGCAAGCTTGCAGTTTTGGAGAATATGCTCGATAAGGTAGACAACCTCATCATCGGTGGTGGTATGGGTTACACCTTCATCAAGGCAGAGGGTGGTAAGATAGGTAACTCTCTTCACGAGGACGAACTTATGCCTGAAGCACTTTCTATCCTTAACAAGGCTAAGGAGAAGGGCGTTAACATCTATCTTTCAGTTCAGACTCTCGTAGCTGACGCATTCTCTGCAGATGCTAATACTCAGCTCGTGCCTTCACACGAGATTCCTGATGGTTGGGAAGGCGTGGACGCAGGTCCTAAGTCTCTCGAGCGCTGGAAGAAGGTTATCCTCGACTCTAAGACTATCCTCTGGAATGGTCCTGTAGGTGTGTTCGAGATCGACAAGTTCGCTCAGGGAACACTTCAGATCGCTAAGGATCTCGCTGAGGCTACGGAGAAGGGTGCATACACTCTCGTAGGTGGTGGCGATTCAGTGGCTGCCGTTACTAAGATGGGCTTCGCTAAGAAGGTAAGTTATGTAAGTACCGGTGGTGGTGCTATGCTTGAGGCTCTCGAAGGAAAGACTCTTCCTGGCATCGCAGCTATCCTCGAATAATCTTATATTCAAATAAATAATCAGGGCAGGCCATAACGGTCTGCCCTGATTTGTTGATGTTGTCCCTGGTCAGTCACTAGTGGTGAGGAAAATACTCGCTTGGATGATACATAGGGGCCCCTCTGACCTTCTTTTTACTATAAATATGTTGTACAATATAGAAATTGTATATATCTTTGTAAAAAAATATATGAGATTATGACTTTTGAAAGAATTGTTGATGATGGAAGACTTTGGGCGGTCAGATATGACGGGAAGGAGATTAATTGTTTCGAAGAATTGTTTGGTCACTGGTACGATATGCAGTGGTTAAGGGATTTCTTTCAAAACAATATTTCTGATCTTGAGTCATTTTTTCATATTTCAAATGTTTATGATGCTGTTTTGGGGACAATCGACGAAGCGTCTCGACTTGAATGTCTGATGCTGGACCTTACTCCTGAATCTAATCTTGACCTTTTATTTAGGCATTTGGAGAATAGTAGGTTTTCTCAAATGCTCTTGAGTAGGGAGAAAGCTAAAGGAGATGGCTCGAGAAAGCATCCTTCCTGGTTGAGAATATATGCCATTAAGATGGAACCCGGTGTATATGTTGTTACTGGTGGTGCCATTAAATTAACAGCGACAATGGCAGAAAGACCGCATACATTAATGGAACTTAATAGATTAGAAATGGTTAGGAATTATTTCATTGACAATAACGTTTTTGATAAAGATGGTCTTAATGATTTTTTAGAAAATGAGTAGGGTAATAGATTTTCTGACAGAGCACGAGAGCACGTCTTCTTCGAATTGGAAGAAAGATGCTTTATGGAGAAGGAATAATGAAAGATGGCTTAAGTATGCGAGAGTCATAACAATAAGAATTATGGATGCGATGGATGAGCAATCCATAACTCAATCTGTCCTTGCTCAAAGAATGGGGTGTAGCCAGCAGTACGTCTCTAATATCTTGAGAGGAAACTCTAATATGACTCTTGAGACGATAGCTAAGATAGAGGATGCTTTGGGTATAGATATCCTGAATACGACTTTGAACTATGTTTCGGGGTATTTTAGTGATAGCGTCACTGCGCCATCATATGGAAACGATGAGAAAAAATAACAGCAGCCACCAGAATGGCGACTGCTGTGTTGATGTCTAATCAAAAATTACTAACCTTTTTGCAAAGGTATGAAAAAAGGTTTTTTGTGTCACTACCTAAAAGTAGTGATTTTGCACTTCTTCTATAGCGAGTTTATGGCCTTCGCCTTTTCGATGAAGTAGTTATTGCTTGTTCCTAGGAGCCGGTAACGGCAGTTGCTCCACGAAGCAGCTTCGTCTTTGATGCTCATATCTTCGCCGGTGTCATTAGGCACGAAGTCGCTTATTCTTTTCTGCCAGTCCTTAATTCTGTTAGTCGCGCTGTCGTAATCCATAAGCCCGTTTCCCGGAGCCACGAGGCGCTTCAGTTCATCGACGTAGATTTGCTTGAATTCCTGAATGCGAATGAGACGCTCCATAAGCTTTCCCATTCCTCCCCATTGAGTAGGGTTCTGCTTGGCCGGGTCATAGCAGTTGCTGGTTCCGAGGGTGTTGTCGTAATCGTAGGGGATAAAGAACACCTTGTAGTTCAGTTTATCCGGTGAGTTGAAATAAAGGTAGTAGTTATTTCCGTTATTCCACATATCATCCCACATTCCGACTGCTACGTTGACGGCGTATGTGCGCATTAGCAGCTCTACGTCGCATACCTCGCTTATCCACTTCTTGAAGCTCTCGTCGCTTTTTCCGTTAAGCTTGGCTATAAAGTCCTGAAGCTGCGCCTTTGCGTCTTCGAATGTGCCCACGGTCTCCTGGAGCGAGTAAGTGTATTCGTGGATGTTGTCATCTTCGCCGAAATTGGCATTCGTGGAGCGCAGGTCGGCGGGCCCATTGGCCGTGTAAGTGCACTTCCAGAGGTTTCCGTCGGTGCTGCCGAACTTGTCCTTCTTACGGGCGATGTATTTGTTATCGTAGGGCTCTATGAGGCTGTAAACTCCGAAATATGCCGGTTTCGTGTCGCCCTGGACGTGAATCCATACTCGCGCATAGCATATTTTCGACGCGGTCCAGATGCCAGCCCTGTTGAATAGGTCGAAACAGAAAGGCTCGCGGATGTAGGTAGGGTCGTTGTTGAACCACTTGAGTGTCATCTTGCGTATGCCGTTGATTTCGTGGTCCTTATCTTTTTCGAATTTTCTAAGGTTAAGCCCGAAGTGGCAGTGATGCCAATCCGCCCCTTCCGTCTGGTGCGTGCCGCTTTCCGGTCTTCTTCGGGAGGTGTTTCCCCTAAGTCTAACGCCTGCGTTAGTGATGTTCCAGATATCGTTACCTTTCTTATAGGTGACGTCGCAGTGAAAGTACGCCTTGGTCTTGTTGTCCTTATCGTAGGTCGAGAGAAGTCGCTGCCATTCTTCCGGAGTCAGGCTTATGGTGATTTCCGGGATTACGTCGAAGTCCCAGACGTAAGACAGACCGTCACCAGTGGATGGTTTGTCCGGGGTGGGCTTTTCCGGAGTAGGTTTTTCGGGTGTGGGCTTCTCGGGAGATGGCGTAGGCTCGTCATTTATTTTATCACAACTGCAGATAATGAGGGAGCATAGTGCTAATAGTGTTAGAATCCTTTTATGCATATCTTCCTTAAAGTAAAGGGCCGCAGCCTCACGGCGAGCGACCCTAAAATGTGTACTAAAACCTAAACCTATAACAAAGATGCAAAAGGAAATGGTTTCGTTGCACACATAGATGAAAAAAACTAAAAATTATTCAGCTTTTTTTGCAGCCTCAACTGAAAGTTTGCGGAACTCCTTAAGATCTTTCATAAGATCAAGAGCAGCTTTGCGTGCGCGAGCGCCTGCAGCCTTGTTACCTTTCTCTACCTGTGCCTCTGCGTTAGCCTTGAAAGCTTCAATCTCAGCATTGATTTTTTCTACTAGATTTTTCATGACTCTTAGTGTTTAATGGTTTATAATTAATGTCTAATTCTCTAATAGGGTGCAAGATAAATAACAAAAAAGGTTTTTGCAAGATTTTTTTTACTTTTTTGCGTTTAAAACGTTCATTGCCCTGTCTGCACCCACGAAAATCCAGTCTTTTACCCCTTGGATGACCTTTTCCGACAGATTATCCATCTCCTTCATCTCCTCTTCACTGAGGTTTCCCAAGACGTAGTCAGCCTGTGCTCCGGTGCTGAATTCGTGTCCTACGCCCATTCTTATTCTGGCGTAATTTTCGGTTTCGAGACATTCTGCTATGTTCTTCAATCCGTTATGGCCGCCGTCGCTACCGTTTTTGCGCATACGCAATTTGCCGAAAGGAAGATTGATGTCGTCGCATATTACCAGAAGTCTATCCGTAGGTATGGGGAGCTTCTGGAGATAGTATCTTACGGCGTTTCCGCTGAGGTTCATATAGGTGGAAGGCTTAAGAAGGTAAACCGTGCGTCCCTTTAGGTGAATCTCGGCCACGTCGCCGTAGCGCATGGTATTAAAAGCAGTATTGGATGCCTGACTCCAGGCATCCAATACCATAAAACCCATATTGTGGCGCGTCTTTGAGTATTCAGGACCTATGTTTCCCAGGCCTACTACCAAATAACTTTCACCAGCCATAATGGTAAGAATTACTTCGCGTTACGTGTAGGACGAACCTGACATATCACGGTGTTCTTCTCGCTTACGATAGTAATGTTATCGTAGTGGAGGTCACCAGCCTTGATCTTCTGAGCGATGTCAAGTGTAGTGATGTCTACGTTTACACTGTCAGGAAGGTTGTTCATAAGGGCTGAAATTCTAAGTGTACGAGCATTCTGTACGAATTTACCACCGAGCTGAACACCCTTAGAGTGACCTGAAACTGTGATAGGAACGTCTATGGTGATAGGCTTCTTGTCATCCACTGCGAGGAAGTCTACGTGAAGACACTCATCGCTTACCGGATGGAACTGGAGCTCGTGAAGAACTGCAGTGTGAACCTTTCCGTCGAGGTTAAGGTCTACGATGAAAGACTGTGGTGTGCAGAGAAGAGCCTTCAACTCCTTAGCGTCTACTGTGAAAGCGATATTCTCGATTCCGTTACCGTAAAGAACGCAAGGAACCAATCCCTCACGACGAAAAGCCTTGATGGTAGCCTTTCCTCCGATCTCGCGGAGCTTACCGTTTAATTCAAAATGTTGCATTTTTCTAATTTTTTAAATGTGTTACTCAGTTCAGGACGAGCCTGAACCCCATTGCACCAAACCTAAAGGTTTTTCAATGCAAATTAATTATTCTGCTACTACTTCTACCTTGAGTGTAGCAACTACGCTCTTGTAAATCTTAGCAGTAGCCTCGTATTCGCCTACAGCCTTGATTTCAGGAAGAGTGATGTTACGTTTTTCGACCTCAACACCTGCTCCGGCGAGAATCTCAGCTACCTGGCCGGCAGTGATGCCACCATAAAGCTTGCCATTTTCACCTACCTTAGCGCTGATCTTAATCTCAACTGCAGCTGCTTTAGCGGCAACAGCCTGAGCGTCTGCTACGAGTTTAGCCTCTTTGTGAGCTCTCTGACGAAGTGTCTCTTCGTGCTGCTTGATAGCCGAAGCTGTACCTACTGTAGCGAATCCCTGAGGAACGAGGTAGTTAAGAGCGTAACCTGTCTTGACATTTACGATATCACCAGCCTCACCGAGACCGATAACTTCTTTTTTCAAAATAATCTTCATACTCTCGTCGCTTATTTAAGAAGGTCAGTAACAAATGGGAGAAGAGCCAATGAACGAGCTCTCTTGACAGCCTGAGCTACCTTTCTCTGGAATTTGAGAGAAGTTCCGGTGATGCGGCGAGGCAAAATCTTACCCTGCTCGTTAAGGAATTTCTTCAAGAACTCAGCGTCTTTGTAATCTACGTATTTAATGCCGGCTTTCTTAAAACGGCAGTATTTCTTTTTGCGAACCTCTACGGTCGGTGGGTTCAAGTAGCGAATCTCGCTGTTTTCTACATTAGCCATGGATTAGTCCTCCTTAGTTTCTTCAAGTTCAACTTCTTCTACCGGTGCTGGAGCTGCCTCTACCTTAGGAGCGGCTGCCTTGTTAGCGCGAACCTGACGACGGTGCTCTGCATAAGCGATAGCGTGCTTGTCAAGTGCTACTGTGAGGTAGCGGATGATGCGCTCATCACGGTGATACTGTGTCTCGAGAGTTGCGATGAACTCAGGAGCAGCTTTGAATTCAATCAGGTAGTAGAATCCTGATGTCTTGTGCTGGATAGGGTATGCAAGCTGCTTGAGACCCCAATCCTCTTCGTACACGATCTCGCCGCCGTTAGCTTTGATAAGATCAATGTACTTGGCAACCGCTTCCTTCATCTGAGCATCAGACAAAACGGGAGTTGCAATGAAAACGGTTTCGTACTGTTTAATCATTTGTTTATAAATTAAATTATTAAATATAGTCCCTCAAAAGGGGACGCAAATATAGTAAATATTTTTCTTAATGCCAAATTATTCTGTCACATAGCTATCCCGTCTCAGTCCGGTGAGCCCCATCTTCTTGTATTCCTGCTGTATGCGGGCCGTGTCCTCTCTGGCGTCTCCGTTCAGGGCGAACTTTTTACCGTAGCCTATCTCCTTTTTCTTATAGTCGGCGTGTGACAAGAATACCGGTACGCCTGTCTGCATAGCTATGGTGTGATAGCCTGTCTTCCATTTGCGGATGGGCTTTCTGGTTCCTTCCGGACAGATTACCAGATAGAAATTCTCGCTTTCGTTAATAGCGTGGATAAGAGGCATCATCGCTCCGGAAGGGTTCTTCCTGTCTATGGGGAAAGCGCCCAGCTTGCGTAGAATCCATCCTAAGGGGCCCTTGAATGCCTCTTTCTTTATCATAATGTGAAGTCTGCCGTCCAGTGAACGGAAGTAGAACAGTCCCATCACGAAATCCCAGATGGAGGTGTGAGGCGCGAAAAGGAATATGCCCTTTTTCTCTTCGGGAACTACGTCTTCGCCAGGCGTGATATGCCACCCGAGCAGTTTTGTGAGAATAAAACGATGTATTTTCGGATTCATAACCTAAATGTCTATGTCTTCCAGCTCCTCTTCTGAGCGCAGGTGGGTGCGTATGAAATTCTGGCGTTCGAGAGTATTGTCCCCCATATAGAATTCCATAATTTCGCTGATGGATTCTTCCTCGGCCAATTTCACCCTGTCCAGACGCATCCTGTCTCCTATGAAATCGGAGAATTCGTTAGAAGAGATCTCACCGAGACCTTTGAATCGGGTGATTTCGCAGTTTCCCTTCAGCTTTGCTATGGCTGCTTCCTTTTCCGGAATGTCGTAGCAGTAGTAGTTCTCCTTCTTGTTCTTGACCCTGAAGAGGGGAGTCTGGAGAATGTGCACGTGTCCGCGGCGGATAAGGTCCGGGTAGTACTTCATAAAGAAGGTAAGAACCAGCATACGGATGTGCATACCGTCGTCGTCGGCATCGGTAGCCACTATGATTTGGTTATATCTCAAGTCCGCCACGTCTTCCTCTACGCCGAGTGCCGAAATAAGCAGGTTCAACTCCTCGTTCTCGGCCACTCTCTTGCGGCTCTCCTTATAACAGTTTATAGGTTTTCCTCGAAGCGAGAAAACTGCCTGGAAGTTACCCTGACGTGCTTTAGTGATGGTTCCGGAAGCGGAATCACCCTCGGTAATGAAGATGGACGAATTATTTATGCACTCCTGAATCTCCTCCGGCGTGCGATCCGTCACCTTGTCGTTATAGTGGTATTTACAGTCGCGCAGCTTCTTGTTATAGACGCTTGCCTTCTTGTTCTTCTCGCGGGTCTTTTTCTGGATTCCGGCTATCTCCTCCCTTTCCTTCTGGGCTTCCTTAATCTTCTCCTCGATTATAGGAACTATCTCCTTATGGATGCGCAGATAGTCATCTAAAGATTTGGCCACGAAGTCGTTAACGTAAGTTCTTATGGATGGGCCGGTCTCTCCGTCCGGTTTTTCCCACATATAGGTAGAGCCCAATTTGATCTTAGTCTGACTTTCGAAATGTGGCTCTTGAATCTGTATGCTGATGGCGCCCACGATGCCCTGCCTGCAGTCCGCCGCCTCGTAGTTCTTCTTGAAGAAATCGCGCAGGGTCTTCGCTATCGCCTCCCTGAACGCTGCCAAGTGGGTACCGCCGTCGCGCGTATTCTGGCCATTCACGAAGGAAGAGATGTTCTCTCCGTAGGAATTAGTGTGGGAGATTACGATTTCGATGTCTTCGCCCTCTAGATGTATCGGCGGATAGAGCGGAGCCTCGCTCAAGTTCTCCTTCACCAAGTCGGCAAGTCCGTTTTCGGATTTGTAGTTCGTGCCGTTCAGAGTAAGGGTAAGTCCTTTCTTCAGGTACGAATAATTCTTGACCATATCTTCCACATAGTCAAGGTTAAAGGCGAAGTTTCCGAACATCTCCCTGTCCGGGGTGAATCTTATGAGGGTACCGTTTTTCTCTTTCGTGCTCTCCTCCTTTTCCTCGATGAGGACACCTTTGGCGAACTTGGCCCAATGGCACATTCCGTCTCGGTTCGAGCACACGTAGAACTCCTCGGAAAGGGCGTTTACGGCTTTTGAACCTACACCATTCAGACCTACGGATTTCTTGAAGGCCTTGTCGTCGAACTTACCGCCGGTATTAAGTATGCTGGTGGCCATTACGACCGAGCCAAGCGGAATTCCGCGTCCGAAGTCCCTGACGCTCACGGAGCCGTCTTCGCCTATGTCGATAAGTATCTGCTTTCCGAAGCCCATAGCGTATTCGTCTATGGAGTTATCTATTATCTCTTTGAGTAATACATAGATACCATCGTCTTGATTTCTTCCGTCACCTAATCTTCCGATATACATTCCAGGGCGCATACGGATGTGCTCCATACCCTCGATGGTTCGGATATTGTCTTCTGTGTAGTGTATTTGCTCTTCTGCCATAATCTTTTCTAAAAGTGCCGCAAAGTTACAAAATTATAATTTCAATGTAAAGATGTATCAAAGGATGCGACGGGTCATTTGTGTAAAGAGTCACCACGCAAGTGTTGTCGCTGTCCTTTTGGAAGCTGTCCGTCCTTACTGAAAATCTGAATGCGGCCTTGTCCCCGGGATGTATTTCCGATGCGCTTTTCAAAAGGTCTAACTTATCAGAGTCAAACTCTGTCTTATAGATAGTTAGAGGGGTCTTTCCTATGTTTTCCACTTCGAATTCCGCCTCACTTCTCTCGCCCTTTTGTACTGGCGAAGGCAGCAGCACGTCCCTCGTCTTCGATACAGGCGCGTCCTTTAGCATCTCTACGCTCCACGAAGAAAAGTTCTCCTTAGTTATCGCGGTGAAAGTCACGCATTTTCCCGATTTCTTTCCGTCGATTACAGGTGTGCTCACATACAGGTTCTTTCCCCATTTGCTGCGGTTCGAGCGGACGGTGACCACTACGCGCGCGGTCTTCCCGGCTTCGATGGTCTGATGGGCCGGCTCTATGTGCAGTTCTGCAGTCGAATCTACCCAGCTCAGCGTCAGTGGCTTATCGGACCAATTGGCCACAGTGACCTCGGTGCTGGCCACCTCTCCCTGCGAGAGATTTCCCACCTTGACTACATCTTTTTTCAGGCCAATCCGCCCGTAATGAATCGGGTACGTTTGTTCGAGCGGCAGTGCTTCCTTATGCACGTCGCCCCGGATATGCAGGTTAAGAGGCTTCTTGTGCCCTTCGAAGTAGACGCTTACGGTCTTGTCGAAAGGGTAGGGACCGTCTTCGTTAGTGTAGGTTATGTCAATTCGTGCCTTTTCGCCCGGAGCGAATGGCGTGGTGGTCCAAGTCACTTTCGTGCAACCGCAAGTCTTCTTTACGTTTCTGATGCTTTGCACCTCCTTCGATATGTTCTCTATGGTAAAGGTGCAGGTAAGGTTCTTGTCGTTTACGGTAACGTCGCCCCAGTCGTGTACCGTCTTGTCTACACGAACGATGTTAGCGAAATCGGTACCCAACGCAAAACTGAGTATGATATAGAATAAAGCGAGTTTCATTTTTGCAAATTTACTACAAATTATTACTTTTGTATATCTAATCAAAATTATTTTATTATGGCTTACAAAATTTTAGCAGACACTTGCGTTGCTTGTGGAACTTGCCAGGGAGAATGCCCTTCAGGTGCCATTAAGGAAGGCGATGTGTATTCAATCGATCCGGATGTATGTATAGGCTGTGGTGCTTGCGCTGACGCTTGCCCTACAGGCGCTATCATTCCTGAAGAGTAAGAGCGGGAGACATTACATCGAAAAAAAATAAAAGCGCGACCTGTCACAGGGCGCGCTTTTCTCGTGTCACCGTGTAAGGTGACAGCAGAACAATTATATAATTAAGCTAAAAACAATATCATAAGTTGGGCGGCGATGACTCTCAGGAACATAGAAAGAGGATAGACCGTCGCATATCCGACTGCCGCAGCGTCCGCTTTCGTCTCTTGATTGTCTTCCTTGAGCATAGTCTTCTCGGTGTCGTTCGAGAATGCGAGTGCAGGCGGATTCGTGCTACCTCCGGCCAATACACCCATAAGGGTAGTGAGCGGAACTTTCATGGCGAAGCGACCTATCAGGGCGCATATCAAGAGTGGAACTATGGTAATGATGGCGCCGTAGAGGATCCAGATCAAACCACCTTTGTTAACGATGGTGTCTACGAATCCGGTACCGGCCTGAAGACCCACGCAAGCGAGGAAAAGTGAGATTCCTATTTCACGAATCATAAGGTTCGCACTTGTGGTGGTGTAGGTTACCAGATGGAGCCTAGGTCCGAAGTGGCTGATGAGAATCGATACGATGAGCGGTCCTCCGGCCAATCCTAACTTGATAGGCTGTGGAATGCCAGGGATGTGGAATGGAATGCTTCCAAGCAGACATCCGAGTGCGATTCCGGCGAAGATGCTGATAAGGTTAGGCTCATCCAGTTTCTTTAGGGAGTTTCCTAAGATCTTGTTCAATCCTGCGATGGCTTCTTCAGTACCTACTACCGTGAGCATATCGCCGAGCTGAAGAACTGTGTCCGGTGTGGCATTCAATTCGATACCTGCCCTACGGATTTTCAAGACATGTGCGCCGAGGTACTTCTCGAAATTGAGCTTGCCGAGAGTCATTCCGTTAATCTTACTCTTCGAGATGATGATTTTCTTCTGAATGAGCTTGCCCTTGCCTTCGATGGCGGTCGTCGCTACGCTATTTTCCGCTTGCGTCTCACTCTGCTGTGCCGGAGTGAATCCTTTCAATGGCTTGGAGAAGATAGGCTTGAGTGCGATGAAAGTGAGGATCCATCCTACTACACCCAGTGGGTATGCTACGGCATATCCCAGTGCTATTCCCGAAGGGTCGCCTCCTGTGGCGTCGGAGAAAGCCTGCTGTGCTGCACCCAGACCCGGCGTGTTCGTTACGGCACCGGACATCACACCCACCATGGTAGGTGCGCCTATTCCGGTAATCTTTATAAGGGACCAAGTGGTTAATACACCTAATAAAATGTATAAACAAGCGAGAAGGTTAAGTTTTACTCCACCTGCCCTGAAGTTTGAAAAGAAGCTGGGGCCCACTTGCATACCGATGGAGTAAACGAATAGGATAAGTCCCAATTCTTTAGTAAAATGAAGAAGTTCCCCGTCGAGTACATAGCCGAAGTGGGAGAAAAGTATGCCCACGAACAAAATCCAAGTAACACCCAGCGAGATGCCGAAGATTTTACACTTTCCCAGGATTTTGCCCAGCGCGATTACTGTACTCAGTATTATAATAGATAATGCTATACTCATTGATTCAACCAGTTATAAGCCCGTTCCATTACAGCGTTACTCTGACTGAGGATTCGGATGAATTCGTCTGCGGCGCGTTTGCGGTACGCCTTCTTGATAGTGTGCACGCAACCTTCCATCTGTGTGGCCGGTGCATCGATAGGAATGGCTTTCAAAGCCGTCTTGTGGAGTAGGGTCGCTTCCGAAAGGACGGTTACCATCTTCGTGGCCGATACCAAGTCCAGAAGCACGTTGACTTCATTTATGTCCACCTTCACGTTCAACTTCTCGTACATTCCGGGGAATATGCGGTCGAACGCATTACGTGCCTGTGTCTCTTTAGCCGGCATCGCGAAGACCTGTCCCTTTATGTCGTCCAGGCTCACTACGCTCTTTTCTGCGAGTGGGTGATTCTTGCTTACTATCACGCTCAGGTGATTGTCGAAGAGAATGTGAGAGTCAATTTCCTCGTCGAGGATGTTAGGCTTGAAGCAAAGCACGAAGTCCAATTCTCTTTTTTTCAGCATATCCAGCACTTCGCTCATAGTGCCGCAGGTGATGTTGAGCTTTACGCCCGGGTATTGGCTTGAAAACTCCTTTACGCTTTCAGTTAGGATAGGTGCGAAAGTATAAGTGATTCCTATGTTGAGGACTCCGGACAGAAGCTGCTTCAAATCGCTGATTTGTGTAAAACATAGTTGTGCGTCCTGAAGTGTGCGGACGGCTATCGGAAGTAGGTGCTCCCCGCTTTCCGTGAGTGCGACAGAGTGGCTGCTACGCTGAAACAACTCTACTCCGAGTTCTTGCTCCAAGCACCTTATCTGCTGAGACAGAGTGCTTTGGGTTACGAACAGGGCGCGAGCCGCTTCAGAGAAATTCAGTGTCTGTGCTGTCTTTACGAAGTACTTTAACTGCCTGAGTTCCATATAATGATTAGTCCATTAAGTTCTTATAGTGCTTGAGGCCTTCCTCTACACTTTCTGCATCGCCCAGATCGATGGTTGCCATTTCCCCTGACTTGTTGTTTGCCTTTGCGCCTACGCTTTGAATGCGTTTGCGACGAGCGAAGTCATCGGAAATCCTAAGAACAAATGCTAATGCTAAACAAGCGAGTGTGATGATCAATGCTTTCATAATGTTTTTACCTTTTAATTGTTAATTGTTCTGTCTTTGACAATGCAAAGGTATGTCGCGATTAATCGAATAAAAAACTTCGGCTCGTGTTTGTTTTAATAGCAACTTTCATTCTAAGTGATAGCAGTACGTTTTTGTAATAAGCTATAACGATTGCAAAGTTATATGTTTTTATTTAAATTTGAAATATGTTTGGATGTGAAGAAAACGATTTTATCTCTTTGTCGGAACTTCAGGGACAGGTGAAGTCCCGGATAGGGCATCTGCAGCGTTGGGTGCAGGTAGAGATTGAGTCTCATAGAGTTGTGGGTGGTCACCATTACCTTAACGTCATCGAAAAAAGGAAGGAAGGAGAGGTGGTGGCGAAGGCTTCGGCCCGTATTTGGCGAAGTAACGAGCAGGTGGTGCGCGATTTCACGGCTGCTACGGGACGCGTTTTGGAATCGGGTTTATCTATAGTTGTAAACGCTTTTGTCGACTATCATCCCCTCTACGGGTTAACTCTTGTTATTAGTGAAATAGATAGCAACTGTAAAATCGGCGAGCGAGAATTGGAGAAACAGCGCACCTTGAGCCGATTGATGCAGGAAGGTTTGCTCGATTTTCAAAAGGAATTGGCCCTCCCATTCCTGCCGTTTTCGCTCGCGGTCATCTCTTCGGAGGGTGCGGCCGGCTACGGCGACTTCTGCAAGCATCTTTCGGCCAATCCTTACGGCTTCGCCTTTACCCACGAACTTTTCCCTGCGCTGATGCAGGGGGAGTCTGCCGCCGCTTCGATGGTGGAGGCCCTGGATGCGGTACAGGCGTCCGGGAAGTTTACATTGGCCATAATCCTGAGGGGAGGTGGCGCGGATTCGGATTTGTATTGCTACGATGATTACCAATTGTGCAGGGCCATCGCCGAGTGCGGCATCCCGGTTTTTACGGCAGTGGGGCACGAGCGGGATTATCATTTGGCCGATATGGTGGCCCATCAGCACTTCAAGACCCCTACGGCAGTGGCGGGCTTTCTGGTGGATTGGGTAGCCGGCGTGGAGGAAGAGGTGATGCGCGCGGCGGATAATATTCGCTTTGCGCTGTCCGCAGGGATTGGCCGGATGGAAAATGAGGTAGATCTTCTGAATGCGTCGATTACGTCTTCGAACCCTTTGAACATTTTGTCACGGGGTTATGTGCTGGTGTCAGACGAGGCCGGCAGGGTGCTCAAGAGTGCGCATTCGGCGTCTAAGGGCGACAAGTTCTCCCTAAGGTTTCGGGATGGTAAGTGGAATTGTGAAATAGACGACATTATATAATAATAGGTATGACAGAGAAAGATTATAAAAGGAATATCGAGCGTCTCAAGCAGATAGAGGCTCAGGTAAAGGACCCGTCGTTCAGTCTGGACGGGATAGAACCGCTCCTTAAGGAAAGTGCGCGGCTGGTTCAGGAGTGTAAGGATTATACGCGCGGACTTCGGGAGATGCTTTCGGGTGACGACAATTTGTCATAGGCATATAATTGGCAGTAGGGATAGGCATAATGAAATTTTAAAACTTATTAGTTATGAGTAATTTTATTTCACGTTTAGCTGAAAATGCTACACGAACCGTCAAAAATTGGTGGTTGTTCCTAATCGGTGGTATTCTTTGTATAGGCGCCGGTGTCGCAGTATTCTGTAATCCGGTAGAGGGTTACGCTGCACTTACTCTTCTTTTCGGCGTGGTTATTCTCGTAGTGGGTCTGGTAGAGCTGATAGTGGCGATGACTAGTCGTAACTACTTTATGATGAGAGGCTATAATGTCGTAGGTGGTATTTTGGACATTCTTATCGGTATCCTTTTGTGTGCTAATCCGGGATTCACGGCCGTGGCTCTGCCTATTCTTTTGGGAATTTGGCTTATGTATCATAGCTTCATGATCATCGGGTTCGCCGGAGACCTTCATTCATTCAATGTTCCCGGTGCGGCGTGGGGAATCGTAGGCGGTGTCCTTTTGCTTGTCCTCTCCCTTTTCATAACGTTCAAACCGTTTTCATTCGGCGCAGGTGCAGTGACCATCCTTACGGGTGTCGCTCTCGTAATCGTGGGAGCCATGCTCATAGGTGGCGGTGTAAAACTTAGAAAACTGCATACTTCAGTTAAGGAACTCTTCGATGCGAAGATAGATTACTAATACATCGTGGTTTTATTGTTGATGGTCCGTAAGTCTGTGGATTTACGGACCATTATTTTATAGAATCGACGCTATGTTGTCGTAGTAGGTCTTGCTGACCGGGATAGGTTTCACATCGTCCATATCGAGAATGGCGAAGATGAATCCCTCGCTGTCCTTTCGCAATATGCTCACGTGGGCAGGGTTTACATAGTAGGACCTCTGGCAGCGCACGAAGTGGAATTTGGCAGCTATCGGTTCCAGGCTCTTCATCGATGTGCGTAGTGAGAACTCCTTTATCTTACCTGACTCGATATAGTTGATTTTTACGGAGTTGTCGTCTGCCTTTATGTACAGGACAGAAGGCGAGGATACCACCAGCTTCAGGTTCTTGTGCTCGTCATAGAATTTTACGGTGCTTTCGGGGTCCTTAGAGTATTTGGTGCTCTCGTCCTGATAGATAAGTGCTTCCACGAGTGTTATGATGGCATAAGGGAACACGTTTATGGCGAAGACGTACTGAAGTGTGGTCGCCAGGCATTCGAAGTAGAGGGTGTGTGCGAAAAGCGACATATACATAGCCATAAACAAAGCCGAGACGAGCAGCTCCGATACGCACCAGATTATGTCCTCCCACCATTTAAGCCTTTCCGTGAAGTGCTCTATCACGAAGTAGATGGCTCGCGAGATGAGCAGTACGCAGAATATGATGCATCCTAGGAGTACGACGTGTATGTAGGAATCGAAATGCCCCAAATCGCAGGTGCTCATAATTTCGAGCGGCCGATAGCCAAGAGCGAATCCTACGAAGAAAAGAGGGATGATTATCGCTATTAATAGGTGTCTTCTCATCGGGGTAAAATTTTTAAAAGCCATATTTTACCTCGTAAAGGTAGTATTTTTTCCGTCAAATGCGAAATTTTACACTTGTATATCCGATTTTAGCCCCCAATTTATGTATGGATTATCTATACATTAGTAATTTTGTGCGTTCTAAATGATTCACGTTTATGAAGATAGCAATTATATGCGAAGTGCTCGGTGAGGCTAACAACGGCACCACTCTCGCCGCCTTGAATCTCATTAGTTATTTGAAGTCCCAGGGCCACGACGTAAGGGTCGTCTGCCCCGATGAGGACAAAAGAGGACTTCCGGGGTATTATATATTGCCGAAGGCCGGTCTGGTGAATACTCTAATTAAGAGAAACAAGCTGAACTTGGCCAAATTCGACAAGGATATAATATATAGTGCAGTTCACGATGCGGACATAGTCCATTTTATGGTCCCGCTTTTCATCGCGCGCGCCACATCCAAATACATTAAGGAACTCGGCATTCCGATGACGTCCGGTTTCCATGCGCAGGCGCAGAACCTCACGAGTCACATAGGCTTGCTCCACAGCAAGGCTCCTAACCGTTGGGTATACGGCTGGTATGACAGAAATCTTTTCTGCAGGGTTCAGGCCATTCATTATCCTACCCAGTTTATCCGTGACGTCTTCGAATCCACCATGAAACGCAAGACTAACGGCTATGTCATATCGAACGGAGTAAACGATATGTTCAAACCTAATCCTCAACCTAAGCCCGAGGCTTTGAAAGACAAATACTGCATAGTCTTCACCGGTCGATTCTCTCAGGAGAAGTCGCAGATGACTCTCCTAAAGGCGGTGGCAGGCTCCAAGTATGAAGAGAAGATCCAAATCATCCTCTGCGGTAACGGTCCTGCCGAGAAGCAGTATAAAAAATGGGCGGGAAAGCACCTCACGAATCAGCCGGTCATGGGATTCTTCTCGCGTGACGAACTGCTTGGCATACTGAATTATTCGGATCTCTATTGTCATCCGGCAGAGGCTGAACTCGAAGGCATAGCCTGTCTGGAGGCCATCGCCTGTGGCTTGGTCCCGGTAATCGCAGACTCTCCGGACTGTGCGACGAAGAATTTCGCCCTCGATCCGCATTGCCTTTTCCCGGTTAATGACAGCGCGGCGCTCACTTCCCGAATCGATTGGTTCATAGAGCATCCGCAGGAGAAGGCGAAACTTCGCGAGAAGTACATTGCCGAGAGCATTCACTATGATCAGAAACAGTGCATGAAGGAGATGGAGAATATGTTTCTTCGCGAGATAGAGAATGGAAAGGCTTAGGCATTATTACTATTTCGACGAACGTAACGACGATTTCGCAAACGATGGCATAAAGGGAAGCCCCACGCCGGCGGATTACGAGTATTTTCCGAAGAATATCCTCTATCGTACGCTCAAGCCCATAGTATACTATGTATATATGGTGTTGGTCGCCGTGCTCGTGAAGCCGCTTTCGCGATTGAAACGCGTCCATAACGTAGGAGTGCTGCGAAAGGTCGAGAACCGCCGAAAGGGCTATTTCGTCTTCGGGAATCACACTAACGTCTTTGCCGACGCCCTGCTTCACCCGGTGGTCGCCTTCCCGCGTTCCGTCTACATCGTGGCCAATCCCGACGCCATCTCCATACCGGGGCTTAAGACCTTCCTGCGTATGCTGGGGACCGTGCCCGTGCCTTATGCCAAGTCTACCTATGTCAAATATATGAATGCCATTAAGAGACTTTATGAGCATGGAAATCCCATAGTGGTATATCCCGAGGCACATATCTGGCCCAAGTATAACGCAGTGAGGGATTTCTCTGACGTGTCATTCAAACTGCCGGTAAGACTAGGCGCTCCCTGCTTTGCGAAAAGCACCGTCTATCATAAGGACAGTCGTGGACATACCTACGCCGAGGTCTGGTATGACGGACCATTCTATCCTGACGCTACGCTTCCGGAGAAAAAGGCTCAGAAGGAATTGAGAGACAGGATATACGCTAAGATATGCGAACGCTGCAAGGACTCGGAATTGGACTGCAGGTATACCTATGAAAAAGTAGACGACCCTCAGGAAGTGCGCACCGAAATCGAGATGGTGTGACAAAATGTCAGTATTCTTTCCCGTGGCACGAGATTAGATAAAAACATAGGCGTGCTCGGCTGAGCCGGGCACCGATGTTTAAGTTTGATTGAAAAAAAAAAGAATATTATGGGAAAGATTATTGGTATTGACTTAGGTACGACAAACTCTTGTGTCGCTGTAATGGAAGGTAATCAACCTACCGTTATCGTTAATAGTGAAGGACACCGTACCACTCCTTCAATTGTAGCATTCACTGATAGTGGTGAGCGTAAAGTCGGTGACGCAGCTAAGCGTCAGGCTGTAACTAACCCTAAGAACACAGTGTTCTCCATAAAGAGATTTATGGGTGAGTCTTACGATCAGGTTTCTAAGGAAATCGCACGTGTTCCATATAACGTAGCTCGTGGTGAGAACAACACTCCTCGCGTAGAGATTAACGGAAAGCAGTACTCTCCACAGGAAATCTCAGCCATCATACTTCAGAAGATGAAAAAGACCGCTGAAGATTATCTCCGTCAGGAAGTTACCGAGGCTGTGATTACAGTCCCTGCATACTTCTCAGACTCTCAGCGTCAGGCTACCAAGGAAGCCGGTAAGATCGCAGGTCTCGACGTTAAACGTATCATCAACGAGCCTACCGCTGCCGCACTTGCCTACGGTCTGGATAAGAAGAACAAGAATATGAAAGTCGCTGTGTACGACCTCGGTGGTGGTACCTTCGATATCTCCATCCTTGAGCTTGGCGACGGTGTATTCGAAGTTAAGTCTACTAACGGTGATACACACCTCGGTGGTGATGACTTCGACCACGCCATTATCGAGTGGCTCGCTTCAGAGTTCGCTTCAGAGAACGGCGGAATGGACTTGAAGAAGGACCCTATGGCACTTCAGAGACTTAAGGAAGCTGCAGAAAAGGCTAAGATTGAGCTTTCAAGCCAGTCTTCTACGGAAATCAACCTTCCTTATATCACGGCTGTAGACGGTATGCCTAAGCACTTGGTAAAGACCCTGTCACGTGCTAAGTTCGAAGCTCTTTGCGACGATTTGTTCCGCAGAAGCATAGAGCCTTGCCGCAAGGCGCTTTCAGATGCACACCTTAGCGCATCTCAGATAGACGAGGTAATCCTCGTGGGTGGTTCTACACGTATTCCTAAAGTTCAGGAGCTCGTTAAGGAGTTCTTCGGAAAAGAACCTAACAAGAGCGTTAACCCGGACGAGGTAGTCGCAGTAGGCGCAGCCATTCAGGGTGGTGTGCTCGCAGGTGATGTAAAGGACGTGCTTCTTCTTGACGTTACTCCTCTTTCACTTGGTATCGAGACTCTCGGTGGCGTGATGACTAAACTTATCGAGTCTAACACTACCATCCCTGTACATAAGGATCAGGTATTCTCTACCGCAGCTGACAACCAGCCTTCAGTAGAAATCCGAGTTCTCCAGGGTGAGCGTCCTATGGCTAAGGATAACAAGCAGATAGGTGTGTTCCACCTCGACGGTATCGCACCGGCTCCTCGTGGAATACCTCAGATCGAAGTTTCTTTCGATATCGATACTAACGGTATCTTGTCAGTATCCGCTAAGGATAAGGCTACCGGCAAGGAGCAGAAGATTAGAATCGAGGCTTCATCAGGTCTTTCAGATGAAGAGATTCAGAGAATGCGTGACGAGGCTAAGGCTAATGAGGCTGCAGATAAGGCAGAGAAAGAGCGTGTCGATAAAATCAACAACGCAGATGCCCTTTGCTTCCAGGTAGAGAAATTCTTGAAGGAGAACGCAGACAAGGTTCCTGCAGACAAGAAGAGCGCTCTTGAGACTCCTCTGAACTCCCTTAAGGAGGCCGTGAAGACTCAGAACGTAGCCGATATCGACAGGTACACCGAGGAACTTAACAAGGTAATGGGTGAAATCTACTCATCTATGTCAGGTCAGGGTGCCGGGCCTCAGGGACCGGAAGGCCCACTGGGACCTCAGGGTCCACAGGGCGGTCCTGATTATGGCCCACAGGGTGGAAACGATGCACCGGATGAGCAATAATTCATCTGAATGAATAAAATGGGTGGCTGGTCAGTTTATTTTGACCAGCCATCTTTTTTATTATGTTATCTCGCTAATTCTTACTAAATTTGGGAGAATTGCAAACAAACACCTTTTATGAAACCGATTTATGAAACGGACCCTTGGCTCGAGCCCTGGAAAGACGCTATAGATAATAGGCATCGGAAGATTCTCGATACTTGGAGCAAGCATAGCGAGGCTAATGCCCATCTCTACTATGGACTGCACAGGGACGAGAATGGCTGGGTGCTGCGCGAGTGGGCTCCTAACGCTAATATGATCTATCTCATAGGTGAATGCAATAACTGGAAGCGTGTGCGTTCCTATGCCTTTTCTCCTGTAGGAAACGGAAATTGGGAGCTTCGTCTTCCGGATGTCTTTCTCCATCACGGAGAACTGTACAAGTTGTGGATAGATTGGCCCGGAGGAGGTGGTGAAAGGCTCCCTGCATATCTGACGAGGGCAGTTCAGGACCCTGATTCGAAGGTATTCTGTGCACAGGTGTGGGCGCCTGCACAGCCGTACGAGTGGAAGCATCCATTCACGCGTGCTAAGGAGGCTCCTTTCATTTACGAATGTCATATCGGGATGAGCTCCGAAGAGGAGAAGGTGGCGACTTTCGACGATTTTCGCACTGTGGTACTACCTCGGGTTAAGAGCCTGGGCTATAATACCATACAGATAATGGCGCTCCAGGAACATCCGTATTATGGCAGTTTTGGCTATCAGGTGTCGAATTTCTTCGCACTCAGCAGTCGTTTCGGAACTCCGGAAGAATTCAAGCATCTGGTGGATGAGGCTCATTCGATGGGCATAGCCGTGATTATGGACATAGTCCATTCGCACAGCGTGAGTAACGAGGCCGAAGGGCTTGGCCGTTTCGATGGCAGGGACGATCTTTATTTCTATAAGGGAAGTGCCGGTTATCATCCGGCTTGGGGGTCGAGGTGCTTCGACTATGGTAAGGACGAGGTGCTTAACTTCCTGCTGAGCAATTGTAAGTATTGGCTGGAGGAATATCATCTGGACGGATTCCGTTTCGATGGCGTGACTTCGATGATGTATTGGGATCACGGTCTGGGAACGGATTTCGGTAATTATGAATTGTATTTCAATTCCGGTGTGGACGAGAATGCGGTGGCTTATTTGGGCTGTGCCAATTTGCTGGTTCATAAGCTTCGTCCGGACGCCATAACCATAGCCGAGGACGTGAGCGGTATGGCAGGATTGGCAGCTCCGCTGGACTGTGGAGGCGTGGGATTCGATTATAGAATGGCGATGGGCGTGGCGGACCATTGGATAAAATGGATAAAGGAGAAGAAGGACGAGGATTGGTCGATGGGAGAGATTTGGTGGGAATTGACCAGAAAGCGCGCCGATGAGAAGACCATCAGCTATGCGGAGTGTCACGACCAGGCGATGGTGGGAGATAAGACCATAGCTTTCCGCTTGATGGATAAGGAGATGTATTTCCATATGGATAAGGCGAGCTCGAACCTTGTGATAGACAGGGGCATAGCCTTGCATAAGATGATAAGGCTCATTACGGCTGCTACGGCGGGTAATGGCTATCTGGACTTTATGGGTAACGAGTTCGGGCATCCGGAGTGGATAGATTTTCCGCGTGAGGGAAATGCTTGGTCTTTCAAATATGCCCGCAGGCAGTGGTCCCTTGCCGATAATCCAAATCTTCGCTATGGCGATTTGCAGAGATTCGATTCGGAATTCGTGCATTTCTTGCGTGAGGACAGGACATTGGATGTAGAAGGGGAGCTTATCAGGGCCGACGAAGAAAAAAAAGTCTTGATTTTCCGCCGCCAAAATGCTATCTTTGCGTTCAATTTTTCGCCGAGTCAATCGTATGATAATTACGGATTTGAGATGCCTGATGGCGAGTATTTGAAAGTATTTGACACCGATGAGGAACGGTTCGGAGGGTTCGGACGTCTGGATTCGGATAAGAAACATAATACCATAGATCATTCATTGAGGCTTTACCTGCCTTGCAGGTGCGCCTTGGTGCTGGTAAAAACAAAATGATATGGCTTTTTTAAAATTTAACAAGGCAGAGCTTGTAAATCTTTCGTATTCACTCAAGCGGGAGATTATTTGTGCTAACAAGACAGGCGCGTATTGTAATACGTCCATCGTGACGTGTAATACCCGCAGGTATCACGGTCTTCTGGCTCTTACCCTGGACAGGTTCGGAGGAGACCGCTTCCTTATGCTGTCTTCCCTGGATGAATCCATCATCGTGGAGGGTAAGCGCTTTAATTTGGGCATACATTGCTATGGCGAGGTCTACGAGCCGCGCGGGCATAAGTATGTGGTGGATTTCGAGGCAGACCCTGTCACCAGCATTACCTACAAGATAGGTAACATCGTGATTAGGAAGAGCCTGATATTGTGCCCTGAAGAGGATAGGCTTTTCATTAAGTACGAATTGCTCGAGGGTCCTTCTCAGGTAACGGTAAGTTTGCGCCCTCTGCTCGCATTCCGTAACATTCACGAACTTACGCACGCTAATCCCGATGCGAATCCGCAGGGAAAGCCTTGTGTGAATGGCCAAAGCTTCAGACTTTACGAGTCTTATCCCGACCTCTACATCCAGTTCTCTGATGCTAAGGAGAAGTTTGTGGATGAGGCTTATTGGAACTATGGCGTGACCTATTCCGACGAGTATAGAAGAGGATTCGACTGTAAGGAAGACCTTTTGAGCCCCGGCTATTTCGAAGTGAAGCTTAGAAAGGGACGCAGTTTTATCGTAAGCGTATCCACGAGTGAGGCGGATCCTAAGACATTCGCACCGACATTCAAAACGCTTGCACGTCAGTCAGGCGAGATTAGCGATGCCCATCAGCAGCTGTTGCACTGCGCAGACACGCTCATCACTCACCATAACGGCATTAGAAAGATTCAGGCAGGTTATTCGTGGCTCTATGCCGGACTTTTGCGCGAGACTCTCATATCGCTGCCGGGACTTACTCTGTGTGCCGGAAAGGCAGACGAGTTCGAAGAGATATTGGATAATCTCATAGCAGATAATTATCAGAGACTTACTTCCAGAACCACTCAGGTGGAGGCGCCTCTCTATATGGCAGTGGTACTTCAGTACTACATAGACCATGGCGCAGACGCGAAGAAGGTATGGAAGAAATATGGAAAGATACAGAAGGAGATTCTGGAAAGCTATCTCCCAGGAGTTCGCCGGGAAGTGACTATGCATCCTAACGGGCTTTTGTGGGCTCAGATGGACGGCGTGGCCCTTTCTTGGATGAACGCCTATATAAACGGCCGTGCAGTTACGGAACGTGCCGGCTATCAAGTGGAAACCAATGCGCTATGGTATAACGCGATATGTTTCGCACTGGAGATGGAGAAGGGGCGTGGCGGCGATAAGGCTTTCGTGGCCAAGTGGACTCCTATAGCCCAGCTTGTTAAGGATAACTACACTAAGGTTTTCTTTAACGAGAGACTCGGCTATCTCGCCGACTATGTCGATGACAATGGCCAGAATATGGAAGTCCGTCCTAACCAGTTGTGCGCCGTTTGGGTAAAGCACTCTCCGGTCGAGGAGGAATTGGCCCCTATGGTGTTGAGGGTCATAGACAGGGAACTGGTTACGGCCAGGGGTCTCCGAACTCTCTCACCGAGGGATGCGAAGTACCGCGGTGTCTACGAAGGCTCGCAACTCGACAGGGACTTGGCATATCATCAGGGTAGTACCAGGCCTTTCTTACTGGCTCCTTACATCGACACTTGCTTCAGGGTCAAGGGTCCGGCTTTCTGGAAGAGGGCTCAGTGGCTTGTAGAGGGCTTCTACGAAGACTTGAACAAGCACGGCGTGGGCGCGTTTGCGGAGCTTTACGACGGAGATCCGCCGTTCGAACCTCATGGTGCGGTATCTTCTGCGATGAGTACTTCCGCACTTTTGGTAGTGGATGAATTGTTGAAACAGTATAAAGAGGCATAGCATATGAGAGTTTTGATGTTCGGTTGGGAGTTCCCTCCACATATTGCCGGCGGATTGGGTACTGCCTGTAAGGGTATAGTGGAAGGCCTTGCGCATAATGGCGTTCAGACTTTGTTCGTTATGCCGTCTGCGAGCGGAGATGAGGATCAGTCTTGTACTGAGATTATTAACGCCAGCGATGTAGCGGTTCAGCACGTGAGCAGCTCGGTAGACGAGTTCATCGATAAGGTGAAGTTCGTCTATGTAGACTCGAACCTGGTTCCTTACGTGGAGCCGGACGAGTATTTCGAGGCCATCGAGAAGATGAAGAAGGAGATGGTTACCCAGACCACCATAGGTTTCGGGCAGAAGTTCAAATTCTCCGGAAAGTATGGCGCGAACCTTATGGAAGAGGTGTCTCGCTACGCTCAGGTGGGTGGAACCATCGCTATGCAGCATAATGATGAATTCGATGTGATTCACGCACACGATTGGCTGACCTACTTGGCCGGAATCGCAGCTAAGGAACTGACAGGCAAGCCGCTGGTAGTCCACGTGCACGCCACTTCCTTCGACAGGGGAACTGACGATATGGTGGATTCCAGGGTATATGCCATAGAAAAGAGGGGTATGGAGATGGCCGACAAGGTAGTGGCAGTTTCCGAACTTACCCGTAACATAGTCATCAACAAATACGGAATCGACCCTTCTAAGGTGGTAGCCGTGCATAACGCCGTGGATTTCAGCGGAAGGGAAGACCTTACGGTAGAAAGGGGAGTTAAGGATAAGGTGGTCACCTTCCTGGGCCGAATTACCTATCAGAAAGGTCCGGAGTATTTCATAGATGCTGCGGCCAAGGTACTCAAGCGTACTAAGGGAGTGCGTTTCGTGATGGCCGGAAGCGGTGATATGATGACTCGTGCCATCCGTCAGGTGGCTCGTCTGGGCATCTCCGACAGATTCCACTTCACGGGCTTCCTTCGCGGAACCGACGTGCAGAAGATGTTCGCCCTGAGCGACGTATATGTGATGCCTTCGGTGAGTGAGCCTTTCGGCATATCGCCTCTCGAGGCTATGCGTTCTAACGTGCCAAGCATCATTTCTTATCAGAGCGGTGCCGCCGAGGTCTTGAAATATGCCTTCAAGGTGGACTTCTGGGACGTCGACGCTATGGCCGACGACATATATGCGCTGGTAAACTATCCTGCACTTTCTACATTTGCCTCGGAACACGGATTGGAAGAGGTGAATGCATTGAAGTGGGATTATGCTGCCGCTAAGTTGAAAAATATTTATGAACAATTAATAATAAAATAGTTATGGCAAAATCGATCTGTCTGTATTTTCAGGTACATCAGCCTACACGACTCCGCTTATATAGATTTTTCGATATAGGCAAAGATTCTCATTATTATGATGACTTCGCGAATAGGACCATCCTTAAGAGAGTGGCTCAAAAGTGCTACCTGCCTATGAACAAAACCCTCTTGAAGGCCATCAAGGCTTCCAAGGGCTCTTTCAAGGTAGCGTTCTCCATTTCGGGAAGTGCGCTCGAGCAGTTCGATCGCTATGCTCCGGAGGTGCTGGAAAGCTTTAAGGAATTGGCAGAAACAGGCTGTGTGGAGTTCCTTTGCGAGACCTATTATCACTCGCTCGCGTCGATAGGCAGTCCGCTGGAGTTCGAATATCAGATATTCAAGCATAAGGAAGCCATCAAGCATTATTTCGGTGTGGAGCCGGTTACCTTCAGAAATACCGAGCTCATATATTCCGATGCGATAGGAAAGCAGGTTTACGATATGGGATTCAAGACCATCCTGACCGAAGGTGCTAGGCACATTATGGGATGGCGTTGCCCTAATTACGTCTATAGTAACGATTTTGCCTCTGAACAGAGCCTTCTTTTGAGAAATTATGCCCTGAGCGACGACATCGCTTTCAGATTCGGTGACAGAAACTGGAGCGGCTGGCCTCTTACGGCAGAGAAGTTCAAGGGCTGGATAGACGAAGCGGAAGGCGACTATGTAGGTCTCTTTATGGATTACGAGACCTTCGGCGAGCACACGGACGCTTCTACCGGCATCTTTGACTTTATGGCAGCGCTTCCGGGCGAATGCCTTAAGGATAAGGAGTTCAAGTTCTATACTCCATCTGAGGTGGCGGCTGCGTTCAAGCCCGTATCGGAACTCTCCGTTCCTAATGCCATCTCTTGGGCCGACGAAGAGCGTGACCTCACGGCTTGGCTAGGAAATGAGCTTCAGAACGAGGCGTTCTCAAAACTCTACGGACTTCAGGAAAAATTGTCGATTTTGAACGATCCAGTCCTGTGGAGCGACTACGGTCACCTTCAGGAGAGCGACCACTTCTACTATATGTGTACCAAATTCTTCACGGGAGGCGATATGCATAAGTACTTCAATCCATACAATTCTCCTTATGAGGCATTCATAAACTATATGAATGTGCTCAGCGACTTTATTATAAGAGTAAATGATGCTATTGCAGTTAAATAGTTAGTAGTAATATGAATTATAGTGAAAATTTGACGCCATCGTGGAAAAGCGTGATGGTGACGCGCCATCTGCCTGAGCAGCTTACAGGTCTTGAAATGCTTTGCAAGAACCTGTGGTGGTGCTGGAATGATGACGCGAAAGCTCTTTTCAAGAGCATTGATGCAGAATTGTGGCATAAATCGGGGCATAACCCTATGGAAATTCTGGATAAAGTAAGCCTTAAGAGATATAACGAGCTTGCAAAGGATGAGGATTTCCTCGCCAGAATGAACCGTGTAATCAACGAGTTCTATACCTATATGGAGAAAAAGAACGAGCGCACGGAGCCTTCTGTGGCATATTTCTGTATGGAGTATGGACTGGACACCTCTCTGAAGATTTATTCCGGTGGTCTGGGTATATTGGCCGGCGACTATCTGAAGGAAACTTCCGATATGAACGTGAATCTGGTGGCGGTAGGTCTGCTTTACAGGTATGGTTATTTTACGCAGAGACTCACCCCTCAGGGCAATCAGGTCGCTGACTACACCGCGCAGGACTTCCTCAAGATTCCTGCAGAGCCGGTTATCGGCGAAGACGGCGTCTGGAAGAGCGTAAGTATGAACCTCCCTGGCCGCACGCTTTATGCCCGCATCTGGAAAGTGGCAGTAGGCCGCACGGACCTCTACCTTCTGGATACCGATTATGAGGCCAATTCGGCCGAAGACCGTAGCGTGACCCACCAGCTCTATGGCGGTAATCACGAAAACCGTTTGAAGCAGGAGATTCTGCTGGGTATCGGTGGCGTGAGAGCGCTTCGTGCGTTGGGATTGAACCCTACGATGTATCATTATAACGAGGGACACGCCGCTTTCGCAGGTCTCGAACGACTCCGTGAGTATATGCAGGAGCAGCATTACGAGATGAGCGAGGCACTTGAGCTCGTGAGGGCATCGGCTCTGTTCACCACTCATACTCCTGTCCCTGCAGGTCACGACGCATTCTCCGAAGACGAGCTTGGCCCGTATTTCGGACATTATCCACAGAGATATGGTCTGGACTGGCGCGGATTTATGGGCTTCGGTAAGATAAACGCCCAAGATGTGAAAGAGGAGTTCTCGATGAGCGTTCTGGCAGCTAATTTCAGTCAGAATGTGAATGGTGTGTCTATGCTTCACGGTAAGGTGAGCCAGGACATCTTCGCTCCTATGTATCCGGGATATCTTCCTGAAGAACTGTATATTAGCTATGTAACTAACGGTGTGCACTATCCTACTTGGGCAGCTAAGGAATGGAAGGCCATCCACGCTAAGGTGTTCGGAGAGGAATTCAAGACATCGCACTATGACAAGTCTTGCTTCGAGGGTATCTATAAAGTAGACGACGAGCAGATCTGGAATACGCGCAAGTTTCTCAAGGCTGACCTCATAAAGACCGTAAAGGATCGTCTTTCAGACCCTATCGTGTCTGCTCACTATTCTCCTGGCGAGATAGTTACCATTAAGGAAACGCTCCGTGACGACGTTCTTACCATAGGATTCGCACGTCGTTTCGCTACATACAAGCGTGCTACGCTTCTTTTCCGTGACCTCAATAGGCTGGACGAGATCGTGAACAACCCTAAGCGTCCTGTACAGTTCCTTTTCGCAGGTAAGGCGCACCCTGCCGACAAAGCAGGTCAGGACCTTATCAAACAGATAGTTGAGATAAGCAAGGACCCACGTTTCATAGGACGAATCGTGTTCGTACCCGGTTACGACATCACTCTGGCCAAGCGTTTGGTACAGGGCGTGGACGTATGGATGAACAATCCTACCAGACCTCAGGAGGCTTCCGGTACTTCCGGAGAGAAGGCTTCGATGAATGGTGTAATGCACTTCTCCGTTCTCGACGGATGGTGGGTTGAGGGTTATGTGAAGGATGCCGGCTGGGCTCTTCCACAGGAGCGTACCTACGACGACTACGAGTATCAAAACGAGTTGGATGCGGCTACCATCTACTCTACCATAGAGAATGAAATCGCACCTGACTATTACGATATCGACAATACCGGACGCAGCAGCAAGTGGATAGGCTACATTAAGAACACAGTGTCTATGGTAGCATCTAACTTTACCACTAACAGAATGCTTTCTGACTATTGCAAGCAGTACTATTTCCCTCAGAGCGAGAGGTATTCGAGACTTGTCGCAGACGGAGGAAAGGTGGCCAAGGACATCGCTGCTTGGAAGAAGTTCGTAGGCGAGGAGTGGAACAATATGCGTATCGTTTCATACACTCAGCCTAACGCTTCATACACACTTTCGGACAAGAACAAACTCGAGAGTGAGGTGGTAATAGATTTGGGCCGTTTGAAGCCGGAAGACATAGGCGTGGAGATGCTCCTTACCTCTACCGATGCGAAGGGTCAGCTCCATATTCAGGAAGTGTTCAACTATGAACTCGTCTCTTATGAGAATGGAGTGGCTACCTTCAAGACTTCCGTCTTGCCGGAAAGGACAGGTATGTATGAGGTCGGTACCAGGGTTTATCCTAAGAACGCTGAGTTGCCTCATCGTCAGGACTTCCCTATAGTGAAATGGTTGTAGCGTCAACCGGTTTTTTCGATGGTGTCCATTCGGGACATCGGGCAGTAATAAGGACTTTGCTCGAACGCGCTTCGGAGTGCGGCGGGCAAAGTCTTGTTATCAGCTTTTGGCCACATCCGAGAGTAATTCTTCAAAACGGGGCTAAGGATTTGCGTCTTTTGACTTCCATCGATGAAAAGAAGGAACTTCTCTACGGAATGGGAGTGGATAGGGTGGAGGTATTGCCTTTTACGCGCGAATTCGCATCCCTGAATGCAGAGGATTATTTGAAGATGCTTCGCGAAAAGTTCGGGGTGACGTCCATCGTGCTGGGCTACGACAATCGTTTCGGCAGTGGCTCCTTGACCACTTCCCAGATTCAGGAAATCGCTTCTCGTTTGGGAATTGAGTCGGTCGTGGTCCCTCCGCTAGTGGTGGATTCCCTTACGGTATCTTCCACTCAGATAAGGCGTTTGCTTGGCGAGGGGAATGTGAAATTGGCATCCGAGATGCTTGGCCGGGATTATTCCGTGCAGGGAGTGGTCGTGAGCGGGAAGCAGCTTGGGCGCACGATAGGATTTCCTACGGCCAATCTGGCCCTGCGCGAGCCGCTGAAGTGCGTGCCGGCAGTGGGGGTGTATCTGAGCCGGGTGCGTCTGGGAGAGGAGAGTTTCTGGGGAATGAGCAATGTGGATAGGTCAGGGCTCATCGAAACGCACATATTCGATTTCGACGCAGACATATACGGACACGACTTGGAGGTTAGTTTCGTGGCGAAGATTAGGGACGAAGTTTTGTTTTCTTCGTTCGAAGAGTTGAAAAAACAACTGAAAAAGGACGAAATGTCAGCGAAAAGTCTTATCTTCGCATAATATGACCACGAAAAAGGACAAACCAAAGGAATCTGATAAAAAGATTACTGCTTCAGAAATAAAGAAAGAGAAGAAAAAGCTAATCCTTTATTCAGAGATAATGAGGCCGAAGTTTAAAGACGGCCTCGAATAGTTTATTAGTATAAAAGATTAAAAGATATGGCAGAAGTTCATTACATGAGCCAAGAAGGGCTTGAGAGTATTAAAAAAGAATTGAAAGAGGCGCTTGAACAGCGCCCTGTTATTTCTGCGGCCATCGCAGAGGCAAGAGAGAAAGGTGACCTTTCCGAGAATGCCGAGTATGAATCGGCCAGGGAGGCTCAGAGTCTTTTGGAAATCAAGATTGCTAATCTTAAGAATATGGTTGCTAATGCTAAGGTCGTAGATTCTTCCATGCTTTCTACTGACAAGGTGCAGATGCTGAATACTGTTAAGGTAGAGAATCTGAATACACATCAGAAGATGACTTTCACCATCGTGGGTGAGAGTGAGGCTGACTTCTCTAAGGGTAAGCTTGCTGCGACTACACCTATCGCCAAGGCTCTCCTCGGCCACGGCGTCGATGAGGTAGTGGATGCAAAGGTGCCTGCAGGTGTACTTAAGTTCAAGATTTTAGAAATTACCATATAGAGTATGACTATCTTTACGAAAATCGCCAAAGGTGAAATCCCTTCATACAAGGTCGCTGAAAGCGAGGACTTTTATGCATTCTTGGATATCTCTCCTCTGACGGAGGGACACACTCTCGTGATTCCTAAGAATGTGGAAGACGACTACATCTTTTCGCTCGATGAGAAGACTTATGAGGGATTGTGGGCATTTGCCCGTAAGGTGGCCATAGCGCTTAAGGCGGTGGTGCCTTGCAAGAGGGTCGGCGTGGCTGTCTTGGGTATGGAGGTTCCGCATACGCACATTCACCTTATTCCTTTGCAGAGCGAGGGCGATATGGATTTCAGGAAACAGCGTCCTGAGGTTAGCGATGAGCGTAAGGCTGAGATAGCGGCAGCAGTGTGGGCTGAATTTCAGAAATTGGCATAGGTAGTATGAAGAAGATTTGGGGATTGTCTTTAGCCGTATTGTGCGCAGCTGCTTGCTCGCCTAAGGCGTCGATTGATATGACGGTAGATGGCGCGCCGGAGACTAAATTGGCCGTGTATAGACTGAATGTGTCGTCAAGCGAACTGCTCGATTCGGTGAAGACCGATAAGAACGGCAGGTTCAAGTATAGTGTCCCGGTGAGCAAGGGACAGCCGGAGTTCGTGTATGTCTATAATGGGGATACGCGTCTGGCGTCGCTCTTGCTTGAAAGTGGCGAAAGAGCTATGGTTAAGGCAGATACCGTCGGTAACTTCTCCGTTAGCGGCTCCGAGGGTTCGGAAAAATTGTGCGAAGTGGAGAGGGATTATAACACTTTCTTGCACGAGATGACTTCGTCGGAAGATGACCGCACGGCCGTAAGTACCTATCTTTCTTATTATAGGAGTAGGGTCAAGTACGTGATGAAGAATAGCAAGTCCTTGACCGTGGTGCCTGTTCTTTATCAGGTGCTTACTCCTGGCGTGCCGGTTTTCGGTCAGGCTACGGATGCCATTTTGTTCAGAAATGTGTGCGACAGCTTGAAAACCGTCTATCCGGATTCGCGTTTCGTAAAGGCTCTTGAGCAGGAGACCAAGTCTCGCGAAAATCAGTTGAATATGAGCATTACGCTTTCGCAGGCTCGTGAGGCAGGGTTCCCGGAGCTGAATATGCCTGATGTGAATGCGCAGAAGGTGTCTCTTGCCGGCTTGAAGAGTAAGGCTATTCTCGTGCATTTCTGGTCAGACACCGATGCGGAGCAGAAACTCTTTAATGTCGATGTCCTTAAGCCTTTGTATGCCAAGTATCACAAGCGGGGATTCGAAATATATTCGGTGTGCCTTTCTGCGGACAAGTCTTTGTGGGCTTCTGTGGTTAGAAATCAGAAACTTCCGTGGATTAACGTGTGCGACGGCCGTGGCGTGGCTTCACCTGCGGTGACTCTCTATAATGTCAATACACTCCCTTACAGCGTCTTGATTACTGACGGACAGATTAACTCCGCCATAGATGGCGAGGCTGCACTCCGCGCGCAACTGGATAAGATCCTGTAAGACGGAAAAAGGTTTTTTGAGAACTGGAAAAGCTTTATATAAGAATTGAGCCATAGATTTTTATTTCTATGGCTCAATTTGTCTTTAAAGGCGGGCCTTTCTATTCTTTCTTTTGGGTGAAGGCGCTTTTAGGGGCTTTGCATTTAGGACACTTCCACGAAGCGGGGAGTTCTTCAAAAGCGGTTCCTGGGTAGATGCCTTGTGAAGGGTCACCTTTCTCCGGGTCATAGACATAGCCGCAAACGGAGCAAACGTACTTGCTTAGGATAACATCGTCGTCATACATAATAAATAGAAATTTAATGGGTTAGCACTTAAATTACTGCAAAAATCGTGCTGGCGTAATATCCTATACATTTTCGCTTATTTGTCGCAAATTATTGCTATTTTTACGAGATTTTTAAACAAAAGGAATATGGCAATAATTGAAATCAAGAATGTCAGCAAGTCCTTCGGCGAAAAGGTGGCTCTGGAAAATGTAAGTCTGGAGATACCTGAAGGGAAGATTTTTGGCCTTTTGGGGCCTAATGGCGCCGGAAAGACCACGCTGATAAGGATTATAAACCGCATAACTATCCCTACAAGCGGACAGGTGCTCTTTCAGGGAAAGCCTATCACACAATCAGATGTGGAAAGGATTGGCTATATGCCGGAGGAAAGAGGCCTTTATCGTAAGATGAAGGTAGGTGAGCAGGCTATGTATTTCGCCCAATTGAAAGGTATGAGCAAGGCCGATGCGCAGGCATCGCTAAAAGAGTGGTTCGAGCGCTTCGGAATACAGAAATGGTGGAATAAGAAAGTGGAAGAACTCTCGAAGGGTATGGCCCAGAAAGTTCAGTTCATAACCACCGTCGTACATAATCCTAAGCTACTCATTCTGGATGAGCCGTTTTCAGGCTTCGATCCGGTCAATGCCGAAATAGTCAGACGTGAAATCCTCCGCCTTAAGGAAGAGGGCTCCACTATCATTCTCTCTACCCACGATATGTCAAGCGTAGAGGAACTTTGTGACAATCTGGCACTTATAAATAATTCTCACGTGGTCATCACCGGTGGGGTAGACGAAATAAGAAGACAATTCGGAAAGAACGAGGTAGAACTTGTCTACACCGACGAGCAGGGAACTCACACCAGCATCCTGCCTAAGGAAACTGATGGTGCACTTACACTTGAGTCTTACCTGCAGAAAGGCGTAAACATCGTATCCTACAGGGAGTTGATTCCGAGAATGAACGACATTTTCATTAAACTGGTCAGCGAAGGAGGTAAATTATGAATCTGCGTACGATAGGGGTTATCATAAACCGCGAATACTCCACGAGAGTTAAAAAGAAGACATTTCTTCTCACTACATTTTTAGTCCCTGTGTTGCTCGCACTATGCGGCGTGATAATGGGCGTCATAATGGTAAACGTAAAGGAGAAGACCAAGACGGTAGCCGTAGTCGACGAATCCGGAATCGTGATGTCATATCTTAAGAATAGCGAACAGATAAGTTTTCAGGACATGTCGTCCGAGCCTCTCGACACCGTAAAGGCCAGACTGGCAGATCTCGGACTCGATGGTGTGCTCAGCATATCGAAGATAGACGAGCAGAAGAACCTCCAGGCATCGTTCACGTCTGTAAAGCCTGTCGGGATGGGCGTGACGGCGACTATGAGCCGATACATCGACGATGCCCTCGAAGACTATCGCATAAGGTCCTATAACATAGACGGATTGGAAGAGATAGTGAATAGCGTGAAGGCCGACGTCCCTATACGCACCTTCGTGCTGGACGAAAAGGGTGGTGAGAAAGTCAGCGAAAGCGGCGTGAACTCCATACTCTCTATGGTGCTGGGCATATTCATCTTCCTGTTCATCACGATGTTCGGAAGTATGGTTATGACGGCTGTCGTGGAAGAAAAGACGAGCAAGGTAGTGGAAGTGCTGATTAGCAGCGTGAAAGCTACTGAACTTATGTTCGGAAAGATAATTGGCGTGGCACTCGTGGCTCTTACCCAATTCTTCCTCTGGATCGTCCTCTCCATCGTGCTCCTGAGCGCCGGAATGGGAATCATCGCCCCTAAGATGATGGACACGGTCGATGCCCAATCCATAGTGGCCGGACTGCCTGAGGGCGCTAACCAATTCGATGCCATGACCGCAGTGCTCTCCCAGAGCGATAGTGAGTTGGGAGACATCGTGGGTACGCTTGCAGGGCTTAACATAGGCCAATTGGTACTCTATTTCATAGTATTCTTCGTGCTTGGCTACCTGCTATACGCATCGCTTTTCGCTGCCATCGGTTCAGCTGCCGTGGATAACGAAAATGATACGAGCCAGCTTCAGATGCCGGTAACCATACCGCTTATGATAGCTTATTTCATAGCACTTTACGCTTATAACGCACCGGACAGCGCCGTGGCATTATGGGGCTCGATGATACCTTTCACCTCTCCTATAGTGATGCTCGCACGAATTCCTTTCGGCGTGCCGGGATGGCAGATACTCCTTTCGATAGGGCTTCTGGTAGTAACGACGATAGCTTGCGCATATCTGTCGGCGAAGATTTATAAGGTGGGAGTGCTTATGTATGGTAAGAAAACAACATTCAAGGATTTGTGGAAATGGTTAAAACAAAAGTAATAATGAAAGCCGCAGGACTACTTTCTTGCGCACTTTGTGTCGTGGTGGGGTGTTCCGCCGGATACAGTTGGTCTACTATAAAGGTGGATGCTCATAGGACCGGAGTCAAACCGGCTACCGCCGACAATACTAGAGAGGCCCTGGGCTATGTGCAGGACGGAACGTACTATGCACCGTCTGGTAGGGTCTACAACGAGGGCTCTACGCCCGAATTGGCCCGAATACTAATAGACGCACAGCCGGAAATGGCTTCGCTCAAGCAGGTCATCGCGCACGCTCCGAAGGCTATGTCCAGCCATTATCCGCAGAGAGAATTGTCGAATTTCGCGGTAGACTGCATTATGGAAGGAGTCGAGGAACTCACCGGGCGAAAGGTCGATGTGGGCATTACGAACTTCGGCGGCATAAGGTGTGACATCCCTCAGGGCGATGTGCTTTTGGACGATATCGTGTCGATGTTCCCGTTCAAGAACTATTTGGTCTATGTCCAGGTCGACGGAAAGCAGCTTCGCCGGATTTTCGAGGATATGGCCTCACGTAAACTACAAGCGGTAGGCGGAGTGGAGGTCGTGATAAATGGGAAGACGGTGGAAAGCCTTAAGGTCGGCGGCGAGGAAGTCAGAGACGACAAGTTGTATGGCATAGGCAGCATAGATTTTCTCCTTAACGGAGGAGATAAAATTCATCTAGGCGAAGGCGCCGTGGAGGTAGTGCGCACCGGAGTGCTGCTTCGTGACTGCATCTTGAAAAAGGTTTACGCCCTTTCCGAGGCGGGACTTCCGTTAGAGTATCATTTGGATAACAGAGTAGTGATAAAATGAAAAGGACATTAAAGTATATTATTATGGCATTTTGTGCGGCGAGCTTGGCTTCTTGCTCTCCGAAGTTGGTCATTCTGCACCTTAACGATACCCATTCCCATCTGGAGCCGGTCCGCGAGACTGAAAGGTATGGTAAAGCGGGTATCATAGAAAGGGGCGCGATAGTGGATAGCGTGCGAAATGCCCGTGGCGAAGATAATGTGCTCTTGCTTCACGCCGGAGACTTTAACCAGGGTACTTCGTATTATACCCAATTCGGAGGCGCACTCGAAGTGGCTGCCGTCAATGCTTTCCGCTACGACTGCATCGTCCTGGGAAACCACGAGTTCGACAATGGACTCGAAGACCTCGCAGCGAGAGTCAAACAGATAAAGTGTCCTGTGGTATGCGCTAATGTCGAGTTCGCGGGAACTCCTCTTGAAGGAGAGGTAACTCCTTATGCCATACTTCATAAGGCGGGAAAGAAAATAGGTGTAATAGGCCTTACTTCCGACTTGGCCTCGAATGTGGCCTATGAGATTTCGTCGCGTCTCGTGCAGGTATCGTCCGTGGATGTGACGAACCGCTATGCCGAGTATTTGAAAAAACAGGAGAAATGCGATTTGGTGATACTCCTTTCACACCTCGGATTCTCGGAAGACATAGACATCGTGAAACATACGAAATACGTAGACGTGATAATAGGGGGGCATAGCCATACCTTCATAGACGATATAGAATACCAGCCTAACTCCTGTGGACGTCAGATTCCGATAGTTACGGACGGGTGTTGGGGATTCGAAGTGGGGGAACTGATAGTAAGATAATTACATCAGTTTCTTCCTCTTGAAATAGAATACTATGCCTGCTGTGGTCACAAGCATCAGGCCTAGTAGACCCAGCCAAGCCAGCGGAACGTCTTCGAACGGAAGATGTACGTTTATTCCGTAGAAACTTGCGATTAGGGTGGCAGGCATAAGCAGCAGCGACAGGAGAGTGAAAATCTTCATAATCCTGTTCTGCTCCAAGTTGATGATACCTACGATGGTATCTTGAAGGTATTCGAGTCTTTCGAAGTTAAAGTTTATGTGGCTGATAAGAGAGGTGATATCCTGGAGGATGATGGAAAATCTCTTGTCCAGCGAATCCGGGAACAAATCGCTCTTCAGGATGTTTCCGAGGATTCTCTGTTTGTCCACCACATTCTCCCTGACTATCATCGCGTTCTCTTGTAACTGATTGATGTCAAGAAGGAATTCTTCGTTAATGTCTTCCATCTGGTTAATTCTCTTGCTAAACTGCGAAGTCTCCTGTGCGATAAGCTCCACGATGTCGGCATCTAGGTCGACACGCTTGTCCATTATCTCCACGAAGATGGAAAAACCGCTCTTGTAAAGCTCCGGACGCGCCTGAATCTTATTCGAAAGCAGGTCGAAACTGCGGATAGGAATCTCACGCAGGGTAGTCAATGTGTTAGGAGCCAATATAAAAGACACCGCATCCATACTCATCTCCGTGCTGGTAGGTGAGAGGAAGTTAGTATTTGCAAAGATTATCCCGCCGGCCTCGTGGAAGCGAGATGAACTCTCGATCTCCTCCGCTTGTGCGCGGCTCTGGATTTGTGCGTCGTTAAATGCCTCAGCAGCACGCTTTTCGTCTCCGCTGGGGTCGATAAGGTCTATCCAGAGAACGTCCGCTTTGTTCAGAGTGGCCAGGTCCTCCAGTCTGTTAGAGAGTAAAATCTCATTTCCGCTTCTATGAAAAATCCTTATCATCCCTGCAAATTTAGAAAAAACTCCTTATAAAACAATACTTAATCCTATCCCAATCAGCACCACTCCTCCGATACCCTCTGCCCATCGTCCGGCTTTTCGGGCCAATTTGCCCCCGCACAAAATGCCCACCAGCACGCTTAGGGCAGTGAAGATGAAAACCGAAACCGCTTGCGGAACCGTTTGGCTCCATCCTTGGCCTGCCAGGGACAGACTGCCTCCGATCACCAGTGCGTCCATACTCGTGGCTATTCCGGCCAATGCTATGTTCTTCAGCCCGTTCAAATCGGACTTTTCGCTCTTCTTGCTGAAGAGTGCGCTGTAAATCATACTGCCTCCCACGTAAACCAGCAATGCCAATGCTTCCCATTTGGCCACTTTGTTTATGAGGCTGGTCAAAACGTCACCGCAAGCCCATCCTACGAGCAGGAATGCCGTCTGGATTATCGCAAAGCACAGGGCGATTTTTACGATGGTGCCGGCGTTACGCTTCTTAAGGCCAATGGACGAACATAACGATACGGCGAAACAGTCTGCACATACCGATAAGCCGAAAAGTATGATTTCCACCAACTGCACAGTCCGTTATGGTTTAAAAAGTTGTCTCGAGACTATGCTCCGTCCGAGCGTGAGCGAATCGGCGTATTCCAAATCGTCGCCGAATCCCAAACCTCGTGCCAGTGTCGTTATCTTAGCGCCCGTAGGCTCAAGTTTTCTATATAGGTAAAACGATGTGGTTTCACCTTCTACGTCTCCGCTCAGGGCCAATATCACCTCAGTCTGCGGTGATACCCTTTTAAGCAGGGAGTCTATGCTCAAATCGCTGGGAGCCACTCCGTTAATAGGGGAGATGATACCTCCGAGGACGTGATATAGGCCGTTGTATTGGCCTGTATTCTCGATGCTCATCACGTCGCGTACGCTCTCCACTACGCAGATGATGTTCCTGTCGCGGCGCTTGTCTGCACAGATGCTGCACGTCTGCTCGTCGGAAATCATATTACACTGCTGGCAGTAGTGAATGTCCGTAGAAAGGCTTGCGATGGCTTTCGACAGGGCTAGAATCTGTCCCTCGTCCTGTTTGAGCAGGTGCAGGGCAAAACGCAACGCGCTACGAGAGCCCACCCCCGGAAGTGAACTGATCGCTTCTACCGCATTCTGAAGCACTTTTGAAGGGTAATTCTCGTTTTTATACATTATTAAGGGTTTATTGCGAATGAAAAGTTTGCAAAGATAATCAAATCGGCTAAATTTGTGTTATGAAAAATCGTATTATTTTATTTTTATCCTTTGTTTTTATTATGGGCTTCTCTTCTTGCACAATAGGCGTGCGCCCATCGCAGTCATTGTCCATTTCTAATGCTAATCCTCACACGGCCGACTGGGCCCATACCGAGAGGTATGCTTCGCTTAGGGATACTCTTTCCAAGCATCCGAAGGTCGTTTTCTACGGAGATAGCATCACCGAAGGCTGGATAGACGACGAATTCTTCAAATCGGTAGACGGTATTCCTATGGGAGTCAGCGGAATGACTACTTGTCAGCTTCTCTGCCGCTTTAGGGTCGACGTCATAAATCTCCGTCCTAAGTATGTGGCGATTATGTGTGGTACTAACGACATCGCGCAGAATATAGGACCTATAGAACTCGAGACTGCCGTGGGAAACATCGTGTCTATGTGCGAATTGGCCAAATATAACGGCATCGAGCCTCTCGTGTGCTCGGTGACCCCATGCTTCGGATATGCTTGGAGGCCGGATCTGGGAAATCCTACGGAGAAGATACGTACCTTCAATGCGCTGCTCAAGCAGTATTGCGACGAGGCCGGCGTGCAGTACGTCGATTATTACGGTGCACTGGATAGCGGAGACGGCTCTCTCGCTCCGGAAAATACCAAGGATAAGTGCCATCTTACGATGAAGGCCTATAAGATATTGGAATCCGTGATAGCTCCATATCTTAAGTAGTATGTTCTTTTCCGTCTTGGAGAGCCTGACTCTCGTATTCGGATTGGCCTATGTGCTCTTGCAAGTGAAGCAGAGCAGGTGGATGTGGCCGGTGGACATACTTTGTTGCATAGCTGCGGTTATAGTTTTCGCACATCAGAGGCTCTGGGCGTCGATGGGGCTGAATGTCTATTATCTCATTATGGGATTCGTGGGCATAGTGGCTTGGAATAAGGATGCGCAGAAGGTGGAAAACGAGCAGATGCGCGTGCGTAAGATGTCGAGAAAGACCCTGGTAGTTTCGTTGTTGGCTATGGTAGTCAGCGGGATTGGCCTGTATTATGTGCTGAAACTCACCGGCGATGCCTCTCCGGCAGTGGATGCGATAGTCGGGGCGAGCGGCATAGTGGGTACGGTGTGGCTGGTTCGCACCTATCTGGAAAACTGGATAGTATGGTTATTCTCTGACATAGTCTCGACGCTGCTTTGCTTGAGCCAGGGACTGTATTGGATGATGGCCTTATATTTGGTATATACGATTACGGCCGTAATAGGATGGCGGGAGTGGAGAAGTAAGGCCGTTTATATAGATTAGTTTATGATTGGATTTCTTTTCGCCCTTCTGGCGGTATTTACATTGAGCCCGAACAAGGCTTCGGTCTATGATATCAGTAATGAAAACTGGCATCTTCAGTCAGAGACCTATATGACCGTGAAGGATGGAAAGAAATTGTCTTCCAGAAAGTTCGACGACTACGACTGGATGAAGATTAGTTTCCCTTCGACTGTGGTGGCCGCTTTCGTGAAGGCTGGGGAATGCGCTGAGCCTGTGGCTGGAGAAGAGGATTTCCTGGCGATTCCACATCATCTCGTGCGTGGTGATTTCTGGTATAGAAGTGAGTTCGCAGTTCCGGCCCAAGCCATCAAGAAACATACTTTTCTTAATTTGTCTGGGGTTAATGGCGAGGCTCAGGTCTGGCTTAACGGCAAATTCGTGGGCAATGTGCCGGATTCCCTGCATCGGGCCCGATTCGATGTGACCGGAATCGTGAAGGGAAAGAACGCATTGGCCGTAAAGGTGAAGGCTGATTCCGATAAGGCAGGCCTCTGTTCTGAGGTGTATTTCTCCTTTACGGGAGACGTATCTCTGGGCGAGCCTTTCGTCGTAACGACGCTGAACCTTCCGGACACTACCGAGGCTCGCATAAAGGTGGGCGCCGAGGTTACGAATCACGGCAAGTCGCGTAAGCGTGTGGTTTTAAGCGGCAAATACGGCTGGATGCCTTTCGAGGTGACGCGTTACCTGAATCCCGGACAGAGCGAGGTGTTCAGTACTACCCTCGAGATGGAGAATCCGAGGCTTTGGTGGACCAATGCACTTGGCGAGCAGCACCTGTACGATGTCGAGATGAAGCTGTATGCGGGGCACGACGAATCGGACAAGACCTTTTTCCGAAGTGCGGTAAGGGATATTTCCGTAGAGGGCGATTCGCTTTTCGTGAATGGAGTATACGCGCCTCTTCGCGGGACTTGCGCACCGGGCGGATTGGATAGGTTCGACAGGGTGTCCTCGAAGGAATTAAAGGCCATCGCGCGGTATTGTAAAGATTTGAATTTTAATGTTTTTGCGACTACTGAAGAGGACACGCGAAGGCTTTCGTCCTATGCCGACGAATATGGCTTCGTTCTGCTCGATTCTAATTCGGCTCCGGCGCTAGACTTCGATTACGGCGAACTTTCCGTCTCCCGAGAGCCTGCATCAGACTTTTATGCTTGTAAAAGAGCTAACGAATCGGTTCACGTGCAGTATGTCGACGGGAAGGTGGAAGTTGTGAACCGCACCTTGCACGATTTGAATGGCGTAAAGGTGGGTGCGCAGTGGTTCGACATAAATGGCAGGAGCCTCTCCGAACAGGTAGCCGTGATAAATGTGAAATTAGGAAGCGTGTCGCAGGCATTTGCTTTCGAAAAGCCCTGCGATGGCGTGGGCTATTTGGAATTGGCCATATACTCGGGAGAAGACTTGCTTTCGGAAAACTTCCATATCGAAGGTAGCGTCCCGGAAGACTATTCTAAGGCTACCCTGCGCGTGGGTGGGGAAGTGAATTCTACGCCGGACGGCTGGAGCATCACCTATCTCATCGAGAATCTGGGCGATGTTCCTGCGCTTATGTTGTGTGCGCGAGTGGATGACCCGGATGGCGAGGCGGTGCTTCCTGTCTTCTGGTCAGACAACTACATCTCCCTTCTTCCCGGGGAGAAGAAAGTGTTGACGGCGGAAGTGGATAAGGCGGATTGCCCTCACATTCCGCAAGTGAGCATAACCGGCTTTAATCTTTAGAATAACTGATTCGCTTTAGGAGCGGGGAATTACGATGATTTTGGCAATAATTTGATTTTTTGCCAAAATTACCGTATCTTTGGTGACGTATGACGAATGCTGATATTATATTGAAATATGTTGCATTTCACGGGGGAACCCTCGTGAGGAAAGAATTTATGCCTTGGTTTGAATCCGCCTATCCTAACGGATCTGTCCGGAGCATGGATACCGAACTGCGTCAAATGGTTGCGGCAGGAATGCTGGAGAGGATAGGATACGGACAGTTCCGACTATGCCCCGATGTGAAACCTCAGTATAGTCCTATTGTAAGCACAGAGATGAAGACGTTGTTCTCTAGTATCAAAGAGAGATACCCTTATGCAGCGTTCTGTATCTGGCAGGCAAGGGCGGTATCTTCATTCATGCAGCATGTCCCCAGTATCGATGTCCTGATTCTGGAGACGGACCGCAGCGCTGCCGAGGCTGTTTATGATGATGTCAGAGAATTGGTTGAAGGACGGACAGTCCTTCTGCGTCCTACTGAAAAGGAGTGCCGGCTTTATGCTTTAGGGACTCCATCCCTCCTAGTTAGGGATTTGATCTCGGAAGCTCCCATTATCCGCGTGGACGGTGTAACCACGGCCTCCCTAGAGAAAATTTTGGTCGATATCACCATCGCTCCCGAGTTTGAGTTTGCTCGTGGTTCAGAACTATATACTATCTTTGAGAACGCCGACCAAGTATACCACATAGGTAAGAAGACATTGCTACGCTACGCCGCACGACGTGGTAGGAAAGAAGAGATTGAGAAACTAATAAAATCAACAATGCTATGATTGACCCGAAAAGCAGAAGTTTGGAATGGATTCTTGAATCCTGCCGAATAAACAAAGTGAGTGATCCGACATTGATGGAAAAGACTATCAGGGCCTTTTCGTTGCTGGAAGCCCTGGTTCGTTCAGGATGTCCTTTTTTCTTTAAGGGTGGTAGCGCATTGATGTTGCAACTCGATTGTACTCAGCGACTATCGGTCGATATAGATATTGTTTGTCCGCCTGGTACGGACGTTATTTCATATTTGTCACCATATGCCGAGGAGTATGGATTCGGCGAGATCAAACCATCCGATCGAATCTCCCGGACGAACGTTCCAAAGACGCACGCCAAGTGTTTCTATCAGGTCTCGTACGTCACTAATGCCATTACAGAGAAGATCCTTCTGGATGTATTGTTTGAGGATAATTGGTATTCTCGCATTGAGCAGCTGCCCATCGTCAGCCCATTTCTGGCGATGACCGGCGAACCGTTGAAAGTAAACCTTCCTAGCAAAGATGATCTGCTGGGTGACAAGCTCACAGCTTTTGCGCCTAACACAACGGGGATTCCGTACATCAAGACAGTCATCGGCCGTGGTGGACTGCCTGAGGAGCGACATTGTTCCATGGAAATCATTAAGCAACTGTTTGACGTGGCATCTCTGTTTGATCGGATTGATGATTTGAGCGTTGCCAGAACCACTTTTGAAAAGATTGCGCCCATCGAACTGGACTACAGGCGGATGGACAGTGGAGACCTAATACCCATTCTTGACGATATATACAAGACATCTGAACTGATATGCACAGGCATCTATAAGAATGACCAAAGTTTCGAATATCAAGAGATGGTTCGTGGCATCAATCAGATAAGACCCTTAATTATCAGCGAAAAGTACAACCATTACTCGGCTATAGTAAATGCCTCCAAGGCTGCGTATCTTTCCGTTTTGCTCAAAAAGGGCATCAACGAAATCCAGCACTTCAATCCCTCTATCGACTTGCGTTCGGTCAAATTGAATGGTCCAATCAATTCTGCCATTAACAAGATTAAGACTTTCCGTCCAGAAGCCTTCTTCTACTGGATGCAGATAGAAAAACTCTTGACCGAGTAGCAGACATTTCAGTATTTACTCGAATCTTGTTCCGTTTCACGATGGGAAAGGAAAAGGGGCTTCAATCTTTAAAATAGCTGATCTTCTTTAACAGTGGGGTGGTTATTTTCATGCAAAGACCTATGAAAATGGCCAATATCAACGTACCCCAGCCGATAATCGGAGTGCCTTGCGGGCCAAGTGGATTGCCGAAGAAAATCCAGCACAGGACGACTCCTATCGCCAGAACCGTGCAGTCCATAATTATCTTATTGTTACTGAATTTGCCTCCGAATGCCAATCCTATGGCCCTTACGGTCATATCGGCCGGCAGCATCCACGCTCCTGCCACCACTTCCATGGAGATGCCCAATGCCGAGATGATGATGGAAAGCACGATGAGCACTGCCACTTGAAGATTGCCTTCGGGCAGTATGTTGATTCCGGACACGAGTGCCACGCAGATGTTTATGAAAAACCCGAGGATGAAATTAGCCACTAACTGGAGCAAGTCCATCTTCTTGAATTTCTTTCGTAGGATGATCATCTGGAAAATCATACAAAGTACGAAGAATACGAAATTAGTCAGGCCAAGCGAGAACTGCGGGAATTTGCAGGTAACGGCATAGGGCGGCGCGTTCAAGACGGATATGCCCAGATTGGCCTTAACCGAAAATGCGATTCCGAGGGCTACCAAGAAGAAGCCTGCGGTGGCGAATGTATAACGAATTAGAATATCTTTAGTTTTCATCTTGCAAAAGTAGTGAATATTTCTTATATTTGCCCGCTTTTGTACGTCGAGTATGCTTCGGCATCGGGGGCGTCGAGTTTAGTATTTATTGTTTAACCCTTTAAAATTTATTGTTTTACCAGTTATGGCAGAAACAAAGGAAACCGCACGCGTAAACGCTTCCATCGCTCCTGATCAGTTCGATTGGGCAGCATTCGAAGAGGGTAACGTATATGGCGGTGAAGACAAAAAGGCCATCGACCAGGCTTACGCTTCCACTCTTAACAAAGTAGTTGAGAATGAGGCAGTAGAAGGCGAAGTTACAGAGATTAACAAACGTGAAGTCATCGTATCCATCGGTGGTAAGAGCGAAGGCGTCATCAATGCCGCTGAGTTCCGTTATAATCCTGAGCTCAAGGTTGGTGACAAAGTAGAAGTATTCGTTGAATCAGCAGAAGACAAGAAAGGCCAGCTCGTACTTTCTCACAAGAAGGCACGTGCACTCAAGTCTTGGGACCGTGTTGTCGAAGCCTATGAGAACGAAGAAATCGTTAAGGGCTTTGTTAAGACACGTACTAAGGGTGGTATGATCGTAGATGTTTTCGGCATCGAGGCATTCCTTCCTGGCAGTCAGATCGATATCAAGCCTATCCGTGATTACGATCAGTTCGTAAATCAGACCATTGATTTCAAGATCGTTAAGATTAACCCTGAATTCCGTAATGTAGTCGTATCTCACAAGGCTCTTCTCGAAGCAGAGCAGGAGCAGAAGAGAGCTGAACTTATCGGCAAGCTCGAGAAAGGTCAGGTTCTTGAAGGTGAGGTTAAGAACATCACTAACTACGGTGTATTCGTGGACCTCGGCGGTGTGGACGGTCTTATCCACATCACAGACCTCTCTTGGGGTAGAATCAACCACCCTGAGGAAATCGTTAAGATCGGTGACAAGATTAAAGTCGTCGTTCTCGATTTCAACGAGCAGCAGAAGAGAATCGCTCTTGGTCTCAAGCAGCTTACTCCACATCCGTGGGATGCTCTTGACCCTAATCTCAAGGTGGGCGACAAGGTTAAGGGTAAGGTCATCCTTATCGCTGACTATGGCGCATTCGTAGAGATCGAGCCGGGCGTAGAAGGTCTCGTTCACGTATCGGAGATGTCTTGGAGCACAAGACTTCACTCTGCACAGGACTTCCTTAAGGTAGGTGACGAAGTAGAGGCTCAGGTACTTACTCTCGATCGCGAGGCTCGCAAGATGTCTTTGGGCATCAAGCAGCTTACTCCTAATCCTTGGGATGAGATCGAAAGCAAATATCCTGTAGGCAGCGAGCACACTGCTACTGTCCGTAACATCACCAGCTTCGGTGTGTTCGCACAGCTCGAGGACAGCGTTGAGGGACTTATCCACATCAGCGACCTTAGCTGGAACAAGATCAAGCATCCATCAGAGATGGTATCCGTAGGTGATCCTATCGATGTCGTTATCCTCGACTTCGATGAGGCTAACCACAGATTGAGCCTTGGTCACAAGCAGCTTACCCCTAACCCTTGGGATGAGGTTGAGAAGAACCTCCCTGTAGGAACAGTAGTAGAGGGTAAGGTAGTTTCCACTACGGACAAGGGAGCTAACATCGCTCTTCCTGGAGATGTAGAGGGATTCTGCTTTAACCGTGAACTCGTTAAGGAAGACGGTAAGGCTGCAGTAGCAGGTGACGTTCTTCCATTCAAGGTGATCGAGCTTCGTCGTAGCACACACAGTGTTCTCGTAAGCCACTTGCGTACATACCAGGAGGTTAAGGAGAAGGCTGCAGCTGCTGAAGTAGAGAACACTAAGAAGGCAGTTAAGAAAGTCAACGCTAACATCGAGAAGACAACTCTCGGAGACCTTGACGCACTTGCTGCTCTTAAATCAAAACTTGAGAAAGGCGAGTAGTAATGAGTTTTACTCTGCAGGTATTGGGTACGGCTTCGGCTATGCCCAGTTCTGATAAAAATCCAAGCGCTCAGGCACTGACTGTGTCGGGGCGCTTGTTTTTAATTGATTGTGGAGAGGGAACACAGCAGAGGATGCGTCAGATGCATCTTTCCTTTCTAAAAGTCGAGGCCATCTTCATAAGCCACATTCACGGCGACCATATCTTTGGTCTTTTCGGCGTCCTTTCCACTATGGCGATGTACAATCGTCTGCAAGATTTGCACATTTTCGGACCTGAGGCCTTGCGTCCGATAATCCGTTTCTATCTGTCTTACTTCGCCGATGGAAACAACTATAAAATAGAATTTCACGAGGTGAATGCCCGCTCGCTTACTCCTATCTGGGAGTCTAAGAACGTGAAGGTGAGTGCATTCCCTCTTAAACATAGAATTGATTGCTTCGGATACAGGTTCGACGAGGTATGCACTGAGAGGATGTTGGAAAAGCGTCCGGCGGCGAGCTACGCTTACTGTTCCGACACTATGCCCTTCCCGGAATTGGCTCTTTATTTGAAGGGTGTAAGAACGATTTATCACGAGGCGACTTATACGAAGGAATTGGCCGATAAGGCTCCCAAATACTTTCATAGCACTACCGTCGATGCTGCGCAGTGTGCCCTGGAGGCCGGTGCGAAGATGCTTCTGGTGGGGCACTACTCCTCGCGGGTGAAGGATAGGGAAATTTTCGAGCGGGAGTGTAAGGAAATTTTTGCCAATTCCCATGCCGTCGATGATGGTGATATTATCGAAATTGACTAAATTAGTGGAATGAAAAAATTTTTGCTGACAGCTTTTTCCCTTTTGGGCTTGGTCGTGTGCGCTAAGGCGCAGGATGCTACCGACCCGAAGGTGGAGTACATAAAGAAATATTCTCCCATAGCAGTTTCGGAGATGAAGCGCACGGGTGTTCCGGCGTCGATAACATTGGCCCAAGGACTTCTCGAATCGGGCGCAGGCAACTCGCGTCTGGCGACGAAGGCTAATAATCACTTCGGCATAAAGTGTCATAAGAATTGGACCGGAAGGACGATCTCCCACGACGATGACGCTAAGGGAGAGTGCTTTAGGGCATACGATAAGGCGGAGGAGTCTTTTAGGGACCACTCCGACTTCTTGAGATATAACGATAGATATAAGTTCCTCTTCGATTACGACCCTACCGACTATAAGAGCTGGTGCTATGGTCTTAAGAAGGCAGGCTATGCCACGGACCCCAAATATGCTACCAAGCTCATAAACATAGTGGAGACGTATAATCTGCATCGTTACGATAACGTGAAGGTGGAGGTGATTTCTCCTGACAGGCTGGAGCGCCCTGTGGTGGTTCCGGTCAAGCCTTCTTCCATAAAGTTCGACGAAGAGTTCGCCTTCGATGTGAATCGCCCTGTCTATAAGGTGAATGGAGTGGATTTCGTCTACGCCAGAAGTGGAGATACCTATGCTTCGCTCGCATCGCAGTATAACCTCTTTATTTCGGAGATTCTCAAGTTCAACGACCTTAAGGAGTCTCGCGAACTGGTTCCCGGCGAGATGGTTTATATCCAGGTCAAGAAATCCAGGACTAAAAAGGGTCTTGATATGTATATCGTAAGCGAGGACGGGGAAGATTTGAGAAGTATCTGTCAGCGTTTCGGCGTGAAGATGAGCAGCGTTATGAGGCGTAATAGACTCGTCGCCGGAGACACTCTGGCTAAGGAGCAGGAGATTCGTTTGAGATGAAAAAAGTAGTGAAGTATGTCATAGCGGCGGTTGCATTTTTCGTCCTTGTGCAATTCTGGGGGTATTTCAGGGATGCCAAATTACCTAATTTTACCTCCCAGGCCGACGTATATGTGACGGATACCACTACGGTTGATGGCGTGATAGCCCAGATTAAGGAGCAAGGCGGCATAAGATTTGAGAAATCCCTTAGGAAGGTCTTTGAAAGAAAACGTGTTTCGGAGTTTATGACTCCGGGATATTATAAGATAGAGCCGTCGTACTCTTCGGTCTATGTGGCCAGAATGCTGAATAATGCTTGGCAGGCACCGGTAAAGATAACCCTGTCCGGTTCGCTTCGTCTCAAGTCCGAGGTGGCGTCCAGAATAGGGCGAAAAATCCTGCTCGATTCGGCTACCATACATAAGGCTTTGAACGACGACGCCTTCTTGAAAAAGTATGGTTTCGATTCGCGCACGGTCTATGCCCTGATTATTCCGGACACTTACGAGGTATATTGGGACGCTACGCTTGACGACTTGTTCTCCCTTTTCAAGAGGGAATACGACAAGTTCTGGACAAAGGAGCGTCTGGATAAGGCAGCGTCGCTGAAACTTAGCCCTATGGATGTAAGCATAGTGGCGTCCATCGTTCGCTGCGAGTCTAATTACGTGCTCGAGTATCCGGATCTGGCCGGCGTCTATCTTAACAGGCTAAAGCGCGGAATGCGCCTCCAGGCGTGCCCTACGGTCGCATTTTGCTACGATTTCAAGCTTACTCGCGTGCTTAACAAGCATCTTAAGGTGGATTCGCCGTATAACACCTACACCCACGGCGGCCTACCTCCGGGACCGATTTGCTGCCCTACGAAAGCGGCACTGGACGCTGTCTTGAATGCCAATCTATCCTCGGGATATCTCTATTTCTGCGCTTCGACGCAGACTCCGGGACGACACCTTTTCGCAAAGACATATAAGGAACATTCGCGTAACGCCAAGACCTATCAGCAGAAGGTTTTGGATAAAAAACATTAGAGGCGTATGGAAAATATGGTAGAAAAAGCGAGACAAATCGCATCCGCAGTTCTAAAGGACGAACTGCGAAGTAATGGAGTACCTTTCATCTCCCATCCCGACGGGGTGGCTTCCATCGTAAGGGACGAGATAGGTCTTCCGGACGAGTGTGTGGCAGCAGTCTATCTTCACGAGGCTTCACGTACACATCCCGATGTGGATATGTCGGAATTTCCTGCGGAAGTCCGTACTCTTGTAGATGGACTCAATAAGATAAGTACCATCAAGCCTAAGGACACCAGGCTCGAGGCGGAGAATTATAAGAAACTTATAGTTCAGTATAGTAAGGACCCGCGTGTCACCATCATCAAGATAGCTGACCGTCTGGAGGTTATGCGCAGCCTTGCGATTTTTCCGAAAGCTTCTCGCGAGCAGAAACAGCTCGAGACCCTTATGCTTTACATCCCTCTGGCCCATCAGTTGGGACTTTACAACATAAAGAGCGAACTCGAGGACATCTATTTCAAGTTCGCCGAGCCGGAGCAGTATCGTTCGATTACTAACAAATTGGCCGCTACGGCGCAGGATAGGGAAAAGCTCAGGCGTGAATTCATCGAGCCACTTAAGGAAAAGCTGGATTCGGCGGGTATCAAATATAAGGTAAAGGTCCGCACGAAGACCGCGTACAGCATCTATAAGAAGATGTTGGCCCAGAAAGTGCCGTTCGAAGGCGTGTTCGACGTGTTCGCTATGCGATTCATCATCGATTGCGAGCCTGTCAAGAAGATAGAGGACGATTTGTGCTGGAAGGTCTATTCCTATGTGACCGAGGAGTATATCCCGGACGAGAAGAGGTATAGGGATTGGCTTACGAACCCGAAGCCGAATGGCTACGAGAGCTTGCACATAACCGTGCGAAATGCGCAGGGCAATTATATCGAAGTGCAGATTCGCTCCAAGCGTATGGATGAAATCGCCGAGAGCGGACTGGCATCGCACTGGTCCTATAAGGGTATAAAGGCCGAGCATACGCTTGATACTTGGCTTACTTCCGTGCGTTATGCGCTGGAACATAAGGCGGTTAACGATTCAGAGGAGATGCCGCTGGCTCCGTCGAAGGAGATATTCATCTTCACGCCTACGGGCGAATTGAGGATACTTCCGGTGGGGGCCACCGTGCTGGATTTCGCTTTTAATATCCATAGTGGAGTGGGTTGCAGGTGCTCCGGTGCCAGAATTAACGGAAAGGCTGCTTCCATTAGGGAGAAACTGAATACGGGAGACGTGGTGGAAATCATCACCACGAAGACTCAGAGACCGTCGGCGGATTGGCTTAATTGGGTAGTTTCCGCTAAGGCACGCAGCAAAATCCGTCAGGAACTCGACGCCGAGGAGAGAAAATTGGCATCGGAAGGAAGAGAGATGCTGGAAAGGCGTCTGAAGAACTGGAAGATGGAGTTTTCGGACGAGATGGTCCTGGAGTTCTGTAAGAAGAACAAATATGCCGGCCAGATTCCTATGTATGCCGCCGTGGGTAGGGGTGATCTGGATGTCAACGAGATAAAGGACTTCATTCTCGCAGCTCCCGAAAGGGCGGAGGAAAGTGTGGCTGCGGCCATAGCCTTCGAAAATTCGCGTCCTACCGGCTATACCAGCACGGGCGATGATATCTTGGTCTTGAATGCTCGGGACGTAAAGGGACTTCAGTATAAGATGGCGAGGTGCTGTAACCCGGTATTCGGAGACGACGTGTTCGGATTCGTGACTAGGGGCGAGGGTATAAAGATTCACAGAATTTCGTGTCCTAACGCGGCTCGCCTAATCGAAAAATACCCTTATCGTATCCAGAAAGTCAAGTGGCAGGAGACCCAGAGTAGCGGAGAGTTCCTCGTGTCTCTGGTCGTGAGTGCCGTCCCGGATTCTACGGTAATGTCTCAGATTATGGATGGCATAAGCAGGTTCAGGGTTTCGCTTCGTTCGCTTACCGTGAACAAGAATGCAAGAACGGGAGAGGATGATATGCAAATCAAGCTCCTCGTCCCTTCGAACTCGGAGCTTGATAAGGTAATTTCCATTCTCAATCGAATCAAGAACGTAACTCGTGTGAAACGAGTTTAGCCTTCGTCGATTTTAAGTATAGTTTGCAGATCGAGTTCGCGCGGAAAAACGTCCAGCTTAGGACATCCGGTGAGCTCGATTATGGCATTAAGCATTATCTTCTTAGGGCCGAACTGTCTGATAAGTCTGGATGCTGCTGCCATAGTGCCTCCCGTAGCGAGCAGGTCGTCGTGGATGAGGACTACGTCGTCGTGGCTGATGCATCCGGTGTGCATTTCTATGGTGTCCGTACCATATTCCAGCTCATAGGTTTCGGAGATTTTTTCTCCCGGGAGCTTGCCCTTCTTACGTGCAGGGACGAAACCGGCGCCCAGTTTCTCCGCTAAGATTCCTCCCATTATGAATCCTCTGGACTCTAGGCCTACGACCTTAGTGATGCCCTGGTCCTTATAGAGCTCGTAAAGTCTCTCGCTGAGGTCCCTGAGGCATTCGGGGTTCATAAATAGAGTAGTAACGTCCTGGAAATGAATTCCTGGTTTAGGGAAATCTTCGATAACACGAATGTTATCCTTTAACTGATCTATAGTCATTAGTTTAAAAAAAAAGTATGTCCCATCGTGGAACACACTGTGCAAATATAAGAACAAATGTTGGATTATCCCATTTTTTTCAATCGCTTTTTATAGCTATGTTCGAAGTATTTTCGAGATCTATCTTAAGACGAAAAAATCGTAAAAAAACTGACGTCCATCCTATGGAAATATCGGGAATCGTTATTAAATTTGCACGATTATTTACATACATAGATAATCATGCACTCTACTTCTTTTCCTAACTCCACCTCTTTGATAGACGCATCAAAGTACGCTCTGGTGGACCTTCATCTCCATCTTGACGGTTCGTTGACCCCGGAAGACATCCTAACTATGGCTCGCCTCGGCGGTAATTCGGACGAAATCCCCACTAAGGACACGACGGAATTGCAGAAACTGCTTACCTGCCCGCCCGACACCGACAACCTGGTGGATTACCTCAAGTGTTTCGACCTGCCCATCTCGGTAATGCAGTCGAAGGAATCCATAGCCTACAGCGCGTATTCACTTGTCCGCAGGCTCGCTGCCCAGGGCCTCATCTACTCCGAAATCCGATTCGCACCACAGCAGCACGTCTATCGTGGCCTTACCCAGGAAGAAGTCGTGGCCGCCGCCATCGATGGATTGGAGCAGGGGATGAGGGAGTGCCCGGACATTCAGGCCAATTTCATCTTATGCTGTATGCGCGGACGCGAGAAGGAGCAGGCCAATCTGGAAACGATAGAATTGGCCGGAAAGAATCTCGGCAGAGGGGTCGTGGCGATAGATTTGGTAGGTGCAGAGGCCTTGTTTCCCACTTCGGATTACAAGGCCCTTTTTGAATACGCCTCTTTGATAGGGATTCCTTTCACCATTCACGCAGGAGAGGCCGATGGGGCGATAAGTATCAGCTGTGCACTGGATTATGGTGCGCAGAGAATCGCACACGGAATCAGATGCTATACCCATCCCGAGATCATGCAGCGTCTGAAGGATAGCGGAGTGTGTCTGGACATCTGTCCTAAGAGCAATCTCGACACCCACGCGCTTCGCGGAGTGAACAGCATAGAGCAATACCCGCTCCCAGTCATTCTACAGGCAGGGGTGGAGGTGACGATAAACACCGATAACCTCGCGGTATCGGGGACTACTCTTAAGGAAGAATTCGAGCGCCTTTTCGCTGCCGGAATCATAGACGAGACTCAAGCCCGGGCGATGGTGGAGTGTGCCATTTCCCATTCTTTCATAGGCGAGGAACAGAAATCTGAATTAAGGAAGAAGGCGAGGGGCAGAATGGAATAAGATTAGATGGAAAATTCAAAACCATTTGTTATCTTTGTGTGATAATTGACATAGAAAGAATGCTGAATAGACGAATTTTACGTATTAAGGTCTTCAAGACCATTTATGCGTGTGCTGAAAATCCCTCGATGACGCTTGCCCAGGCACAAACCCATTTCGATGCGCAGTGCCAGGGGACAAGAGATTTGTATTTATTTATGTTGGCACTTGTCCCGGCTCTTACGAAGCAGGCCAAATCGAGAATCCTTGCTGCCAAATCCAAATTTCACCCTACCGAAGAAGAAAAGAATCCTAATATGAAGTTCGTGGAGAACTTCATAGCCCCTAAGCTAGAGGCGGATCCGGACTTTACTAAACTTTTGAATAAGAAAAAGTTAAGCTGGCAGGAGTATGATGCTTTTCTATGGCACCTCTACGATGGCATTAAGGAGAAGGATTACTTTAAGGAGTATATGGCAGAGCCTTTGCATACGATAGAGGGCGATGCTGAACTTTGGATAAAGATCTTTGAAAACGAATTGGTGGACAATTCCGAATTGGAAAGCATTTTGGAGGGAATATCCATCTGGTGGGATAACGACTTGGCATATTCTCTGACCTGCTGCTGCCACACGATGGAAGATTTCGCCGCAGGACGCTCTTGGGCGTTGCCGGAATTGTTCCTTAGCCAGATGCCGGGGCAGGAAGGCAAGTCATCTGACCAGGATTTCGCATATACGCTTCTTCGCAGGGCGTATACCGATTATGACAAGGACGTTCAGCGCATAGCTGAACTTACCCCGAAGTGGGATATAAAGAGAGTTTGCGTGACCGACTTGGCCCTCATAGTGTGTGGCGTGGCGGAAGCGGAGGCTTTCCCGAACCAGCCGTCTAAGGTCATTATGAACGAATACGTGGAGATATCGAAGTTCTTTAGTACTCCGGAAAGTAAGGCGTTCGTAAACGGACTGTTAGACAAGATAATAAATAACATTAGTAAATAAAGAAAATGAACTTTTTGACAATTATGCTTCAGGCTTCGGCCGCTCAGGGAGCTCCTGCTGGCAATACGTGGAGCTTTTGGATTATGATCCTTCTTATGTTCCTTATCATGTGGCTCTTTATGATTCGTCCACAGCGTAAGCAGCAGAAGGAACTCGAGAAATTCCGCTCGGAACTTAAGAAAGGTGATAAGGTCATCACCGCAGGTGGCATCTATGGCACCATAGCTGAAATCGAGGAGAGGACAGTTCTTCTCAAGGTCGATGGAGAAGTCAAGCTCAGAGTAGACAAGACTTCCATCGTAAAGGATACCACATCCGTACAGAAGTAAATCTGAATCCGGGTGAAAAGGTCCCTGCCCATAGTATTGGCAGTGCTGGCCTCCTTGATGATTTGGCTCATCAGTAACTTGTCGGAGACCACATCTGATATTGTGAGCGTCCAAGTGGTCGCTCACAGTAATATTGTGGGTCATAGCGACGACGCCGATGAAAGCACGACGATAGCGGCTGTGGTTTCAGGGTCGGGATTCGCATTGTTGAGATTGGCCCTGGGGATAAACAGCGTGCACGACGTCTATTTCGAGCCGGAAGATTTGGTGTGCAGGGAAGGCGATTTCTTTACGATTTCCGACAACACCCTGTTCAAATATACTTCTGCTATTTTCGGCTCGTCGGTGAGTGTGAAGTCTTTTCTTTCGCATTCGGTATCATTCCGTTTCCGTAAGGAAAACTATAAGAAACTGCCCATAGTACCGGTGTCGTTCATCAGCTGTAAGGATCAGTATATGACTTACGGCGATATGATCCTGTCTCAGGATTCGGTCTACGTCTATGGCGACCCGGCTCGTTTGGAGTCCCTGGACAAGGTGCTCACCAAGCAGATAGTCAAGCGTGACGTGAGCAGCGGAATACACGGCGTGGTAGAACTCGACACTCCTGCCGGAATGCGCTTGTCGCTTTCGCAGATAACATATTCTCAGGAAGTTACCCGATTCGTAGAGTTTGATACGACCGCTTCGGTGGAGGTTAGGAACCTTCCTAAGGGAAAGACCCTTTCTCTTTTCCCGAGCGTAGTTCAGGTTACATATCGCTTTGTTTTCCCGGTCTCCGGAAATCCTGCCCAGAACGTTACTTTCTACGTGGATTATAACGAGTTCGCAAATTCATTGGGCGGCAAGTGTATGATTCGCTGGGACAATCTTCCGGACGTGGCCATAGATTGTCGTACGAGCCCGCAGATGTGCGAGTGCGTAGAAACCGGTCTTTAGAATGCGCAAGGTGTTGATTACCGGTCGGATTGGCAGTGGAAAGAGCGAGGTGTCTAAAATCTTGGGCGCATTGGGCTATTTCGTCTATGATTCCGATTCGCGCACAAAGGCCCTGTATGCGGACCCTGCGGTGGCGCAGAAGATAGAATCGGAGGTGGGGGTGGAATTGGCCCGAATGGGAAAGGTGTTCGAGAATCCGGAACTTCTTAAGAAGCTGGAATCGGTGGTGCATCCGCTTGTGCTCGAGGATTTCGAGAGGTTCGCGGCGCAGTCGGCATCGGATCCGGTGTTTTTCGAATCGGCCATCGCAGCGGACAAGCCATTGTTCGACGGGGTGTTCGACGAGGTTATCTTAGTGCGTGCGCCTTATCGGACGCGTGTGGAAAGAAATGAGAAGGCGGCCGTGCGGGATGCGTTTCAGAGGGAACCTTCCCGGTACGACTTTTTAATAGAAAACGACGGCTCGTTGGAAGAGCTGAAAGAGAAAACAGAATTAATTTTAAGGCAATTATGAAAACAGATTTAGCAAGAATCCTTACCGTTTCAGGCCAGAAGGGTTTATATCTTTATGTAGCACAGGCACGTAATGGCGTCATCGCGGAGTCGCTTCAGGATAAGAAGAGGACAGTGTTCGATGCGAAGAGCCGCATCACTACGCTCGCCGACATCGCCATCTACACCCATACGGATGAGCTTAAGCTTTCGGAGGTATTCCTTGCTTTGCAGAAAGTACTTGGCGAAGAGCACGCTCCTAGCGCGAAGTCTTCCGACGCCGATTTGAAGGCTCTTTTCGAGAAGGCCATTCCTGATTACGACGCAGACAGATTCTACGTGTCGCATATGAAGAAGGTAGTGGAGTGGTATAACGAGTTGCTCGACCACGCTTCTTTGGATTTCACTACTGAGGAAGAGGAAAATAACGATGAAGCACACGCTTAGGACTCTCACTTTAGGTTGTTCTAAAAACAGGGTAGATACCGAACATCTGGTCAGCCAGTTGGGCGAGGGTTTCCTCGTAATCGACGAAAATGAAACGGATGCTGCGGTAGACTACCTGCTCATAAATACCTGCGGTTTCATAGGGGATGCCAAGCAGGAAAGCATAGATGCCATATTGAGAAGCGTCGAGCAGAAGAAAGCCGGTATCATAAGGCAGATAATCGTGTTCGGCTGCTTGAGCGAAAGATATGCTGCGGAGCTTCCCGACCTCATCCCTGAAGTGGACGCGTGGTTCGGTGCCAGGGATACCGATCCTATACTGAAGTATCTGGGCGTAACTCCGGACCATTCCCTAATGAAATACAGGAAGCCTACGGATTGCGGCCCGGCCACTGCCTATCTTAAGATAGCCGAAGGGTGTGACAGAAGGTGCTCGTACTGTGCCATTCCACATATCCGGGGTGCGCACAAGTCCGTCCCTATGGAGGAATTGGTGGAGGAGGCGAAGGTATTGGCCTCGAAGGGCGTGAAGGAACTTATTCTGATAGCGCAGGATACCACCTATTACGGGCTCGACCTCTATCGCCGAAGGGCGCTTGCCGAACTTATCGAAAAACTCTCTGCGATAGAGCAGATTCACTGGATAAGGATTCATTATTCCTATCCCGACGACTTTCCGGAAGACGTGCTTGAACAGATGGCGCATAACCCTAAGGTCTGCAAATATCTCGACATCCCTCTTCAGCACATAAGCGACGTGGTTCTCTCGAATATGCGTCGTCACGTGGATGGGGCGTGGACCAGAAAGCTCATAGCGAGACTTCGTGAAGAGGTTCCGGGCGTGGCCCTGCGTACCACTATGATAGTGGGACATCCGGGCGAGGGAGAGAAGGAGTTCGAGGAATTGCTGGATTTCTGCAAGAGTGCGCGTTTCGAAAGACTGGGCGCATTTATGTACAGCGAGGAAGAGGGGACCTATGGTGCCAAGCATTTTAAGGACGAGGTGAGTCCCGAAGATAAGGAAAACCGCTATGAGCGCCTGATGGAGTGTCAGAGCGAGATTTCATATAGCTTTAACCAGAGCCGAGTGGGAAGTGAGCTGGAAGTGCTGGTAGACGACGTGTCCGGCGGAAAGCTCATCTGCCGAAGTCAGTACGACAGCCCCGAGGTCGATGGGGAAATCTTCGTGAAAGTGCCACAGGGAGTGGATGCTCGCGCATTAGTGGGTAATTTCATAAAGGTAAGGGTCACTTCGGCCGACCTTTATGACTTGTGTGCCGAGATAATATAAAAAGAAGGTGGAACCGTAAGCCGGTTTCTGTTTTGTTCCGCCATTTATCTGCGCAACCTACCCCCTGACATTGGACGGGCAGCCCTTAGCTGTCAGTATATTTGGTTTTGCAAGTCGCAGTGCCGTACCTATATGCCATCGCTGACATATATCGTGAGCTCTTACCTCGCGTTTTCACCTTTTCCGCTTTCGCGGTAGTCGTTTTCTGTTACGGCGTACGTAAAGTTACCCCTACCTGCGATTTCCGCAGTGCGATGCCCTTTCTTGTCCGGACTTTCCTCAGCCAAAAGGCCGCGGCGGATCGTCCCACCTTCAAATCGTGGCACAAATTTAGAACTTTTTATGTAATTTTGAAAAAATGCATGTTCGGATGAAACATATCATATCTATTTGCGTCTGTGTGCTGTGCTCTATCCTTTCCTGCTCGGCTAAGGTGGAGCGCTATAAGATAGAGGTGGTGAAAGCCTATCCTCACGACACCGGGTCCTATACGCAAGGCCTCTTTTGGCACGACGGCTCCCTGTACGAAAGCACCGGCCTGAATGGCAAATCCACTTTCCGAAAGGTAGACTTGCAGAGCGGACAGGCTCTGACCAAGCTCCCATTCAATAGGAAATATTTCGTCGAAGGCTCTGTAATACTGGGAGATAAGCTCTACATCCTGACCTGGACTAACAAGGTGATCTTTATCTATGACGCCAACACGCTGGAATATCTGAGCACCTACTCTTACCCGCGCGAAGGCTGGGGCCTCACCACAGACGGCAAGAGCCTAATTTCGAGCGACGGCAGTTCGCGAATCTACTTTCTGACTCCGGAATTGAAGTTCGAACGCTCCATAAACGTAACCTTGAACGGCCGCGCGGTTCGCTACCTTAATGAGCTTGAGTGGATCGACGGTCGCATTTGGGCCAATGTCTACACCACCGACACTATAGTCATCATAAATCCGGACACCGGAATCGTGGAGGCGACGGTGGATTGCGAGGGCTTGCTCCCCGAGCGTCTGCGCACTTCCGACACCGACGTTCTAAACGGCATCGCGGTGGATTCCGAAGGTAGAATCTTCTTGACGGGAAAGAATTGGCCCGAATTATATGAGGTGAAACTTGTCGGAGAAAAAGATTAGTTCTATATTTGCGTCGAAATATTGCGGGGGTACTCCTAAGGACCACAAGGGCCGGCGGGGTTGAGAGAGTCCCATTGAACCTGATACGGGTAATTCCGTCGTAGGGAATGCATCTCTGAAAAGGCTTCAGGCCTTTACCCCTTGCGTAATTTGTTTATTATGCGAGGTTTTTTATTATTTATGGGTGCAGCGATTATGACTGCACAGACCGTACAGGCCCAGGCGCCTGACTACGGAAAGGAGGAAGAAAGGTTAGACAGTGTAGTAGTGTCCGCATCGCGTGCCGGAAAGAATACCCCGGTGACTTATACTATGATAAGCGGTAAGAAGTTACGCGAGTCTTCTCCACTTAATTCCCTTCCTATGAGCCTTAATTTTCAGCCATCCGTCGTAACTTCTAACGAAGGCGGTACCGGCGTCGGCTATTCGAAGATGACCGTTCGCGGCTCGAAAGGCTCTCAGATTAACGTAACTCTCAATGGTATAACCCTTAACGATGCAGAGTCTCAGGAGGTGTTCTGGGTGAACATTCCTGCGCTCGGGAATATGCTCAGCTCCGTTCAGCTCCAAAGAGGTCTGGGTACTTCTGCGAGCGGTGCAGGTGCGTTCGGTGCCAGCATAAATATGAGCACGGCTTCCGTAAAGGCTGAGCCAAGCGGATGGGTGGACATCTCACGCGGTGCTTGGAATACCATGACCACCAGCGCAGGCTTAAGCACGGGTCTTCTTCGCCACGGTTTCTATGCCGATTTCGTGTATTCGAAGAATTCCACGGATGGTTATATTCGCAATGCCTATGGCGACGTGCAGTCTGCATTGGCAGTATTAGGCTGGATGGGCGAGAAGAATTCGCTGCGACTTACATACATTATGGGTAATCAGCACACCGGCATCACTTGGGGCGGCATCTCCAAATCTCAGCTCGAAAAGGATAGAAGATATAATTCGGCAGGTGAGTACTATGACAGCTTCGGTAATGTCCATTACTACGACAATGAGACCGACAACTACACCCAGCACCACCTCCAGTTGAATTATGCCCATCAGTTCAATCAAGCTTGGACGTGGACCACTACCCTCAATTACACCAAGGGCGACGGGTTTTACGACCAGTATAAGGCAGGAAAGAAACTTACCAAATACGGTCTTTCTTCGCCTGTGGAAATAGACGGAGTGAGCTACAAGAAAGGAGATTTCATCACTCTCAAGTCTATGGACAACAGCTATTATGTGATAAATTCGGATTTGCGTTATTCGAAGAATGCCCTCAAGGTGGATATGGGAGTGAGCGCTTCCCTCTACGACGGAGACCATTTCGGAACTGTGAAATGGTGTAGCCTGCTGGGCGATTTGAACCATCAGTGGTACACTAACAATGGTCTGAAGAAAGACTATTCCGCATTTGCCAGAGCCGAGTATTCGCTTGGCGACGCATGGACTGGGTATCTCGACCTCCAGTATAGGGGTATAAGTCTGGATATGAGTGGTTTGGATGACGAATTCTCTGATTTGAAATATTCTACCACGTGGTCGTTCTTCAACCCACGTGCCGGCGTAACATTCACTCCTGCCGCAGGCCATAAGGCATACCTAAGTGCCGCCCTGGGACATCGCGAGCCTGGCCGAAGCGACATTAAGGAAGTAATCGAAAGCAACAATGCAGGTGGAGACCGTCGCGAGCTCTCCCCTGAGAAGATGCTGGACATTGAGTTAGGCTATGAGTACACTTCTTCGCGCTTTGCTGCCGGAGTGAATTTTTACGCTATGGAATACTGGGACATGCTTCTCGAAACCGGTCGCCTTTCCTCTGTAGGATACGCGATTAAGGAGAATGTGGGTCGCGCTTGGAGACGTGGCGTGGAGCTTTACGCTAACTGGAGCATCCTCCCGCAGTGGAGCGTTTTCGGAAATCTGACCTTGAGTACTAATAAGATAAAGGACTTCACCGCCTTCGTGACCTCCTACGATAATATGAATGACTGGAATCCTACGGGCCAATTGGAAGAGCATTACGAGAACACCACGATGCTTCTCTCTCCGAGCGTGATTTCGTCTGTCGGTACCAGCGTAAGACCATTCTACGGTTACTCGCCGCTCGAGGATTTGGAATTCAGCTTCAACGGCAAATTCGTGGGCAAGCGCTATTGGGACAACACTGCCTGCTCGGACCGCAGCCTACCTGCTTATTTCGTGGCCAATGCTTCCGTGTCGCAGACATTCAAGTTCAGGACCGGAAACAATGTCAAGTTAGGTCTGTATGTGGACAATCTCTTCAATGCCGACTATTGTGCAGACGTGTGGGTGGCTCGATATTACTTCGAGGCAGAGAAGGCCTATTCGCAAGATGAGGGTCTTTTCCCGCAGGCCCCTATCTCTTGTATGCTGAGGTTAGTGTATAGTTTTTAGCATTTTACGAAAATTTTTCTTACTTTCGCATATATTTCCTGGGGATACTTATGCGAAAGTTTTCAGTTCTAATACTGTTTTTTTTATTATGTCTGGGTTCTTGCAAGAGAGCTCAGACATCTTCATCTTATACCAGCCAGTTCATCGAGCGGGATTCCCTTCTCTGTGCACAGGCCGATCAGTTCACTGCAAACAAGCAATGGCAGAACGGCATCGATACTTACCTCACTATCTTGCGCAGGGAGTGCGCCTCCGAAATGGATATGCTGGGAGCGAGAAAGTATGCGGTGGATGCGATGGTGGGTCTTATGGTCTGTTATCAGTATTCGGGCAATAAGCAAGAGGGCGTGAACAAGTTTCAGGAGATCTATTCGGAGCCTACGTCCTTGATAAGTGAGTATTGCTGGCGAGACCTCAATACTGTCTATGCGCTGCTGATGTATAAGGCCGGGATGGTGGAGCAGGCAGAGAAGACTATGGATTTCGCGCTTGGCATAGAGCCTCGATATTCTTCGAATGTGGATATGGCCAGGGACTATGCCTATGCTGCCGTAATATGCAGCGGAATCACGCACAGGCAGTTGGATGCCATCAAGTACTGTAAGAAGTCGCTTGAGTATTTCGACGGAAGTCGTGATGTTGCCCAATTTCGAAAGGTTGAGGTGCTTCTCGGAGACCTCTATACTAAGTTCGGTAGCACTTATGAAGCCATCTCGCTTTATGAAAGGGGACTTGAGCGTGCCGAAGAATTGGGCGATGTGCTTTCGCAGTCGTTCTATTGCAATCAACTTACGCGCGTGAACATATCATTGGAGATTATGGATTATGCCGAGCTCTACTCCGGAAAGGCTCTTGCCCTAGTGGATTTGGTTCGTCCTCGCGCGCCTTTGCAGGTGGCTAATTCCTATAATAATAAGGGACAGCTGATGCTGCTGAAAGGGCAGAAGGATTCGGCGCAGGTGTATTGGCATAAGGCGATGGATATCTATGAGATGCTCCCGTACACGCAGGGCAACGAGTCTCTGGATTTGGATTTCGGCAAGTTGCTCGTGAGTTCGAAAGTTCCCGAGGAGGTACGATATGGCGTGCGCGTGCTGGAAAGATGCATTCAGAAGGCGGAAGTTCCTCTCATTATCACTAAGGCTTGCTTCTCTTTGGCGGAGCATTATCTTAAGGAAGGCGATAGGCGGAAGGGAGAGGAATATCTGGAAAGAATGCTTGACACCTTCGAGTCAAAGAACAGTGGAATAGGGTTTTATGATTTGAGAATCCTTCGAAATGCCATAGGAGTTTGGATTGAAAGCGAAGATTTGAAAAACGCACGGCGCTATTTTGACGTCTATGCCGGACTCGTGGACGTGGCTTATAGGGAGCGTATGCTTTTGAGCGAGGATAGGTACATCTTGAATGCAAGTCGTGAAACCTATGAGATGAATGCTCGTGTCCGCGAAGTGCAGAAACGAGATACTGTACTGGAAAGGAAATACTATGTGACTTTGGCCCTGTTATTCGTGCTATCCATCATTCTCATCGGAGGATGTATATATATGTCGACGGTAAAGGTTCCGAGTGTACGCGACAAGGTGAATAGTCTTAGTAAGGAGCTCGAAATGAGCGATGCTAAGATGAACGATGTGAGGCAGCAGATTAGAAATGTCCTTTCGGACGATCAGGCTATGTCCAATACCCGTAAGGAGCTCATATCCACTTACTCAGAGTTTGGCGACGTCGTGTTCAAGGATAAGTTCTCGGTGGTATATCCGGACTTTTCACATAATCTGCGAGAAATGATTCCGGGCATAAGTCCGGCGGAGGAGATATATTGTATGTTCGTGGTGTTGGGCTTGTCGGCAGAGCAGATAGCGGAAGTTACCGGAGTTAAGTCTACGTCGGTCAATATGACTAGTTATCGACTACGCAAGAAGATGAACCTGGACAGGGGCGATAACCTCAAGGTTCTCCTAAGACAAATGGCCGAGAAAAAATCCACGGAAGAAAGTTCTTAAAAAATTTGCATATTCAAATAGTTTCACTATCTTTGCAGTCCCAAGTGATGGTGCCATAGCTCAGTTGGTAGAGCAAAGGACTGAAAATCCTTGTGTCCCTAGTTCGATTCTCGGTGGCACCACAGAAAACCCTCGTAGATCATTCTACGAGGGTTTGTCGTTATTAGCCGTTTTTGAACATCTTACCATTGATGGCGTCCCACCAGCGGGCCGGAGTGATGGCATTCAGAAAGAGCATAGTGCCGGCGCCCAGTCCAGGATGGTAGCGGAGTTTCGGGTGTTTGGCGTTGACTGCCCGGCAGATGTCCTTGGCTACGGTTTCCGGTCCCGAGAGCAAGTTCGAGGTATATGCCTTTCTCATAATTCCGGAGAATCTCAGTGCGGACTGCTCATAGACGGTGCCTGCGTTCGAGCGGGCCAAGTTATCCGCCGCGATGATTCCCCAATCGGTCTTTATGCCGCTCGGTTCGATTAGCACCACGTCTATCCCGAACTGTCTTACTTCCTTCCTTAGCACGTCGGAGTACGATTCCACTGCAAATTTTGATACGTTATACCAGCCTACGAATGCGATTCCCACCTTTCCTGCGACGGAGGATATGTTGATGATTCGCCCGGACCTTCGCTCTCTCATATACGGGAGGACTTGCTTGGTCATCTCGGCCAATCCGAACACATTCACGTCCAGTTGACGCCTTGCTTCTTCCATCGATACTCCCTCGAGGGCTCCCAGATAGCCGTAGCCGGCGTTGTTTATGAGCACGTCGATTCGGTCCTGCTGCGATAAGACGGCGTTTACGACCCCGGAAATGGATGAGCTGTCCGTCACGTCCAGGGAAAGTACGTGCGCGCCTGCCGCTGCGAGGTCTTCCATCTTCTCGACTCTTCGCGCTGCTGCGTATACGATGTGGCCCTGGGCCAATAATTCCATCGCCGCTTCGTGGCCAATGCCGCTGCTGGCTCCGGTGAGTAGTATTACTTTTCGATCATTCATAGCGTAAAGATAAGAAATAAGTCCGGAAAATGATTAAAGGCTCGCATCCCTGCGAGCCTTATCGATTAGTTAGTAGTGTATTACCTATTAAGAAGGTTAATTATCTTTGGTTAGATACTTACATTTCTGTAAGCTGAGTTGTTTATCATTTCCGAAGGCAAATATACTGCAATTATTTATATCTGCAAAATTTTTACACGAATTTTATTAAAAAAAATTTAATTATTAAAATTTTTTAATAAGTTCGGGTCTGAGGAGTTTCGTGCGTTCTAAAGCCTGTTCGTCCTGCCAAGCCTGAATAAGCTTCGGATTACCGCTTAGAAGCACGTCCGGAACCTTCCAGCCATTGAATTCTGCCGGTCTGGTGTAGACGGGAGGGGACAGGAGGTCGTCCTGGAAAGAATCCGAAAGGGCGGATGTCTCGTCGGTAAGCGCTCCGGGTATCAGTCTTACTATCGAATCGGCCAGTAGGGCTGCAGGGATTTCGCCTCCGCTCACCACGTAGTCGCCTACGGAAATCTCGCGTGTTATGAGATGCTCCCTGATTCTGTGATCTATTCCTTTATAATGTCCGCACAGGATGATGATGTTTCCTTTAAGTGAAAGTTCGTTAGATATCTTCTGGTTCAACCTTTCTCCGTCGGGCGACATATAGATGACTTCGTCGTAATCCCTTTCCGATTTGAGTTCGTTTATCATATTGAAAACCGGCTCCACCATCATAACCATTCCGGCATCTCCGCCGTAGGAATAGTCGTCCACGTTCTTTCGGGGACCGACGCCGTATTTTCTCAAGTTGTGTACTTTAATGTCTACCAATCCGTTTTTTATCGCACGTCCCACTATGCTGTGGCTCAAAGGGCTGTCGAGCAATTCCGGGACTACGGTAAGAATGTCTATCCTCATATCTCTTATATATTGTTTTGTCTGCAAAATTACCAAAATAATTGCTATATTTGTCCAATTTCCAAAAGCTTTGTAATATGATAATAGATCTTGAAAATCCGAACCTTGAAGAACTGATAGTTGAATTAAAGCGAATTGGCACCTTGGAGGATCGTATGGAGCGTTCTAAGGAGGTAGAGGCCATCAAGTCTTCATTTTATAGACAGCTCGGCAAATTGAAGGCCGAGGCGGAGGCGTCGGGCCAGAATGTGGCCGAGACTTTTGCCGACGTGGAAGAGAACTTCAAGAATGTCTATTCGGACTATAAACGAGAGAGAGCCGAGTATAATAAGGCTCAAGATGCTCTAAGACAGGATAATTACGAAAAGAAAAGCGCACTTATCGCTGAATTGAAGGATCTGGTCGACAACATTAACGATGTTCAGACGACGTTCCCTGCGCTGCGCGAGATTCAGGCGAAGTGGAAGGAAATTGGCCCTGTGCCGGAGACCGTATTCAATGAGGTGAACAAGTCTTACCAGCGTCAGATGGAAAGATTCTACGATATGGTTCAGATTAATCACGAGCTTCGTGACCTGGATTTCAAGAAGAATCTCGAGGCGAAGGAAGAATTGTGCGCACAGGCGGAGGAATTGGCCAAATCCGATAATGTCATCGACGCATTCAACTCACTGCAGCTGCTTCACGAGCAGTGGAAGGAGATTGGCCCTGTGGCTAAGGAGTTCAGGGACGGCGTCTGGGAAAGGTTCAAGGCGGCCACTGCCACCGTCAACAAGCGCTACCAGGAGCATTTCGAAGTGCTGAAGGCCGGATTTGCGGCTAATCTTCACGCGAAGGAGGCTCTCTGCGAGGCTGTCGAGAAGATCGCGGACAGGCAGGATATTAAGGATGCCGGCGAGTGGAATAGCTTGTCTAAGGAGATAGAGCAGATTCAGGCTCAGTGGAAGACGATAGGATTCGCATCGAAAAAGGATAATCAGAAGATATACGATAGGTTCCGCGCTGCTTGCGACAAATTCTACGAGCGCAAGAGAGTGTACTTTATGGGCGTGAAGGACGGTATGGAGGCCAATATCGCTAAGAAAGAGGCTCTTATCGCTCAGGCTGAGGCGTTAAAGGATAGCGAGGAGTGGAAGAAGGCTACGGACCAGTTCATCTCCCTTCAGAGACAGTGGAAGGAAGTGGGAGCTGTTCCTCGTAAGAAGTCGGAGCAGCTATGGAAGCGTTTCCGTGCCGCTTGTGACGATTTCTTCGCAGCTCGTGACGCAAAGGCGAAGCCGGAAAACGACTATTACGCTAACTTGAAGGCGAAGAGGGCCATCATCGCCGAAATTAAGGCCTTGACTCCGGACAATGGCGCTAATAAGGACGAATATATCCGCAGGTTTAAGGAAATAGGCTTCGTGCCATTTAAGGAAAAGGATAACATTACGAAAGAGTTCAAGGATGCCCTTAATGTGGCCTTCCCTCCTAGCCTTAATCGTAATGACTTGATTAGAAGATATAATGCTTTGCAGCAGGATATCGATACATACGAAAATAATATAGGCTTCTTCTCTAATTCACGTAATTCGGAAGCTCTTGTCTTGCAGATGAAGAAACGTATAGAGCAGGCAAAGGAGGAATTGAAAACAATTGAGGAGCAGATAAGAAGCCAGAAGTAAGGTAAATATGGATAAAAAATCGGTAATTGGTTTTATTTTAATGGGTTTAGTCCTTGTGGGCTTTACCATCTTTCAATCTAAACAAGCAGAGCAGCAGCTCATTGAACGTAAGAAGCAGGAGGCGATTTCGTTAGCAAGGCGGGATTCATTGGCAGCCATAGAGGCGGCTAAAATGCCTGAGAAGGTAGAAGCGAATTCCGTAGTCGAGCAAATGCACGAGGAAGAGCATATCTATAAGGATGCCTCTTTGGATGCTCGCAAACGTGCAGAAGGTCAGATAATACGACTGGCGAATGATAAACTTGAACTCGAAATCAACACGAAGGGAGCGCAGCTTTGGTCTGCAAGACTTAAGGATTATTCCAATTACGGTGGAAGTGACCTTTACCTCTTCAAGGCCGGGGACAATCACTACGACGTGAGTGTCTATGTCGGCGAGTTCATTCAGACTCAGAACTTCACATTCGACGTGGTTTCTTGCAGCGATAGCCTCGCAGTCCTCAGGATGCCGTTTGAAAACGGTGGCTACATAGAGCAAGTGTACTCGCTGAGCGCAGGGTCATATATGGTGAATAGCGAATTGGCATTCGTGAATATGACGAATATCCCGCGTCAGGTGAATTCCATAGACGTGGACTTCGCGACGGTCATCCCTCGTATGGAGAAAGGTTATAAGAACGAGAGCCAGTATTCGAAGTTGAATTATTATTTCACAGGAGATAAGAAACCTCTCGAGATGGGTCGCGGCAGAAGCAATGCTAAGAAGATCGCTTCCAACCTGGAGTGGTTCGCCTTCCAGCAGCAGTTCTTCTCGATGATCGTACGCGCTCCGGGCCAATTCTCTTCCGGAGATCTCAGCGTGAATTTCCTCGGTGAGAATGCCGACCATAACCTGATGGCTTGTAATGCCAATATGCGATTGGCCCTTAACGGCGGTGGGGATACCAGAATCCCTCTCGAGATTTACTTGGGCCCTAACCATTACAAGACCCTCAAGTCTTATGACCACCAGTTCGAAAAGGTGATTCCTCTAGGAGGTTCGCTCGTAGGATGGTTTACGAAGTACTTCATCATCCCTATGTTCAACTTCTTGCACAAGTATATAGCTAACTTCGGTCTCATTATTTTGATTATGACTCTTATAATCAAGATAGTGGTGCTACCTTTCACCTATAAGTCCTTCGCATCTTCGGCTAAGATGAGCGCGCTTAGGCCTTATATCGAGGATATTAACAAGAAATATCCTAAGCAGGAAGATGCCATGAAGAAGCAGCAGGCTACTATGGAGCTGTACAAGCGGGCTGGAGTGAACGCTATGGGAGGTTGTCTTCCTACGCTCCTAACATTCCCTATCTTGTGGGCTATGTTCCGTTTCTTCCCTGCATCCATCGAGCTTCGTCAACAGAGCTTCTTGTGGGCAGAGGACTTGAGTGCATACGATTCCATCGTGGATTTCGGAGTACGCGTTCCGCTTCTCGGAGACCACCTTTCACTGTTCGCACTGCTTATGGCCGTAGTTATGTGGGGGTATAGTAAGATTACTATGTCGCAGCAGCCTACGTCGGGCGACCCATCGGCCAAGTCTATGCAGATTATGAGCGTGTGGATGATGCCTATAATGATGTTCTTCATCTGTAATAACCTGTCTTCGGGTCTTAGCTACTATTACTTGGTTTCTCAGCTCATCTCTATGGTAGAGATATTCATCATCAGAAAGTGGTGCGTAAAACCTCAGGCAGTCATAGCCAAGGTTGAGGCTTCGAAGGGTAAGCCGCTTCCTAAGAGCAAATGGCAGCAGCGTCTCGAGGAGGCCCAGAGGCTTCAGCAACAGCAGATGAAACAACAGCAGCGCAAACGATAATGAACAGAAGATTCATATACGCGATTTTTATGGTTTGGGGAGTTCTTCTCCAAACCTGTTTTGCTTCTGCATTTGATGGAAGCGACGTAAATTGGAAAATAACTTTCTTGGGACCTCAAGGGGAGTGTCCTGAATTTACGCCGGACTATGCCAGATATCAGGGATGTACGGTTAGCGATGATGGCTTGAACACCGAACTGCTTTGGAATATCACTCTCGACAGACGGGAGTCTAATGAGGTAAGGGTGAACGTGAGACACAGCGGGGAATTGCTTATGTGGTCCATCAGCGCGGACATTCCTAACGGATGGATAGTCAGCGAGATAGAATTTCCTATCATAAAAGTGGCTCGCGATGAGGGTAGTAAGGCAGTCCTGCCTATGGGCTATGGCGCCGAGTTCGACATCCCTACCGATGGCGGCAGCTTGTCCACACGCTATCCTTCAGTTACCGGAGGTATGCAGTTCGTCCTGACTTACAGCGACAAGGGCTCGTACTATTTCGCGTCGCAGGACAAGAGTGGCGCCGGAAAGTATTTCTTTATTAAAGGAACTGAGAATGAACTAACTTTCTCTCAGAAGCTTACCACTTCTTATGCGTGGACTTCCGAGGGGCATTTCGAACTTCCGTGGTCTACTGCGTTTGCCTTTAATGAAGCTTCTTGGGACGAGACCTTGCTCAAATGGTATCGTCCTTTCGTGCTTTCTACCCAGTGGGGACAGACTGCGCTTAGGGATAGGAATGTGGCCAAGTGGATTCAGGACGCAGACGTCTGGATAAGGCCTAAGAATATGTTCCCTGAAGTGATAGATGGTGTGAGAAAGGCTGTGGATTACTACGATAAGGGTCTGGGCGTGCACTGGTACCATTGGCATAACTATGCTTACGATACTATGTATCCGGAGTATCTTCCGGCCAAGCCAGGGTTCAAGGAAATGGTGGCCGAGGTGCAGGCGAAGGAAGCGCATGTGACTCCGTATATAAACGGTCGTCTGTGGGATCCGGCTAACGATTCCTATAAGGAAAAGCAGGGTTATCTGGCATCGTGCCGTAAGAAGGACGGTTCCCTGTACACCGAGATTTACCCTACTTCGAATGTGCCTAACACCGTGACTTGCCCGTCTTCGCCTATCTGGCAGGGGATAATCCATTCTCTGACGGATTCGTTGCTTCATAGCATAGGAACGGATGGTGTGTATATAGACCAAATCTCTGCAGCGGCAAGTGAGCCTTGCTACGCATTGAATCATCCGCACGCTCCGGGAGCGGGAAGCTGGTGGCCTGAATCTTACAGAAAGCTCCTTAACGAACTTCACAGAGAGGTGTTCACCGCAGGTCAGGCAGTCACTTCGGAAGAGAATGCCGAGGTGTATATGGATCTTTTCGATATGCTTTTGATAGTGAATACTCCGCATAGTCCTTCCGTAAAGATGCTTCCGGTATTTCCGTTGATTTATTCGGACAGAGTGCTTTATAGCGGACTGAACTACTATCATCAGGAGCTCAACGACGGACATTTCCTTTATAATAACGCCCGTAGTCTTTTGTGGGGTGCGCAGTTGGGCTGGATACAGCCGGATTGGCTATTCGCAGAAGGTAACGACGTGGAGATAGCTTTCCTTAGAACTCTCGGGCGTTTTCGCGCTAGAAATCACGATGTGTTCTATGGCGGCAGGTTCATTTCGGAATTGAGATTCCCGGAGGAACTTCCTACCATCACGGTTTTCGACGGCGAGGTGTATCCTGTAGTGATGGGAGCGCATTGGCAGAGCGTAAAGGGAAAGGATGCGTACATTCTCGTCAATATGAGCGGGGAAGACGTTACGGTTACCCTGCCTAATGGCAAGAGCGCTAAGGTTAAGGCATATAACGCGATAAGAAAATAACAAAACTACAAACTGATATCCGTATGAAATTTGGTAATGCATTATTGGCCTTGTTGATGGCCGCATCTGCACTTTCTTGCAATCCTAAGGCAGAGGAAGGAACGAAACATTATGCTCCTCTGAAAAACCCTACTAAGGTGACGCTGGAGCAAGTGGAATTCTCCGCTGTCGTGAATGTGACTTGGCAGGATAACTGCGATAACGAATCGGGTTATGCCATCTATGTCAAGCCTGCTAACGGTGAGGAGCAGCAATTGGCCTCGCTCCCGGTAGATGCCTGTGAATATTCCATTAAGGAAGGTCTGGTTCAGGGCAAGTCTTATTCGATAGGTGTCCGCGCGCTCAGCGATGGCCCTATGCTTTCTTCGCAGATCATATATAAGGAGATAGCGCTGTTCGACTATACATTGCTTCCGGTGCCTACGCTCGCGGCAGACGTGGAGTATACTCCTACTTCGGCGATGCTCAACTACACTCTCGGCAAATCCGAAAAATACAATCAGAGCGCGTGGGGACTATGCTGGAGCGCAGATCATACTCCTACACTGGCGGATTCGTTCGCACACGGACCTAAGAATTCTTCGGTAAGGCTTTACCAGGCTATTCCTTGTACGGGTGTGGAATTCGGAAAGACTTATAAGGTAAGGGCTTATTCCGTGACCGAAAAGGGCACGACCTATAGTAATGAAGTGGTGGAAATTAAGCTCGAGAACGAGACTCCGGCCATCACCTTCAATTGGACAAAGGTAGAGGATACATCTCTTCCGCAAGACATAGTTCTTTACAAGACCACCGATAAGCTTAACGGTCGTCCGTTCAATGCTTGGTATGCCATAGCGGATGTGACTAAGGGAAACGTGGAGTTCAGGATGGAATTCAGCAAGGAGGCCTTCACTTTGGAAGATTTCTATAAGAAGGATGTGGAGAATGGCGTGGAGAACTACATTATGACTAATGCCGGCTATTTCAACATGAAGACCGGAGAGACCGGCGATTTTCACGTGTGTGAGGGTGTAATCAGTCCTTCCGTTCCGCGTCCTACCCTTCGTGGTACTTTCGGCGTGGACAAGGACCAGAAACCGGCAGCGGTTTGGGCATCGCGCGACGCTGACAAGAACACCTTCTTCTATGATTCTCCGATGATGAACATTAAGGGAAAGACGGCTTATGAGGAGCCTTACGGCGATTATCCTACTACATCGGTGGCTTGGACTCCTTATTATGCGATGAGCGCAGGCCCTCTTCTCGTGAAGGATGGTAAGGTGGTTACTGACGTGACTAAGCAGGACGGCGCATTCGTCAGAAATTACGAATCCATCGCGGCAGATATTTTTACCGATACGGCAGCTACGCCTGACCGTACGGCAGTAGGTTATACAGAGGATGGAAAGATCATTCTTTTCGTGTGCGACGGACGTATCACCGCTAGCAAGGGCGCAAGCATTCTTGAGATGGGACAGATTATGAAAGGTCTCGGATGCGTGGGCGCAGTTAACTTCGACGGTGGTGGCTCTACGGCTATGACTCTTTACGGAAAGCGCGTGAACTCGTTCCTTAGCAACACCTCAGGTGCTACTGAGAATCGTAGGGTGGGCTCGGTTATGGGCTTTTATAAGAAAAAGTAAATTAGCATTATGAAGACACAGAGTACGTATTTGGCAAGCACTTCGCTCCTTAAGGCGAGAGTGGACGATATTTTCGGCTCGTATATGGAGGTATCCATAGTAGGGCTTACGGAAAATAAGGCTTATGCCTTATGGAAAGAAGTAACGAAGGAGCTTTCTTCGCTTGAGAAGACATTTGATTCCGGGCGTGCCGATAGCGAGGTCTCTGTGTTGAATGCTTCAAAGGTGAACATCGAAACCAGCGAGACTATGAAAGAGGCTCTAAATATCTGTGAGTCTTATCTCATCAAGACGCAAGGTCTTTTCAATGTTTCGAGCGGGGAGAACGAGCAACTTGACTTTTCGGGTTTTATCGTAGGCTATGCCCTTCAGAGGTTAGCGGCCATCTTAAAGAAAGGAAAGGTTAAGGATGCCTTTCTTAATTTCGGCGGTCAGGAAATCTATGCCGTAGGGCACAAACCTTTCTGTGAGGCTTGGCCATATACGATAGAAGACCCGGAGAGCGGAGACGAAATCGACAGTCTGGAGCTTAAGAACGAGGCCATAGCCTTCTCGCACACCGAAGACGGTAAATTGTGCGCAGTACGCTCTAAAGACCCGTTGGAGGTGCGAATCCTTTCGCTGGTCCTTCCTGTCGCATCGGAAGGACAGCGTCACGAGATGTCCTATAGTTTCAAGAATATAGACGAAAGGTACCTGGTCTCTCGCGGAGCTCCGGAGATATAAAAAAAGCCTCGGATTTCCGAGGCTTTTTTACTTTATTTAAGGTATTCGTTAATCCAGTCGTATCGACCCTTTCCTATGGTCTGGCTCCATTCCTTCCAGTAGCGAGGCTTAGGCTCGTCGTGATAGCGGTAAGGGCTCGTCTTAACGGTGATGTCCTTACTTGGGCAGACGTTAAGCCCTGCGTAGATGGCCGATGGCAGGCAGGTCCTGTCCATAAGCCCTATTTCCACCCAAAATTTGGCCTTGCTCCTAGCTAGGAAATTACATCCGTCGAAGTATTTCATTACCGAGATGCCCTGCTCGCTTGTCGCGAACTGCTTGAATACGAACGGCCAACTGTCTTCTCCTGCAGGAGTGACGCTTCCTGCGCTGTTACACCAAGCAGGGACTATTCCCACTACGGCGCTCACTCTCTTATCCAGTCCTGCCAGTGCGAAAGCCTGCGCTCCACCCTGACTCTGTCCATAAGCGAGAACCCTCTTGCCGTCCCATTCCTTCAGGGTACAGGCGAAATCGAGAGCCCTTACGGCGCGGAGATACATATTCTTGAAGAAGAATGTCTCAGGACTGTCGGATGGCCTACGGGAATAATCCTTCAATTCGCCGTTTTCCAAATCTATGTAGTACTGCTGCTCCCTGTCGTTGAACATACCGAAGGCATTGAAGTCCACGCAGATGGCGCCATTGCCCCAAGCGGCCATATCCATAGTCTGTGAAGGAACGCTCCTACACCAAGCCCCGGAAACTCCGGCAGCGTGCATGTACACCACGATAGGAAGCGACTTTTTCTTAGCATCGCGAGGCATCGCCAAGTATCCGCGTACGGGAGTGTTGTCCACACAGTCGATAGTCATCTCATAGCAGACGATTTTTTCGTTATCCTTTCCCTCTACGTGGATTTCCTTAAGCGTAGGGTTCATAGGAATGGCTCTCATCTGCTTTTTCTGTTTGTTCCAGAATTTGTCGAAATCCTTAGGACAAGGAATGGCCTGCTTGAAAGCCTGTGGCTCCACCACCCAGCCTATTTCCGTGTCTGCATATTCGAATTTGACAGTTTGTGGTCCCTCATACACTTTTTCGTGTACGAGAGTGGTTACGTCGTTTTCAGTAGCGAAGACACGAACTGTGTCTCCGCTCTGATAGACTCCGTCAGCCTTGTTCAAGCTCAAAAGAACTAAGGCTGAAAGTAAAGTACTTAAAAACATTATTCTATAGGTGGATTTTGAAATGCATAGTCGGCATAGTTGTACTCTACGCTGTCATATAAAGGCAGCAGGGAAGTCTCTACGCGTTCTACAAATTGGTCATACGACGTCCTGTGGAAGTTACTCCAAGCTACCTCGCTAAGTGCGGCGAGACGAGGCAAAAGCATATGCTGAGCCTGTTTGTAGTCAGGAATGTATTCTGTCCAGAGGTTACACTGTATACCTTTTATGAATTGGCTTTCGTAATCCGTCAACTGGTCGAACGGATCGAAGCTGTAGCTCTTCTTAAGCGAAGTGTATCCGCCGATGGCGAGAGGCTCCTTGTTCTTTACAGGGTCGGCAGTCTGGAAGTGATCCAAATAGTAATAGTCCGAAGGCGTCATAATGACGTCGTTACCTAATTTGGCTGCTTCTATTCCTCCTTTAGTCCCTCTCCACGACATCACCGTAGCGGTTCTGCTCACGCCTCCTTCCAGAATTTCATCCCATCCGATGATTTTTCTGCCCTTCGTGTTAAGATAGCTTTCGATTCTTTTTATGAAGTAGCTCTGGAGCTCGCTCTCATCTTTAAGGCCTTCATCCTTAATGCGCTGCTGGCACGCAGGACAAACCTCCCAACGATCCTTTTTAGCCTCGTCTCCTCCGATGTGAATGTATTCGCTCGGGAAGATCTCGCATATTTCGTCGAGCACGTCGGCCAAGAACTTGAAAGTCTCCTCCTTACCGGCGCAGAAAAGTTCAGGGCTCACACCCCATCTGGTCCACACCTCGTAATCGTGGTCCTTACCCAAGCATCCTAATTCCGGATAGCTGGCCAATGCTGCGACCGCGTGGCCCGGCATCTCGATTTCAGGAATCACGGTTATCTGCCTTTGTGCGGCATACTTGACGATTTCGCGAGCCTGCGCCTGGGTGTAATGACCTTCATAAGGAATTCCGTCATAGCCTATCATCGCATAGAGAGGTCCTATGAGGGTCTCCTTGCGCTTTGAACCCACTTCTATGAGCTTAGGGTACTTCTTGATCTCGATTCTCCAGCCCTGGTCCTCGGTAAGATGCCAGTGGAAAGTGTTGATTTTATGAATGGCCAATATGTCCAAGTAGTCCTTAATGTCTTCTACACCGAAGAAATGACGACACACGTCGAAGTGAACGCCGCGATAGGCGAATGCAGGAGCGTCCTCGATGTGCATTCCGTGAATCTGGTTAGGATTCTGCTTGGTCAACTGAAGAACTGTCATAAGACCATTCCAAACTCCGTGGGCGCTACCTCCGCTAATGAAGATCTTTCCTTCCATCGGCTTGCTGTCGAGGGTATATGCCTCTTCTGTCAATGTATTGTCCGTAGTCAGGACAAGTCGGGCATTGCCTTCCTTCGAAGTGCTCTTCCAAACGCGAGCGCCATATTTGGCATTAAGTTCGTTGAAAGGCTTGATAAGGTTCTTAAGCTCAGGTGAATCCGCATAGATGGCCGCGCCTTCGTCGAGAAGGGTGAATCCGGTGGTCTGCACTGCCGTTACAGGCTCAGGAACTACGGCGATGGGACTTTTGTCGATTATGCCCAATTCGCACGCTATCTTGCAGGCTGTCCTATATGCATCTTCCGGAGTATCTGTCCAATCAAGCGGGTGCTCAGGCTCGCCGAAGTCCAATTCGAACGCACGGATGCGCTTTTCGAAGGCTTTCTGGTCGAATTCAGGACCTGTTCCATCCACGTCGGCGATGATTTCCTCCCAAAACATTTCCCATCTCGCGCGGTAGTAGTTGTTCACCAATCCGCTCCACTGGCGGTTAGCGTAGTCAGTCAATTGGCCCGTACCTCCCCAAGAAGTCAGAATGACGCGAGCGCAATTCTCGTAGTAGTCCTTCTCTTCAGGGGTGTCTCCCCAAGTGCGGGAAGCATCTATCCAATTCTTAAGTGAGAAACTGCTATGGCAAGCGAGCAACTCTTCCCACATATCGTAGAGATGCCTCATATTGTTCGCGTGCCTTTTCAGGCCTTCGAGGTCGCGCCTGTAGTAGCACTGCGAGAACGCATCCCTCTCTGCCGGGAATGCCAATTTTATCACCTCCGAACCTATGTTCACGATATCGAACTTGTACCAATCGGTATCTGCCGGGCTTTCGAGCAACTTGGCCCATACTTGGCCAATCTGTTCGAAGGTATACGGCACCTCAGGAAGTGTGGTCCAGCGCCAATTGCCTTCCAGACAAGGGTGTATGCAGGCGATAGGGCATATTCCCGAGTAGGTGGTCTTTACGTAGATGTCGTCTGCGAGCATACGGAAGGCTTCCTGAATGCTGGCGTCTTCCTTACCCACGTGGCGATTGGCAAGTGTGCGAAGCCACTGTTCGTCGCTCTGCTTGAGGTCCCAAGCCCTGTCAAGTACGTACTCGTAGAGCCATTGGCTTACGCCGAATCCTTCGAGCGTGCCGCCAAGTCCCATAAGGTTGTCTCCGCCGTTTTCGTAGACTGCCGTGATGCGGCGACTCAGCTCGTGGAAGTCTCCGGAGAGGTTAGTGTTTCCGCCGAAGTTACCCAGGAAGCAGAAATAGTATGGTTGGCCGTAGAAGTTCTTGTTGAATTTGTAGATTTCAGCCTCGTCGCAGAAATAGTCGAGCATAGCGACCTTCCCATCAGGGACTGCTTTCAGATAGGCTTCTACATTGGCCGGTTTCCAATGCTTCTGGTCGAAATAGAGCATCCAGCCCACCTGAAGCCATACGGCATCTGGGTCAGCGGCTGCAAGTGTCTCGTAAACGTGGTGAGAGATGCGGGCGAGAACCTCAGGGTCCCAGTCGTCTCCCTCTATGTCTTCGAAGAAATCGACTTCGTTGAAAATGTCGAGTCCATAGACGTGGCTGGTGCCGAACATCTTAGTCTGTTCTTCGATGAAAAGCTTCTGGATCTTCTCGAAAAGCGGGTCGGCAGGGTCCAGGAACCAGCATCCGTATTCCGCCTCGAATCCATCCCATTTGGTCACTTCCTTAATGTGTGCCTCCGGATAGAGTTTGGCGAATGCGGCAGGAACCTTTCCGTTGAATGCCGGAAGGACAGGTTTCATATCCAATTCGCGCTCGCGCTCGAGTATCTTTTTCTGGAGCTCGGCCTGTCTGTCTATGAATTTCTGAGGGAGAGGTCCTTTCCATCTGTCGATGTCCATCATTCTATTCCACGGAAGGAACGGAGGGCCGGTGAAGCTTTCCCTGATTTCGTCTTGTTCCAGTCCGAAGTGCTCCCATACTTTCATCAGGACAGCCTCTTCGCCGGTGATGTTCAGCGGCTGTGTGACACCGTTCAGCGCCATCCAGTCTATCATCCAAGACCACTCTTTCCATCCCCACCACGGCATGGTGTATCCGTAGGTGCAGTAGTTTAGGAAGAAACGGTCTTTGGCCTTGGCCTCGAGGGCTACCCTCTCCGGAACCGAAGGAAGGGTCTTAGGCATATAAAGTGGGTCGTCTACATTCCAAGACACTGTGGTAAGACAGTAGTTCTTAAGATAATAGTTCAGTCCGAATGCCATGGAGTTGGCATTGTTTCCCCCTATTATGATTTTACCACCCTTACTTTCGAGGGTGAAGCAGTCTGTGCTGTCTTCGAGGTGAACGAACTTGAAGTGGGAGGATTGCTCCGGAATCACTCGTTTCGTCAGGTCTTTTGCTGCCTTGACTTCGCGGTCCGTCTCGCTGCACGAGCAGAGCAGAATCGAAAGTGCGGCTGCAATACTAAATAAATGTTTCATAATCAGTGTATGCTTTCTATTATAAATTTACACAAGTCGTTATAAAGTTTGTTGTCCTTAGGGTAAGTCGACAGGCTGAGATCGTAGAAATCGTTAGTGCCGAAATAGTAGGAGAGCTCGCGCTTTCCATATAGATTCATCTTCTTGCACATAGACATATATTCGTAGAATCTCGATCTGTAACCGAACGAATCGGTGTTCTTTTCCAGGATCGCGCTGTCCAGCTCGAACTCCATAGACAATCCGTCGCTAAGTACCATAGCCATATAGGCATTCATATCGTATTCGGAGTGCCAGAAGTAGTTAGGCTGCATCATGGCATAGTCGATTCCGAAATCCTTCCATAGCTGGTGACCTCCCGATGAATTATAAGGAATCCAAGTCAGGGTCTCGTTACAAGCGTGGATATAGTTGCTCATCTCCGGGTAGATGTCTTCCCAGTGCTTGAGCTCGGGGTTCCATCCGTATCCCGGAACGGCCAAATCCTCGCTGATTATGTAGAATCCCATAAATTCGAGATTTTGGTAATTCGAGTTGTTCCATCTCTTTCGAGCCTCGTCGATGTACCATTTCATGGCCGCGCGTCTGTCTGCCGCCTTCTTGAAATCCATCTGTTTGCCGTCGATGAATCCCCAGTAAGTGGTGCTGGACGTGACATCCTTGAAATTCTGGTAGATGATAGGGTCCGGAAGGGTGATGATGACCTTACGCTTAGTAGGAGGTACGCCCAGCTTTTCTATGGCCTTCCCTACGGAGCGGTCAAGTGCGGCAAATCCGTTTTCCTTGTCGAACCAATAATCCAGCAAATCCGTCCAGGATGCCTTGTCCGCAGATGGCCTGCCGTTTCCCAGCATATAGGCCTTATTGTTTTTAGTATCAGCGAATTCTATGGCGAGGAATGCGTCGAACAGCCAATGCGTCTTGCCCGCTTCGTCGGTGTAGGTCACGTGCCTGTCGAACCTTTGCTCATCCCAGAGGAAAGGCACTCGGTGCGCCGAACCGCCGTAGCAGAGAGCGAGATTGCTGTAGCGCGGCTTTTTGATTCTGTTTTTCTCCCAGTCATATAGCTCGCGCGGGCCTTCTATGGTGCTGAATGGCACTTTGCAGATACTGCTTCTCTGACCTTTGTCGTCGGTAGCGACGCCGTACAGGACATAATCTTTCTGCCCTTCTAGGCCCATCAGCAGATATTCTCCCTGCGTGGTGTGTTCTCCCTTGTCGATGATTTCGTCCGTGCTCGGAGTGTTTTCCTTACTTTCAAGACAAAGCAGGTTCACTCCCGTGGCATTTAGAGTTTCCACAAGAAAAGTCCCACGAGTGGATGACACTTCTATGGGGCTTATTCTCAATGCAGGCTTAGCCTTATATGAAGGCTTTTCCTCCTTTGAGACACAGGAAAGTGCCATCAAAGAGAGGAAAAGCATACATAATGACTTACATCTTCCAACCATCAGCATAGAACTCCATAAGATATCCGCAGTCCTTGCTGCTGACCTTGCTGCTTGCCGTGATGCATAATTTGATGTAGCGACCGCGAGTGTAGTTCACTTCGCTGCCTTCTGCCTCAGGTTTTTCAGGGATGGCATAAGAGAACATCTCCAGAACTTTGTCTACGTTAACTACTCCATCGATTTTCGTGTCGGCGTAACGCTGCCAGCCCTTGTCTCCGGCCTTACCCTTGCAGGCCAGTTTCCACTTGGTGTCAGCTCCGGCATATTCCTTAGCTACGTACACTTCGAAATCGCGGAATTGGCCCTGGAAGGTATCGGCATCTACCTTATAGAATCTGTCGAAGGTATATATGTCACCTGCGTCGAATACGAACACCATAGGGAATTCCACAGGAGACCAGAAGTAAGAGCCCCAGTATCCGTTCTTAGAAGGATCGTCGTTATTTCCGAATCCGAATCCCCAGTCTACGAGCTTGCTTACGTTATAGTGTCCGAACCAGTCCGGAGATGAGCAGAGAGGGTCCTTACCGATATGGTTGTCGGCACCTTCGAGAATCTCCCACGGACCGTGGATAAGGATCTTAGGCTCGCCGATCGGCGGTTCTACCGTATCGTCTTCGGATACGGTTACTATTACGAATCCCACAGGTGCGTTACCATTTCCTAAAAGAGCAGGGGTCTTCTTCTTGAAGACTACCGGAATCATATAGTTTACGTTCGTCTCCTTGAAGTTACCTTTAGTGTCGAACAATACCGAATAGTCCAGCTTGAAATCAAAATGAGCGATGGTCTCTCCTGCCTTGATGGTAACGGTAGCGTTTTCGAATGAGAAGAGTCCGGCGGGAGCTTCCTTGAATTCTTTCTTCCTAAGTTTAGCCTCTTCTTCGATAAAGCTGTCGTCCGTGCCCAACTCGACTACCACGTCGGTAGATGGAACGGCTCTGTCGAGATTTATTTCCCCTTCGTATTTATTACTTGCGGTACCGAAGTCCTTCGTAGAAGGGAAGGTAGTCTTAAGAGTCTTGTCTGCGAAGCTGACGCGTGAAACGCAAGGCTGTATGATGAGAGTGTCTCTGTTTTTACCTAACTCCAGTGAAGCGTCTACTAGCTTGAATCCTATTACATAGTCCGTTCCGTTGTTAGCGGAATTAGCGAAGAAATCTGTCTGCCACTTGACCTTGAAAGTCTTGCGGATATCCGATGCGGCGAAGTTGAATTCCTCTTCCGACACTTCGTATTTGAGTTCTTCTGCCAGTTTGTATTCTGCAGCGCCGTTATTCTGACACCACTTGCTGAGTTCCTCTTGGGTAAGACGCTCTATTCTTACAGTAGCGGACGAAGAGCCTTTTCCACTCTTTATTATCGCTACATCCATCTCGTTGTTGAATACGGACGGCTGTTGAAGCGACGAAGAATATGAGAACCCTAATTTGTCGGGAACCATATTGTGCTCCAGGTCGTGCTTGCAGCCGGTAAATGCTATGGCTGCAAGCGCGAAGGATAAGATTATATTTCTTTTGTTCATAATGAGTCTCTATTAGAATCCGTAGTTTTGAGTCCAATTAGGCATCTTAGCCAAATCTCCGGAGTAAACAGGGAAGAAGTAATCCCTCTTCTCGAATTTGGCAGGGCCGCCGATAAATTCGTCAAAAACTCTTTGATAAGAATCTTCGTAGTTCTCGGACGTACACTTCAGTGTCCAGTTGTCGCAAGGGTACTCTTTCTCTGCGTCCAGCCAGCGACAAGCGTCGTAGTGGCGCATATTCTCCATAGCGAATTCGACCATCTTTTCCTTTTTGATAAGGGTTCTGAGAAGTGCCTTGTTTCCGATAACCTCAGGATAGGCCTCTTCTATCTTTTTAAGACCTACACGTTCACGAACGAGGTTCAGGTATTTGAGTGCCTCTGCCTCGTCGCGATTAGGCTTTTCGTTACAAGCTTCCGCGTAGTTAAGGTAAACCTCCGCCATACGGAAAGCAGGGTATACGTGTTTGAGACCGGTGTAGTCAGTTTGAGCCTTAAGAGGGTGGTTGATAGGGTAGAATCTTACCCAAGCGTAACCCACGCGCACTGCACTTCCCGATGCTGCCCACGGTGCGGTAGCTTCCTTTCCGCTATAGCAAGTGAACTGTTTCGGACTATTCTTATCCGGCCAGTAGTATCCGTTAGGAAGAATGCTGGCATAGAAACGAGGCTCGCGACCTACGGTAGAGTTGTGTGCCTTGAATGCAGGCGCCCAAGGAGCGTTGACAGGCTGTTTGTAACCCTCGTACCATCCTTCTGCCTTATAGCCTGACTTGGCATCTACTATAGGGCGAGAGTAGTCATTACCGTCATTGTTCTTTTCGTATCCGGTAACAGGGAAGCGTCCGCTATCATACATGGCATAAGTATCCACGAGTTTGAGTGAAGGGGCGATACCGCCGAATCCCCAAGTAATGGATTTGTCCGTAAAATTTGGACAAGAGCATCCCAAGAGCGCACCGGCTCCTCCCATATAGGAATATGCACTGGAAGTTCTCTTCCACCATCCCCAAATGGTCTCTTCGTTCCAAGCATCGAAAAGTATTCTCTGATATGCATTGAAACCATCCGTGAAAGCATCTCCGGATGCGGACTTGGCCTTACAGAGAGTCCATTTGTTAAGCTCTATGATGTCTTTCGATGCCTTGGCAGCCTCTTCCCATCTGTTAGGGTCTTCCGTAGAAGGGAAAATCTCGTCGCCGTAGATGTTCTTTATGCCTTTCAGCCAAGAAGCTCCGCCGTTATAGAGAGGAGATGCCGCCCACAGGAGAATACGAGCCTTGAGTGCCATGGCTGCGCCTTTCGTAACGCGGCCGCGGTAGTTCGCGTCTGACTCGAATTCCCCTATTTCCATAGGCAGGTTGTCTATACACTTGTCCAGCTCCGTTACCATAAAGTCTATGTTCTGCTTAACCGTGTGGCGGTCGCAATCGGCAGGCGTGATGCTCTCGTTAGCAGGGCCGTCGCCCCAGATGTAAACCGGGCCATACTGGCGGAAAAGACAGTAATAGTAGAAGGCTCTTAGGAATCTAGCTTCGTAAGACATATTCTTTCTTACGGCTTCGCTGTCCTGTTTGTCCCTGTCTACGTTCTGAATGAAGATGGTACACTGGTTTATACCGGTGTAGAACTTGGAGAAGTAGTTGTAATAAGTGGCAGAACTAGGCGTGGCGCTGGAATAGCTGCCTGTTCTGTAGAGCTCGTAGTAAACCCACTGATACCACGAGTAGCGAGATTCGTCGCTACGACCTACGGTCCAGCCGTCGCTACCTACTATCTCCTCGTCTACAGGGATGAAGGAATAGCAGTGAGCCAGATATTTATGAGTCGATGTGCTCTGTGAGAATATTTCCTCCAGCGTGGCCTGGTCTTTCAGGTCCACGTCGAAGTATCCGTCGCAAGAGCTCAGGGCAAAGACGGCCGCAATCGCTAATATAATTTTATTAAGGTGTTTCATATTCATTAGAAATTAAGGTTTACGCCAAATGTGTATGTGCGCATAGTCGGGTAAACGTTACCATAGCTTGAGTCGAGCTCAGGATCCCAAAGCTTGAACTTCGAGAATGTGAGGAGGTTCATACCCTGTGCGTAGAAACGTACGGTAGAAAGACCGATTTTCGATGTAAGCTTTTTAGGAATGGTATAGCCTATTTCCATATTCTTAAGACGTATGAAGCTCATATCTCTCTGCCAGTAAGTAGATGGCTGCTGGTTGTTGTCCACTTTGTTAAGTGAAAGTCGAGGATATGGTGCGTTAGGATTCTGGTTTTCAAGAGTCCAGCGGTTGAGAGCTACGTCTTCGTAGATCTGTCCGAGTTTGTGAATCTGTGAAGATGCACCGAAGAGGTTCTGTCCGCCTATGATGCGGGTCACGTGAGATACTCCCTGGAAGAATACGGAGAAGTCTATTCCCTTATATCCGAGACTCACGCCGAAACCGTAGTTGATTTCAGGAATGGTGGTATATCCTATGGCCACCTTGTCGAAGGTGTTGACGATACCGTCGCCGTTCACGTCGCGGTACTTGATGTCTCCCGGACGAACGTTTCCGAAGTCCTGCTTAGGCCAGTTGTCGATGTCTTCCTGGTCTTTGAAAAGACCTTCTGCGATAAGACCGAACTGCTGGTTGTAAGCGAATCCCGTAAGGTTCTGGTATGACCAGATCTGGTCAGGGAGGTCGTCGTAGAGTTTCTTGTTACGGTTAAAGGTGTAGTTACCGCGAGCCGATACGTAGAGGTCACCGAAATGGTGCTCGTACTGAAGGCTCATATCGACGCCCTTGTTCTCCATCTCTCCGAGGTTAACCCACTGCTGTTTGTTGAGACCTACGATAGGAGGTGTGCTCTGACGCTCGATGAAGATACCGCTACGATGATCCGAGAAGTAGTCTATCTGGAAAGAGAGGTCGTTAAGAAGGGTCAACTCGATACCGGCGTTGAACTTGAGCGCTTCCTCCCACTGCACGAGGCTGTTTCCGACTTCACCGGTAGTGATGCCTCCCATTCCCTGAGGAGTAGTACCGAATGTGAATCCCGGAGCATTGGTGTTAATGGTGGAGTTATATGCGAAACGTCTCGAACCACCGATCTGGTCGTTACCGATCTTACCGTAAGAAACTTTGAACTTGAGAAGGTTAACAGTCTCCTTGATAGGCTCCCAGAATGGTTCGTTGCTTATCATATAACCTACTGCGATAGAAGGGAAGAAACCGAAACGCTTGCCTGGGGCGAAGTTCTCGGAGCCGTTGTAGCCGAAGTTGAATTCTCCGAAATAGCGGTCCTTGTATGAATAGGTAGCACGTCCTGCGAGACCCATATTCTTATAGGCGAAGGACTGCTCGAAGTTAGCCGGAACGTTGTTATATCTGTTTCTCGTGCTGAAAAGCAGCAATCCGCTTACGTTATGGGCATAGTTGAACTCCCTTTCGTAGGTAAGGCTCGCCTCGAGGTTGGTCGTGGTGTAGCTGCTGTTCGACTTGGAAAGATACATATAGTTCGTACCCTCGTTCCACGGCTTGTAAATCAGTTTTCCATCGTCATCACGACCTATGGTGTAGTAAAGTGTCGGACTGAGAAGGCGTCCGAGTACGTTACCGTTATCGGCATCCCAAGAGTATTTTACGTTAGCCTTGAGACCCTTCGTAATGATGTCGGAGAAATCTTGGGTAAGCGAGATGAGTGACTGAGCCACGATGTTCGTAGCGCGTTTGTATCCCGACGAGTTAAGCATACGGTAAGGGTTCCAACCACCGTCGGAGTTAGACAGTGTTCCGTCGCTGAATACAGGAGGCGATGCTATAGGAGTGGAATACATCGTGTACGCGTAGATTTCTCCAAGGTCATATCCCGGAGTAGTCTTAGTGTAGTACTGTGTGGAGAGGGATAGTGCTAGAGTCGTAGACTTGGTAATGTCGATGTCCACATTAGAGCGGAAGTTGAATTTGTCGAAACGAATCTGGTTGTCGTACTTAGAGTAATCCTTATCCTTTACGACGTTGAAGATACCATCTTCCATATAGTAGGAAGCGCCCACGTAGTAGCGTACGCCCTTCGTACCACCGGTTACGTTCACGTTGATTTTTTCCGTGTTCGCCATGTTCTTGAAGATGGTGTCGACCCAGTCTACGGAAGGGTAGAGATCAGGGTCTGCTCCGCTAAGGTACATTTCTCTCTGGTAGTCGTCGATGACCGGAGCACTTCCGGCATCTACGTAGAGCTCGTTATAATAGTCTATCCACTGCGAGGTGTTAGCCAGTTTAGGCAACTTGACAGGCTGTGTAAGACCATACTCGGCCTTGAAGTTAACCTGAGGCTTGCTTTCCTGACCGCGTTTCGTGGTGATGAGCACGATACCGTTAGCACCTCTCACACCATAAAGTGCGGTAGCGGTGGCATCTTTCAAGATGGAGAAGGAAGCGATGTCTTCCGTGTCCACCAAGTCCATACTGCGCTCTACGCCATCCACGAGGATGAGCGGCTTGGCATTGGCACCGAAGGTGTTCACACCGCGAATCCAGAAATCCGAACCTGCACCAGGCTCACCTGTTCTCTGCAAAGATACGATACCGGCCAATTTTCCTGCAAGTCCTGAAGAAAGCTGTCCTGCAGGGCTGGCGAGAGCGTCGGCCTTAATGGTGCTGATGGAACCGATGACGCTGGCCTTACGCTGTGCACCGTAAGCCACGAATGTTACCTCGTCGAGCAGGTCTTCTGATGGTACCATCTTGATGGTTAGAGTCTTTTGATCTCCCACTTTGACTTCCTGGTCCTGATAACCGAGGAAAGTGATCTGCAGGACATCACCTGTCTTGACGTCTAGGGAGAATTTACCTTCGACGTCAGTAATAGATCCTCGTGTCTCATTCTTGACGACAACATAGGCACCCGGAATACCGAGATTGGTTTCGTCCACTACTACACCGGTAATGGTCCTAAGTGCTTGTGCGTTAGAAATTCCAACACTGATTGCGAGTGCGGCTATCGTCGCTGCCCACAATTTTTTGAAACTGTTACACATTAATTAAAACAAGTAGTTATTGGTTTGATATAGTTTTCCTATATATTAATCAAGCGAACAAATTTAGCAAAAAATATGTAAATACCACCCTTATTCCTCAAGAAGTTCTATAGGATGCTTTTCGCTGTTCTTAGTGCCTAGTTTTATAAGCTTGTTAGCCGTGTTCGTGATGGTGTGTCCGCTTACCTCCAGCCTCTTGCTTCCGTCGTCGTATTCTTTCTTCACATTGTCAAGCAGTTGGCCCATCTTGTCATACTTTTCCTTAAAGATCCCCACTCTCTCCACCATCTCCTTCGCCAGCGCGAACACTTCCTGATGGTTCTCCGCCTGCGCTATCTGTCGCCAAGTCAGGTTCACTATCTTAAGAACGCTGTAAAGGCTCTGCTCGTCAGCTATATACACATTCATATCAGCTGCCCGTCTCCATAACTGTGTATCCTCGTTGAGAGCCGTCCATAACGCCCCATAGATAGGAACGAACATTATGACATAGCCGGCGCTCTGCTTCGGCGGCCTTATATACGATGAATAATCCTTCGCCGCAAGTTCCTTCACGTGTTTTTTCAAACTTTCGATATGGTTCTTGAGCGCGGTGTCCCTCTCCATCGGGTTAGTCGCATTTACGTAATCTATGTAGGAGGTCAGCGACACCTTCGAGTCTATGATGACCTCGCGGCTCTGATCCAGATGCAAGATCACGTCCGGCCGCATAGTCTTTCCTTCCGGAGTTTTAATCGGAGTGCCGCAAGCATCGCAGATAACCTCCTGCACGTCGTAATGTATGCCCTTTTTAAGTCCCTGTGCTGAAAGCAGTTCGTCCAGAACCGTCTCGCCCCAGTCCCCCTGGACCTTGCTGCCGTGCTTGAGGGCATTGGCCAATTCCTCCGCGCTCTTGCGCGTGGCGTCGCTCTGCTCCATCAGATTCTTGATGCGCTCGCTCATCTGGCCGTTGAGATGGGCCTGTTCCTTATCCGAAGCCTCGATTTTCTGTTTCAGCGATTCCAGCCTGTCCTTCAGCGGATCCACTATCTGCCCGAGACTCTCCTTGTTCTTTTGGGCCAATTCTTCCTGCCGCGACTTGAGAATCTCGGATGTGTCATTGCGGAGCTGCGCGCTCGTCTTCTCGAGCACCTCGTCGAACTTGCTCTGAAGCAGGTCCAGAGCAGCGGAATGGGCCTTTTCCTTTTCGGCCAATGCTTGCTTCGCCATAAAATACGAAATCACTGCGCCGATGACGATTCCTGCTATAAATGCCAATGCTATAATCATAATTCCAAATTTACCAATTGTTCCAAACTTCGCCGTCGCTGATTAGACAGGCATGGATTTCGGGATGAGCGGCCATATAGTCCTGCGCTTGGCTCTTTCCTATCACCATAAAGAAAGTCGCCAGAGCGTCGGCCCGGCAGGCGGTAGGAGCGGTAACCGTGGCGCTGAGAAGGCCGTGCGATACAGGATAGCCTGTGCGTGGGTCTATGGTGTGCGCGTATTTCTTGCCGTCCTTAATGTAAAATTTGCGATAGTTCCCCGAGGTGACGATTCCGGTGGATTCGCCCTTTGAGTTCCATGTCTCCTTTATGTCCGCTCCGGGGGAGTTGTTCCCGTCGACGGGATTGTCTATCCCTATGGTCCATCCCTTTCCGCTTGGCCCGTTTCCGCAGCAGTAGATCTCTCCGAGGTCTACGAGTATGTCTTCGGCCCCGTAGCCTTTAAGCATATCTGCCACTATGTCCGCGCTGTAACCCTGAGCTATGGCGTTGAAATTCAGTAGTGGAGCCGTGGTCTGTCCAGGAAGTAGGAAATCCGCTCCGCATATCTTGCCGCCCACGAGGTGCTCAAGCGCAGACGGGGCTTTCAGGCGTTTTGTTCCGCACTCGGCGAGGCATTCCCTGACCTGCTCGTCGCTTGGCATTTCGGAATTTTTGAATCCGAATCCCCAGATGTCGAAAAGTGGGCCGCAGGCCGCATCGAAGGCTCCGTCGGTCTCTTCCCACATATCATAGGAGAGGCTGTAAAGCTCGAAGAACATAGGGGAGAGCGTTATGGTGTCGCCGGCGTTAAAGCGGGTAAGGGTAGATGAAGGGTTATATCCCGACAGGGTGAAATCTATTTCGCGAAGGAGACTGTCTACCTTTAATTGGAGATTTTCGGGCTTGATTCGGCATCCGCGATACTTTACGGAATAGGTTCCTCCCTGGGCGTATCCGCTAAGTTTATAGTAGTTTGAGTCTTTGCAGGAAAATAATAGGAAAATTCCCAGCAGAGTCAGTGATATGTGTCTTAATCTCGGCATAACGGCAAAGTATTTGTACAAAAATAAGGGTTTTTTCCTCGAAAATATGCATATTTGTAAGTTTTATTGAAATTCGATGATGATGAGAAGAAATATTATATTCGCAATCGCCGTTTTGGGCGTTCTAAGCATCTCTTGTAAAAAGGATAAGAACAATACGGCTACTTACAAGTCTATGTCCGGTGACTTGAGCGTGGGCACGGAGATGCCATCTTTCGTGAATCCGGGAGACAAGTTCGATTTCGTGTCGTCAGGAGTTACCATACCTGAATCCGAGACGGACAAGACCGTAGAAAGGGTCTATACCTATAAGGACTCCGAGAAGAATAAAAAGGATACCATAGACAAATATTCGGTAGTCATTCCGGACATAGTGGGAGAGTATAAGGTTACGGCCACTGCCGAGGCTAAGGGGTATTATACTAAGACTAAGGTCCTTACCACCACGGTGGTGAGCGGAAAGTCCCTGACTTCGTGCGATAAGTCCTCGCTCGCCCAGATACAGGATTCGCGTGATTCGAAGCATTACAGGGCCACCGTAATCGGCGGACGCACCTGGATGGCGGATAATTTGGCATATTACGAGAAGAATGCCGAAGGAAAGTACACGCTGGGTAATCCTTATTCAGGCGTGAAGGCTACGGAAGACGTATTCGGCGGGTTCTATTCGTGGGGCGATGCTCGGAAGGCTTGTCCGTCAGGTTGGCGTATTCCTACCGTCGATGAGTGGAATGCATTGGGCGAGAGTGCGGGAGACTTGATGTGCGACGCTTATTATAATGGTGGCAGGCTTTGGGAGTTCTGGCCGGAGGTAAAAAAGACTAACAAGCATAACTTCTTCGCTATGCCGTTTGGCTATGCCACTATCGTAGATGGCGAATACACGTTCACGGGATTTAACGACTACGCTTTCTACTGGGCAGACGATGCGGGAAAGCCGGTGTGCAAGTATATTTATGTATCTAACCCTAAGGTGATAGATTGGCCTTCGGCAAGCGAGACCGATTTCGCTGCTCAGCTGCGCTGCATTAAGGAATAGATGCTATCGTCTTCAGCGTGTCTGTAAGTAGGGACGCACTGAATTCGCAGATTTTTACAAGCGCCTTGGGATTGGCTCCCAGGGCGCTTGCCGTTATGGTGAGAACGCTTGCCGGGATGAGGATGCCGCAGATGGGAAGGGCGAGGAGGTTGGTAAGGAGAAAGTATTTGGGAAGAGTCCCGAAGGTGTGCCAGATTAGAGGCGCGGTAAATAATTGGCAGCTAATGGAAAGGCTTAGGGACTTCCAGATGCCGAACGAGAGGCCTTGCCGTGTGGGGTGCCAGTCGCGTATTTGTGGGAATACCAGTATGATGCCCGCGCAGGCGAGGTAGGAGAGTTGGAAGGAGAGTTCGTGGGCGAAGTCGGGTTTTATGCAAAGCTGCAGGAGTCCCGCGAAAAGAAGCAGGTTGACCGCAGGTATCTTTCTGTGTGGCAGGAGTTTTCCTATGCTCCCCAGGCAGATGAAGATAAAGGCTCGAACGAGCGAAGCCCCGGCTCCGCAGGCGAGGGTGTAAATCGCGCAGAGTGAGATGGTTATGGCGCATTTGGCGTACTTGGCCACGGGATAGTTCCCCAGAGGGGAGAGCAGGCGCGAGAGCAGGGCGGCGATGAGTCCCAGGTGAAGCCCGGACAGGGCCAGGATGTGAGCGGCTCCGCTCTTGGTGAAATTGGCCCGAATGGAAGTGCTTAGAAGGCTTTTGTCGCCGCACAGAAGGGCGAGCAGCAGGGAAGTGGTGTCGTCGCTTTCGAAAGGGATGGATTTTACGGCCGTCTTTAGGGCAGTGGAGGTGCCGGCGATGAACGGAGGAGTGTGGGGTGGGATGAAGTTCAGTCGGGCGGTAAGGCCGCAGAATATGCCGATGCTCAGGAACAGGGCGGTGACGGAAAGTGGTCTGCCATTTCGACTTGCGAGGAAAAGGAAAAACGAGAGCAGGGCGAAGATACAGTCTATGGCGTAGGAATCCGGAAGAAGAGAGCTTAGAAAAATCCCTGAAATGAAGGGAATAGAAATGAAAAGTAACAAATGTGTCTTCATAGTTGTTCAGTTTTGTGCTAAGGTACGGCTTTTTTTGTTAAATTTGCGGCCGATATGAAAATACTTGTTATAAATTGTGGAAGTTCGTCCATAAAGTACCAGCTTCTTGATATGCGCAGCGAGGAGGATTATTCTCTTTTAGCGAAGGGTAATCTCGAAAAAATCGCGCTGCCGGACAGTAAAATAACTCATAAGCCGACCGGAAAGTCTCCTGTAGTTAAGATGCAGAGCGTTCCGGACCATACCATCGGTATGCAGGTGGTTCTCGCCATGTTGACCGATCCGAAAGACGGCGTTATCTCTAATTTCGACGAAATCGACGCCGTAGGACATAGAATCGTCCAGGGGGCCGACTTTTTCGACGGTTCAGTAGTGGTCGACGAGGACGTGATGGAGAAGATTAAGATCTGTTGCGATTTCGCTCCGCTTCATAATCCTGCTCACATTTTGGGTATCAGGGCTATGCAGTCAGTCCTCCCTAAGGTGCCTCAGGTAGTGGTGTTCGATACCGCTTTCCATCAGACTACGGCTCCTAAGAACTATATGTATGCTCTTCCTTATGAGTATTACGAAAAGTACAGGGTTCGTCGCTACGGTGCTCACGGAACATCGCATCAGTATGTGAGCCGTGAAGGTGCGAAGGTGGCTGGATTGGACATAAATAACAGTCGCATAATCACTTGTCATATAGGTAACGGAAGTTCCGTAACTGCCATAAAGAATGGTAAGGTGGTGGATACCTCTATGGGATTCACTCCGCTCGAGGGTATGATAATGGGTACCCGCTGCGGTATCATCGACGCGAACATCGTTCCATACATAATGAAGAAGGAGGGACTTACTCCTGACGAGATGACAGACATCTTGAACAAGAAATCGGGATTCATCGGACTTTCCGGAAAGAGCTCCGATATGCGCGACGTAGTGGGATTCGCCGAGGGCGGAGACGAGCGTGCGCAATTGGTAGTGGATAAGCTCGTGCTGGATATCACCAAACTAGTGGCTGCCTATATCGCAGAGCTCGGTGGCGTGGACCTTATCGCGTTCACGGCCGGCATAGCTGAGAACAATCCTTGGCTCAGGGAAGACGTCTGCAAGAACTTCGAGTGGATGGGCATCAAGATCGACAAGGAGGTAAATGACCGCACACGCGACGCAGCCATTATCTCTGCGGCTGATTCTACCGCGAAGGTGGCATTGATTCCTACAGACGAGGAGTTGATGATAGCAAGGGATACCATGAGATTAACAAAAGATTTAAAATAATATGATCAGTAATTTTTCGGAGCTTTTCACCGAATTGAAGGAGAAGGGCATTTGTCGTAAGCTCGTAGTGGCTTGGGGTGTAGATGAACACAGTATCGAGGCTTCATATAGGGCTGTCGAGATGGGATTCGTTCAGGCTATCCTCGTAGGCGACAGGGCACGTATCGAGAAAGTATGTGCTGAAAAAGGTTTTGAAATCGGCAAATTCACCATCGTGGACGAGCCTGTAGAACTCAAGGCTGTGAGCACGGCCGTAGCTATGGTTCACGATAAGGCCGGAGATGTGCTGATGAAGGGACTTTGCTCTACCGACAAGTTCCTCCGTGGCATCCTTAATAAGGAGACAGGCCTTTTGCCTCCAAAGGGACTTCTCAGCCACGTGGGTATCGTAGATAACCCTAACTATCACAAGCTTATGTTTATAAGTGATATGGCAGTGGTTCCTGCTCCTGAATTCCGTCAAAAGGTCGCCATTACCAAGTTCCTGATTAACACGGCTCACTCTTTCGGTATCGCTATGCCTAAGGTGGCTTTCATCGCTGCATCGGAGCAGATGATGGACACTATGCCTGCCTGCGTGGAGGGTGCGATGCTCTCGGTTATGGCTTCTCGTGGCCAATTGGGCGCTTGCATAGGCGATGGCCCTCTGGCTTTGGATGTAGCCATAGATAAGGAGTCTGCCGACATCAAGGGGCTCAAGAGCGAAGTGGCGGGAGATGCAGATTGCCTTCTCTTCCCTAATATCGAGTCTGCTAACGTGTTCTGGAAGACGAACTCCAAGCTTTGTAAAGACGTAAAGCAAGGTGGAATGCTCGTAGGAACAACCGCACCTTGCCTTTTGGTATCTAGAGCGGACAGCGCGGAGACTAAACTCAACTCCATCGCTGCTGCCGTTATGTGTGCAAAATAGTTTAAAGCAAGCCGGCGCGCTTGCCAAAATCTATAATGAATTCGGCTGTCCCGGTATATCCCAGGATGGCCGAATCTATACATAGATCATAGTTGGCGGCTACGCCCCACTCCGTAAACGTAAAGAAGTTATAGTAGTCGGAGCGTTCCTTGTCCTTTCTCTGGATGAGCAGTTCCGCCTCTCTTTCTGAAAGTCCTCTTTCGTCCATCATCTTCTTAACCCTATTCTCGAAAGGTGCGCTGATGAACACGTCCAGGCATTTCATATCCCTAAGCACATAGTCGGAAGCCCTTCCTACGAAGATGGCGCTGCCTTTATGAGCTATGTCCCTTATGGTGTCGCTCTGAATCTTGAATAGTTCGTTGTCGCCAAGTCCCGTTCCGAAAGACCAGAATCTGTGTTTCTCGTCACTTGAAGTAAAAAGTTCCTTTCTGATTCCGCTTTTCTTAGCGGCTTCGGTCAAAAGTTCACCGTCGTATACCGGTATCCCCAGGATACGTCCCAATTCTTCTGCGGTAGCCTTGCCGCCGCTACCGAACTGGCGTCCGATGTTAATGATTATGTGCTTATTTTCCATATAGTTATATTTTACTTCTAAACATTGTAGGCTCGTCCCCGTCCTTAAGGTTTCTAAATTTCCTAAGCGTAGACGTTATGAGTGTCAACGATATGATGCAGGATGCGATGTCCGAAATAGGGAAGGCATACCATACACCGGCTTCGTTCATACTCAAAGGAAGCAAGTACAGCAAAGGTACTAAAATTAGCAATTGTCTGGAAAGGGACAGGAAAATACTCTTGCTCACCATTCCGAGGTTCTGATAGAGGTTGGATGCTACAAGATTTATGCTTATGATTCCTATGGCCATATTCATAATCTTCAGACCATGTATGGCGTGCTCTTCCAGTTTAGGGTCTTCCGTAAATAGCCTTACCGCCACGTGTGGGAACAGATAGCTGACTAAAAAGCATACTACGGTTACGACCGTCACGCATCCGGTGGTCAGCCAGAATACTTTCCTTACGCGGGAGTACTGTCTCGCTCCCCAGTTGTAGCTTGCTATAGGCTGCATTCCCTGGTTGAACCCCATACATATCATCAAGAAGAAGAAGGTTATGCGGTTCGCGATTCCGTATGCGCCTATGGCCAAGTCGCCTCCGTGAGTCTTTAACTGCTGGTTGATGAAAAGCGATACTATACAGCTGGCGAAATTCATAAGGAAAGGGCCCATCCCTATGGAAAGAGAGGCCTTCGCTATCTTGCGGTCCCATCCGTAGGCTCCGCGCTTGAAGTGTATGATTCGCTTCTTATCCGAGAAGAAGTAGAGGGTATATGCGAGGGCCATCATCTGGCAGAGGATGGTCGCTATCGCCGCGCCCTTGATTCCCATTCCGAAAGTGAAGATGAATATAGGGTCGAGGATGGTATTCGAAATCACCGTAAAAAGAGTAAGGCCCATAGCCGTCTTCGGGTTGCCGCTGGCTCGTATCAAACTGTTGAGTCCCAGATACAAGTGGGTTACGACGTTTCCCAGCAGGATGTACGTCATATAGTCCCGTGCGTATGGAAGCGTGGCTTCCGAGGCTCCGAAGAACATCAGCACGGGGTCGAGAAATGCCAATACGCCCAGTCCGAACACGAGTCCGAAGATGGTGTTCAGGGTCATAACATTGGCCAACACCTTATTAGCCGTGCTGTAATTTCGCTGCCCGAGCAGCATTGAAATCATCGTAGCCGCACCCACGCCCACCAGTGTGCCTATCGCGGCACTCAGGTTCATAATAGGGAAGGTTATGGCCAATCCTGAAATGGCATAGGCGCCGACCTCCGGGATATGTCCGATGAAGATGCTGTCGACCATATTGTATAGCGACGAAGCCGTCATCGCTATGATTCCCGGTATGGCGTATCGTTTAAGTAAGGTTCCTACTTTTTCTGTACCTAATTCTAAAGGTGCTCCTTCGTTCATATTTATTCTTTATCTACTAACTCTATCTCAAAGTAAATCGGGCTGTATGCCGGAATGGCAGACCCTGACCCCTTGGAGCTGTAACCTGCGCTTGAGGTCATATATACGCGCCCCTTCTCGTGTGGCTTCATGTGGTAGATGCCGTATGCGAAGCCTGCTATTACGGAATTTTTTTTAGATGTCATAGTGAGGTCGGTAGCCTTCTCGCCCCAGTTTATGAGAACCGGCTTTCCGGTCGCGCTACATCCGAACACCTTGGCAGAATCGGCTATGTTCGTGTCGATTCCGGTTCCGTCTATCCTGCGGCAGATGTAGTTTATATATACTTCCGCCGAAGCTGAGAATGTCGTATCGGGCTTGTCGGATGCCTTGTCCCTTACGTAGTAAACTCCCGTGGTAAGGGAATCGGCCTTGTCCCACTCCTTTCCCATAGTCTTCTTAAGGAGATCCATCTCCCAATTCTCCGTGCTCTTCACCGACTCCACTACAGTGAAATCGTAAATCTTCGCAGCCGTGGAGGTGCTCATCGCGTCAATGTACTCCTGCTTCGTGTCGTACCTGCTTGTCGTAAGAAGCCAGCCCGGCACCACTGCCCTGCATTTGCCGCCCACGCCCATCTGCGCGAGAAATTCCTCGATGCCCGCATAGGTGTTATTATAGGCGCGATAAGAGAACATCGGCCCGTAATAGTTGCGCTTGTCGTACTTGCCAATCCTTTTCGAAACCACTTCGGAAGTGGTCTCCTCTACGGTTCCGTCGAGCGAGGTTACCGTATATTCGAGCCTGAGGTAGGGGTTGTCCTCGACCGAAGCCAATGGCTTGTTCTTAATATCTCCAGGGGTCAGTGAAATGATCCAAGACCCTAATTCAGTTTCCGTCCAATTGCTTTCCTTATTTAATGAAACCCACGCTTCGAAGGCTGAACGGTTAAGTTCGCCTGTCTTATTCGCTGCTTCCTGTGCACAAGAACTCAATGTCAAAGCGGCAATCGCTGCCCACACAATCGTGCTGTTCTTCATATATTTACCTTTTTCAAATATTCGTCAATTTCTGCAAATGCCGGGATGTCCGTCCCGATATACAACTTTCCTCCCGATGCCAATTCGTGCCCGCCTCCGTGGAAATAGGTTCGTGCCATCGTGCGGGCAGAGTAGTCGCGCTTCGAGCGTACGGAAGCCCTCACGACACTCCCATCTTCCCTTAGGTACAGGGAAACTTTCACCCTGTCGATGGACAGCGGGATGTTCACCAGCCCTTCGAGCTCGCCCTCCCTTAATCCAAATTTATGCCAATCCTCCTCGCTGACCTTCAGTATGGCCAATCCGTCCTCGCGTATCTCGAGCCTTTCGGACAGTATGAATGCCATGGCGCGAACGCGGTTCTCCCGGTAATTATTATAGAGCTGGGAGATGATTTCGTTTCTGTTTATGCCATAATTTACCAAATCGCTCGCCATCCTGAGGGTGGAGGAATAGGTGGCGCAGGCGAAATTGTTCGTGTCGGTAGTCATTCCGACCATAAGATAATAACCGCAAGCTCCTGAGAATAAGAACTCTTTCTCTTTCTGGAGCCCGGATAAAAGCCTTTTTATTATGAAATATACCAATTCGCTCGCCGAAGAGACGTCGGTCCTGCTGATGGCCAAGTCGAATTTCTCCAGCGGAGCGCCTACGTGATGGTCTATGAGCACTTTCTTAGCGGGGGACATCTCTATGGCTTCTCCGGGTACGCCTCCGGCTCTGTTCGGGTCACAGAAATCCGTGCAGAATATGACGTCAGCCGATTTCAAGGCCTCGATAGCTTCGTCTCCGTAAAGGGTGGGCTGTGGGTCTATGAACGATAGGGTGGACGGCAAGGGTTCCCTGATAAGACTCACTTGGCTTTTACCCAAATGCCTGAAGTAGTGGGCGAGGGCACTGCTGCTTCCTGCCGCATCTCCGTCCGGGTGCTCGTGCGTGACTATCGCAATGTTATCTGACTGCTCTATCAACGAGGCTAGAGGGTGTATTACGCTTTTAAAATCCATCGGTGCAAATTTAACAAAAAATTGCATTTAATAAATGATTTTGCTAACTTTGCTCGACTGAAACGATAATAAAAATTAAAAGACATAGAAATGGTAACAAAGGACACTTGGCTTAAGTTTATGCAGAACAAGGTGCTTAACAGACTCGTCACCTGGTTTATTCTTCCCGTAGGTGTTGTCGTACTCGCTTATTTGCTTGTAGACAGCATTTCACAACCTGTAAAGTTCAACAAAGAAAAAGCGGCTCGCGAGCAGGTAGGTATCGAGCGTCTGAAAGACATCCGTACGCTTCAGGATGCATATAAGAGCGTTCACGGTAAGTATACCGACAGCTTCGACTCTTTGAAGACTTTCTATCTTGCTGAAGATATCGTTGTTAAGCTTCAGATCGGTTCTCGCGACGACTCTGCTTCGGTAGCACATACGAAGGCCATCCGTAAGACAGTTCCGTGGTTGAGAGGAGAAGGCCTTAACAAGTTCTACCACGAGAGATATCTCGCAGGAGACAAGGCATTGGTATTCTCTGTAGACCAGAAGATTCCTGTAAGGGACACTCTCTTTAAGGGACGTGCAGGATTCTGCATCGATTCGCTTCGTACCATTCCTTTCTCTAACGGCGTGGCTACCGAGATGGAATCCGTAATCAAGACCGTATCCGGAGTCAAGGTTCCTCTTTTCGAGGCTCGCATGCCTTACAGATACCTTCTCTATGGTATGGATAACCAGCTTAGAATCAACCTCGATTCAGAGTGCCGTAACTCTAACCGTTACGAAGGTCTCCAGGTAGGTAGCGTAACGGCTCCTAATAATAACGCAGGTAACTGGGAGTAATAGAGTGATTCTAGTACCCTCATCTTTTTATAACGAAGATTGTGCGAGAGAATATCTCGCACAAGTCGTTGATATATCTAAGGATGCCGAGGTGAACTCGGTATTTATGCCCCAATACGACGCCTATTTCATCTATTCCGGTGACCGTATGCCGGAACTCTATAGAGTTTTGGATAAGTTGGGCACCCTGCCGGAGTATAATAAGATACTCTGTCACTGGGATGGTGAGACGTTGAGCTTGGGCATAGGTCAGGGTAAGTCACTTTTGCTTTCGAATACATATAGGGCGGGCGATTTCGTGTCCGTGATGTATTTCGTGCTATTGGCCCTCAAGTCGCTGCAGCTAAATCCCGAGATGTCCACCATCTGTTTTATGAGCGAGCTTTCCAGCGACGACAAGATTCTTCTATATCATTACTTTAAGTCCGTGAGCGTATTATGAGAATAATAGGCGGCAGACTTAAAGGAAAGGCCATTCTACCTCCTATGGGGTATAAGGCTCGTCCCACTACGGATTTTGCGAGGGAGGCGCTTTTTAATATCCTCGATAACGAATACGAATTCGACGACCTGAACGTGCTGGATCTTTTCGGCGGCACGGGAGCCGTATCCTTTGAGTTCGGCTCCAGGGGAGTGGGTAGAGTGTATTGTGTGGAGATGGTTAGGGAGAACGCCTCGTTCATCAAGACGGAGGCTATGCGATTAGGACTGGATAATGTTACTATGGTTCGCGATAACGTCTTCGATTTCCTGGATATTTGCCACGAAAAGTTCGACATCGTGTTCGCAGACCCTCCTTACGCACTGGAAGGATTGGCCGGCATCCCGGATAAGGTCTTTGAAAAGGACATCTTGCATCCGGACAGTTATTTCATCTTAGAGCACGGTCCTGACCATAATTTTAAAGAGCACCCCCATTTCTTTAAGGAGCGCTCTTATGGTAAGGTACATTTTACTTTCTTCAAATAGCCTTTATAGGCCTTTCGATTTGGCTTCGTCCCAGATTCTGTCCATCTCTTCCAGACTCATATCCTTTAGATTGAGTCCTTTCTTGATGGTGTTCTCTTCCAGATAGGTGAAGCGTCTGCGGAATTTGTCGCAGCATCTGTTAAGGGCCTTTTCGGGGTCGATTCCGTGGAGTCTCGCCGCGTTTATCACCGAGAACATCAGGTCTCCGAATTCTTCCTCCACGTGGTCTTGCGACTTTTCGTCTATGGCTTCCTTTACTTCGAGAAGCTCTTCGTTAACTTTATCCAGTACCTGGCGTGGCTCTTCCCAGTCGAATCCGCAGCCTCTCGCCTTTTCCTGCATGGACATAGCCTTAAGAAGTGAGGGCATAGTCTGAGGTATGCCTCCCATTACGGTCTTGTTTCCGCCTTTCTCCTTAGCCTTGATTAGTTCCCAAGTGTCGGCTATCTCCTTAGCGGAGAGCGTCTTTCCGGATTCGTCTCCGAATACGTGAGGGTGGCGGAAGCGCATCTTGTCGCATATCTTCCGCAGGCAGTCCGCTATGTCGAACTCTTCTTTTTCCTCGGCTATCTTGGCATAGAATACTATGTGATAGAGTAGGTCTCCCAGCTCCTTTGCGATTTCCTGTGAGTCGTTACGTACGATGGCGTCGCTCAATTCGTAGACCTCCTCTTCCGTCATCGGGCGTATGCTTTCCATAGTCTGCGCTGCATTCCACGGGCACTTTTCCCTAAGTGCATCCATCACGTCGAGCAAATCCTCGAATGCCTTTATCTTTTCTTCTCTGCTATGCATATCTATTCATTATGTTAATCCTTAATAACCCATCTTTACCAACTTGTGTTCTGCCGCTTACTTAGCGGCCACGAAGATAACGATTAATGTCGTCAGTCGCAAAAGAAGATTAGGAACTATTTGGGAAAATTATTAAATTTGCGGCCTTATGGCACAAAATACATTATTAGAGAGAGTTCTTTCACTTCAAGACAAGTTTCAAAGCCTTCAGGATCAGCTTGCGAGCCCTGAAGTGATGTCTGATATGAAAAAGTATGTCCAGCTTAATAAGGATTACAAGCAGTTGGAGCCTATCATAAAAGCCGGACTCGAGTATAAGAAGACACTTGATAATTTAGCGTCGGCTAAAGATATATTGGTAAACGAGAAAGACGACGACTTGCGTGAAATGGCACGCGAGGAGATCGCCGAACTCGAACCGAAGATTCCACAGATGGAAGACGAGATCAAACTCCTTCTCATTCCGGCCGATCCGGATGACTCGAAGAATGCCATCGTCGAAATTCGTGGTGGAGCAGGTGGCGACGAGGCTGCCATTTTCGCAGGTGACCTTTTCCGTATGTATCAGCATTATGCCGAGAGCAAGGGCTGGAAACTGGAAGTAACCGACCAGACCCCTGGTACGTCCGGAGGCTTCAAGCAGATCGTCTTCAAGCTCAGCTCGTCGACAGACGGCGTCTATGGTACTATGAAGTACGAGTCCGGAGTACACCGCGTTCAGCGTGTGCCTCAGACTGAGACACAGGGTCGTATACAGACTTCCGCTGCTTCCGTGGCAGTGTTCCCTGAAGCGGGAGAGTTCGACGTGGATTTGAAATGGGATGACATTCGTCTGGACCTTTTCTGCTCGTCCGGTCCGGGAGGACAGGGTGTGAACACGACCTACTCGGCCGTTCGACTTACCCACATTCCGTCGGGACTTGTCGTTCAATGTCAGGAGGAGCGCTCACAGCTTAAGAATAAGGACCGCGCTTTCGAGGAGCTTCGTACCCGTCTTTACAATCTCGAGCATCAGAAATATCTCGACGAGATAGCTTCGAAGCGTAAAACTATGGTTTCCACAGGAGACCGTTCAGCTAAAATTCGAACCTACAACTACCCGCAGGGTCGTGTAACGGATCACCGCATTAACTGGAGTATGTATAACCTCCCGGTGTTTATGAATGGTGACATCCAGGAGGTTATCGATCAACTCCAAATAGCTGAAAACGCCGAGCGACTTAAAGAAGCCGGCGAATAATTCAGATTAGATAGTAGAAATCTTATCCAATACTAACTTTACAAGCTGCGCTACGCGTGGCTTGTAGTCTGTATTGGCATCCTTAAGATAGCGATGTGCTATCGCGCAGCAGACTGTGATGGCCTCGTGTCCGAGGTGTCCGGCGATACCTGCGATGGCAGAGCCTTCCATCTCGAAGTTCGTAATCTTCCTGTCTTCGTATCTGAAGGACTCGATGTCCTCGAGCATATTAGGCATAGCCAATCCCTGACGAACCACGCGTCCCTGAGGACCATAGAATCCCGGAGAGGAGATGGTCATACCGCGCACGGTAGAATCTGCAAATAAGTCGATGAGCTTCTGCGAAGCGCTTACGAAATACGGAGTAGGGAGGTCCTTAGGCCAATTCATATGTTTCATAAATGCCTGTTCCATATCTACATTAGTGACTTCCTCGCGATTGGCGTACCAGTTCATAAGACCGTCGAATCCTATGGAGATGTGCGAGAGAATGAATGCTCCGAGCGGAATCTCCGGCTGGAGTGCGCCGCAAGTGCCTAATCTTACCACGTTCAAGGTGGTATGCTCCGGCTTTACTTCGCGAGTAGCGAAGTCGATATTGGCCAAAGCGTCGAGCTCGGTCATCACGATGTCGATGTTATCCGTGCCGATTCCGGTAGAAAGTACCGTAATGCGCGAATTATTGTAAACGCCTGTAGCCCATACGAATTCGCGAGATGCACCTTCGCACTCGAGTGTCTGGAAGTAAGGCTTGAACATCGCCACGCGACCAGGGTCACCTACGAGGATGACGTTACGGGCCAATTGCTCAGGACGGATGTGAAGATGGAAAATGGAGCCGTCCGAGTTAATGATAAGTTCTGATTCTGCAATTCTCATAATGATAGTGTTATTTATTTTTTTCTTTTGGCGGCGCGGAGTCTGGAAGCGTTCTTGACCAAAAGCTCATCTGCATAGATGCCCCTTATCGCGAGTACCTCGCATATAAAGGCGAATATCGGCAGGATGGCGGTCCAGTTGAACACGAACTCTTTGCCCAATGTGAAATAATCTACTCCGATCCATGCTTGAAGCGCAAGCAAAAGCACTGCGCTGCCACCTGCAAGCCTTATCTGGATAGGTCTGTGACCCCAGCTGAACAGGGCCACCACATTAGCTGCAAGTGAGATGAAAATCAAGATGGCGTAAGGCAACTTGCTTATGTATCTGACGCTCTCGATGGTAGCCGGGTCGGAATAATCGACCCCTACATTACCGAAGGCAAGCGCCAGCAAGATGCCTGTGATAATAGCGAAATAAAGTGTTTGAATTCTTTGCCACATAATGAATTAACGTGAATTAAAACGAGCGAAGAAGCTCTCCTCGTATGTCTTCGAGACGGAAATGGGTTCCATTATTCTCTGTAGCCCCAAGTCTATGCTGAAAGTGCCGTCTTTCTGTCGGGTCATCTGCTCGATTTTGTTAATGTTTACTATATATTTTCTATGGCAGCGAACCAAGTCGCTGTCTGCGAAACTCTCTTCTATGGTCTTCAGTCGGCAGCGGAGCATATACTGCTTGAGCTCGTCGTTACTGTCCTGATACCAGACTTTTATGTAGTTGTCGTCTGACTCTATGTAGTAGAGGTTATCCTGGTTTATGACTAATTTCAGGACCCCTGAGCTATCGTAGAGCATAATCCGCTTGTCGGTCTGCGGGGTGCTCACGGTATCGGAAACCACCGTGCTGAAGTTCATAAGGCGTATGGTCTGGTCTCTTTCCGAGATGGCGAAGTACTGAATGGAAATGACGTTAGGTACTCCCAGCCCGAACACGCAGAATATCATACAGTTTACGAAGTGCATACCCGCACCGTGGCTCTCCGGAGAGACAATCCAGCCGTATTTGATTCCAAGATAGGAAACGACGGTGTATAGCAGGCTCACTACGACGGCCTCTGCCGTGCACCATAGAATATACGTAAGCGTAGTGATGTTTTTCTCCCTCAGAGAGTAGAGCCCCGCCCTCGAAAAACCTAATAATAGGAAGCAGAAAGCCCAGAAGGAAATGGTCAGGATCATCGCCCTTCCAGGGTCCAGGCGGAACCATCCGTTAGCCGAAAGGGGAGCCAGTAGCAGGGCCGCCATAAGTGAAAACAATGCAGTGAAAACTACATTGAATGACGTTTGCTTCTTACTCAGAATGTATTTAGGTACGTTCCCGCTCAAATTCATACTTGGACAAAGATACAAAATTATTACTATCTTTGCCCACGGAAAAACTACAATATGATTTTTATTTATGGCTAAAAGAGTAGTAATAACAGGACTTGGTGTCTTGTCGTGCTTAGGACACGACGTGGACACTTTTTGGAAAAATCTTGTCAACGGAGAGTGTGGAATAGACTATATTGAGGGCTTCCCGACCGATGGATTTGAAGTGAAGATAGGAGGCGAGGTCAGGGATTTCGTCCCCGAAAACTTCGGTATGGATAAGCCATTTATACGAAAGCAAGATAAATTTACGGTATACGCCGTAGCTTCGGCCTATCAGGCGATGAAGGATAGCGGACTCGTGTCCGGCGAAAACATCGACCCATTCAGGCTGGGCGTGTACATCGGCAGCGGAATCGGCGGATTCGAGACCATTCAGCGCGAGGTGTCTAAAATTTTGGAAGACCCTACCGGACGCTGGATTTCTCCTAATTTCGTTCCCTGCATCATAGGAAATATGGCAGCAGGCCAAGTGGCCATTAAGTTTCAGGCCAATGGACCCTGCATCGACGTAGTCACCGCGTGCGCGACTTCTACCCACGCCATCGGAGAGGCCTACAGGGCCATCAGGCACGGATATGCCGATGCGATTCTTTCCGGTGGTACTGACAAGGCCGTCATTCCTATCGGAGTGGCCGCATTTGCGAATGCGAAGACTCTCTCGAAGATAGAGGACCCTAAGAAGGCATCCCTTCCTTTCAATGCCAATCGTGACGGATTCGTTATGGCCGAAGGCTCGGCCGTGCTGATGCTCGAAGAGTATGAGCACGCAAAGGCTCGCGGTGCGAAGATCTATGCCGAGGTAGTGGGCTACGGCTCTACTTGCGACGCATATCACGCTACGGCTCCTAATAAGGAGGGAACCACACAGGCTCGTTGTATCTCCGATGCGCTTTCCGAGGCGGGATTCGATCCTAAGAAGGACAATCTCTATGTGAATGCACACGGAACGGCCACGCATCTTAACGACTTGTCGGAGACTAAGGCTTGCAAGCTGGCTCTCGGAGATTTCGCCTATAAGGCGCACATTTCCTCTACCAAATCTATGCACGGCCATATGCTCGGTGCTACCGGTGCGGCGGAGGCCATAGCTTCCGTATTGGCCCTTCGCGACGGAATCGTTCCTCCTACCATTAATCTGGACACTCCGGATCCGGAGCTCGACCTGGACTACACGCCTAACGAGGCCGTGAAGAGCGATTTGACACTGGCCATTTCGAACTCATTCGGTTTCGGAGGTCATAACGGATGTCTGGCTTTCAGACCGGTAGAAGACTAGCTGGCGATTTTATCCGGAGAGGATATTATTTTCAAGATACTGACGGGGCTGCTCTGTGCGGCTCCGTCTTTTTTTACTACGGTCGCCTTAAGCGTTCCCTTTTCCTTTAGGTAGGCCTTTATGGCTGCGTGATCCAGTCCTCTTTCCTTCAGGTAAGAAAGCGAGTGACTCTCGGATGATGCGCAGATGGCCAGGAGCAAGTGGACGGGCAGCACCCTTTCGGATGCGGCGATATTGGCCTCCAATATGCTGAGGTTAAGGGTGTTCTTCGCATTTCTGGAGAAAAGCATCTTGTTTTCGTCGTCGAAGGACAGGCTTCGCGGGCGGAAAAGCTTCTTTTCTACGTAGGATTTCAGGTCGTCGACGTCGATTCCGAGCTCTTGCAGGGCGCGGCAGGCTTCGTTATCCTTATGACGCAGAATCCCCAGAAGGAGATGGTCCGTGGAGATCGCATAATCTCCGGTTCTCATAGCTTCTTCCTTCGAGTACGCGAGAATGCGTATGGTATCTGTAGACGCCTGTGTCTGCATACGCAAAAGTAGTAATAATATTTGGTTCTGAGCTGGTTTTTTGTTAAATTTGTATGCTTTGGACAGCACTTTCCCGAGGGGAAAGTCGTGAATGAAAAATTAAAGGAAAATGAGTATAGAGAATATGGATAATGAAGTAAAGCCACAGGGGATAATCGAACCTGTGGAGATAGACCACGAGATGCGAACCGCCTACATAGACTACTCCATGTCGGTTATCGTGTCGAGAGCGCTTCCTGATGCGCGTGATGGTTTGAAACCGGTTCAGCGCCGCGTGCTTTTCGGAATGGACGGGCTGGGCCTGAATTATGGCGGACAGACTAAGAAGTCGGCGAGAATCGTCGGTGAGGTGCTCGGTAAGTTCCACCCTCACGGCGACAGTTCCGTGTACGACGCTATGGCCAGATTGGCCCAGAACTGGAATCAGAGGTACCCGTTGGTCTTCGGACAGGGTAACTTCGGTAGTATGGACGGCGACCCGGTGGCTGCCATGAGGTACACCGAGGCTAAATTGGCCAAGATATCCGAAAGCGTGCTCTGCGACCTGGATAAGGATACGGTGGATTTTATGCTGAACTTCGACGATACGATTATGGAACCTACGGTGCTTCCTACGAAGGCTCCGCTGTTGCTTCTGAACGGCTCGTCGGGTATCGCCGTAGGTATGGCCACGAATATGGCTCCGCATAACCTTTCGGAGATCTGCGACGGCATCTGCGCATATATCGAGAACCCGGACATCGACGTGGCCGGACTTATGGAGCACATAAAGGGCCCGGATTTCCCTACGGGAGGCATCATTATGGGCCGCCAGGGCATTATTGACGCTTATAATACGGGTCGCGGTAAGGTGGTCATAAGGGCTAAGGCCGAGATCGAGGACAGGGGCGGACGCCAGGTAATCGTGGTGACCGAGGTGCCTTATATGGTTAACAAGGCCGATATGATCTCTCGTATCGGAGAGATGATAAGGGATAAGAAGATAGAGGGAATCTCTGAGATTAAGGAACTTACGAATCGCGAGGGCATACGCATTGAGTTCTTCGTGAAGAAGGACGCTAACGCTAACGTGGTTCTCAACACTCTCTATAAATACACTGCGCTGCAGTCCAGCTTCGCCATAAACAATGTCGCTCTGGTGGGTGGACGCCCACGCACATTGGCCCTGAAGGATATGATCAAGTGTTTCGTGGATTTCAGGCACGAGGTGGTGGTTCGCAGGACCAAATTCGAATTGGAGAAGGCGAAGGCTCGCGAGCATATAGTAGAAGGTCTGCTTAAGGCGATAGACATCATCGACGAAGTGATTGCGGTAATTCGCAGCTCCTCTAATGTCGACGAGGCTAAGAGCGAACTCGTGTCTCGCTTCGGATTTACCGACATACAGGCCGGCGCCATCGTCGAGATGCGACTCAGGCAGCTCACCGGATTGGAAAAGGACAAGCTCGTGGACGAAAAGGACAAGCTCGTGGCATTCATCGCGGAGTGTGAGAAGATTCTCTCAAGCGAAGAGCTTCAGTTGGAGGTAGTTAAGAACGAAACCATCGAGCTTAAGGAAAAGTACGGCGACGAGCGTCGTAGCGAGATAACCTTGAGCGCCGACGAGTTCAATCCTGAAGACTTCTATGCCGATGAGGACGTGGTCATCACCATCTCCCATCTTGGATACATCAAGCGTACTTCCCTGAACGAATTCAAGGTGCAGTCACGCGGCGGCGTGGGCAAGAAGGGCGGTAGCGTGCGCGAGGAAGATTTCATAGAGCATATCTATGTGGCCAATATGCACTCTACCATGCTGTTCTTCACGGAGAAAGGACTTTGCTACAGGCTCAAGGTGTACGAGATACCTGAGGGTAGCCGCACATCGAAGGGCCGCGCGGTTCAGAACCTGCTCACCATAGACCAGGACGACAAGATCAAGACTTATCTGAATGCGGCGAAGATCGAAAGCAAGGAGTACACTGATAGCCATTTCGTAGTGCTCTTTACGAAGAACGGTATCATCAAGAGAACTTGCCTTACGGAGTTCGCTAATGTGAGAAGCCGTAATAAGGGTCTTATCGCCATAAGCTTTAAGGAAGGCGATTCGCTTCTCGATGCGCAGCTTACGAGCGGAAATGATCAGATTATGATCGCAGCCCGTAACGGACGTTGCGTACGCTTCGAAGAGAGCGAGGCACGTGAGCTCGGACGTAACTCCATGGGTGTTCGTGGCATTAACATTGCAGAAGATGACGAGGTGATAGGCGCTGTCAGCGGCGACGTGAACGCTCCGGATGCCGAGAATACCACGATTCTCGTAGTCAGCGAGAACGGTTATGGAAAGAGGTCTCACTATGATGAGTACAGAGTTACGGCTCGTGGCGCGAAGGGTGTGAAGACGTTGAACATCACCGAAAAGACAGGTAGTCTGGTGGCCATCAAGAGTGTAACGGAAGATAATGACATAATGATCATTACTCGTGGAGGCCTTACCATCAGAATGGCAGTGACGGACATAAGCCTTCTCAGCAGAGCTACGCAGGGTGTTCGCCTGATTAACCTTAGGGATGGCGACAGTATAGCTGCAGTGTCCGTGGTGGCACACGAAAGTGAAGAAGAGGGCGTAGAGTCCGAAGGTGAAAATGGAACGCAGGAAAGTGAAAACTAATAAATTTGTAATATTATGAAAAGATTCTTTTTAGCGGTAGCGATGTTAGCTTCGCTCGGCATTGCAAATGCGCAACAGTCTGTAAAGAGTATATCGGCAGCGGAAAAAGCGGTAGAAAAGGCTCTTGAAAAGACGGAAAATCCTAAACAGGCCGTAAAACCGGACGCTTGGATTAAACTCGGAAAGGCTTATTTGGACGCTTACAATGCTCCTATGGGAAATGCTTGGATAGGTGCACCGCGCGCCGACTTGGCTCTCGTATTGGGAGATGACAAGCCTTCAAGCGAGGAATGGGTGGAAATCCAAGGCGCTAAATTCATAAAGGCTGTATTCGAAACTCGTAACTACTACTATAACGAGCAGGAAATCCTCCAGATCATAGAGGTAACCAAGCCTATCTTCCCTGACGTGCTCGACAGAGCATTGGGCGCATACGAGAAGGCAGCTTCCCTCGATGCTAAAGGAAAGAAAACAAAAGACTTGAAGGAAGGATTCAAGATGATTTCCACTAAGTTCACGGACGAGGCTTACGCTTCATATACCTTAGGAAACCTCGAGCAGGCGTCGAAGTATTTCGAGAAGGCAGTGGAGGCATCGGAGCAGCAGCCATACGCAGTGGTGGACACTAACGCAGTATATAACTCAGCCCTTACTTCATATATGCTCGGTAATTTCGACACGGCGAAGAAGTATTATGAGAAGAGCCTCGAACTCGGTTACTACGGAGACGAGGGCGACGCATACGCGAAGCTTGCCGACATCGCTATGAAGCAGGCAGATACAGTGGCTTGCCGCACCTATCTCGAGGAGGCATTCAAGCAGTTCCCGCAGAGCCAGAGCGTGCTTATCGGTCTCATTAACTTCTATATGAACTCAGGCGAGAACACGGACCGTCTTTTCGAACTGGTAGACGCCGCTAAGCAGAACGAGCCGAACAACGCATCTCTTTACTATGTAGAGGGTAACATTAACCTTCAGCTTGGTCGCGAAGAGGCAGCCATCGCTGCTTACAAGAAGTGCGCGGAGATCAATCCTAGCTATGAGTTCGGATATATCGGAATCGGTCAGCTCTATTATAATAAGGCTGTCAAGCTTCAGGAAGAGGCTGCCAACGAGCTCGATGACGCTAAGTATAACGCACTCGTAGAGCAGTTTGAAACAGCGCTTAAGAACTGTATCGAACCATTCGAATTGGCATACTCGATCAGCACCGACGACAAGATCAAGGTCGCAGTGGCAGAGTACCTCAGAAACGCTTGCTATCGTTTCAGCACAGACCCTGCATTCGAGGCTAAGTATAAGAAATATAAGGCTATAGTAGACGGCGAGTAGTCTTACTGCTTGTCGAAAGCCTTAACGATTTTACCTACTAAAGGGTGTCGGACGATGTCTTCGTTAGTGAAGACGATGGTTTCGATGCCCTTTATGTTTTTAAGCAGGTTTACGCCTTTAAGCAGTCCGCTGTCCTCGCGATTCGGAAGATCCACCTGCGATGCATCGCCCGTCACTATGAACTTGGCCCCGGTGCCCATACGGGTGAGGAACATCTTCAGCTGCCCGATGTTCGTGTTCTGTGCCTCGTCCAGGATGACGCAGGCCTTATCGAGGGTCCTTCCTCTCATATATGCCAATGGAGCTATCTGTATGGTGCCTTCGGAGATGAATTCCTGCAGTTTTTTAGGGGGAATCATATCGCCAAGTGCGTCGTAGAGGGGCTGTAGATACGGGTCAAGCTTGTCCTTCAGGTCACCGGGCAGAAATCCGAGCCTTTCACCTGCTTCCACGGCCGGCCTGGTCAGGATGATTCTCTTGATTTCGCGGTTCTTCAGCGCTCTCACGGCCAATGCTATCGCGATGTAGGTCTTGCCCGTTCCCGCCGGGCCAATCGCGAAGACCAAATCGTTTTCGAAATAGGCTTTGACCATCTCTTCCTGACGTGCGTTTCGTGCCTTGATGGGCTTACCCTCGGTGTTATGGACGATAACCGCCGTGCCGTCGAGCTTGAAGTCCGAGGCTTTGTTCTCGCCTTCGAAGATGTCTTCAACATCGTAGACTGACAGGTTCATCTTATGCATCATCCTTTCGGTCAGGAGCCCCATTTTCTGAGTAAAGTCTTCCACGTCTTCAGGCTTTCCGTCGAGGATTATTTCGTCGCCTCGTGCCACTACTTTCAATGCGGGGTAATACGAACAAAACTCTTTCAAAATCGAATCACCGGCTCCATAAAGCTTTACGGGGTCCAGTCCTTCTATGCTGATATTTTTCTTCATAATGCAAATTTATAAATACTTTTCCTAAAAATGTGAAAATTTTTATTTGGGCATAATTTGATATACTGAAAGATTTTTCTTATATTCGCATCGGTAAAAAGTATTCAAAAAACAAAAAAGCATAACACTTATGAAACTTAACAAAATCATCACAGTTGCAGGACTCGTAGTTCTCGTAGCACTTGGAACTTCCTGCCAGAGTAAGAAGGCTAAGGAAGCAGCAGAAAGAGCAGCAGCAGAAGCAGCAGCTCGTGCAGCAGCAGAAGCAGCAGCCGCAGCAGCTAAACCGGCACCGGTTTTCGAACTTTCAGACGCAGTTAAGGCAGTAGCCGGAGAGTTGGTTGCAGACGATGCAGAAAGTTACAGACAGGCAGTTAAGGACGCTATGGCTCAGACCCCTTATGGCTCAGCTACATTCGCTATGCCTACAGCAGGTATAACTTATAATAGCGAGAGATGTGATCTTAACCCTGAGACAAAGGCTCTTCTCCAGGAGTTCCTCGATGTTTATAACGCTACCGATAAGACAGCCATCATCCTTATCGAGCCTTACGCTAACGACACTAAGGATAAAGAGTATAACAAGGCTATCGCAGTAGAGCGTGCTAACTTGGTTCGTAATTGGCTTTACGCTTACCAGGTACCTGCAAGAAACGTTAAGGTTCTTTGCCCTTGCAAAGCTAAGAAAACCGACCTTAGCAAGCGTAGAGTTAACGTATCTATCGCAGAGTAATTCTTATTCCTGTGGAATATAGAGACTTGACAGAAAATGAAATCCGGGACCTCGAGTCCCGGATTCTTTTTGAAGATAACCACTTGCTGGTGGTTAACAAGAGAGTAGGCGAGATAGTCCAAGCCGACAAGACCGGCGACGGGTGTCTCTGCGAGACTCTTAAGGCGTATATAGCGAAAAGAGACGCGAAGTCCGGAAAAGTCTTTATGGGACTTCCTCACCGCCTTGACAGGCCGGTAAGCGGCGTGTGTGTATTCGCCAAGACATCTAAGGCTCTTGAACGTCTTAACGAGATGTTTCGAGGCTCTCAGATGCACAAGACCTATCTTGCACTATGTTGCGGATGTCCTCCGCAGAAAGAAGCCGAGCTGTCGGACTATCTATGGCGTAACGAAAAGCAGAACAAGAGTTATGTCTGCGGTGAGGACAGGAAGGGTGCGAAGCTCGCAAGGCTTCGTTACTCTCTTATAGGAAAGACGGACAGGTATTATCTGCTTTCCGTCGAACTTCTTACAGGACGTCACCATCAGATTCGCTGCCAGCTTTCGAATATGGGATGCGTAATAAAGGGCGACCTCAAATATGGTGCCCCTCGTTCTAATCCCGATGCCGGAATCTGTCTGCACGCCTACAGCATCGAGTTCACACATCCTGTAAAGAAGGAGCCGATACGAATCGAGGCTCCGATTCTTTCTTCTTGGAGTAGTATCGTAAATCCTCTTTTAGCTGAAGAGAACGCACATACTCGCTAGGACACATAGACATCACATCCTTAAAGGAACTGTTGAAAGACGGTATCGAATTGAATCCCGAAAGGGAAGCTATCTGGGAGAGTTTCACCCTGGGGTCCTTTTGCATCAATTCCAGTGCGTATGTTACTCGGTAGTTGTTCACGTAGCTTCTGAAATTCGTATTTCCTATTCTGTTTATAGACCTGGACACAAGCGAGCGGCTCATATAAAGGGAATCGCATAGATCCTGTATGCTGAAGTCTCCATCCAGAAAGGGCGTGTTTTTCCGCATGAATTTTTCTATGTGCATATATACATTTTCCATATATACGTAGTCCTTTGTGTTCTTCGGTTTTTTGCCGATTCGGCCTACTACTTTTAGAGTAAGTTTTCCCTGTTTTTTTCTTAGAATTAATCTCATAATCTTATGATGGTTAGTGATATCAAAGATAATTAAAAAAGCCCGTTAGACGATGCTCTAACGGGCTTTTTATGCTTAAAATGTGGCGAAATCAGCTAAATTCTATTTCTTTCGTCCGGTTTTTATGGACTCGAATCCCTTTCCGTACACACCAGTCACGGAAGATACTGACAGGAAGGCCTCCGGGTCTATGTTCTTTATGTATCTGAGAAGTACGTTGAGGTCGTATTTTCTAGTGAGAACCATCAATACTTCCGTAGGCTCCTTAGTGTACCATCCCATTCCGTTAAGGACCGTGACGCCCCTGTGAAGGTCGTTAGTGATGGCCTCGGCTATCTCCTTATGCTTCTTACTAAGGATGAAAAGCTGAACGCTCTGGCGAGTACCTGAGATGACCATATCGAGTACGGTTCCGTTTACGACTATCAAGATGAAACCGTATACGCAAGTCGTAATTTTTTCGTTAATCTGTATAATGGAACCGTTGGCATCCTGGATAGGAACCAGAAGGGACGAGAGGATAATCACTACGTCCATCGCGAGAATCATCTTGCCAGGCGAAACGTTACGGTATTTGTTTACTATCAGGGCTATGATGTCCGTTCCTCCTGTGCTTCCTCCCTGTGACATACACAATCCTATACCTACGCCTGCCATAAGTCCACCCATAATGGAACTCATCAACTTGCCGTTCTCTACGGCAAGATCACGGCAAATATCCGCAGGGATGATTTCTTGGAAGACGTTCAGTCCGACAGACGCTATCACTATCGCGTAGATGGTCTTGAATCCGAACTTGTTTCCTAGAATGAACATCGCGATAATCAGCAATACTACGTTGACCACGAAGTAGGTGTAACCCATCTTGATGGCTCCGTTAGTGGCGTATTGGACTACCGATGCCAGACCGGACACGCCGCCGCCTACCAATTGGTTAGGAACGAGGAAAACGCTCCATCCCACGATGTACAAAAGCATACCTAGAGTAATGATGACATACTCTTTCAAACTTCTGAAAATTGATGTACCCTTAAGCATTTTTAGATTTATTTCTTGAAATACCGGCTTTTATCTCTTCAAAACCTTCTCCATAGACGTTATTAGTAGGGGATACCGACATAAATGCCCTGGAATCCAGTTTCTTAATCTCTTTCATTAGCGAAGGCAGTTCCTTACGCCCTATGAGAATCATAAGCACGTTCTTGTCGCTCTTCGTGTACCATCCCTGCGCATTGAGCACAGTGACGCCGCGTCCCATATCGTTTATGATGTGGTCTGCGATTTCCTTATATTTCTCGGAGAATACGAACAGCTGATAGGAGCCTTTCGAACCTCCGACCACCACGTCGACGAGTATCGAGAATGCCACGATTTCCACTATGCCGTAGATCATATCGGCGAAAGTGCGGTCCGGGAGCAGCAGGATCAGTCCGACGATTACCAGGTCCATTATCATAAATGCGGCGCTCAGGGTAACGGGCCAATACTTATTGATCATCAGTGCGATGATGTCCGTTCCTCCGGTGCTTCCACCATTTCGTATGACGAGTCCGATGGCCACCGCTTCGAGCGAACCGGCAATCAGCGGAACCAGCAGTCTGTCATGGACATAGAAAAATTGGCCCGGAACACAGTGCAGAAACTCCAATTTGCTTACTATGGCCATCATAATGGTAGAAACCACTATGCAGTAGATGGTCTTGAATCCGAACCCGATGCCCATAAACCACATCGCGACCACAATCAGCACGATGTTGATTACGACATAGGTGTATTGGGCCGGAATAAACCCGCCGGTAGCGTATTGGAGGACAGTCGAGAGTCCCATCATACCGCCTGCCGACATCTGACAAGGAATCATAAATCCCTCCCAGGCCATCGCGAATATGAAGCAGGCCATAGTCAAAAGTATGTATTCCTTTATTCCTGTGACAACTTTCTTTTTTTCCATTACTTTACTACTATGTTAATAATTCTACCAGGCACCACGATGACTTTCACGATGTTTCCGTCTCCCACGTATTTGGCGGTCTGAGGCGCATTCCGTACTGCCTGTTCTACCTCTGTCGGGGTAGCGCTCTTGCTCTGGTCTATGGTAAAGCGCATCTTTCCGTTAAACTGTACGGGATATGTTACCGTGTCTTCCACCGTGTATGCGGCTACATATTCAGGGAAGATGGCTTGGCATACGCTTTCCTTATGGCCAAGGGCCTCCCACAATTCCTCTGCGATGTGAGGCGCAAAAGGACTTATAAGCACTACGAGTGGCTCGAGAATCTCTCTCTTATGACACTCGCTGAGTTCTGAAAGCGCTATCATAAAGGCACTTATCGTGGTGTTATATGAGAAGGCCTCTATGTCGGATTGCTCCTTTGCGATGAGCTTGTGGAGCGACTTGAGTTCTGCCGGAGTGGCCTTTTCGTCCGTAACTATAAAGTTGTCGAAGTCGTAGAATAGTCTACAGAATTTCTTCAGGAAGCGGTTTACGCCGTCGATTCCCTTAGTGTCCCACGGCTTGCTCTGCTCTACCGGACCCAGGAACATCTCATACAGACGAAGCGTGTCGGCACCGTAGGTGTTACAGATGTCGTCAGGATTTACGACATTGTACATACTCTTGCTCATCTTCTCTATGGCCCATCCGCAGACATACTCGCCGTTTTCCAGCACGAACTCTGCATCGGCATATTCCGGACGCCAAGCCTTGAAGGCCTCCAAGTCCAGCTTGTCATTATGCACGATGTTCACATCTACGTGAATCTCAGTAGTTTCGTATTTATCCTTAAGGCCCAGGGACACGAAAGTGTTAGTTCCCACTATACGATATACGAAGTTCGAGCGGCCCTGAATCATACCTTGATTTATAAGCTTGTCGAAAGGCTCGTCCTTACAGATATAACCCAAATCGTAGAGGAATTTGTTCCAGAAGCGCGAGTAGATGAGGTGCCCGGTTGCGTGCTCCGTACCTCCCACATACAAGTCCACAGACTGCCAATACTCATTTATCTCCCTGTCTACGAGAGCCTTGTCGTCGTGAGGGTCCATATATCTAAGATAATATGCCGATGACCCTGCAAATCCTGGCATAGTGCTCGTCTCGAGTGGATATCCCTTATATGTCCAGTTCTTCGCGCGGGCAAGTGGCGGCTCTCCGCTTGCAGACGGCTTGAATGAGTCGATTTGTGGTAACTTTATCGGCAAATCGGACTCGTCTACCGGAGTGGCGATACCGTCCTTATAGTAAATCGGGAACGGCTCTCCCCAGTATCTTTGACGCGAGAAAATGGCATCGCGGAGCCTGTAATTCACCTTTCTACGGCCAATTCCCTTTTCTTCCACGTAGTCCTTGGCCAATTCTATCGCTTCCTCGACGCTCTTGCCGTTCAAGAAGCCGCTGTTGCACATCGTGCCGGACTTGGCATCGAATGAGCTCTCGCTAACATCGCATCCCTCGATGATAGGGATGATGGGAAGGCCAAATTTCTTGGCGAATGCGTAGTCCCTGCTATCGTGCGCCGGCACTGCCATAATGGCGCCCGTACCGTAGCCTGCGAGCACGTACTCGCTTATCCAGATAGGAATCTTCTCTCCACTGAGAGGGTTGATTCCGTATGCACCGGAGAATACTCCGGTCACTGATTTTTGGGAGATTCTCTCCCTCTCCGTCTTTTTCTTGACTTCTTGGATGTAGGCATCCACTTCGTCCTTTTGCTCTGCCGAGGTCAACTGGGCCACCAATTCGCTTTCCGGAGCGAGTACCAAAAAGCTTACTCCGAATATGGTGTCTACGCGTGTGGTGAAGATGGTGACGGGAAGTTCCCTTCCATCGCAGATCGTGTTGAATACCACTTCCGTACCTTCCGATTTGCCTATCCAGTTACGCTGCATGTCCTTAAGCGAGTCGCTCCACTGAAGGCCGTCCAGACCTTTAAGAAGCCTTTCTGCGTAGGCGCTGACGCGAAGCTGCCACTGCTTCATCTTTTTCTGCTCGACAGGGAAGCCTCCGCGAACGCTCAGACCGTCTTTGACTTCGTCATTGGCCAATACCGTTCCCAAGCCCTCGCACCAGTTGACGGACGTTTCGCCGAGGTAGGCGATGCGGTAGCGCATCAGAACGGCATCCTTCTCCTTCTCGTCGAAGGCGTTCCACTGCTCTGCGCTAATGCCGTCGTAGCCGGTGGAGGAGAATTTTTCGATGAGTTCGTCGATAGGGCGCGCCTTGTCCTGCTGCGGGTCATACCAGCAAGAGAACATCTTCAGGAAGGCCCATTGAGTCCATTTGTAGAATGCGGGATCGCAGGTTCTTATCTCGCGTGACCAGTCGTAGGAAAAGCCTATTCTGTCGAGCTGCTGACGATATCTGGCAGCATTTTTCTCGGTGGTTATCTCGGGGTGCTGACCAGTCTGTATGGCGTATTGCTCGGCCGGGAGTCCGAATGCGTCGTAGCCCATAGGGTGAAGCACATTGAACCCTTTAAGTCTCTTATATCTGGAGTAAATGTCACTTGCGATGTATCCGAGCGGGTGTCCTACGTGAAGGCCTGCTCCCGATGGATATGGGAACATATCGAGCACGTAGTATTTCGGCTTCGATTTGTTTTCGGTGACTTTATAGGTTCCTTCGGCCGCCCATCGCTCCTGCCATTTGCTTTCTATTTTCTTGAAATCGTATTCCATTGTATGATATCTATTTAGCTATTAAAATACACGCGTCTTTAGGACAGAAGTCCTCTTTCGATACTTTAGCATAGGCATCTATGGCCTCGCCCAGGTTGTCGCAAGGCATAAGTCCTACTGAAGTGAGTCCGTTAGAGTACTCCAGAAGGAAGGTCTCGTAGCCGGCATCGTGGGCATCCTTAATCATCTTGTTAAGGGTAGGCTTCTGTCTGTATGTTCCCACGATTATATAGTATGAGTGCTCAGGCGTAGCCTTTAACGTACTGTTGGTATGGGTGTAAGCAAGCGGAACGGACATCCTGCCTTCGCGCTTTACCATAGTATACTCCTCTTTCTCGGCTTGGGTAGAAGCTACGGCGATGGTCTCTTCCGGGGCGGCAGCTTGTTCTGCCGTTATGGCAGGCTCTTCCGTTATGGCTTGCATTTGCTGGGCGGAACTTTGCTGCTTCTCGATGGCCGATTTTAACTCAGCGGACGTGGGCCTTCCTGCAAGCGACCTGAAAAGATCACAAGACGAAACGCTCAAAACCAAAACCGAAAGTGAAATTGCCGCAAATATCTTCTTCATAGAACTCAATTTTTACTATCCTACAAAAATAATAAGAATCGCAGACAAATAAAAGAGCTAAATTATCGCAAATCTTCACTTCACTGACAAGAGATGTCGGTCTATTAGATTATCTTTGTGATAGAAAACTAAATAGACACTAATGTTATGTATTACAATGGATTTTTCGGAGTCTTGAAGGAGAGGAACGGCAAGTTCGAAGGATATATTAAGGATATCCCGGAGGATATTTATTATAGTGGGGCGACTGAGGAGGAAGCGCAGGCGGCTTTTAGACGGGAAGTGGACAAGTATATAGCGGAGAGACGTAAAAGACACCGCGTGACTGCTTGGGTGATTTCCGGTGTCGTGGTGGCTTTGGTGGTGGCATTGGCATTATCTTGCCCTGATTCGGGAAAGCATAAGGATAAGTTCAGCGAGGTGGTATTGTCCAGTGTGATGAACGATAAGGATATGGGCGAACTGGGGATGTTGTCCAGTCTTTTCGGGGTAGATAATATCTTCGCCAAGTATTGCGAGTCCCTTATTTATACGGAAGACTATGTTCTTTTCAGTGTGGGATATATGCAGCGTGACGAAAAGATTCAAACAGTGTCCGTCGGAGTTTTAGGACGCGTGTTCGTGACTAAAAAGCCGAGCGAACTTAAGGCTCTCTTCGACGAGTGGGAATGGTGAGTCCTGCTGTTAAATAATCAAATAGTTCATTTTTCTTTGAAAAAGCTCAGGCACTACCGTGAAAACAGGTGGGGATGGCGAGCCTCGGCGGCGTTATATGACATTTGCGCTTTTTGATGATAAAATTGCGGAAATTTGCGTTAAAGTGTGTGTATTATCAATTAAATTTGTATCGGAAAGACGTGCTATGGTGGCACTATCTTTACACGAAACTAAATGTAATTGTTAACCAAATGAATTCTAACGCTAAAGGTAATGCACAGAAGACTTTTGCTTGGAGGAAGACCCTTCTTTCTCTCGTGGTGTTGCTCTGCGTGACAGCAGTCGACACGTTCGCGCAAAATGTCATTACTGGTAAAGTAACAGATGAAAGTGGCGCTCCTATGCCGGGAGTTAGCATCTACATCAAGAACACGACTAAGGGAGTCTTGAGTGAACTTGATGGTTCTTATTCCATTACTGCCTCCAAATCGGAGACTTTGGTGTATAGTTCTATGAGCTATATAACCGAGGAAGTCAAGGTGAATGGACAGAAAGTAATCGACGTGGTTCTTCGCGAAGACAGAAATGCCCTCGAAGAAGCAGTCGTAGTGGGTTATGGTACACAGAAAAAAGCTCATTTGACGGGTTCTGTCGCTGCCGTGACTCAAGACGAGATTCTCAAGACGACATCAAGTAACGTCTCTCAGGCACTTGTCGGAAAGCTTCCGGGCATCGTGTCTCAGCAGTCATTAGGTCAGCCTGGTTCCGATGACGTAACTATGCTCGTGCGCGGTTACTCATCTTATCAGGGCACCAAGCCTCTCGTGCTGGTAGACGGAGTGCAACGTACTATGAGAAGTGTCGATGCTCACGACATCGCATCCATTTCTGTCTTGAAAGACGCCGCTGCCTGTGCCGTATATGGTATGGACGGTGGTTCGGGTGTTATTCTCATCACCACGAAGAGCGGTACCGAAGGCAAGGCTACCATTAATTATAGTGGAAGTATGACCCTTTCGAGCGCTACGGCCCTTCCTAAGATGATGAACGGTACCCAATATATGGAGTACTACAACCTCGGACGCGTTCTCGACGGTAATGAGCCTTACTTCACTCAGGAGCAGATAGATATGACTTCTAACGGCGACCCTAACGACGGACTCGAGAACACCGACTGGACCGCACCGCTCTATCGCACCACCACTATGCAGCAGCACAGTGTGTCCGTAAACGGCGGTAACAAGAAGGTAAGATACTTCATAAGCGGAGGTTACCTCAGCCAGGACGGTATCATCGAGGGTCATAACTACAGCAAGACGAACTTCCGTTCGAATGTGGAGGCCAATCCTATCGAAAATATGAAAATCTCCCTGAACTTGGGCGGATACGTAGCGGAAAACCACATTCCGGGCGGTTATTCATACGAGAACCAGAAGTCATTCAGCATCTTCCATCAGATGCTCTACTCGCTTCCGTTCGTTCCGCAGGAGATTAACGGCACACCGGTTTCCGGCTATAGAACCAAGACCACGGCGGCTAACCCTATCTATGGCTCGGCCAATTCCGGATTCCAGGACGCACGTAACGTCAAAGTGGAGACATCGGCCCGCGCTGAATACTCATTCCCGTTCTTAGAGGGATTGAAGGCATCCGTCTTCTTCAGCTGGGACTGGAAAGACGCGGTAAGCAAGACCTTCAGCTACTCTTACAAGGTACTCGCTCCGGATTCATTCGGAAGCACCACCTATTCACTCGTAGATGCAGCTAACCTCCTTAAGGATGGTAATATGTATAAAGGAGACACTAAGGCGGAGCAGGTAGTTTTCCGTCCTCAGATTTCCTATAACAACACCTTCGGAAAGCACACCATCGGAGCTCTCTTCCTCTACGAACAGACCAAATACACGAGTGAGTCGTTCACGGGTTCCCGCAGGACATTCGCATTCTTCGACCTCCCATACTTGAACCTCGGAGACGCGAAGACCGCACAGAATGCCGAATCTTATGGACATAGCGCACAGGCAGGTTATGTAGGAAGAATCAACTACATCTATGCAGACAAATACCTTTTGGAGGTGGCAGGCCGTTACGATGGTTCTTATCTCTTCCATAAGGATCACAGATGGGGCTTCTTCCCATCAGCATCCGTGGGCTGGGTAATGTCTAAGGAGCAATTCTTCAAAGATGCATTCCCTCAGGTAGATATGTTCAAGTTGCGCGGTTCCATCGGTGAGCTTGGCTCGAAAAACGTGGCAGCGTACCAGTACAGGAAGAGCTACAGCTGGTCGGCGAACAGTGTCGCATTCGGTAGCAATCCTGCAGCTCAGAATACTCTCTACAATGCAGTTACCTATCCTTTCGAAGAACTTACTTGGGAGCGTCTCCGCTCATCGAACATAGGTTTCGACTTCAGCGCTTGGAAGGGTAAGCTCAGCATCGAGGCAGACTACTTCTATAAGTACACCTATAATATATTGAACGCCATAGGCAGCGTGTTCCCTCCATCTCTGGGTGGACACTATCCTTCACAGGAGAACTCAGGTGCGTTCGACAACCAGGGTATCGACTTCATCATCCGTCACCGTAACAGAGTTAACAAATTCAATTACGGTATCACCGGAACCTTCACCTACGCCCATAACCGCATCCTTTCTAAGAAGCAGAGTGACAACGTGCTTCCTTGGCAGAGCGTACTCGGAACATCCGTAGGTTCAGTTTGGGGATACAAGTCAGACGGCCTGTACCAGACTCAGGAAGAAATCGACAACGCACCTAAGCCGGCCAATGTCACCCCACGTCTGGGAGACATCAAGTATGTGGACATCAACGGCGACGGTCAGATCAATTCAGAGGATATGGTAAGAATCGCCCGCAGTACTATGCCGGAGATGATGTTCTCGTTCCAGTTCGACGCCGACTATGCCGGATTCGACTTCTCTCTCCAATTCCAGGGCGCAACCCTCTGCGACAAGATGCTTATGGGTGCGTGGTCTAACCTGAACGGAGTGACCGACCTTACCCCATTGACCGTTCCTTGGTATGCCAATTATGACAACGCTCCTCTCTACCTGGTAGAGGGCAGCTGGAGACCTGACAATACCAATGCTCAATTCCCACGTCTTTCAGTGGACAAGGCATCTTACAGAAATAACGGTCTTCAGTCAGATTTCTGGAAACGTGACGGAACATACCTGCGACTCAAGAACGCCACGCTGGGATATTCTTTCCCTGCCAAGCTGCTCAACCAGTTCGGCGTAGACAAGCTTCGCGTTTATGTGACAGGAACTAACCTTCTTACATTCACCGGATTCAAGTACATCGACCCTGAGAGCCAGAATGTCATCACGGGTTATTATCCGCAACAGAGGACAGTAAGTTTCGGTGTGAATTTGTCATTCTAATGGAGGAAAAGAAAAATGAAAAAGATATTTAGAAATACTATTATAGGACTTGTTGCCGGCGCTGCGACTCTGACTTCCTGCAACGGGGTCTTGGACCTGGATCCTACGGGATGGTACGGTGAGCCTGTCGCATACGCATCGGTTACTAATATGGACTATTATGTAAAGGGACTTTACGCTGTCCTGTATGCCAATTCCAACATCTCTAACGGATATATTATGGATGACGGTGTGTCCGAACTCCTCAAATATTCGTGGTGGGGCGACAAGGGACAGGTAAACCAAGCCTTTTATAATACGAACTATGTCACGGTAGATGCCAATTATCGCAGTAATTGGTCTACTATGTACACTTACATCCGTCAGCTTAACGAATTCTTCTACGACATCAGCAATGGCCGTGCTGACAAATTGGACCCTGAACAGGTAAAGATTAGAAAGGCGGAAGTTCGCTTCCTCCGTGCATTCGCCTATCAGGAATTGGTCATCCGTCACGGTGGAGTGATTCTTAGAATCAGCGAAGACCACGTGGATGGCCCTAACGAAAGAACCAAGGCACGTTCTTCAAAGGAAGAGTGTTACGAGTTCATAATCAACGAGTACACTAAGGCTGCTAAAGATCTCCCTAAGGTTTGGGAAGATGCCGCTACGAATTTCGGCCGTATTACGAAAGCCGCTGCCATAGGAATGAAGGCTAGGGCTTGTCTGTATGCCGGAAGATATGACGAGGCCATCCAGGCTTGCGACGACGTGCTTAAGATGGGTTACGATATGCTTCCTGTAAGCAATGTCGAAGACTATAATAAAATCTACACCGCCGTAGGTAACAAGGAAGTGATCCTCGCAGCTTATTTCCAGCAGGGAACAGGTAACGCAAGTGCCAAGCAGCATAACTTCAATACCTATTTCTGCGCTCCGGGAGACCCTGCACAGTTAGGCCTTCCAAGTTATGACGCAGGTGCGTGCGCTACTCCTTCAGACGAGTACGCTTCTATGTTCGACATAAAGGTAGGTGACGAATGGCAGGCATTCAGCTGGGATAACCTCGCAGCTTACGGAAACGAACCTTTCAAAAACCGCGACATGCGTTTCTATGCTTCCATCCTTTATAATGGAGCTGAGTGGCTGGGACGAAAGCTCGACCTCACCGTAGAGAGCAAGAACTATATGAAGTTCGCTACCAGTGGTCAGGATAACGTTCACAAGACCACTACCGGTTATGTAATCCGCAAGTTCTTGAGCGACAGCCGTAAGATTAACTTTACGAATATCTTGAGCGGTCAGTATTGGATAGAGATGCGCGCAGCTGAGATTTATCTCATTCGCTCGGAGTGCTATGCACGTAAGGGTACATTTGACAAGGCTTATGCTGACTTGAATGCCGTAAGAACCCGCGTAGGTATGCCTGAAAGGGGACAGAAGGCTTCTTGGGATGAGTATCTCACCGACCTCAGCCAGGAAAGAGTATGCGAACTCGGTCTCGAGGGACATCGTTACTTCGACCTTACCAGATGGGGAATCGCTACCAAGACACTCGACGGCAAACGCCTTCACGGTATAGAGATTACTAAGAACTCCGACGGAACTCTCAATTATACCAGAGTGGAATGTGATACTCAGGATCGTCATTTCGAGCCTAAGATGAACATTTTCCCTATTCCTAAGGCAGAACTTAAGAATAACAGTGCTTGCGAGCAAAACGAAGAATGGCTATAAAATTTTAGACAATATGAAAATCAGTAAAATATTATTACCGGTTCTCGCCCTTTCACTCACTTTGAGCGCCTGCCACAAGCCGGACGAGCTCATAAGGGAGAATAACGAGAATGTGATGCACCTGACCGTAAAGGCCACTCTGGTTCAGAACGGTGTCGAGTACGATGCAACCATCGACGACGAGAATCATACGGTATTGCTAAATATCCCGTATTTTATCAGCGATACGGAGGAGATTATGTCTGACCTTTCAGCCATAAAACTCCGTGCTACTATGCCACTTGGCGCTAAGTTCGAGCCGGGTATCAGCGGAATTCGCGATTTCTCGGACGGACAGGAGTTCGTTACCGACTTGGTTTACGAAGACGGCACTCGTAACACTTATGTGTTCACCGCTGCCAGAAAGAAATCGGACAATTCTTCATTGGCCAAGGCTATCCTTACCGACGAGGACGTTCGCGCAGTATTCAGCATCACCGAGCCTAGCGGGGACAATCCTAAAGGCAAGCTCACCGTTCTCAAGACTTCAGGAGCTGTGGAGGCAGCGCTTAATTCAGTGAAGATTACTCCGGCTCCGTGGGCTACCATCGTGGCTGAAGGCTATGATGCGAGCACGGGAATCATAAACCTGAATGTCGCTAAGGAAATCAAGGTCATCTCTCAGGACGGCGCGTCGAACACTATCTATGAGGTGGTTATCGACACTCCTTCTACTGTTCCTGCCGGAAACATCGGTTACATCTCGAATCTTTTCGGATTGCAGTGTACTGCAGTGAACTCACTCGGATTCGAGCAAGACGCTAACTGCTCTATGGCTGCCATCGACAACTATCTTATCATAAGCAATAAGCACGACTTGACGAAGAGCGCCGTATTCAACCGCTTCTCGGGAAGAGTGATTACCGACGTTAAGATAAATACCTCGGGAATAGATGCGGGTCGCGAGCTTCGCGCCATTTCTACAGATGACGAAGGACACTTGGTAGCAGCTACTTATACTTGTACTAAAGAGCCTACGGATGTTACGGTAAACGCAGGATGGGACTATCTCGTTACTCCTACAGCCATTAAGGTTTATCTTTGGGAGAACGGCATTGCAGCTGCTCCGAAGCTCATTATGGACCTCGACATCAAGAGCCCTGAGATGCTCGCACTTCCTTCTAAGGCAGGAGAGCTCTTCAATATGATGGCAGTAAAGGGAAGCCTTACAAGTGGCGATGCCGTGATTACTTCAACTGAAGCAGCCGTCGGCCGTATCATAGCATTCTACTTCAGTAACGGAGAGTTCAAGAAAGTAGAGCAGTATTGCCCTTACGACGTTAACGGAAAACTGTTCTGGCTCTCTACGAAAAATGCATCGAAGGCTATTCCTCTTAGCACATCTTCTCCACTTTCTTACTGTGTCATCGGAGATTTCCGTCCGCAGATAGGCTGGAGTACAGGTGTGGCTGCAGGTTCGTTCATCTTCGAAGCGCCTAAGAGTCACTGGTGGGTTTCTAACGGAAACTACGATTATGCAAAGAATATGCGTGGTGGCGACGTGGTGGAATTCAACGGCACTCAGCTTCTGGCAGTTTCTAACGGTAATCTTTCAAGCGGCATATGGGGACATCGTCTCTATGTGGCCAATATCGGAATGTCTCCGACTCCTACTTCCCTGCAGACCGGATTCTTGTTCGACTCGCGCGAAGGTGACGCAACACACGGCGCAGGCACTCCGGAGGGTACGGGTTATGGTCCTTCAGGTATGACTTCTACCTATCCTTATGTAGCTACCGACGGAGTGTTCGGTGGAACTAACCTTACCAAGCGCGGCGATGTAATATTCGTGCCGAGCGCAGATGGTAATTCAGTTCAGGTTTATATGTTTACCGCTAATGCAGGACTTCTCGGATACGAGATTACCCGCTACGATATGTAAACTCAGCAGAACTACTAATACATAAATTTATTTTGCCGATGGGGAGGTGAAACTCCCTATCGGTCCCAATTAAAAACGAATTACGATGAAAAGCATAACTAAGGCATTGGCATATGGCATTCTGGCTTCCACTTTCGTGCTTTCGTGCACTAAGGCCCAGGTAAGGGTGGATGTGATTCCTTATCCTAATCAGGTAGATGTCACTTCGGCGAAGACGGATATTTCGAAGGTAGATAGAATCGTGTACGATGAGGCTCTCGGCGGAGAGGCCGATTTCCTGCAGAAGGCTCTGGAGGAGTTGGGCTATGGGGAGATGGAATTGGCCCGAAACGGTAAGGGTGGAGCGCACTCGATTAGTCTCAAACTGGACGAATCTCGCGGGGGTGAAGGCTATGTAATGAAGAGCGGACGCCGTTCGGTGGAGATTAGAGGCAGCCAGGCAGGCGTTTTCTATGGTATCCAGACCCTTCTTCAGCAGATAGTGAATGACGATGTGAGATGTGGCGAGATAGTGGATGCTCCGCGTTATGAGTGGCGTGGATTTATGCTGGATGAGGCGAGACATTTCTTCGGAAAGGAGAAGGTGGAGAGCCTTCTGGATATGATGGCTTATTTCAAACTTAACAAGTTTCACTGGCATCTTACGGACGCGCAGGGCTGGAGAATAGAGATTAAGGGCTATCCTAAGCTTACGGAAATCGGAGGAATAGGTACTCACAGCGACCCTGACGCTCCTGCTCAATTCTATACTCAAGAGGAAATCCGCGAAATCGTCGCTTATGCGGCAGAGCGCCATATAGAAGTGATTCCGGAAATCGATATGCCGGGACACGCTTCGGCTGCCAATCGTGCTTATCCGGAGTATAATGGCGGAGGTACTCCTCAATTTGCCGACTTTACCTTCAATGTAGGAAAGGAGCAGACTTATGCGTTCCTTACCGACGTACTTCGCGAGGTGTCGGAACTTTTCCCTTCGCAGTATATTCACATAGGGGGCGATGAGGTGTTCTATGGAAGTGATGCTTGGAATCGTGACCCTTACGTACAGAAGCTTATGCGTCGAGAGGGACTTAAGACCATTAAGGACGCCGAAGGATATTTCATTACCAGAATGACCGATTCGCTGAGTATGCTCGGAAAGAAGGCCATCGCCTGGGACGACGTATTGGACTTCAAGTTGGATAAGGAAAAGAATCTTATATGCTGGTGGAGGCACGATCGCCCTCAGTCGCTTAGAAAGTCTTTGGAGGCCGGCTATACTACCATCTTGTGCCCCCGTAAGCCTATGTATTACGATTTCGTGCAGGATGAGTCTCACAAGTGCGGACGTATTTGGGATGGATTTTGTCCTATCGAAGACGTATATGCTTTCCCGGATGCTTGGTATGAGAGTTGGGGCCTGACGGAGAAGGATATGACACCTGTCATAGGAATTCAGTCAAATCTTTGGACGGAACTCGTGCATAACGACGACAGGTTCGACTTTATGATCTATCCGCGCCTGTGCGCCCTCGCCGAATCGGGCTGGACGGAGGCTAAGAATAAGGATTATGCCGATTTCTCTTGCAGGTTGAACTCCGCTTATGAATTATTCGACGAGTTGGGCATTTACTATTTCGACTATAGAGATCCATCTGCGCATAAGGAGCCGGAAGGACCTGTAATCAAGAAAAAAGGTGCTCCGAAGCCTAAAATGGATTATAGGGACTAATTAAAGATGACAAGAAGTTTTCTGACATACGCAATCAGCCTTCTCGCCGGTATTATGCTGGTGGGAAGCGTCGCGTATGGAAGTGAACGTGTGGTTCTTGAAAACGGAGCTTTCCGACTTGAACTATCCAGTGAAGGATATGCATTGAGTCTGTGGGATAAGCTTTGTGGACAGGAATGCCTCGACATAGTGAAGGGGAGTGTTCCTTTCTGTACTTTGACTCAAGACAGGCCATACGACAATGAAAACTTTTTGATGTATCCGGCTAAGCCTAAAGTGTTTCCTTCGAATAAAATATCCTACGACGGTAAATGTCTGTTCGTGGAGTTCGAGAACACTAACGACATAGCGGTGATAGGCGTGGATGTGCTCGATAATCACATCGCGTTTAATCTTAACAGAATAGACTACCGAATGGAGTCCATCGGCGTCAAGCGCAGGACGGAAATAGACGAATTGGCATTCTTGCAGTTGCCTGTCAAGCGTCGTAGTCATTTCGGTGAATGGCTGAATGTTACCTGGGATGAATGTAGTGGCGTGTGCGTATTGGGCACATCCGAAAAGACACGCATAGATTCTTATTCCGATAGGGCCGGATTGGTTATGTGGGCAGGGTCCGATGCCGATGTAGCCCTTAATGGAGTAGGCTCGGCGCTTGTAGTGGCTTCCGGAGAAAGGATGCTTGATGTCATAGAAGAAGTGGAGCGAGATTACAATCTGCCACGCGGGGTGGAAAGTCGCAGGTGCGCGCAGTATCCTTATTCATATTATGAACTTCGGGATGTAACCACCTCCAATATAGATGAGCATATCAGCTATGCCCTTAAGGGAGGATTCAAGACTATGGTCGTGTATTATCCTGATTTCGCGCATACTTGCGGTACTTTTTTATGGAATGAACGCTACCCGAACGGAATGGAGGATCTCAAGACCATTACATCCAAGATTAGTAAGGCAGGATTGATTCCAGGATTTCATATCCATTATTCAAAGGTTTCCATAGATGATCCATATATATGTGGAGGTGTTCCTGATCCACGTATGAATTATCCGATAGAATTGTTGATGGATGAGGATATTACGGCTTCTGATACGGATATCAGGGTAGATGGTTTCGTCAAAGGGCTTTATACCGAGGAGGGGCGTCGTATAGTAAGGATAGATGACGAATTGATAGAATATGCTTCCTTTACCGAGGAGCGTCCTTATTATCTTAAGGGGTGCAAACGCGGCGTGCTTGGCACTTCCAAGGCTTCTCACAAGTCGGGAAGTCCGGTTAGGCTTTTGGATGTGGACACTTGGCCCAGGTTCGTTCGTGTAGACCAAAATACCGGCATTCAAGATGAGATTTCGTGGAATTTGGCCGATATTTATAGAGAAGCGGGGTTTAAATTCGTATATTTCGATGGCGCCGAGGATGTTCCTCAGCCTTACTGGTATAATGTTTCTCGCGCGCAGCTTAGCGTATATGAGAAGCTCGACCCTAAGCCGCTGTTCAGTGAAGGCGCCTTGAAATCGCATTTCGGGTGGCATATTTTGACAAGAGGCAATGCTTTTGACCTCTTCCGCCCGGAGCAGATAAGAACGGCTATGCAGAAATACACGCTTCCGTGTGCAAGACGAATTTATGACGACTTCACTTCCGTGAATTTCGGGTGGGTAGACTATCTCGCACCAAGCGAAGAGACGATGGGTATGCAGCCTGATATGTATGAATATATATGTGGCAAGGCTCTCGCTTGGGATAGTCCTATCTCGCTTATGGGCAAATTGGACCAGATTCGCTCGCATCCGCGCACTGAAGATAATTTTCAGGTTATTCGGGACTGGGAGAATGTGAAACTTGCCAATTCCCTGTCCGCTACGCAGAAAGAAATGTTGAAGGACCCGCAAAGAGAGTTTGTGCTACTTAAGGGGGCTGACGGGTCCCCGGTTCTATATGAGTATAGACTTTTTCTGGAAACGGAAAGCGTGAGGGCCTTTTATTTCGAACGAGACGGAAAGGGATGCTTGATATATTGGGCTCCAGGTCTTAAGAAAGACGGGTGGTTGACGCTGTCTTCGGCTGCTAAATCTGCCGGACTTAAGGTCTTCGATATGGATGGAAAGTCCGTTCAATGCCGAACAAAAGGCGATGCTATATCTGTCCCATTGGGAAAGAGAAGAATAATGGAGACGAACTTGTCGGAGAGTGAGTTGGCATCACTCTTTAGGAAAGAATAAATAAACAAAACTAAATGATAATGAAGAGAATAATAACAACAATCCTGCTCGGCGCAGTTTTGTCGGTGGGTAGCTTGGGACTTAACGCTCAGGCTCTGCCGGATGACATCGTGCTGAAAAATGATCACGTGGAGCTTCGTTTCGGAGGCTCGGAGAAGAATTTCTTTTTCCGTTATTTCTATTTCGACGGAGTTAATATATTGCCAAGTACCGGTAGTGTAACACACCCGTGGGAAGTGACTCTCTTAGGTCCTAACGGAGAAAATCCTACCCTCCAGCCTAAGTTTACATATTATAAGGGAGGCAAGTTCGAGGAGAAAGATGGTGTTCAAAAGGCTACTTTCACTTGGAATCTCGTGATAGAGGCTCAGGAGTGGCCGCTTAACATAAGCGTTATGCTCGCTCCGGACGATGATATGCCTCACTGGACTATGGACGCTTCGATGCCTGAGGGCTGGATACTTACCCAGGCCGATTATCCTCGCATAATGGTGAAAAGACTCAAGGGCGAGGCTAAGGGAATATTGCCTTATGGCTATGGCGCAGAGTACGATATGCCTACTAACAGTCATCTTCAGATGCGCTATCCTTCGGTTACCGGCATGATGGAGATGGTGATGATGCATAACGGTGAGTCTACCGTCTATTTCGCAGCCGAAGATACTTTAGGATGTAACAAACTCCTTACTATGAAGGGAGAAGGAAATAACGTGGTGTTCTATCAATCTGCCATAACATCTTATGCTTGGAGCGAAGGTGGACATTTCCAGCTCCCTTGGTCCGTAGTCATGGGTTACAATCCGCAGAATTGGCAGAAAACGGCAGTCAAGTGGTATCGTCCGTTCTCTTTCACTACCAAGTGGGGAGAGAAGACCATTGCGCAGCGTCAGATAGCTCCGTGGATTAAGAATGCCGATATGTGGCTTCGCCCTATCGACGTGACACCTGAAATGAAAGACGCTCTTTACAAGGCACTTGCATATTACGGTAAGGGCGTGGGCCTGCACTGGTATTTCTGGCAGCATCTTCCATACGACACTAACTATCCGGACTATTTCCCGGCTAAGGATGGATTTAAGGAAGCCATAGAGAAGAGCCAGAAGATGGGCGCCTTCGTTACTCCTTACATTAACGGACGCCTCTGGGATACTGCGAACCACACCTATAAGGAACTTGACGGAAAGGATGCTTCCTGCAGAAAGACCGACGGCTCGCTCTATACGGAAGTATATAGCTCGAAAGTGATAAACACCGTGACCTGTCCTTCTTCTCCTATATGGCAGAAAATCATTTACGACCTGAATGACAGGATTCTTACTGAACTGGGAACTAACGGTGTGTATATTGACCAGATAGGTTGCGCTGCCAGCGTGCCTTGCTATGCTCCTAACCACGACCATGCTCCTGGCGGCGGACAGTGGTGGCCGGAGTCATATCGCAAGATGCTCACCGACATTAGAAAAGACCTTTACGGGACTAAGAATCTCGCCATTACCACTGAAGAGAACGTGGAGTGCTATATGGACCTCTTCGATATGATGCTCGTGGTGAACTCTCCACACACGCCATACGTGAAGATGATTCCGCTTTTCCCTCTAATCTACTCTGACAGATGTGTCTACAGCGGATTTACATACGTGCCGTGGAAGCTTAACGACGGCTCTTTCAACTACATAACCATGAAGAGCCTTCTGTGGGGTTCACAGCTGGGCTGGGTAAGTCCCGAACTGCTTATGCGCGACGAAAACCATAACGAGCAGGTGTTCCTGAAGAATCTCGCCGAATTTAGAAAAGGCCAGCACGACCTCTTCCTCGGCGGCAACTTCATAGACGAGTTCATCCCTGAAGGAGACAACCCTGTGGTCAATATTCCTAACTATCAGAAAACCAATGTGGTTATGGGAGCGCAGTGGCTCAGTACGAAGGGCCGTGGGGCCTATATTCTGGCCAATATGTCCACTACCGACCGCACGGTCATCCTGCCTGACGGCAAACAGGTTACCGTAAAGGCCTTGAGCGCACTCAGAGTTAACATAAAGAAATAAATGAAGAAGATAATATCGATTTTTTTAGTAGTAGGGGCACTGCTGGTTTCTTGCACGGACAAGAAACCGGCGGACATCCCCGATTGGCGTGACTTCATAGAAGACACCGATAAGGACGAACCGGGAGTGTCGAAAGACAAGGTGCCGTCGGATATGGTGCTCATCTATGGGGGAAGCGGTCACCGTCAGCCACTTAAATGGAGCGGAAGTTACCTGAAAGATTATGTTATCTATACCGACAGGTCCGGGAAAAAGCATTGGCTTTTCGATGGATTCCTGTGTCTGGAATTTATGTATGTAAATGTTCCTACCGGGAACAAGACCTTCATTACGGACTACTCATACGAGGGTGTGAAACTGCCTTCTGCCACTAAGTTGGAGTGGCAAGCTCTTATCGACTACTATTTCGAAGTGGACGGAGGCCTTAATGCCATAGAAAAGGCAGTGGACCTCGCCAGCGAGGAGATGGGAGAGTCTCCCAAGACTAAGAGAAAGGTAGTCATAGGCATTCCGGAGCCTATTACTAACGAGAGATATTCCGACTCCAAGAGCTCTACCGTGTATTGGGGAAAGGTGGCAGGAAAGGATCTTGACTTCTCGAATACCGCAGATCGTCTCACCGCTTGCCAGTGGTACATCGACGAGATTACGGAGCGATTCCGCGATAAGAAATATAAAAATATCGAGTTAGTCGGCTTCTATTGGGTAGCCGAAAAGGCCAAGCACACTCGCGACCTTATGTCCAAGCTAGGGACCTATCTTAAAGGAAAGGATTTGACATTTAACTGGATACCATATTTTAACGCCGACGGCTACTCTGAGTGGAAGTCTTTCGGCTTCGACGTGGCCTATCTTCAGCCTAACTACTTCTTTAACGACGCCATCCCCGAATCGCGTCTCGACGAGGCTTGCGATCTGGCGAAAAGGCACAAGATGGGAATGGAAATCGAGTTCGACGGAAATGCTCTCGAGAGCAACGGGCGCGGCTACAAGCTCGAAAATTATATGAAGGCCTTTAAGAAGTATGGCATCTGGGAGAGCTGCCCATTGGCATACTACCAGGGTAGCTGGGCTCTTAAGTGGCTGAAAGGCTCCGGCTCGCAGTACAACCAGAACCTCTATCACGACTTCTGTGAATTCGTAATTACCAGACCATATAGAAACGAAAACAATGAATAAAACCAAAACCAATGTAGGCGCGATGGTGATTCTCGCCTTTATGTTTTTCATCTTCGGCTTCGTGTCGTGGGTGAATTCCATCTTGATTCCCTATTTTAGAATCTCTTGCGAACTCACTCATTTCGAATCCTATTTCGTAACATTCGCATTTTACATCGCCTATTTCATAATGGCCATTCCGTCCAGTATGCTGCTTAAGAAAGTGGGCTTCAAGACGGGCATTATGGTGGGCTTCATCATAATGGCGATAGGTATGTACGTATTCGTGCCTGCAGCTATGGTGCGGGAATTCGGACTTTTCCTGACCGGACTCTTCCTAATCGGCACTGGTCTCGCCATTCTTCAGACTGCGGCCAATCCTTACGTGACCATCATCGGGCCAATCGAGAGCGCTGCCCGTCGAATCAGCGTCGTGGGCATCTGCAACAAGGTCGCCGGCATCATCTCTCCGCTCGTCTTCGCAGCGGTCATCTTGAATCCAGCAGATAGCGAGATGTTCAAGCTGATAGAGTCAGGGACTCTCGACGAGATTACGAAGAACCTCATTCTCGACGATTTAATCAGGCGTGTGATAGTGCCTTACGCCATTCTGGGCACGGCTCTTCTCCTATTCGGCATATTCATAAAATTCTCCTCTTTGCCGGAAATCGATACAGAAGAGAGCAATGCCGAATCCGAGGGCGATTCTTCCGAGAACAGGAAGAGCGTGTTCTCATATCCGTATCTGGTATTGGGCGCATTGGCCATATTCTTCCACGTGGGCAGTCAGGTGGTGGCGATAGACACAGTCATAAACTACGCAGGCTCCATGGGTGTGGATATGCTGGAGGCCAAGGTCTTCCCGTCGTATACATTGGCCTGCACGATGATAGGCTATATCATAGGTATATTCTTGATTCCGAAGGTGATATCACAGAGAACGGCGCTTGTCATCTGTTCGACCCTGGGTCTGGTGCTTTCGCTTCTGGCCGTGCTGGTGGATGTGCCGGTGGTGTTCTTCGGGCACCACATAAACCTGTCGCTGCTCTTCCTGTGCGCACTGGGCTTCCCGAACGCGCTGATTTACGCATCGATCTGGCCTCTCTCCATACATAATCTGGGCAAGTTTACGAAAATCGGCTCATCGCTTCTCATTATGGGACTTTGCGGTAACGCCATTATGCCTCAGATTTACGGATTCATCGCACAGAGGACGAGTTTCAGAGGTGGATATTGGATATTGATACCTTGCTTCCTCTATCTGATTTTCTTCGCATTGAAAGGGTATAAAATTAATTATTGGCATAAAAAATCGAGCATATAATGGAAAAATTGATTATTACGGGCGGCAAGTTCATCCTTCCAGAGGGTATCGTGGAGGGAGTGTCTGCCGTGTGTGATGTTAAAACCGGTAAAATTCTGGAAATCAAGGCTAATGGTGAAGTCGAGCCGGATTCTTCGGATGTAGTCATAGATGCCGCAGGACGCTATGTGTCCCCTGGTTTTGTGGATATTCACGTGCACGGAGGCGGAGGCTTCGACATTATGGATGGTAATGTGGAGTCTTTCTTGGGGATGTCCGAGATGCACGCGACTCACGGCACCACATCTATGCTACCTACCACGCTTACCTGCACCGACGAGGAACTTTTCCGGGTGCTCGATGTCTTCGAAAAGGCCTGCTCGCTTAACCATAAGGGCGCTCAGATGCTTGGCTTGCACTTGGAAGGTCCATTTTTCTCTGCACAGCGAAGCGGAGCTCAGGACCCATCCTATCTGAAAAAACCTGTGCCTGAGAACTATATGAAGTTCCTGGAGGCTTCGGACAAGATTATGCGATGGAGCGTTGCTCCCGAACTGGAAGGGGCTATGGATTTCGCAGACGAGCTTTCGCGCCGTGGCATTTTGCCTTCCATCGCGCATTCCGATGCCGTCTATGAGGTGGCGGAAGAAGCCTATTGTCACGGATGCTCGCACGTTACCCATCTTTACTGCGCCATGTCTTCCATAGTGAGGAAAAACGCTTTCCGCTATGCGGGCATACAGGAAGCAGCTTATCTTATCGATGATATGACCGTGGAGATAATCGCTGACGGCGTACATCTGCCTAAGCCGCTCCTACAATACGCCTACAAGTTCAAGGGCCCGGACAAGACCGCCCTCTGCACGGATGCGATTCGCGGTGCCGGAATGCCGGACGGGCAGTGCTGTATGCTGGGCAGTAAGGAGAAGGGCCAATTGGTCCTCATCGAAGACGGTGTGGCGAAACTCCCGGACCGCAGTGCGTTTGCGGGCAGCGTGGCTACCACCGACAGGCTTGTGCGCACTATGGTCAATCTGGCCGACGTCCCTCTCGAGCACGCAGTCAAGATGATGACCCTGACCCCGTCACGCATTATGCACATAGACGACAGAAAGGGCTCCATCAAGGCGGGGAAGGATGCCGATTTCGTGATTTTCGACGACAATGTGAAAGTGGAATACACCATAGCGGCGTCTAAAGTGATTTATAAAGCTAATAACTAAGATATTATGAAAGAATTAACCAAAGACTTGCTTAAAGTCAAGATATATCCCACGACAGAGGAGATGGGACTTTCGGCTGCAGAGGATGTGGCGCAGAGAATAATGGCCTTGCTTTCGGAAAAGCCGGAAATCAATATGATTTTCGCGGCAGCTCCCTCGCAGAGTGCTTTTCTGTCGTCTCTCATTAAAGATAAGCGCATAGAATGGGGGAGAATCAATGCCTTCCATATGGACGAGTATATAGGCATTCCGAGAACGCATTCACAGAGTTTCGGTAATTTCCTGTCCAGAAGCATCTTCTCTCACGTACCATTCAAGTCTGTAAACTACATCGACGGAGTGGCTTCTGACATAAACGCTGAGTGTGAGCGTTATTCCGAGCTTCTAAGAAAGTATCCCGTGGATATCGTGTGCTTAGGGATCGGGGAGAATGGACACATAGCCTTCAATGACCCCGGCGTGGCCGATTTCAACGATCCGAAATTGGCCAAGGTGGTGGCTCTCGACGAGGTGTGCCGTGGCCAGCAAGTTCACGAGAAGTGTTTTCCTACTCTGGATGACGTGCCTAAGGAGGCCATTACCCTTACCGTACCCGCACTTCTTCGCGCAGACTGGATGTTCTGCATCGTGCCTTTCACGAATAAGGCCCCTGCCGTAAAGCGTATGCTGGAGGGTGAAATTAGTGAGCAATGTCCCGCTTCAATATTGAGGAAAAAAGAGAATTCTTGCTTATATTTGAATAACGAAAGTTCATCACTATTATGAAAAGATTTATATTATCAGCCTTAGCTTTTTGTGCTTTGTCCTTCGGCTTGAAAGCTGAAGAGAACGTGATCAGGTTAGGAATAATCGGACTGGACACATCTCACTCCACTGCCTTTACGGAACTCCTTAACGGAGATGGAGATAGCCCTTATGTAAAGCAGTTCGAGGTGGTAGCTGCATACCCTTACGGGTCTCGCACCATAGAGTCGAGCTACAAGCGAATTCCGGCTTACATCGAGGAAGTGAAAAAGCACGGGGTGGTAATAACCGAATCCATAGCACAGATGCTCGAGATGGTGGATTGCGTGCTTTTGGAGACTAACGACGGAAGGCTTCATCTGGAGCAGGCCATCGAAGTGTTCGAATCCGGCAAGCTCTGCTATGTGGACAAGCCTGCGGGCGCCACTCTCGGAGAGACCATCGCACTCTATCGCGTGGCTCAGGAATACGGCATTCCGATTTTCTCATCTTCCGCTCTAAGGTATTCTCCTGAAACCGTGAAGATAAGAAATGGCGAATATGGAAAGGTGATAGGTGCAGATTGCTATTCTCCACACCATCCGGAACCTACCCATCCCGATTTCGGATTCTACGGAATCCACGGAGTGGAGACCCTTTATACTGTTATGGGTACGGGGTGCAAGAGCGTGAGCCGAGTCCATTCAGACCACGGCGACATCGTGTCGGGTATCTGGGAAGACGGCAGACTTGGCACGTTCAGGGCAGTTTCAGTAGGTCCTAACATCTATGGAGGCACGGTGATTACGGAAACCGGTACCATTCAGGCAGGTGGTTATGCAGGATATATGGTCCTTCTCGAAAAGATATTGGATTATTTCCGTACCGGAGTCGCTCCCATAGAGCCTGAGGAGACCGTGGAGATATTCACATTTATGAAGGCATCGAATATGAGTATAGAGCGCGGAGGAAAGGAAGTTACTATGGAAGAGGCTTATAATGCAGGACTTAAGGACGCTAAGAAACTATTGAAAAAATATGGCATCAAGTATTAGCAAGATAATTATGGGTGCTATGGTGGTGGTAGGATTCTCCTCGTGCCACGAACGCCCCGTAGTGCTTAACGTAGTGGACCCGGGCCATTTTCACGCCAGTCTGCTCCAGAAGAGCAGACTCGAAGGAGTGGACGAAAAGGTCAGGGTCTATGCTCCCGAAGGCGAGGAGCTGGAGCAGTATCTCGCTACCATAGAAGGGTATAATACTCGAGAGCAGAATCCTACTTCGTGGAAGGAGGATGTGTATGCCGGCAGTGACTATCTGGAGCATCTCCCCGTTAACGAGAATGGCGACGTGGTTATGCTCGCGGGAAACAATGCCAAGAAGACGGATTACATCCTAACCGCAGTGGAAAGAGGCTATAATGTCTTGTCGGACAAGCCGCTTGCCATAGATTCGAGAGGCTGGGACCTTCTTCAGAGAGCTTATGTGGAGGCCGCGAACCATAATTTGGTCATATACGACCTTATGACGGAGCGCTACGACATAGTAAATCTTATAGTAAAGGACATATTGGCCGATCCGAGCATATTCGGAACTTTTGATTACAGCGCTGCGCCTACGGTGCAGATGACAAGCGTCCACCATTTTTATAAGGAAGTGGGAGGAACGCCGCTCGTGCGCCCGCAGTGGTATTACGACGTCAGACAGCAGGGCGAGGGAATCGCCGACGTGACGACACATCTTATCGACCTGGTGTTCTGGCAGTGTTTTCCTCAGAAGACCATAACCACAGATAAAGTGGAAGTTACTGCCGCATCTCATTATCCTACATGGATTTCCAGGGAGCAGTTTGCCCGTTCTACCGGCGCTGCCGATTTCCCCGATTACCTGAAGGGCATAGAGAGGAATGGCGCGATTCCGGTGATGTCTAACGGAAGCTTGGACTTTAAGGTAAATGGATTGCCGGTTCAGATGAATGTGCTGTGGAACTGGACTCCGCAGAGCGGCTCTTCGGATACTTTCGAGGCCGTCTATAAGGGAGATCGCTCCGTCGTTACCATTCGTCAGGATGCTTCTACGGGATTCGTAAGGCAGATTTCGATGACGACGAACCTCGAGTATGCCGCAAATCGTCTTCGCACCGTACTTGGACAGAAATATCCCGGAACTTCCCTTAAGGAGGTGAATGGAGAGTATGTGGTAGTGATTCCTTCGGACCTTAGGATAGGCCACGAAGACCACTTCAATATGGTAGCCGCTCAGTTCCTCAAATACATAAGAGGCGAGGAGAAGATGCCGGAATGGGAGAGTCAAAATACTCTAAGTAAGTATTACATAACGACGAAGGCAGTCGAGATGGCTTCGGCGAAGTAGAAAACGATGACGGGAAAACACGAATACTATCCTGATTCGTCCCTTTTCAGCGCGAGCCTCGAAAAGGTGATGGGTACGCGTTTCTTCATTTTGCTTTTAGGAAAGGAAGAAAGGCAAGCGTGCGAATTGTGGAAAGAGGTGCGAAGCCTTTTAGAAAGCGGAGATAGTGTGTTCAATAGGTTTTCGTCGGAAAGTGAAGTGTCGAAGGTAAATGCCCTACTAAAGGAAAGGGGAGAGGCCCTTCTTAGCGACGTTCTCGCGAGAAGCGTAGCGGATTGCGTGGAATTTCGCCGCAGGACTTCGGGACTTTTCGACATTACCAAAGACTCGAAAAAGGAACTGACCATAGAAGGAAACGTCTTGCGAGCCGAAGGCGCCGAACTTGATTTCGGAGGCTATGCGAAGGGCTGGGCCTTAAGGCAGATAATGAGTCTTCTCGAATCGAAGGGCGTAAGTGCGGCTTTCGTGGATTTCGGAGGAAGCTCCATTTGTGCGCTCGGTTCTCACCCGGCGGGAGACTGCTGGAGCGTGGACTTGAATTCGCCACGTACCGGAATGTACTTGAATACCTTTAGTTTAAGGGATAGTTCGCTTTCGACCTCGGGAAACACTCCCGCGTATTCGGGTCATATAGTGAATCCCATTACGGGAGAGGCGAATAAGCGGAATATGATGGTCTCAGTAGAGGGAAAGGACCCGCTGGTCTGCGAAGTGCTAAGCACGGCGTATATGCTATGTCACAGCGAGGAGCTGAGAGAGGGGATGCGTCGTGAGTTCGGTGATTATGTTTTTAATGCATATAGTGATTTGTTATAATGGAATATAAAGATAAGTTAGCTCTGGATCTAAGCAGGCGAAATTTTATAAAGAATCTCGGCTTCGTGGCCGGGGGAGCGGCACTATTCAGCACGATGCCGTGGCTTTCGTCCTGCACTCCGGAAAAATTGGCCCAGACGGGAAAGGAAGTGGCGAGGGTCGCACTGATAGGTACGGGCTCGCGCGGGCAGTATCATATTCATAATCTGAAGCTTATTCCGCACGCGAAGATAGTGGCCATCTGCGATGTGTACGCACCGAACCTTGAGGCGGCGGCTCAGCTCTGTCCCGATGCCAAGCGTTACACTGATTACAAAAAGCTGCTGGAAGATAAGGAGATAGATGGCGTCATAATATCCACTCCGCTGAATATGCACGCGTCCATAACGCTTGACTCGCTTTCTGCAGGAAAGCATGTGTTCTGCGAAAAGGCTATGGCTCGTACTCTGGACGAATGCAAGGCCATTTACGATGCCTATCAGAAGACCGACAGGGCCTTGTATTTCTGTATGCAGCGAATGTATGATCCTAAGTACATCAAGGGAATGCAGCTCATAAGAGACGGCGTGATAGGCGAGGTGGTCGGTATGCGCTGCCACTGGTTCAGAAATGCGGATTGGCGCAGGGAAGTGCCTTCACCGGAACTGGAAAGGGCTATAAACTGGCGACTTTACAAGGAGTCTTCCGGAGGACTTATGACGGAACTCGCTTGCCATCAGCTGGAAGTATGTAATATGGCGGCAGGCAAGATTCCTCAGAGCGTGACGGGTATGGGCGATATAATCTACTGGAAAGACGGCCGCGAGGTATACGATGCGGTTAATGTGATATATCGTTATTCCGACGGACGCAAGATTAACTACGAATCGCTCATCTCTAATAAGTTCAATGGTATGGAAGACCAGATTTTGGGTCATAAGGGAACTATGGACTTGACTAAGGGCGTGTATTATTTGGAAGAGGATAATTCCCGTTCCGGAATAGAGACCCTCGTCGGAAGCGTACGCGACAAGATCTTCTCGTCCGTCCCTCTCGCAGGGCCAAGCTGGCGTCCTGAAGTGAAGGGTAACTCTATTCCTCACGCCATAATCGAGGGAAAGGTGAGCGTGAACGGGGGACAGAATATGATAGGCGTGGACAACGATGCCTCCGATACCATACTTTCTGCATTCTGCACGTCGTGCATCACCGGTGAAAAGGCTAAGGATGTAGTGGAGGAAGCGTATTGCTCTACAGTGCTTTGCCTTCTGGGAAACAAGGCTATGGAAGAGCAGAGGACCATCATCTTCCCGGACTATTACAAGATACCATATATGAAGTTTTAGAAGATATGAAGGATATAGTTATTTCAGGCCGACTCGTGCGTCGTGAGATTATCATCGCCCTGTCTTGTTTCCTGCTTTCATTCTGTATAAATGTGGGCTCCGTCATCGCCTACTCGAAGCCGTGGGTGGAGGTGTTCACCCAGATAGGCTATGTGGTGGTGATAGCGGTGTTCTTGTACGCGATACTATTGTTTTTCAGAATTATATATTGGATTATTAAAAAACTTTTAACTAGAAAGTAATATGACTTCCAGAAGAGAATTTATCAGGAGCGCGGCTCTGGCTACGGCCTCGCTTTCGCTCACAAACGTTATCCCGAGTTTCGCCGTTTCCAGAAAGGGATCGCCCATTCTCGGGGCCAATGACCGCATCCGCGTGGGTGTGATCGGCGTCAATTCCCGCGGTAGCGCGCTTGCGCAGAGTTTTGCCAAGATGCCAGGCTGCGACGTAACATATATCTGCGACTGCGACACCGAAGCTCTTGAGCGTTGCCGTCAGCAGGTCAAGGCTCTTACGGGAAAACTCCCTAAGGGAGAGACGGATATCCGCAGGATGCTCGAGTCCGACGAATTCGATGCAGCGGTAATCGCCATGCCTGACCATTGGCATGCAAAGGCTGCCATAATGGCTATGAAAGCCGGAAAGCACGTCTATCTCGAGAAGCCGACCAGTCATAATCCGGCCGAGAACGAATTGCTCGTCCGCGCTGCAGTAAAATATGGAAAGGTTATCCAGGTGGGAAACCAGAGGCGTTCTTGGCCTAACATCATAGCCGCCATCGACGAGATCAAGGCAGGAAACATAGGCAAGGTGCACTATGCCAAGTCTTGGTATGTGAACAACCGTCCTTCCATAGGCACGGGCAAGGTGGTTCCGGTTCCTTCGCATTTGAATTGGGATTTGTGGCAGGGTCCTGCACCTCGCACCGAGTTCAGGGACAATATCGTGCATTATAATTGGCACTGGTTCTGGAACTGGGGCACGGGTGAGGCCTTGAACAACGGTACTCACTTCGTGGACTTGCTCAGGTGGGGTCTGGATGTGGACTATCCTACGCTGGTAGGCTCAGTCGGAGGACGCTATAGATATCAGGATGATTGGCAGACTCCTGACACACAGCTTATTACCTATCAGTTCGGAGATAAGGCGGCAGGCTCTTGGGAGGGTCGCAGCTGTAATAATTCTCCGGTCGACGGCGACGGCGTGGGTGTGGCTTTCTATGGTGAGACTGGCACGCTCTACCTGAACGGAGGTAATGAGTATAAGATTAAGGATTTGGGTGGTAAGTTGATAAAGGACGTGAAGAGCGAGTTGAAGTTCGAGACCGGTAACCTTCTTAACCCGAGCGAACAGCTTGACGCCTTCCACTTCGAGAACTGGTTCAACGCCATCCGCAAGGGCGAAAAGCTCCACTCCGACATTAACGAGGCTTGTATAAGCACTCAGCTCGTGCAGCTCGGAAACATCGCCCAGAGAGTAGGCCATTCACTTAAGATAGAGCCGGTTAGCGGACGTATCCTGGACGATCCTCAGGCCAATGCGCTCTGGGGAAGAGAGTACGAACCTGGCTGGGGAATTGAACTATAGTGCCTTATGCCTAAGATAGTTACTTTCGGAGAGATAATGCTCCGGCTGGCTTGTCCGGAGCATTTGAGATTTTCGCAGGCCCACGGCTTCGAGGCGACCTTCGGCGGGGGAGAGGCTAATGTAGCCGTCAGCCTGGCCAATTTCGGTTTCGACTCCGAGTTCGTTACCGCACTGCCTTCTAACGACATAGCAGAGGCTTGCCTTCGTGAACTTCGCAGTTACGGGGTAGGCGTGGGGAATTGCCTGGAAAGCGGAGAGCGTATGGGCATCTATTTTCTCGAAAAGGGCGCCGTGTGCAGGCCAAGCAAGGTAATTTACGACCGTGCCGGTTCGTCCATATCTCAGGTGAAGCCAGGAGACTTCGATTGGGAGAAGATTTTCGAGGGGGCTGACTGGTTCCACTGGACCGGGATTACTCCGGCTATTAGCCAAGGAGCCGCTTCCGTGTGTCTGGAGGCCGTAAAGGCTGCGTCGAAAATGGGCGTAAGGATTTCCTGCGATTTGAACTATCGCAAGAACCTCTGGAAATGGGGAAAGAGTGCAGGTGAGGTGATGCCCGAGCTCGTGTCTTACAGCGATGTGATCATAGGAAATGAGGAAGACGCCGAAAAGGTGTTCGGAATAAAGTGCGAAGGATGCGAAGCAGAAGGCTTGACGCTTATGCGTATGTTCCCTAAGGCTAAGAAGATAGCCATCACTCAGCGCGAATCCTTGAATGCCGACCATAATCTCTGGTCTGCAGTTCTTTACGATGGAAGCAGGCTTCTTGTCTCTCGTAAGTACGACATTACCGACATCGTGGATAGGGTAGGCGGCGGAGATTCGTTCGCTGCCGGACTCATCTATGGCATCCTGAACAGTGGCGACGATGCTGCCGCACTCGAATTTGCAGTGGCTGCTTCGTGTCTTAAGCACACCATAGAAGGTGATTTCAACAGGGTGACCGTAAGGGAAGTTGAATCCCTTATGGGCGGAAATGCAACGGGTAGAATTTCAAGATAGAAAGGCTATGGCTAAGTTCAATAAAATTAAAGTTATGTCCGAGACACTCTCCACGGGTGTGGTTCCGGTTTTTTACCACCCGTCCGTAGAGGTGTCCAAGTCGGTTCTGAAGGCTTGCTATGACGGAGGAATAAGGGTATTCGAGTTTACGAACAGGGGCGATTTCGCCCACGAGATCTTCGCGGAACTCTCAAAATATGCCGCTGCAGAGCTGCCGGAGATGATTCTTGGTGCCGGCTCCGTAGTGGATGCACCTACTGCCGCGCTTTTCCTGCAGGAAGGAGCCAATTTCATAGTAGGTCCTCTCTTCAATTCGGAGATCGCACGCGTGTGCAATCGCCGCTGCGTACCTTACATCCCGGGATGCGGGAGCGTCAGCGAGATTGGCCAGAGTCAAGAGGCAGGCTGCGATATGTGCAAGGTCTTTCCCGGCGATGTGCTGGGCCCGGCATTCGTGAAGGGAGTCAAGGCTCCGATGCCGTGGACGCAGGTTCTGGTTACGGGTGGCGTAAAGCCTGAGTATGCCAATCTGGAATCGTGGTTCAAGGCCGGCGCGTCCGTAGTGGGGATGGGTAGCAATCTGTTTCCGAAGGCGGAAATCGAGCGGCAGGATTGGCAGTCGATAAAAATGAGGTGCAGCGAGTGTCTGCAGATGATTAAAACGATAAGAGAGAAATGATTAGGATGACGCAAAGCTGGCGCTGGTATGGGCCCGGCGACCCTGTAAGTCTCGAGTTCATCAGGCAGGCGGGGGTTACGGACATAGTTCACGCGCTTCATCATATTCCGAACGGAGAGGTCTGGAGCGTGGCGGAGATTCGTGCTCGTCAACAGATGATTTCCGATGCGGGGCTTAAGTGGAGCGTGGTGGAAAGCGTTCCGGTCCACGAGCACATTAAGACTCGGGAGGGCGAGTATCTTCGCTATATCGAAAATTACAAGCAGAGTATCAGGAACTTGGCGGAGTGTGGCATTCGCTGCATTACGTATAATTTTATGCCGGTACTCGACTGGACCAGAACGGATTTGGCCTTTGCGATGCCGGATGGGTCGCGTGCGCTGCGTTTCGAAAGGGATGCGTTTATGGCGTTCGACCTTTTCATATTAAAGCGCGAGGCTGCTTTCGACGAGTACACTCCGGATGAGATAGAGAGGGCTCGCAAGCGTTTTGTGGCTATGTCTGAATCTGACATAGAGTTGATTACGCGAAATATGATAGCTGGGCTTCCGGGTAGCGAGGAGAGTTTTACGCTCGAGCAGTTTCGCAAGGCGCTTTCGCGTTACGACTCAGTGAGTGCGGACACCCTTAGGGAGAACTTGATATTTTTCTTGAAGCAGATATGTCCTGTGGCCGACGAATGCGGTTCGGTGATGGTGATTCATCCGGATGACCCGCCTTACTCACTTCTCGGACTTCCGCGCATACTGTCTACGGCGCAGGATTTTCGCGACCTGGTAGCCGCCGTGCCCAATCCTTCGAACGGACTGTGCCTGTGCACGGGGTCTTTCGGAGTTCGTGCCGATAACGATTGCGTAGCGATGATGCGTGAGTTCGGCGACAGGGTGGGATTCGTGCATCTTCGCACGACCAAGCGCGATGCGGACGGTAATTTTTATGAGGCCAATTTGCTCGAGGGCGATGTCGACATGTATGGTATGATGCGCGCCCTTCTGGAGGTGGAACAGCTTCGTGGGGTCAGCATCCCCGTGCGTCCGGATCACGGACATCAGATGTGCGACGACTTGAATCGCAAGTCGAACCCGGGTTATTCCTGCTATGGAAGAATGCGAAGTTTGGCTGAATTGCGCGGTCTCGAAGAGGGAATCATTAAAAGTGGATTATAATGAAAGAAAATCTTTTTGACATTAAGGATAAGGTGGTAGTGATGACCGGTGCCTGCGGGGTGCTGGGTGGAACCATCGTGAAGTACTTCGCTTCGCAGGGTGCTAAGGTGGTGCTTCTGGATTTGGAACGTGCATCTTCGATAGGTGAAGCCCTGGTGAAGGAAATCGTCGCTGAGGGTGGAGAGGCTATGTTCTTAGCGACCAATGTGCTTGACAAACAGGTGCTTGAGGAGAATTATCGCGAGGTGATGGCTCGTTTCGGAAAGGTAGACGTGCTTTTAAATGCCGCCGGAGGAAATATGGCTTCGGCTACCGTTCCTCCCGACAAGACCATCTTCGATCTCGATGTCGATGCCGTGAAAAGGGTAACGGAACTTAACCTTTTCGGAACCATTATTCCTACTATGTTTTTCGCCCGCGCTATGGCCGAGTCCGGTAGAGGGTCCATCATCAACTTCGCTTCCGAATCCGCCCTTCGCCCGCTTACTCGTGTGGCCGGATATGGGGTGGCCAAGGCGGCCGTGGCCAATTGGACCAAGTATTTGTGTGCGGAATTGGCCATCAAGTTCGGAGAGGGGATAAGGGTGAATGCCATCGCTCCGGGTTTCTTGCTTACGAATCAGAATCGCGCCCTTCTCACCAATGAGGATGGCTCGCTTACGGATCGCTCGCATACCATTCTGGCGCATACTCCTTTCGGAAGGTTCCTCGAGCCGGACGAATTGGTAGGTACGTTGCATTATCTCGCCTCGGATGCCTCGAAGGCAGTTACCGGCACCGTGTGTGTCGTCGACGGCGGTTTTGACGCATTTTCGATTTAGAAGGGTTCAAGTTCCCGGTAATTTTGTTTTCCCTTGCAGCAAGTCCCTTCGCTCGCTGCAGGTAGTTCTTGTCTCGTTCGCAGCTAGCCTCTTCGCTCGCCAGCAAAGACACCCCTCGGACGGACCTTTCCATTAGTTACTGGGAACGCTGAAGCGCACATCAGTGTGCCGGCCGGGCCGTGTATTTTGCAAAAGCAAAATATGGCAAGGTGAAAAGGCCGCCGGGGGGGAGCCACGATAGTGGCGGTCAGGGGGTTGGTGCCCCCAATATAAGTGGCTCGCAGGCTTCCGCAAATTCACTTTGGCAGGGCGGATGGCGTAGAGCGCACTCTGTTAAGGGTGGCTTGCCAAAGTGAGACTTTTTTAGCTTCACCTTGGCAGGGAGGTGCCATTCTACACACTTCTGGGGTACAGTCGCTGCCATAGTGAATTTGATAAGGAGGTCTCAATGTCTTCCCGTACGGCGAGAGGGCGGTTTGGCCGGACGGCCCCTCCCGTTGTAATGTTTTCGCATCAGATTAAGTCAAGTGGTTTATTTTTCTTTACAATGTAAACATTTTCTTGGTTGACTTGTAGTGCGTCTTTCCATAATTTTGCGAGCTTTTAATTAAGAGTTAAAAATAGTTGGTAAAGACTTGTGATGGATTTTGAGGATAGAAATATAGGCCGAAAAGACGCATAAAGATTATCAAGTTATTTTCAATGATTACTAAGTAAGCGAAAGAATAAGGTAGTAAAGACACAAATAGATTATCAGGTATTTAAGGGATTTAGAGGCGTATCTACTAAGTTATGAAAAACGCATCGTATTTAATGGGCGAAAATATCGCCAAACGTAGAATGGAATTAGGCTTCACGCAGGAGAAAGCTGCGGAGCTGATAGGAGTATCGAGACAGTCTTATAGTAGAATTGAGCGAGGAAAGACTCGGCTGGTCAGTAAGAAGCTGTCTATAATCGCTGATGCTTTTCACTGCGACGAGAATCTTATTATGTTAGGCTATGATTTTCCATTCGATCCGAAGAGAGTGGAGTCCCTCTTGAACGAAAAAGATGAGAAAATCGTGTATGCCCATAAGAGCATAGAAGAGCTTGAGCAGAGAATACAGATTCTCAACGAGAAAATCACCAGTCAGGAGAAGAACATTGGCATACTGTTAAGGAGTCAGGAATCGTCCTTGAGAATAATCGAAGAACTTGAGTCGCAACAGCATAAAGAGTAGGGAACTCCATACTGCGCCATCGCTGTATATAGTTCGCGGTATTTATAAAAGTATGAAAAAGTGGTAGATATTGCTAGGGATTTTGCTATATTCGCAGCAATCGGAAAATAACGAAATAGTTGATGCGTAATATTCTTCTAGTGGGTCTTGGTGGGGCAGTCGGTGCGATGTTACGTTATGGAGTAACACTGCTCTGTAATGCTCTTAATTGGTCTTCGAATCTGGGAACATTCCTTGTGAATATCGTGGGCTCGTTCGCTATGGGGCTGCTGGTCAGTTGTTGCGGACAAAGTCCGTGGCTGCTAATGGCGACTGTCGGAATCTGTGGCGGCTTCACAACGTTCAGTACTTTCTCAATGCAATCGGTAACCCTGCTTCAGCAAGGCCGGTACGGTGCTGCCGCTCTATATATTCTCGGAACCGTTCTCGTCTGTGTGCTATTCGCCGCCCTAGGCTGCTATGTCGGCGGAAAGATGAAATAGCTTCTCGTTTTTTGCTGATGCACTTTAGTTCCAAACATTCTGTATTTACTACGAGCGAAGAGACTTGTCATGAGCGCCCCACGTGAGCAAAGACACTTGTGCAAGCGCCGACCATTGCCAGCGAAAACGAAACTGCTTTCTGCCAGGTAACGCCAGTGCCGTCCACCTTCGTGGCTTTGGTACCTTCGCTATTGTAGCCGATGCCTCGTGCCTGATTGTTCTTCCAGTAGCAGGCGGTCAAGGTGGCGCACCAATTCTTCTGACCTGCGGCGGAATCCGGATTGCTGTGACACTTTCATCCATCCAAGATGACAAAAGTGCCAAGGGGAAATAATAAGACTCATTATGTGGCATTGTAAAAGATTTCGTAAATTTGGGTTCGAATTATGTTCGAAATTAATGATGAATCAATGAATTGACTGATATGATTTCAACAGACCAGATACAAGCCATGCTCCTTGATTTGGAGAATGACAGAATAGAACGGACAATATCGACCACGAACACCGATAAGTTCGGTCAGGCCATTTGCGCTTTTGCCAATGACCTGCCGAATCATAAGGCGCCAGGTTATCTTTTCCTCGGCGTTCTTGATGATGGTAAAGTCCAAGGACTCAACGTAACTGATGATCTGCTGAAAAACATTGCGGCAATCCGCACTGATGGCAATATCCAACCTCAACCATCAATGGTTGTTGAGAAAGTCAGCTTACCTGAAGGCGACGTCGTTATGGTCGAAGTTCAGCCGCACAAATTTCCGCCTGTCCGCTATAAGGGCCGCGTCTGGATTCGTGTCGGTTCGCGCAAGGGTGTTGCCAGTGAAGCTGATGAGCATCTTCTTCTGGAGAAACGCGCAGCTAATATAACGACCTTCGATGCTACGCCTTGCTTTGATGCGACGCTTAATGATATAGACCAACAGGTTTTCAAGCACGACTATCTCCCTAAGGTAATTCCTGATGAGGTAAATGACAGCGACAAGCGTGACATTAGGGAGAAAATGCAGGCGCTAGGTTTCTATAATACGAAATACGATTGTCCAACGTATGCTGGCATAATCTTCTTCGGCAAAAACCCTGAGCGTTTCCTTGGCGGCGCTTATGTTCAATATGTCCGCTTGGGCGGTGGAGGCCGTGCCGGAAAGATTGTCACCGAGCACAAGTTCTCCGGCAACCTGTGCAAGATTCTTGACGAACTGGATACTTTCATCAAGACGACGATAATCAACCGACGGCCAATTCCTGTTAGTGCAATTCGTGAAGATTATTTTGTGGACTATCCGTACTGGGCTACACGAGAACTTGTGATGAATGCCGTCTGCCATCGCGACTATACGGGAAACGGACCAGTGCAGTTTTATCAATATGATGACCGCATTGAAATCCTCAATCCAGGAGGCCTTTACGGCAAAGCAAACTCTCAGAACTTCCCTCGCGTAAACGACTATCGCAATCCGGTCATCGCAGAAGGAATGCGTGTGCTTGGTTATGTAAACCGCTACAGTTGGGGTGTTCTTGAAGTTCAAGACCGACTGGAGGAAAACGGGAATGGCCTGCCGGAATTTGATTTGGATCTTATAACCGCATTCCTCGTCAAGGAAAGAATTTCTCCTAGAGGAATGGAAGCCAAGCAAAATGCGATTGCGCAGGGATACCTAGTGGAGGAAAATCAACAAAAACCTTCACAAGTGGAGGAAAATGAGTCAAAAACCTCCGCAAATGATAAAAAACCTCCAATAAGTATCGCATCTTATAAAAACGTTTACGAAGCCATCAAGCTCAACAGAAAGATCAAATACTCTGAACTGGAGGACAATCTTGGCATCGGGGAAACGACAATTTTCCGAGCAATAGCCTGGCTCAAGGAAAATGGATACATAAATCCCGACAGATCAAAAATCAAAGGCGAATGGCAATTGCTTTAAATAATGTGACACTTACACCGTTTTTCAAGTAATTAGCAATCCGGTCCCATTTTTTTTGAAACTATTTTCACCAATTCTTTATTTCAAATTTGGTGATTCTTGGATCGTTCCGGGGTTGTTCTTGAAAAATTCCTCGACCTCCGGCGTGACAGGCCGGCATTCTAACAAGCTGAAATTTTCACGTCCGACGTTTCCATATTAGCTTGTCATATTCTTCATCTAAAAGTATATAAATATTACAAAAAATTAGGATATATGCAAATTTTGTATGCAAAAACCATGTGGTCATAATCCGCCTGCAGGAATATCAGGGCGAAGGCAAGCAGCGCCGCCACCAGTCCCGTGAAGTTCAAGACCACCGCCACCGGATACCGGCAAATCAGGCTCTTTGGGTTTCGTAGTATCATGGTTTTTCTTTACTCCTTTTTCAACTCCACCGCCGGATTGGTCTTTGCCGCCTTCAATGTCTGCCGTAGCACGGTACCAAAGGCGATGGCCAGTGAAATGATGACCGCCACCACAAAGACCCAGCCGTAGTTCTCAACACGGTACGCAAACCGCTCCAGATACATCCTTGCGACCCAGACGGCCAGCGGGATACCGATGGCGCAAGCAATGCCGGTCAAAACCATATAGCTACGGACGTTCCTCCATGTCTCGTGCGTTACATCAGAGCCAAAAACCTTCCTCACGGCAATCTGTTTGGTGTTCTCATCGGCGAAGTAAGTACTCATAGCCAGCAGGCCCAGGAGGGAAATTAACACTGCCAGAACCGCAAAGAGTTCCACCAAACGGAGAGTCCTCTTGACAGGGGCCAGCATCTTCCTGTTGATGTCACGCACAAAGCCATATTGCCAGGCGGGTTCTTCCACACCGGAGGTTTCCAGCCGATATTCCCGGTATGCCTGCCGGATGGCCTTGTCGTAAGAGTCGTCCTCCCCCGTGGTGCCGATAAGCATGCAGTTGGCATACCGGAGTTCCTCGTCCCGCGTTACGATGACACCTCCATTGGGGTTCTGACTGCTTTCGGAGGCCGGGCGTGCGGGGAAATCCGTCACCACACCGCCGATGAACTCCGGCTGTGCGCCGTTCAAGTTGATTCTCCGGGGGAATACGGTGGTTGTATCCGATACCCCTGCTGCGTTGAAGGCACTGCGGCTCATCCAAAGCGAATGCGTGAGCGGATGACCGAAATCTTCCTCCACCTCCAGTCCCAGCAGTTTGAAATAGGTGGAATCGCAGAGGATGACGGGCATATCCACGTGATGCTCCTCGTCCACCTTGATACCTATCGTCATATTGATGAGGCCCGGGATGCCGCGTCCTACACCCGCCTTTGTCACAAAGGGCAGCTGCTCCACCTTGTCCTTGAAGAGCTTCATCATGTCGTAGTTCTTGGCGGAGTACTCAATATAATAGCGATTCTCCGAGGCTGCGTGCATCGGCCGGGTGAGCATATGGCGCATCTGCACTTCCATTACCAGCGCCATGGCAATCAGGAACACCGACAGAACGTTCTGCACCACGATGAACACCTTGCTCAGGACCATCTTGTTGCGGCGCCGGAGCGTGCCTTTAATAACGTCGATGGGCTCGTAGCGCGAGGCGACAATAGTCGGTAGCAGGCCGCAAATGGTGCCCAGCAGCAGAATGCCGGCAATGTATGCGAGGATATACCCCGGCGTCATCATAAAGGAGAGCCTTACTCTGGTGTCTCCCATGCCCAGCATCAGTTCGTCCGGATCGCCGGTGGAAACCAGGCTGTTCATCATAGGCGCCAGCAAATCGGCCAACAGCAGCGCCGCGCCAAAGCAGACGGCGGTGAAGGCAACGGATTCGCTGATGTACTTCCACAAGATGCCGGTTTTGTCGGCCCCCAGCAGCCTCCGCGTGGCCATTTCCTTGGACCGCTTGTCCGTAAGCGCCAAACTCAGGTTCACATAGTTGAAAACGGCCGATAAGAGGAGCAGGAGTACAACTACCGTCAAGAGTCTGAGCATTTGGGAATTGCCCTGACGGGTGAGCCCGTTGCTGTCGCCAGTAGTGAAGAAAGCTTCATCCATCCGGTACGCTTTCCACGTGTTCACATTTTCCGCGCTCCAAAAGGGGTCATAATTCTTGTGCAGCAGCGCACTCACTTTGTTCCGCACATCGGCGGGGTCGGCATCTTCGCGTATGCGGAACCAGGTGGTGTAGTTGCCGATGCTGCCGAAGTTCCGCTCCTGCTCGGCGGCCCAAGTTCCCGAAATGTGCGTAATGATGTCGTAGGGCATGAAGAAGGTGCCGTCAAAGTCGGCAAAAACCCCTTTGATGATGCGATTGGATTGGTCCACGTTGATAACTTTCCCAATGAGGTTATCGCCATCCACGGAAAGTTTCCTCGCCAGAGATTCACTGATGAGGATGTCCTCCTTCCCGACAAAATCTTCCGCACTTCCTTCTACCAAATGATACTCCGGGAACACCTTGAAGAAGTCGGCATCGGCCTCCATGCCGGCGCACTGGAGCAACTGGTCACCTTGGCGGATGAGCGGCTGCCACAGCATGGCGGCACGGGTTGCCGCCTGAACCTCCGGGATGTTCATTATCACCTCCTCCTTATCCCAATAGGTGAGGCCCAGGAACTCATTGGTTCCCAGCACAAATGTGCGCTTCCACTGAGGCGACTCGTGCGCCACCTCATACTGCTGCACCACGTAGCTGCCTATCAGGATCACAAACGCCAGACTCACGGCCAGCCCCACCGCCTCGATAGCGGTGTATAACTTGTTGCGGGACAAGAATTTTAGATAACTCTTCATACTACTCGTTCTTTAGCGACTCAACCGGATTCGCCCGGGCAATTCTCAAACAGTTCAGTACCACCACACCCAGCACAATCAGCAGCACCAAGGCGGCTCCACCAATGAAATAGAGCGGATTCAGCGACACCTTCTCGGCAAACTGCTCCTGCCACTTGTGGGCCACAAAGAAGGCTGCCAAGCAGGCGATAACGGCCATCACGGCGGACAGTTTCATAATGTCTTTGGCAAATACGCTCAGGATGTCCCTCGTAGTGGCGCCATTGATCTTACGCACAGCAATTTCCTTTGACCTCCGGAGACTTTCATCCTTGATGAAGCCAATCAATCCCAGCAGCGCAATCAGCAGGGAGAACACGGCTCCCAGCGCCATCGTATTCCGCATCATCTTGCTGTCGGCGTATGCGGCACGCATCTCCTCGGCGTAAGAAACGATGTTGATTTCCTTGTCCGGCAGCGCTTCATACAAAGCACTGTGCACCTTCTCCAGCGCATCCGGCCGAACCTTGAACAAGATATGAGGCATCCACGACGACATCGAGCCGATCTCGCCATAGAACATGGCACTCGGACGTTCGTCCACACCCTGCAGGTTGCCGATGAGATAGCTCTTATACACGCCGGAAATGGTGAAATAGCCCTCATCCATCATACCATTCTTGTCGTGTCCGGTAATGAGCACTTGCTTGCCAACGGCTCCGTCGCTCCAGTCTGTGAACTCGGTCATCTTTTGGACAAACTTCTCATCCACAACCACTTCGCTGGAATTCCGTGGAGCCCGGCCTTCAACAAACCGGATGTCCATCAGGTCATAGAATTCAGGTGAGCAATCGTACTGGTCGGCAATGTTGAACAGTTCACGGTCATCCTCCGGCAGGGAGACATTGTCTCCATTGGAGCCCAGATACGGCAGGTTGTATGTCGCCGCAACACCGCTCACTTCAGGAAGGCGCCGGAGCGTTTCCACGGCCCGGGTCTGCGCCTGACGGTCACCGTCGAACAGATCGAAGTAGTACAGGTTCTTGTAGTCATAGCCAGTATCGGCATTGGACACCTTCTGGTATTGCCGGCCGATGATAATCATCATCACAACCAAGAATACGTTGATAAGCACTTGGACTCCCAACAGGCCGAGTTTCCAACGGCGGGAATTCTCCGTATAATTCTTCAGCGCGGCATACACCGGAATCCGCTTATACAACTCTGCAGGAACAACAATGGAGATGACCAGCACGAAGACAAGTATCGCCGCGATGGCCATGATACTCTGAGGCACCAGCAGCGTCTGGAACGGCACGCCCAGCAGGTTCTCCACAATGCCCCTGCCGGCAAAGATGATAACGGCGGCCAGGGCCAGCGAAAGAACAATGTGCAGCAGAGCTTCCTTCGTCAGCATTCTGTAAATATGCATTCCTTCAGCGCCGTAGCATTTCCGCACGCCCACTTCCTTGGAATGCTTCACCATGGAGGAGATTACGATGAGGATGTAGTTCAGTAAACTGATGATAATCAGCAGCGCCGCAACAATCGACAGCAGGATTACTTGCGTCCTTACCTCCGGGGAGGACGTGTGCATCGTGCTGAAAGGACTAAGGAAATACCGCAGGCTGATGCCCTGGGCCTCAATCTGCTCCAGCGGCTGGTGCGCCTCCTGCATCTTGCGGATGGCATCGGTGAGCGTATAGGGATTTACACTGGGGGCCAGTTTGACATAGCCTTTATAACGGTCATTGCCCAGCCAGTTGTCCGTGCTTCGCTTGCCGTAGGTGTCCATCGAGAGAAGAATGTCGTAATCCAGGCTGCCATTCTTTGGAAAGTCTTCAAAAACGCCCTCGATGGTCAGCTTCAGACCATCCATATCAGCATTGACAATCTGCTTGCCAATGCATTCCTGGATGCCACCCATCTTCTCCGCAAAGCTCCGGCTCACCATCACGCAGCCCCATTTGCTCAACACCTTCACAGGTTCACCAGCGAGGATGGGCCTGTCGAAGACCGTGAAGAAGCAGGTGTCGGCACAGACCAGGGTGGCCTTCAGCTTATTTCCGTTCTCATCCAGGTACGTATCCCCATTGAAAACGTAGGTCGTACGAGTACCGACCTCAACACCGGGGACTTCTTCCATAAAGCCTACAGATACGGCTCCGCTAATTTGCCCGTAATCGTGTTTATCCCCGTGCTGAGAGTACCAGGTGCGAATACAATACACCCGGTCGATGTCCTTGTAGAAACTGTCGTAACTCAGTTCAAAGAACACCTTGGCAATGAGCACAATTCCCACGGCCAGGCCGATGCCCAGGGAGAGGACCTTGATGAGAATATCTGAGTTTTTCTTCATATCTTTGCAGTACCCAAAGGGTCTGCCCCTTGTACGATTTGTTTTCTAACTACACACTAATGAAAAGGATCTGCAAGGGGCATTCCCGTGTCTTAAAGCTCATTCTTTACGTCTGAGACTATCTGTCCATCAAACAGGTCAATTGTTCTTTGGGCCTGTGCCGCATCCTTCTGGGAGTGAGTCACCATCACAATGGTGGTGCCTTCGGCGTTGAGCTCCTTCAGCAGGTCCATAACCTCCTTGCCATTCTTGGAGTCAAGGTTACCGGTGGGTTCATCGGCGAGGATCAGTTTGGGGCCAGCCACGACGGCGCGGGCGATGGCCACGCGCTGCTGCTGTCCGCCGGAGAGCTGCTGCGGGAAATGCTGGGCGCGATGGCTGATGGCCATGCGCTTCATGATCTCCGTCACTTTCTGCTTGCGCTCGCTGGCGCTGATGTTCAGGTAGCGCAGCGGCAGCTCAATATTCTCATACACATTCAGTTCGTCAATCAGGTTGAAGCTCTGGAACACGAAGCCGATGTTGCCCTTGCGGAACTTGGTGCGCTCTTTCTCCTTCAGGCCACCCACCTCGGTGCCCAGGAGTTCGTAGCTGCCGCTAGTGGGGTTGTCCAGGAGGCCCAGGATATTCAGCAGCGTGGACTTGCCGCAGCCAGAAGGCCCCATGATGGCGACGAACTCGCCGTCCTTGATTTCAAACGATACACCATTGAGTGCCGTGGTCTCGATTTCTTCCGTCCGGAAGATCTTGAAAAGGTTGGATACTTTAATCATAATGTATTGTTATTTAATTATTTATTCATTTTTTAACGATTCAATGGGGTAAGCACTGGCCGCTCTCCAGCTCTGGAGCGTAACGACGGCCAGGGTAATGGCGGCAACGGCGAGCAGCGCCACGAGGAAGATCCACGCAGGGATAGGAGCCTGATAGGCAAAGCCCTTGCGCCAGGCGGTCATCAGCCAATAAGCGACTGGAGCTGCCAACAGGAAACTGAGACCCGCCATTACCAGATATTTCTTATTGATCATCTGCAAGATGCTGCTGATAGTGGCGCCATTGACTCTCCGCACGGCAATCTCCTTGCGGAGGAACTGCGTTTCAAAGAACACCAGGCCGATGATGCCGATGATAGCGATGAGCAGGGCAACGAAGGATGCGATTGTGATGAGCTTTCCAAGCGACTGCTCGCTCTGGTACATATTCTCGATCCATTCGTCCAGATGACGCACTGCTACCTGGTCAGGCTCCCTTGTTGGATCGAAATGACATACAGCCTCTTTGATATAGTCCGACACTTCCTTGAAGTTTGCATCGGGAGCCGTCTTGACGTACATCACGCTGAAATTTCTCCATTGAGTCTTGCCCCAAACGAGAAGTACAAGAGGGCCCATTGCATGCTGCAAGGACTTAAAATTGAAGTCCTTCATGATGCCCACTATCGGCGTATTGTCTACATGGCCGCCCACCTGGCTGCCGACATGGTATTGCGGGAACATGTTGATGAAAGTCTCATTGGCGATAAAAACACCTGTCTCGCTCTGGTTGTCAGACTCTTGGAAATCCCGTCCATCAATAATCTGAAGGTTGAAGAAGCGCACAAAGTCATCAGTTACCGGTAGTACCTCCATAAATATCTGCTTTCCGTCGTCTCCTGTACGTCCCCAGCCCATCTTCTGGTCGGAGACGATGAGATTGTCAGAAAAGGTCACATCTGTAATGGACGGGTTCTGCAGCAACTTGTCTTTCAGCGGCTCATGCGCGGCACCGGCATAATAGCCACACCATATCTGCAGGATATTCTCCTGCGGAAAACCCATGTCCTTGTTCATCATATACTTGGTCTGAACGCCCACGAACAACGCCATCAGGATAAAGAGGAACGACAGCACGAATTGAAGACCTACCAAGATATTGCGCAGCGCCTTTCCCTTCACACTCATCGCGTAAGAACCCTTCAGTACAAGTGCGGCGGGCTGAGCCGTGGAATAGAGCGCAGGGGCTATACCGGCGACCACAGCAGAGAGAAGTGCAATGCCCAGCATCAGGATCAAGATTCCAACATTATCCTTCAGCGCAATGCTGTCTGAAACATAGGATGCCCATGACGTTCCGGCGATGACATGCATGATGAGGGTCGCAATGGCGAAAGCCACCAAAGCAATCAATCCGGCATGCAGAAGCTGGCGTCCGATCAAAGAGCCGCGCCCTTCTCCTAGCACCTTGCGTGTGTTGATGCTCTTGATGCTGAAAGGAATCTCCGCGAAAGCAAAGTTGATGAAATTGATGATAGCGATGAGAATCAGCAGGATAGCGATAATGGCCAGCGTGACCATGACAGCCTTGTTCGCCGCAGCTTCAGAAGCCCGTACATCCCTCTCGAAATGTGCATCATGCAAATTGCTCAGGCGGAATCCCTTGCGGACACTGTCAACTTCGTCCGCATCGATATTATCCCCCAAAAACGCTATAATTTTATCCAGCATAGCCGATGCAGTCTCTTTTGCCTGAGACGGGTCCTTCAGCTTCACGAACGCAGGGAAAGACCATTCTTCGGTTTTGTCTATCCATTTGTCGCCAAGATTCTCGAAGATGCCGTAGTGCATGCTGTAGTTGCGCGGAGAATTCTTGAAAACACCCACGATACGGGCCGTGGTTCCGTCCCCAGTCTGAAGAATCTTGCCGATGGCGCTTTCATCGCCGAAGAACAATTCGGCAAAGGCCTCGTTTATGACCGCAGTGCCTGCAGCCGTGAATTCCCTGGCCGAACCTTCCACCCACTCGAAAGGAAAGACTGAGAACATGGTACTGTCCACCAGAATGGCTGGAACGGTGACGGCTGATTCCTTGTCGCCTTCCCGATAGTAAACCTGATTTCCCAATCCCATCATCGTGCCAACTGCCTCAATGTTAGGGCTGGACAACCTGATTCTTTCAATCATCGGCCGGCAGAAATTGGAAGAGAACAGTCCGTCATCAATCCAATTATTCTCCATCCGGAACACCCGCTTGTGCCCTTCGAAATTGGCGTCATAGGTCGTGTCCCAGCGCACCTGCACCATCAGGATCATGGCCGCCGCGAATGCGACGCTCATTCCTAGGATATTGATCAGCGTCGAAACGCCTGTCTTTCTGAATACTTTCATTTTTCTCCTCATTCCGGGCTTGACCCGGAACCTCATTTAAAACACTAAAACGTCAGAATCACCGTACGTATCATAACCGGAGGTAATCACCCTCTCGCCGGGTTCCAGACCCTCGAGCACTTCGTAGTACTGCGGGTTCTGGCGGCCGATGCGTATCTCTCTTTTGACGGCCTTGGTGCCTTCTTTGTTAACAACGTATATCCATTTGCCGCCGGTCTTCTGGTAGAAGGTGCCTCTGGGAATGATGACGGTCTCTTCCGGCTGGCCCAGCTGCAGGTTCAGGTAGTAAGTCTGTCCGCTGCGGATGTTGTCCGGCTGCTCACCATCGAACTTGAAGTCGGCCTTGAATTTGCCGTCACGGACCTCCGGATAGACCTTACGAATGACGGTGGAATAGGTCTCTCCCTGGCGCTCGAAAGTAGCCTCAAGACCTGCTACCACGCGGTCAATGTAATGCTCATCAATCTGTGCCTCCACTTTATAGAGACCTATGGAATTGATTTGGCCAATCTTGGTACCGGCAGCGATGGATTGGCCTAGAACTACGTCCAGAAGTCCCAGTTCGCCGTCGATGGACGCCTTCACAATCAAGTTGCTCTTGCGCTTACGGATCATCGACATATTCAGTTGCATATTCTCAAGGGATTCTTCCATACGGTCAATCTGGGTGCCGCGGTACAGGCTGTCCTGCCTGGAGCGTTCGGTCATCAGGTTGTACTTCTGCAGAGCCAGCTGGTAGTCCTCTTCGGCTTTGAGGTATTCTTCTTTGGCAATAAGTTTGTCCTCGTAAAGGGCCTTCTGCTGCTCGTAGGCACGGCGCAGGCGCTCCACGTTGGTCCCATACTCCAGTACATTCTGGCGCACGTCCAGTTTCTGCTGCTCCATCTGGATCTGGGTGTTTCTCAAAATGTTTTCTTTTTCTGCCAGTTCTGCTTCGGAGTTCAGGATCTGCAGGTCCAGATTGTCATTGTTCAGAATCAGAATGGTATCACCGGCTTTGACCGGGGACCCCTCCTCGATGAGGATCTTCTCCACGATGCCGCCCTCCTGCGGACTCAGCTGGATGGTCGTCATCGGCTGCACGCGCCCGCTGATGCGGATATAGTCGTTGAACTCGCCCTTCACGGCACTGGAGATGGTCACAGTGTCCTTGTCCACGCGCAAAGTCTTGTTATTCGGCCTTGCTATCAGGTAAATCACAAACACCAGCAGCAGCGCTCCCAGCCACCACGGCAGGGCCTTCTTCGTGAAAGCTACGCGCCATCCGGTTTTCTTCTCGATAATCTTATCCATAGTTTCTTATTGATTTACGTATTCAACACCATTGTAATAGCGGACCACGGCCTGCTTGATGAGGTACTTGAACAGGCTGTTCATTTCATCGGCCTGGGCCTTGAGGTAGTTATTGTTGGCCGTTTGGAACTCCAGCGGGGAGATGAGGCCCTGCTCCAGTTTTTTGAGGTTCAGGGTGTAGGCTTCGGCCTGGACTTCGGCCTTGCGCTGGGCCTGCTGGTAGGCAGTGGCCGCTCCATCACGGTACTGAATGGCCCGGCGGACTTCGCTCTCCACATCCCGCCGCTTCTGGTCCAGTTCGGCAGTGGCCTTGTCCAAGGCGTGCTGCTTTCTGGAGATGGCGGAATGTTTACTAAGGCGGTTCCAGATAGGAATCGACAACGAAAGCTCCACATACTCACCGCCGTTGTTCTTGAACTGATTCCAGAAAGGATTGGTAGCGGAACCCTGATAGGTATAGTAGCTGGTGCTCCAGCCGGCATACAGACCAAGAGTGGGGAGCAGCGACCACTTGGCCGTACTCAGCTCGCGCTTGGCGTTAAGCTCCTGCCAGCTGGCAATCTGAATGCCCGGATTATGCTTCAGGGCAAAGCCCACCACAGACTCTGTAGCTACCGGCTCAATCTGCCACATCGGCATAGACGTGTCGATATTCAGCTCCTCATCCACCGGCCAGAACATCAGGTCGGCCAGCGTCATCTTCTGGTCCTGATACATATTGTAGGTGTTCGTCAGGTCATACTGATGGTCTGCCAGATCGGCCTCCATCTGAATCACATCCGCGTGTCCCTTCTGCCCCAGCTCTTCTTGACGGCGGGCTTTGGCCAGCGCTTGCTCGGCAACGGCCACCTGCTCTTCGTAAACATCGCAAAGGCGCTTGTAGTAGACCACATTGTAGTACGCCTCCATCACCGCCAGGCAGATATCAGCCTCCACCTGCTTCTCCTGGGAATCGGTAATGAGCATTCCGGTCTTGGAAATCTTGTAGTTGTTCACCGCCTTGAAGCCGTCGAATAGGTCGTAGCCTGCACTTACACCGTAATTGTTATGGAACGACGTTGTGTTGAAATACGTATTGGTCTGCGGGTCAATACTGCGGCCGAAGTTGTAGTACGCGTAAGTCTGCGCACTGATCTGCGGGGTGAACAGCGCCAGGGCAGCATCCCGCCGGTCAATCTGCGCATCGCCGATGGCCGCCTGCTGAATTCGGATCTTGGTAGAGTTGGAGATGGCATACTCCATACAGTCCCGGAGCGTCATCACCCTCGGCCCGTCGGCCACACCATCCAGCGGCTCCTGGGCTCCTGCTATTCCGACTGAGAGCCCCATCGCTGCCACAAAAACGAATATGTAAAGTCGTGTCTTCATCATACAATGATTTATCACCGTTCCAGAATTGAGCACTTGTCGTGCCAAATGTGACAAAGCATTGATAATGAATCAGAAACGATTGTGGTTGGATACGAAAAAAGTGTAAAGTTTACAGTACACTTTACACTTTATGGCTTTACACTTTACAGATTTCTCCTACGGAGACTACCTGAACCGGAGTTCAAAAACGGTCTGCTGGGCATCGCTGCACAGCAGTTCAATGGTGCCGTTATGGTTCCGCATAATCTGTCGGGAGATGGACAAACCAATGCCGGAGCCTTCCTTCTTAGTTGTATAGAACGGGATGAAGATTTGCTCCTGAGCAGAAACCGGAATCGGTTCGCCATCATTGGCCACCTGCACAATCACGTCATCATCCCTGCCCATCTTTGCGGTAATGTCGATGTGCTTCGCGCCCGCCTGTAGGGCATTTTTGATGAGGTTGATGAGGATCTGCGAGATTTGCCCCTCATCTGCGTAAATCATCAAATCATCCTCCTCTGGCCGATACTTGCAGGTAGCACCACGGCTGGCGGCGAATTCGCTGTTCAAGCCTATGACACTATCCATCAGCTCCCGCAAATCCAGCGCCTTGCGGATGGGCTTCGCCACACCCGAGAGTTGCCGGTAAGTCTGCACGAAACCAATCAGGTTCTTAGATGAATCGCTTATGGTCTCCAGCCCGGCCTTGATGTCCAGTTCGCTGTGACCATTCTTATCGACCGACTTGGCCATTGCGTCAGAGAGGGATGCAATCGGCGACACCGTATTCATAATCTCGTGCGTGAGCACGCGGATGAGTTTTGTCCAGGAATCCTGCTCGTGGGCCTGCCGCTGCTTCTCGAAGATAGTACGGATACGGTTTAGCGTGCGATTGAACTTGTTTTTCTCCTGAAAACGAAAATTTAGCTCCCCATCCTCCAGCGCATCCATCATATAGGCCACCTTCTTGATGTCCTTCCGGCGTGTCCGGATCGTCGCAATCACCGTCGCAATGATTGCGACGGTGGAGCAGGTCCCGATGATATGCCACACTGTGAAGGTCATAGGCCGTATTTCTTGAGTTTGGCATACAGCGTCGGCCGGCTCACACCCAACATCTTCGCTGTAGCTGAAATATTGCCATCCGTGCGGTCCATCGCCTGGCGAATCATCTGCTCCTCCTCGGCCTCACTCACCGCCTTGATGGTAGTGCCGACCGCCTTAGCCGCCTGCTCCAACTGAATATCCTTCGCTGTCAACTCGTTGCCATCAGAAAGAATAACGGCCTTCTCAATGCAGTTCTGCAGTTCGCGGATATTCCCGCTCCAACGGCCTTCCGTCAGCATCGCCGCAGCCTCCGGGGCAATCCCAGACAAAGGCCGATGATACTTCTCAGCGAACCGCTCCAGAAACATCTGCGCCAGAGGCACAATATTTTCCTTTCGCTCCCTGAGTGCAGGCAAGGCGATATGAACGGTATTGATGCGATAATACAGATCCTCCCTGAACCGGCCTTCACGCACCAACTGCTCCAAATCCATATTGGTAGCGCAAATCAAGCGGATGTTTATGGACTTCGCCTCATTGCCGCCCACCCTTACGATGCTTCGGCTTTGAATAGCACGTAGCAGTTTTGCCTGCAGGTGCAAGGGAATATTGCCGATTTCATCCAGGAACAACGTGCCGCCATCGGCCTGCTCGAATTTGCCGACGTGATCCGTGTGTGCATCCGTAAATGCTCCCTTCACATGGCCGAACAACTCACTTTCAAAAAGGGTTTCCGTAATGGCCCCAGCATCGACAGCAACCATAGGTTTCCCACTCCGGAGGCTGTGGGCGTGAATCTCCCGCGCCAGAACATCCTTGCCGGTACCATTTTCACCGGTAATCAACACAGTGGCATTGGTGGGCGCTATCTTATCCAGGGTTTTGCGGATGGCCTTCATGGCAGAAGAGGAACCCCAAAACATCGGGCTCTCCGCCGTTATGGCCTGCTCCGATCGGGCATCCCGTTTCATTGCCTTCCTGGCCTTATCCCGGGCTGCAGTGAGAACCTCAATCAGCTTCTCATTATCCCACGGCTTCACGATGAAATCAAACGCTCCTCTCTTCATTCCTTCCACCGCTAGGGCGATATTGGCATAGGCAGTGAACAACACTACTTCCACCTCCGGCACCATTTTCTTAATCTCCCCGGCCCAATACAGACCCTCATTGCCTGTATTGATGCTTGTGTTGAAATTCATATCCAGCAGCACCACATCCGGCCGGAACTGCTCCAGAGAGGACACCAAAGTCGACGGGGATGGAATAGTCTTCACCTCCGCAAAATGAAGAGGCAACAATATCTCCAGCGCCCGGCGAATTCCCAGGTTATCATCAACCACCAGTATTTTTCCTACTTTCGAAGCCATCGTCAAATCACTTACGGAACCTGTCGCCCCGTCAAAACCGTAAAGACTCCTTACACCACTGTAAAGAATCTTTACAAATGTACGACTTTTTCCGGAATCACCTTTCACCGTACGGGACGACATTTCCCCTACTGACCCGCACTAAGTTGCCTATACACTAAAAACGCCCCTCAGAAAACTGAGAGGCGTTTTGGCGGTGCGGAAGGGACTCGAACCCTCGACCTCCGGCGTGACAGGCCGGCATTCTAACCAGCTGAACTACCGCACCAAGCTGGTTGCTTTCTGTCGGAAGCGGATGCAAATATACGGCAAATTTTCGGTTTTGCAAATTTTTTTAAAAAATATTTTCAAATTTTAGTAAGCGTTGAAAACAAGTTGGTAATCTTTTAAGACGCAAAAAGATTAAAAAGTTATTTTTTAATGATTACTTAGATGTATATTTGCAGGCTCGTAGCCGCGACGACCTCGCAAGGCCATAGGGGACGACTGCGAGTCATCGATAAAACGACAATTTAAGACATAGTTATGAATTTAAACGCGATTTGGACCATCCTTTTGCTGATAGGTTCGAATGTATGTATGACATTTGCTTGGTATGGGCACCTTAAACTACAGGAAATGCACATCTCCGATGGTTGGCCCTTAATTTTGGTTATTCTATTTTCGTGGGGAATCGCCTTCGTGGAGTATTGCTTGATGGTTCCGGCCAATCGTATAGGCTCAAACATAAATGGAGGACCATTCAGCCTCATTCAGCTCAAAGTTATCCAGGAAGTCATCAGCTTGACGGTATTCACCCTTATAGTAACTCTGGTTTTCAAAGGGGAGACCTTACAGTGGAATCACCTCGTGGCGTTCGTCTGTCTGATACTTGCCGTTTTCTTTTGTTTTATCAAATAATTTTACTACCTTTGCGGTCCGAATTTTTTAAACACTAGTGTAATTATGAAGACAGCAATTCATCCCGAAACCTACCGTCTTGTAGCTTTCAAGGATATGTCTAACGGAGAAGTATTCATCACTCGCTCTTGCGCTACCACGAGAGAGACTATTGAGGTAGATGGTGTTGAGTACCCTGTAGTAAAGGTCGAGATTTCTAACACATCTCACCCTTTCTATACCGGCAAGACTAAGATAGTCGATTCAGCCGGCCGTGTAGATCAGTTCTACCAGAGGTACAAGGCTAGAAAGAAGTAAAATACTTCTTCTAAAAAGGATAAAAAGAGTCGTGACTAGGTCGCGGCTCTTTTTAGTTATTGCACCTAAAGCGGATTTTTCGTAAATTTGTCGGAATAGGAAAAAACAGATATGGATAATAATATAAAAAGAGTTTACGGTAATAATGTAGTGGAGATGGTTTCGGATCTTAAAACCATCGAGGATAAGCAGAAGCGCACACGTCAGGCCTATGCTATAGTTAAGGTGATGGAGATACTGAACCCTTCGGTTCGCACGTTGGAGGAGTATGAGCATAAGCTGTGGGATCATCTGTTTATGCTTTCCGACTACGATTTGGACATCGACGCTCCATATCCGTGCCCTATAAGGGAGGACTTCGAGACTAAGCCAGTAAGCATTCCGATGAAGGACATAAAGATAAGGGCTTATCACTATGGACGTAACATCGAAAGGATCCTCGACCTTCTCGCCGAGGAGCCGGACGGAGAGACTAAAACGGCGCTCATCCGCTCTCTCGCCATCTATATGCGTACCCAGTACCTTATCTGGAATAAGGACAGCGTGGCGGACGAGACTATATTCGCCGACATAGAAAAACTTTCCGAAGGACGTGTCATAGTGCCTGAAGGGCTTACTCTCAGTAAGTTGGATGCGGGAGCTAATTTCTCTCGGCCGGGTATCGGAAACCAGAGCGGCACCTCGCGTAACGGAAAGCAATACGGCAAACGTAATAAGGGAAATTTCAAGAATAACAAGCATAGATGAAAAAACTGATATCTCTTTCCGACGAGCAGAAGGAGATAATTACGAAGATCACTGGTCTTGTAGTAGCTATCTTCGGCATCTTCACCTTTCTCGCAGTAGTATCATACCTGCTCCATTGGCGTGCGGATATGAGCGGAGAGGTGTTGCGTAATGCCGCCGGGTCCTTAGGCTATGGCTATGCCAGATTCTTGATATGCAGGTGCTTCGGACTGGGAAGTTTCGCCATATTGGCAGTCTTCGCGGCCCTCAGCGTAAGACTTCTTAAGGACGGCTCGCGAATAAGCGTGATGTCCTATCTGCTGAAATCGCTCCTGGGAGCATTCGTGTTCTCGCTTCTCTTCGCATATATCGGAGGATTTGTCGGCGAGGAATTCGCTTTCGGAGGCGGCTTGGGAGGCGACTGCGGACGATTCGTCTGCGCGTGGACTACAGGAAAGGTAGGACAGATAGTAACAGGCTTGATAATAGTTATTTTACTCATAGTATTCTTCGTCTTCGTAAGTAACGGATTTGCGCAATGGGTAAGTAACATAGGCAAATCCAAGCCTAAGGAAGTAGCGTCTGTAGAGCCGGAAGAAGCTCCTGTAGAGGAATCCATAGAGGAATCTATAGTAGAAGAAGAAGCGCCGGAAGAACCTACGCCGGACCCTATCCCGGAAGAGACGACCTCAGAAAGCCTTCCGGCAGAAAACGAGTATCCTGAAGTACAGGTGCAGGAAGGCGAAAAGCTCAACACCGAAGTCAGCAAGCCTCTTCCACGAATCGATAACAGACTTGACATCCAGTGGGGGGGACTTCCTAATTTCAAGTTCTTCCCGCTAGACCTGCTCGACACCTACGAAAAGGGCCAATTCAAAATCTCTCCGGACGAGCTGGAGCGTAACAAGAACAAGATCTGTATGACCCTTCGCGACTATAAAATCGAAGTTGAAGGAGTGACTGCAGCCGTGGGCCCTACCGTGACTCTATATAAGATAACCCTCGGAAAGGGCTCGAAGATAGCTCAAGTGAAGAACCTTCAGGAAGATATAGGCATGTCGCTTTGCGCCGCACGAGGCGTCAGGGTGGTGAGCCTTCCGGATTCCGTCGGCATAGAGGTGGCTAATGACAGAAAGAGCATCGTCCCACTTCGCGGACTTCTTAACAGCGAGGAATATAAGACCAAGAAGGATAAATACGAACTTCCTGTAGCGATAGGAGTAACCGTCACCCAGCAGGTTAAGGTGTTCGACCTTACTCAGGCTCCACATCTTCTCGTGGCAGGTGCGACGCAGCAGGGTAAGTCGGTGTGCCTTAATGTGATAATCACCTCACTTCTTTACGGAAAGCACCCGTCGGAGCTTAAATTCGTATTCATCGACCCTAAGATGGTGGAATTCTCGGCCTACAGTACCCTTATCAAGCACTACTTGGCCGTTCTCCCGGACGCCGACGACGAGCAGTCTGAAAGGGAGCGTGCGATAGTGAAGAGCGCTAAGGACGCGGAAAAGGTCCTCAGGTCGCTGTGTAAGGAGATGGACGACAGGTACGAACTTATGTCTCGTGCCGGCATTAACAAGGTCACTCTCTATAACGACAAGTTTAAGGATAGAAAACTGAATCCGGAGCACGGACACAGGTTCTTCCCGTATTTGGTAGTGGTCGTGGACGAGTATGCCGACCTCACGCTCGTGACAGGCGGTTCACCTGAAGAGAAGGCAGCCAGCCGAAGCATCACGAACTGTATTATACGATTGGCCCAGAAGGGTAGGGCGGCAGGCATTCACGTCATCTTGGCCACCCAGAGGCCTTCTGTAGACGTGGTTTCCGGTATCATTAAGAGTAACTTCCCTATGCGAATCGCGTTCCGCACGTCGTCAAGGCAGGATTCGATGACCATCATCGACAGCCCGGGCGCAGAGAAATTGATTGGCCGAGGAGATATGCTCTTCTCCGGCGGACTCGACTGCGAGCGAGTGCAGTGCGGCCTCATCGAAAGCGAGGAGGTCGGAAGAGTGACCGGATTCATCGCCGAAGAGACCAAATATGGCCAATGCTATAACATCCCATACTACCTGCCTGAACCTCCTGCAGAGAAAGGGGCCGGTGGTGGAAGCGGAGTGGACGCATCCGACCTGGACGAGCGTTTCGAGGAAGCGGCCAAGCTGGTCGTAAGCACTCAGAATGCCTCGACTTCTTATCTGCAGACCCGTATGGGAATGGGATTTGCAAAGTCTGCCAGAGTGATGAACCAGCTCGAAGCGGCGGGAATAGTCAGCCCGCAGGACGGCTCGAAGAAGCGTCAGGTGCTCGTGGGTTCTCTCGAAGAATTGGACACTATACTAAACTCTTTATAATATGCGAAGACTGATAACCATTTTAGCTGCATCCTTCGTCTGTCTGTTTGCTAACGGACAAGACTTGAAACAGAGTCTTTTGGACGAGTTTAAGGGCGGCAGGACTACTTTAAGTTATGAGTACGTGATTACCGGCGTTCAGGACATTACTGTAGAGGGAAAGGCTATAGTTCAGAATGAGTGTTTTCGCATCGAAGGTGCGGGACTTCTTATTCTTTGCGATTCACAGAACGTGTGGACTCTGGACATGGAAGGAAAGGAGGCCTATGTCGAGACAGCCGGACCTATGAACTATGCGGACTACCTGCTCGCCCTCGAGAGAAAAGAAGACGGCAGCCTGGAAGGAAGCGCCGCCGAGCCTAATAGCGACACCATAATAAATTTCAGGTTATTCGATATGGTAAAAACGCCTGCAAGCGGAGATCTTTCCGATTTCGTACCTCCTGCAAGCGTTTTCAATGACGGTTCCGACTGGATTATAACAGACCTTCGCTAACTTGGATTATCTTGTCTATCGGGACATACCAGATGTACCCGCTGACTTCACCATAGCCCATTTCTCGGAAAAGACGCATATAGCGGCGCACTTGGCCCGAATACTTTTCATCTTCCTCGCCGAACTTGAAATCTATCACGGTCACGCGTCCCTCCTCGTCTACGAGGACTCTGTCCGGTCTGTTCGTATTTCCGAAGGAATCTATTATCGCTACTTCGTTAAGTGTTTTTAGCTCAGGGGAGAACCATTCCGAATGAGCGGATATTCTCTCGAGAAGCAGCTCTCGGGTCTGAGGCTCTATCGAGCGAAGCACTTCCCGGGCGTCGTTCGATGTGCGAATCCTGGATAGCAGGGCGTGCTGCTCTATGCCGCGAAGTCGCTTGCTCTGTCCTATTCCTTCCTCGCTGAAGTAGTCCCACGCATCGCTTGATGCCACGAAGCGCTTGCTGCAAGCCTCCGGATTCATTCCGTAGGTCTCGTATTCCGCATCAAATTCCTCTATTTCAGAGTCTTCCTTTTTAGACGTCTCGTTCCATCTGTAAGGAGAGCCGAAGTTGTATCCATTCTGCTCGCAGTAGAGATAGAGTAGCTGGGACAGGTCGTTAGGACTCGATTTGCCATCTATCAGCGATTTCGGAGGGTTCTTGGCTATGATGTGCATCTCCTTTCGGGCTCGCGTAAGGCATACATAGAAGATGTTCAGGTTATCTATCCTCTGCATCTCCATTTCATTCTTAAGGCTTTCGCTGAAGAAACTGTCGCCGGACGACTTTCCTAAAACTACCGGGAATATGGAATCGAACGATTCGCCCATCTCCGCATCGGAATCCAAATGGCACCATAGGGTGTCCTCCTTAAACAATCCCACCTTTTCCGCAAATGGGAAGATGACTATCGGAAAGGCAAGGCCCTTCGATTTGTGAACGGTAGTAATCCTTATGGCATTAGGATCGTTAGGGGAGCTTATGGCGATTTTACTATCCTCCCAGTGCTTAAGATACTGGCGAAGGTCGTTCCCGTGAATCGACGTCCATTCCAGAATGTCATCCATAAAGCTCTGGATGAAAAGTGTTTGGCCCTTTATCTCGTCGGGATGCGTTTCCGAGAGGTCCTTAATCACGCCATCCACCAAATCTATCAGCGAGTGGTATTCCCTTTCCGAATCTATCTCGAGCGACTCGGAAAGATAGGTGTTCAGACTATCGCTATTATTACACAAACTGTGGAGGTAAGACACTATCTTTCTTATGATTAGCGAGGATTTGAGGTCCAACGAGTCGTCAGAGATTACGCTATACCCTTTCGAAAGCAGGTGCTCCGCCACCTTTTTACCTTCGCTGTTAGTTCTGAGCAGTATCGCCATGTCCGACATCTTGGCCCCGGCCGACACTGCCTGTTCGATATAGCCATCTATCATCTCGAGCTCGTCTTCGCAGAAATCCACCGTAACGCAGCCCTCCTGGCTATCCTCTACCTTAACCTCTTGCTTGACATCCGCATAAATCGTCGAAAGCCCCAGATTATTAGCGGCGAAAGTAAAGAATCCGTTATTGAAATCCACTATGCTCTGCGTGCTTCGCCAGTTTTCTTTCAGCGTGATGACCTTCACTTTCCCCTTGAAATTTTCTTCTATCTCCTTATCCAGCAGATTCCAGTCGGAATTTCTCCATCTGTAGATACTCTGCTTTACGTCACCCACGATAATGTTACTATAGCCTTCGGACACGCTATTGGCCAGAAGCGGCTTGAAATTCTCCCACTGAACCACCGAAGTATCCTGGAACTCGTCCAGCAGGAAGTGGTTGAACCTTACGCCGAGCTTTTCGTAGATGAACGGCGCATCGCTTCCGTCGATAATGTCTCTCAGCAAGTTAGTGGATTCGTCCAGGCTAATTACTCCCTTCTCTTCCTCGATAATCGCCAATTTCGAATAAAACTCCTCGGCAAGTCCCAGGGTGAAGATGACCTTTTCGACCATCCTCGCCGTCCTGTACTCTTTCCAGCGCCTGCCCTGTGGATTCATCAGTGCGTACATAGCCTCGCAGCCTGCCGTTTCGGCCAATTTGGCCAATGTCGTCGCATTCGCAGCCTTGACGCTATCCTTGTACTTGGTCTGGGCGCCTGCGTATTGGGCCAATCCCTTCGCTGCCGTCTTCCCCCAAGTGGCGGTGTCGATGCAAAGCGCGTTTTCGTAGACGTCCTTATGGAAAGTGTCAACTATTTCTTTACATTTCGCCTTGAGTTCTGTCAACTTTTTCTTGTCGTATGTAAACTTTTCGTTTACATCGCCGAACTCTTCAGCCATCTCGTAGAGGCTGCTCTCCAAGTGGAAGGATTCGCCGTTATCGAGCGCCGTTTCAAGCTGTTTCGTGAACCAGCCCAGCAAGTCCTTGTCCTTTTCCGTCAGGTCGTCCAGGACTCTATCCATAGCCTCCTTCGTAAGAGAAGCCTTGTCCAATTCTATCTGATAGTTTCCGCTGCTTCCAAGTTCCCTAGAAAATGCGCGCAGAGCCTGCTGGAAGAACTTGTCTATGGTGCTCACCGAAAAGGAGCCGTAGTCGTGAAGCAGGTTTATGAGAATCTCGCGGGCGCGTGGATTAGTCTTTCCCTCTTTGGCCAAGTCCCGGAGGATTCTTTCTTTCATCTCCTCAGTCGCCTTGTTCGTGAAGGTGACTGCCAATATGTTTCTGTAGGCCGTCTTCGAATCCGCTTTCAAAAGCAGATCGAGATAGGTCTTGGACAGGGTGTGTGTCTTGCCTGAGCCGGCAGAAGCCTTGAAAATGTTTATCATCGTCCGCAAATGTCTTTAAAGTCGCAGTATGAGCAAGTCTTGGCGTGGTCTGTCTTCGTCCACGGCTTGTCTATGTCCAATAATCCCTTCAAGCACTCCTCCAATCGAGTCCCCATCTCCTTTACGAAAGTCTCGTTCATAGGAGCGGAATTGATGCCCTCGGAAAAGAGGGAAGTGGTCTGGTAGATGACGTTCTCGATGGCTTCTGTCTTGTGAGCCTTTCTTATGAGCACGTCGTAGAGGTAGAGCTGGATGGCTATCTTCGGACGTTTGTCGTTATCTTCTCCGAATGCGGCATCTGCCACTTCGCAGGCGTTCTCGTCGTCGATTTGGATATCCGAATCCTTTACCGAGCCGGTCTTGTAGTCGACCACCCTTATGACTCCGTCCTCGAAGGAGTCGACCCTATCCATTATTCCTATGAATTTAAGCCCTCCTATGACGTCCGTCTCCTTCTTTTCGAGTTCCAGAATCCTGAAGGAATCGAGATTCTTCTTTTCCAGCAGTTTTTTGTCTGTAAGCAGTATCTGTCGGACATATCTACAGATGAGGCTCTCGTAAATCAGGTTCCTTCCGCTGATTTCCATGCACTTAAGCTTGTCCATAATGTGCCTTCGAACTACCTCGGCGTAACTCTCCTTCTTTAGGCATTCTGTAAGGAAGTCCTTAGTGATTCTTTCCTTTCCGGAGTAGATTTCCTCTATGGATTCGTGAAGTACGCTTCCTATGAGTCCTGCATCCAGAGTCTCGTTTACCTCGTCTTCGTTAGAGAGTTTCTTAATCTTGCTGTAATAGAACTGCACCGGGCAGCTCAAATACTTCTGAAGGGCAGTCGCAGAAAGGCGACTGCTCTTCAAGATGTCTATGTCTTCCTGGGTTTTAGCTATCTCGGTAGTGTCCTTGGCCTCCAATATGGTGGATTTCGCTACGTAACGGTGGATTTTTACTCCGAAATGCAGTTCCAGCTGCTTTATGTAGCGGCTTTCCTCGCAGGAGTTCATCTTCTGCTGAACGCTGGTATTATAGACTAACCACACGTTTTCGCAGCGCTGAATGAGTCTGTAGAAATAATATGCCCACAGGGCGTCCTGATATTCGTGCGTAGGAAGTCCGAATCCTTTTCGAAGCTCTGGCGGAATGAACGATTCCGAAGAATTATGACGAGGAAATACTCCTTCGTTACAGCTGAGTATCACTAAATTATCGAAATCGAGAGCTCGAGTCTCGAGTGGTCCCATAATCTGAAGCCCCTGGAGTGGCTCGCCCTTGAAAGGTACGGCATTTCGTCCCACCAGATTTCTGAGAAGTCGGAAGAAAGTCGCCGGGAGCACTTCCAATTCGTATTTTTCTATGCATTCGATGGCTTGATAGAAGTCCTTTGCGAATTCCAGCTCCACCGATTCCTTCTTATTCTCGACGAGTTTGTGCGCTACGGTCTCGATTATGTCTTTCAAGTATTCGCAGAGCGCAGTTATCTGTCCTTTGTCCGCCAGATTTGGCTCCTTTACTATAGGGGTGAAGATTCGCGAGAGAATCTGCCCGTCCACGGCTATCTCATTCCTGTCTATGTAATGAAAAAGTTTACATTTGACCGAATCTATGGTATGCCGCTCGTTTTCGCAGAGGCTGTCCTTAAGGAGAGGATTGGCAAACAAGTCGTAGACCTGTTTGTAGTAGAAGGCCCAATTCCCGTCCGAACGCTCCCTGATGTGCATCTGCATCGCGCAGATCTCGTCGATTAGCGAGTAGAGTACGCTTCCCGACATCGGGTATCCCATAGTGACGTTCACCTTCGAAATGCTTTCCGGGATGGCGTTGAGCGTCGGCAGTAGCAGTTTCTCGTCCGGCAGCACTATGGCCGTGTCAAGCCCTATCTCGCCGCCGAGCCTTCGGAATATCTGTCCTATCTGTTTGCATTGGCCCACGGCAGACGGCACTGCGAGCACGTTAATCTGTGCAGTAGGCAGCCCCTCGGGGTCGAGTTTTATGCTCTGGCCCAGGTGACTGATGTTATCTTCCATAAAGAACGAGGACTTATTAGCCTTGTCCTTAATCATTTCGCTGCTGTAATCCCAGCAGAATTCGGCCAATTGCGCCTGCCTCATCCTCTTGAGCACTGCCAATTCGCTCTCGGTAGGGGCGTTCAGGCCCACGAATACGAATTTCGGGGAGTGCGGGAATGCGTCCTGCAGCACGTCGCTCGCGCTTTCGCTCTCGAACCTCTCGGCCAATCGCCTATATACCATACCTTCGTAGGATTTGCCCTGCTCGCTGAGGGTGCGATTGAAGGATTTGTAAAGCGGATAGAGTATGTCCCAGGTTTTGCGGAAGTTTTCCTTATATTTCCCATCTTCTCCGGCCTGTGGCGCGAAATGTCCCATAAATGCTTGCAGCGCCTTCAACTGATTATCGCTGAGAAAGGTATAGTCCTGCATAGACTTGAATTGCGACACATTGGTGAAGAGCTTTTCGGCGTCGACAAGGTATTTGTCCACGTCGTTGAAGTCGGACAGGATCATTTCTCCCCAGAAGATGAATTCGTCCAGCGGCTCACAGTTCGGGATCAGCTTCTTGTACTCGCGGTAGAGGTTTAGAAGAAGCTCGATTCTTTCCGTAGGTGCTTGAGCATAAACCTTATAGAAAAAGTCGTTTATGGTGTACATCTGCGGCTCGAACATCGTGATTCCGGCGGCCTTCACCTGCAGACAATAGTACTTTTTGAAAAATAGCATGGATCTTCTGTTAGGGAATACGTAACAGAAGTCATTCTCTGAGGTAGTGTGGTCGAAATAGTGTTTTGCTACCTGTTTGAGGAATGGAGTCATTTGATTATTATTCTTTCTATTCTATGAGGGATTGAACTCAGTATTTCATATGGAATGGTTCCTAATATCTCTGCCAATTCTTCCACCCTCGGGTCCTCCCCGAAAATGGTTACCGTATCGCCTACCTGCACGTCAAGCCCGGTTACGTCGAGCATACACATATCCATACAGATATTGCCAATCGTGGGAGCCCTGTGGCCTTTGATGTTGAAGCTTGCCGCACCACGACCCAAGTGTCTGTCCACACCGTCTGCGTAGCCTGCCGGAATGGTGGCTATGGTGGTGCCTTCGGGGGCTATCCGTCCTTTTCTGCCATAGCCTATGGCTCCGTCTTTAGGAAGCAAGTGCTTGAGCTGAAGGATTTTCACCTTAAATGAGGCTACCGGCATAAGATGCACGTCCTTTAGTGCGGAGATGCCATAGATGCCTATGCCAAGTCGGACCATATCGAACTGATAGGAAGTGAATCGTTCGATTCCGGCGCTGTTAAGTATGTGCCACATAGGCTTGTCGGTGCATCGTGCGCTAACCTTTTCAGCCATTCGGGTAAATAGCTCTATCTGAGCGAGGGTGAAGTCGTCGCTTTCGGGGTCTTCTGCCGCTGCCAGATGGGAATAGACTGATTTGACTTGGATTCTCGGATGCTTGGCCAGAAAGTCCAGACATTCGTCCAATTCGTCTTCCATAAAGCCCAGACGGTGCATACCCGTGTCGAGCTTCAGGTGTATGGGGTATTCGCTGATTCCTTTTTCTTCCAGCTTTTCTTCCAATGCGGCCAGTGTCGAAAGATTCGGAATGCCTGGTTCGAGCCTGTAATCTATGATTTCGCTCATATAGTCGGTTCCTGCGGTCAGCACTAGTATAGGAAGGGATATTCCGGCTTTACGAAGTTCGATTCCTTCTACAGGGAGGGCTACCGCCAGATAGTCGGCGCCGAGTCTTTGCATCATAGAGGCGAATTCTACGGCCCCGTGGCCGTAGGCATTGGCCTTTACAAGCACGAGAAGTTTCGTTTCAGGGTTTAGCAATCCCCTGAAATAGTGATAGTTGTTTTCGCAGGCTGAGAGATTTAGTTCGAGTCTGCTAAAATCATTCTCCCCGTTCATTTTCTTCTTTTTTAATGTCGCATCCGCCGAGAGCCTCTATTATGGAGGTAGTCTGTTCCAGCGGCTCCAAAATGATTTCGTCTACTTCGGCAGGCACTAGGACGATGCATCCCTTTTCCAGTGGGTATACCATCTCCAGTCCGTCTATCTCCGTCTTGATTCTGGCCTTGCCGTAGAGACAGTAGTACACTGAGTAAGTGTCGACCTTCTCCGAAGATATCCTTAAAGCTTCGTTAAGATGTATCTTGTTAACTACGAACTGCTTCAGGCTTACGAGCTCGTCTATCTGCTCGTTTATCCGCTTGCCTGTGCAGAGCACAGGCTTTCTATGTCTGTACTCTATGAAGTCGAGCGCGTCTATTATGGTAAGCGCGTCGTCGAACTCGTCGGTTCCGAGGGCCGCTCCCCACGGATAGATGCAGAAATCCAATGCCGAAGACTGCGATATCTCGAGGATTTCCAGATTTCCTACGGCTCCGTGAATCAGGCCCGGTTCGATTCTGTAGCTTTGGCCTGCCTTGACGTCCACATAGAGAAGATTGTCTTCTATGCTGCCGTCTTGAAGACCGTCGAGCATCTCGGTGGCGTCGCTGTCGTGAGCGAATCCCAGAACCAACTTGGCTCCAGGCGCCGAACTTATTATATACCAGATTTTTTCCTTACCCAGTGCGTCGTAGCGCTCTTCTGCCGTGGAGTCGTCCGGGTGAACTCGCAGCGGCATCTTGCCTTCGCAGCTGATGCGCTTTATCTGGATGGGGAATTGTCTTCCATAGAGGGAAAAGGAGAGGTCTCCCACCACTCTGTCCATATAGGTATCCATAAGTTCGCTTATGGAGTTCGATGCCAGCCAACCTTCCCTTATGAGGGAGTCGCGGTAGCCCAGGTCTGCCAATTCGAAGCTTTCCTTACCCCAGACGTATTTGTCTTCCAGAGGGCAGAAGCTCATCGGATATAGTTTGTTATTCTCGCTCATCTTAGTTTCTTCTGTTGTTCGCTATTCCTATATAGTAAAGGAGTGTGGCGAGTGAGCCTATGGCTGCGATTACGTAGGTGTAGGCTGCCCAGCGGAGGGCGTCCTTCGCCATAGGTGTAGTCTCGAAGTCCGTGATTCCGGAGAAGTCCAGCCATTCTATCGCACGGGCACTTGCGTTGATCTCGACCGGCAGGGTCACGAAGGAGAAAAGTGTGGTCATGGCGAACATCGTTATGCCTGCCCACAGAAGTCCCGGGAATGCCTCTGACATTATGACACCCAGGAGCAACACCCACGAAACTGCTTGGTTACAGAAACTTACTACGGGAACCAATGCGCTGCGGAGCTTGACAGGGGCATAGCCCTGTGCGTGCTGGAGCGCGTGGCCCGTCTCGTGTGCCGCTACTGCCACTGCTGCTATGCTACGGGAATTGTATACGCTTTCACTTAGATTTATAGTCTTGTTCGTAGGGTTGTAATGGTCGGTGAGATATCCTCCTATACAAGTGACGGTAACATCGTTTATGCCATTCTCTGCAAGCATCTTACGTGCGGCTTCCGCTCCGGTGACGCTTGCGGGAACATTAGAATATTTAGTGAATTTCGATTCCAAAACTGCTTGTATGAGCGCACTCGCGACCATCACAAGCAACATAATTAGCCAAATGCTCATTTATCTTATTTTCATTTAAAATTATCGATTCTCAATTTGCCTCAAAAACCGAGCCTACAAAGATAAGTAATTATACGGCTTGTTGAAAAAATTAGTTACCTTTACTTCTCGAAAGACGATTGTTTATGTTACGAAAGATTCGAACTATCTTAGCTGTGATAGTCTTTACGGCAGTCACCTTGTTATTCTTAGACTTTACGGGCGCCCTCCATACTTATCTGGGCTGGCTTGCGAAAATACAGTTTCTTCCTGCCGCATTGGCATTGAATATAGGCGTGATGGCGGCGGTTCTCGCACTGACTCTCCTGCTGGGTAGGATATATTGCTCCGTAATCTGCCCGCTTGGCATATTTCAGGATGGGGTGTCCCATCTCAGCGGTCTGCGAAAGAAGAAAAAGATGCGTTTTCAGTATAGGAAGGGGCATAAGGTAGCGAGATATGTGGTGCTGGCATTAGTGGTAGTCGCGTTGGTCTTCGGCCTCAATTCCTTCGTGGCGATTCTATCTCCGTATAGCGCTTACGGCCGTATGGTCCAGAACCTGTTAAGCCCTATCTATCAGTGGGGTAATAATTTCTTTGCATATCTGGCGGAACGTGCCGACTCCTATGCCTTTTATAGTCGAGAAGTGTGGATGCGCAGCCTTCCTACCTTCGTAGTGGCCGTGTTGACTCTGATTGTCATAACTTTCTTTTCGTGGAAAGACGGCAGGGCTTATTGTAACACTATATGCCCGGTGGGTACGTTCCTAAGTCTTTTCGCTCGTCACGCTTGGTTCAAGATGCATATCGACGAGGATGCTTGCGTGAGTTGCGGACTGTGTGCGAAGAAGTGCAAGGCTTCTTGCATAGATTCGAAGAGCCATACCATAGACTATTCGCGATGTGTGGTATGTGGGGATTGTATCGGTAATTGTACGAAGAAGGCCATCAGCTTTACTCACAAGCCTTCCAAGAAGGCATCTTCGACGCAGGGAACGGATTCTGCGAGAAGGGCGTTTCTGGTGGGTACGGCGCTGGCGACTACGGAATTGGCATTTGGCCAAGGAAAGAAGAAGGTGGATGGCGGATTGGCAGTGATAGAGAAGAAGAAGGCCCCGCACAGGGATACACCGATTACTCCGCCGGGCTCGCTGTCCGTGAAGAATATGTATGGGCATTGCACTGCGTGTCAGCTGTGTGTGAGCGTGTGTCCGAACGATGTGCTGCGTCCGTCGGCTGATTTGCAGCATTTTATGCAGCCTACGATGTCTTACGAGAGGGGGTATTGCCTTCCGGAGTGTAACAAATGCAGCCAGGTGTGTCCGGCAGGGGCGATTCGTCCGATTAGCGTGGAGGAGAAGTCGTCGATTTCGATAGGGCACGCGGTGTGGATAAAGCAGAATTGTCTTCCCGTGAGCGACGACGTGTCATGTGGAAACTGCGCAAGTCATTGTCCTACAGGGGCGATAAAGATGGTTCCGCTCGATCCGAACGACCACCATTCGAAGCACATCCCGTCTATCGATACGGAGCGTTGCATAGGGTGTGGCACGTGTGAGAACCTGTGCCCGGCGCGTCCGCTTAGCGCCATTTATGTGGAAGGTAACGAAATTCATAGAACTATCTGATTATGGCAGAGAAAATTAATAGAAGGGATTTTCTGAAGATGTTAGGAGCTACGGGATTGGCCGGTGGCGCTGCTGCGATTTCCGGATGTAAGAATGTTTCGAGCACCGAGAGTAATGGGGAGATGACTTGCCGAGTCAATCCCGGAACCGGTGACAAAGTGTCACTTTTAGGTTACGGTATGATGCGCCTTCCTCAGACAGGGGAGGCGGCCGACGCTCCTGTAGACCAGGAGATGGTCAACCGTCAGATAGACTATGCGTTGGAGCACGGGATAAATTATTTCGACACGTCTCCGGCTTATTGTGAAGGGCTTTCCGAAAAGGCTACGGGCGATGCCTTGAAGCGTTATGACAGAAGCAGTTACTTCATAGCCACGAAGCTTTCCAACTTCGCTCCCGAGACTTGGAGTCGCGAGGCTTCCATAGAGATGTTCGAGAATTCGCTTAAGGAGTTGCAGACGGACTATGTGGACTACCTTCTTCTTCACGCGATAGGCACCGGAAGTGGTATGAAGGAGTTCTATAGTCGCTTTATCGATAATGGTATATTGGACTATTTGGTGGAGCAAAAGGCTGCCGGACGCATCCGTAATCTCGGTTTTTCCTACCATGGCGACGTCGCAGTCTTCGACCGGGCGCTCGCTTGGCACGATGAGGGAAAGTACCATTGGGACTTCGTGCAGATAGAGCTCAATTATCTGGACTGGGAGCACGCGAAACAGATAAATCCGGAAAATACCGATGCGAAATACCTTTACGCCGAGCTGCATAAAAGGCACATCCCAGTAGTGGTGATGGAGCCTCTTCTGGGTGGACGATTGGCTAAGGTTCCGGACTTCATATCTACCAAACTCCGTCAGCGAGAGCCTGAAAGGAGCATCGCGAGCTGGGCGTTCCGATTTGCCGGGACTCCCGAAGACGTGCTGTGCGTGCTGAGCGGAATGACTTATATGGAGCATCTTATCGACAATACTCGCACTTTCTCGCCGCTCGTGCCTATCAGCGAAGAGGAAAATCGCTTCCTTATGGGTGTGGCGAGCGACATAGTGGACTTGAAGAACATCCCGTGTACAGGGTGTCGATACTGTATGCCTTGTCCTTATGGACTTAACATTCCGGCCATCTTCGCTCACTATAACAAGTGCATAAACGAGGGAAATTTCCCTAATCACGGGCCGGAAGATCCTGATTATAAGTGTGCGCGCAGGGCATTCCTGATAGGATACGACAGGAGCGTGCCTAAACTTCGACAGGCATCGCACTGCATCGCTTGTGGCCAATGCGTATCGCACTGCCCTCAGCGTATAGCCATCCCGGCGCAGATGCGTAAAATCGACAAATTCGTAGAGAAATTGAAGCTAGGCGAGTGAATCGCGGTGTAGGATTACCAGCACGTCGTCTTCTTTCAGCTCGGTGTTTCCGTTAGGGATGATGTTCTCATCGCCGCGCTGAATGAGAACCAGCAGACAATTGGCATCGTTAGGGTAGTCGCGGACCTTACAGCCGGACCACTTGGCAGACACCGTGTTATACTGCAGGTTGTCGGTTTTCTTGTCCTTGTAGGCCTTCGTGCACAGAATCACTTCGTCTCCGGTGGAAAGCTCCGTGTCCCCGTTAGGAACTATGCGTTCCTTTCCTCTGAGTACCAGCACTATTAGGCAGTCCTGTGGAAGAGACAACTCGCTAATCGTCTTGCCTTTCCATCTGCTTTCTTCCGATATGGCTATGCTTCCGAACGACATCGCCGAGTTTTTCTCGAAGTCGGAGAATGTGGTCATGACGTCGGAAGAAGAGTCTATCATTCCGGTCACCTTAGCGGCGAATGGCACCAGCGAACCCTGCAAGGCTATGGAGATGAGCACTATACAGAAGACTATACTAAAGATGTCGTGCGTAAGTCCGGCGTTTGAATTCAGTATCATTATGGCGAACACTATGGACGCGGCACCTCTAAGACCTACGAACGACACCAGTCCTATCTGGTTAAGCGGGTACTTCTTGAAAGGAGCCAATACTCCATAGACAGACAGCGGACGGGCCACGATCGTAAGGAATGCGAAGATGATAAGCGCCGGCACCATGGCATAAAGAAGCTGCTGAGGCACGGCGAGCATACCGAGGAGGAAGAAGATGACGATCTGCATAAGGCTGGTCAGTGCATCGAAAAACGATACCATCGACTTGCGTCCCGGATAGTCCGTATTACCTAAGAAAATACCCACGATATATGCGCTCAGGAAGCCGTTGCCTCCTATCATATCCGGAACCGTGTACGAGATTATGGCTATCGAGATGAAAATGAGCAAATCAAACCCGTTGTTCTTCACATTCACCTTCTTCAGGAGGAACTTGGCCCCGTAGGCTATGGCCAGACCGCCGCCGATTCCGAATGCCAATTGGGATACGATGTCCCAAACGATGCTGCTCGTCGATATGGAACCTGTGAGCAGCGAGAGCATAATGGACGTCAGCATATACGACATCGGGTCGTTCGAACCGCTCTCTACCTCGATGAGCGGCGCGGTATTGTTCTTCAGGCCAAGCTTTCTGGTACGCAGTATCGAGAATACCGAAGCTGCGTCTGTAGAACTGATTACGGCACCCATCAAAAGGCTCTCTACCATACCCCATTTCAGTACTAAATGACAGAATAGTCCCACGAACACCGCCGTGAGGGCTACTCCCACCGTGGCGAGAAGGCCTGCTTCCAAGATGACGGGCCGGGCCGATTTCCATCTCGTTCCGAATCCACCATAGAACATAATGAAAATCAGCGCTATGGTGCTTATGTCTCCGACTAGCCAGGAGGTGTTGTCGGCGAACTCGGGGTCTTTCATTCCGAAGAGCAGTCCCAGCATTAGGAAGAACAAAAGCACCGGGATGCCCAGCTTGCTGGACAACTTATTTAAAAACACGCAGATAACGATGATTACCGCGAAGACTAAAAGTAAAGGCGACATTAGCTACTATAGTAATGTGGTGAAATAGTCTCTTAATTCAGACCATTTGTAGTATGGACCGCAGCAGGTTTGCACTGCCGGGATGGTGGTCTCCCTTTCGTTATAGAGAAGCTTTACGAGTACGTCTCCCTTCTTGTTCTTATAGAAAATCATCTGAAGGTTTGATGCCATAGGCATACTCCTAAATCCGAACCAAACGTCTGGAGCCTGGGCTACGCTGTGCGCTTCCTCCAGTCCCTCTATCCTGAGAAGGCTGATAAGAGGGGAGAGCGCCGAGTCGTGTCCGAAGCGAAGGTCCGCAGCCTTGTCGCTGCCTTCTTCGAGGGCCAAGTCGGCCTTTTCCAAGATGTCTTTCAGAATTCGTTGGCCTATCAAGTCTTCATTTCTTTCGTTTTCGAGATTTCCGCACATACTCGAGTAGTAGTAGGCGTCGTTATAGGCCCAGAGGGCATAAATCTCGTCGAAGGTGAAATGACGGTAGATGTATGGATCCTCGATGTCGAGGCATTGGCCTATGCTGCCGGCCCAGAACACGTAGTAGATGAATATCCTAGGGTTATGGACATATTTTTCCGCAGCCGCTTCGTCCTTTATCCACGAAGCCATTATGCGACTTGGGTCGAGCTCGGCAGTGATGAGGGAATCCAGAATGGCATTAGTCCTGCTTTTTTCCACATGTCTCAATCCCGAAGAATTCGACAGGTATTCGGCATAGCGCTCTCCGGCGTCCATCGTGAACTGCAGCGAAGGGTTCTCGCGGGTAAGCTGGAGGCAGAAATTGGCCATACTCTGAATGCAGCGCTGAGCTGCCGTGGATATGGCCTCAACTCTCTGTCTGTCTTTTTGTTCGAACACCTGAGGGCAACGCTCGTACATCCTGTGGGCTATTCCCTGATGCTGCTCTGCGCCTTTGTGCGTAAGGTATCCGACCACTCCCTTATGGGCGTCATTTATCTGCCACAGGTCCTCTCTCACTGCCGCACCATCTTCGGTAAGAAGGTCGTGAGCTGCGAGCGAATCCAGTATCGAAAGGCCTCTGTCTATATGGTTCACGGTCCAGTGATATCTGCTTCCGTGTCTGCCATAATGGCTTATATAGAATGGTTTATATCCTTTCGGCGCCGGGGTGTCCACTACCTTTTCGGGAGCCTCGTAGTTATGGTGCAAGTTCATACTGCGCGTCACATCCTGCTCGAGCAGTTCTCTTGCGTATTCTCTTTGCGCGAAGGCGCTTATGCTAACGGCCAATGCCGATAAAACTAAGACAAATCTTTTCATAATCTACAAATTTAAGTAAATTTGCCGCATTTATGAGTCTTTCCCGGATAATTATCTTCAATTCCGATCACGATTTGGCTTTGGCCAATAACGACGCGAGCTTCGTGCCTCCGCATTCCGCTGCCTTCTTCAGCAGGGATTGTGCGAGCATTATGCGCTTTCTGGACGACCCGTCTCCGATAGTGGTTTGGGGATGGGACAAGGCCGTGAGGCATAGGCTGTTGCGCGACGGAGTAGATGCCCGGGAGCTTCCTTCCGATGCTGACTTGGAGCGGGTGCGTGACCTTTCGCATCGCCGTATGTCCATTAGGTGTGCGGATTTCCTGATGGGTGAATCTGCCAATTCTCTCTGGTGCCAAACTTCTGCCCGTGAGGCGTTTAGCGTGGAGGAAGCTGAGGCTCTGGTGGAGGAGTACGGAGATACCATCATCAAGTCTCCGTGGTCCAGCAGCGGCAAGGGCTTGAGGCCCGTAAGGCGCGATTCGTGGACGGCGAGCGATTTGGGCTGGTGCGAAAAGATAATTGCCAAGCAGGGAAGCGTGATAGTGGAAAGGCGTAAGGTGGTGGCGAGAGACTTTTCCTATCAGTTTCGCGTGGAGCCTTCCGACGTGCATTTCTATGGTTTTTCGCTTTTCAAGACCTCTCACGGGGCATATACCGGAAATCTCCTCGCTTCTAACGAGGAGATGCTATCCATTCTCTCTTCGTATATTGACCCTGGGTTCGTTATGGAGGTAAAGGACGGAGTGGCGGAGTTCCTTAGGCGGGAGTTTTGCGGAAAATACATCGGCACGATAGGGGTGGATATGTTCATAGACTCCTTAGGGACTTTGACTCCTTGCGTGGAACTGAATGTGCGGAATAATATGGGGCTAATCGCCCGTAACTATTTCGACTGGCACATCGCCCCTTCAGATAGCGGAAAATACGAGATGGCCGTGCTCTACTCTCCCGATAACGACGAACTAAGCCGCCAAATCTGTGAAAGCCGGGAGCTCCTCACCGACTTCTCTCCCCAAAGCCACTACGCCGTAGTCTGCCGAGAGGCTATATAAAAAAGGAGAGTGGCTTTTTTAGTCACCCTCCTCCAGTATGGTATCTGAACCTAATTTTTCTTTCTAACGATCCACGTACCAGGTGCATTAGGATCTTCGACTGATTCGTATCCTTCAGCTACCCAGTTGGCAGGTTTGCCATTGATAGTG
>ERZ857629.29-NODE-29-length-189262-cov-11.350764_pt1 | contig 189262 bp, 154 predicted proteins | sample MGYA00519700_ERZ857629 | MGnify/ENA primary metagenome ERZ857629 (study PRJEB31778, sample SAMEA3449351) | human gut metagenome | biome: human gut; feature: human-associated habitat; material: faeces | place: United Kingdom | collected 2010/2012 ... | reverse complement strand
TTATAGATGCTACGCTTTTGAAAGTCTTGGCGCTTTCTGTCTTGATGATTACGGTAGAGTTATTCTGGATATTGCAATTACTTAAAGTCTTCTGGAGTAATACTACGGATGTACCGTCAGCTTTGTGAGCTGTTATGGTAAGTTCCTTACCCGAAAGGTCTACCGGAACTGTGGTGAAGAATGCCCTAAAGTATTCGCCTTTATTGAAATCTATTCCAGCTCCGTTAGATGCTCCGAGGTCCAGAGTTAGAGAGGTGCTGTAAGTATTCCACTTAATGGTCGAAGATGTAGCGTCAAGATTACAACTACTTGTGAAGAGTTTATCTGTCGTAGATAAGGTGAGTGATGTTACGCCCTTAGTCTCCTCGGTGAAGAGATGCTCCACTACTATCCAGCCCACCTGGTTCTTTAGATTGAACTCCAGACTGTTGGTTCCGCTTGCCTTTGTGGCTTGTGCACAGGCATAGTCGTAAGACTTTAGATGATATGTATTGTTATTTGCTGTCTGTCTCTGTCCTTCAAATGTTAGGGGAATAGATTTAACACTTGAGGTAATGTCGAATTTAGCTGCTGGAATATAGGCATAGTAGTTTATGCCGTCCATAAGTTGGAATCCCTTGCTTTCGAGTTTGGATGAGGTTTCTCCGGATGTAAGGGTGCGAAGGAGTGCTGCATCTGCCTCTCCTTTAGTGCCTTCCCTTCCGAATACGACTACATTTTCTCTGGATGCCCAACTGAATTTCAGAGCATTATTATCCCAGCTAAGGGTTTTAGTCTGGAGTGGTAGAGCCGGTTGTTCGATGGTAGCGAATATCCCTTCGCCCTGAGGTTCTGGTACAGGTTCGAGATTAGATGTACATCCGGCCAATGTCGCCAGTGCTGTGGCGATGATTAATACTTGCTTTTTCATTTTTACTTCTGTTAATAATCAATTTCAATAGGAGCATCTGGATCTTGGCCGGACACTTCTCCTCTTATTGTTTCTCCGCTTGTGCAGATTACACCGGCTAGGTTAATGTCGATTAGTTCGACTTCAGGCTTTGCATAGTTCATAGGCTGTTTTTCGATGTTCGCCTTCATAAAATGATAAACTTGTGCCGGCCGCCCCGCTCCGGCTGTTATAAATAACAGGTTCAATAGGCAGATAATACGATGCCGGGACATCGTCAACCGCTAGCAAGTCCCGATGGTGAAGTGTTTTCACCCCGCTGTCGGAAAGATGTTTTATGTGGTTGGCACACCGTGTTATATGCCCGCTTTTTGTTTTGCACAAAAAGCGGCGTAAATATATATATAATTATCCAATTTTTTTTGAGTTTTTTTTCAAAAAAACTGTTTTGAAGCGGAGTTCCCGAGCTGGGTGGTGTTTTCGCTTCCCAGACATAAAGTAAACTATTTAAGGAGAATAAAAAAGACACTCCGGACGAATCCGGAGTGCCGATATTTCGCGTTCTATGAGAGCGCGCGATTAGTATGAGAGGGCGATACCGATGAAGTCCTCTGCCTTGAGGGCAGCGCCACCGATAAGTCCACCGTCGATGTCTTTCTGTGCGAAGAGCTCCTTAGCGTTAGAAGGCTTGCAAGAACCACCGTAAAGGATAGAGGTGTCCTCAGCTACCTGCTCACCGAATTTCTCGGCGATAGTCTTGCGGATGAATGCGTGGATTTCCTCTGCCTGCTCAGCGGTAGCGGTCTTACCTGTTCCGATAGCCCATACAGGCTCGTAAGCTACGATGATGTGAGCCATATCTTCTGCCGTGAAGTTATAAAGTACGTTCTTAATCTGGCTTGCGCACACGTCGAAGTGCTTGCCTGCCTCTCTCTCCTCGAGGTTCTCACCTACGCAGAGAATTACGTCGAGACCATGCTCAAGAGCGAGTTTTGTCTTTTCTACGAGTTTCTCGTCTGTCTCGCCATAGTACTGACGACGCTCAGAGTGTCCCAAAATGGTGTACTCGCAGCCTACTGACTCAAGCATAGCTGCAGAAATCTCTCCTGTGTAAGCACCTTTTTCCTTATCTGCGCAGTTCTCTGCAGAAAGACCTACAGGGGTACCCTTTACGATCTCTGCGATAGGGAACAAGTGGGTGAAAGGAGTAGCGATTACGAGTTTAACATCTGCAGGAACTTCTGCTGAACCTTTAACGACAGCCTTTGCAAGCTCGATTCCTTCTGGAACTGTAGTGTTCATCTTCCAGTTACCAGCGACAATTTTCTTTCTCATTTCGTTATATGTATTTATTTATTATACTTTCGCGCTGCAAATTTATATTCTTTTAATGAAAAACCCAAAAACACTTCGAGATATAATCTTTATAATAGGGAAAGATTTGCTAAATTTGTGGATTGTTCAAAGAATGAAAAAATAATATAAATATGAAGAATTTTGTAGAAGAACTCAGATGGCGCGGAATGCTCCAAAACAGCACTCCGGGAATTGAAGAAGAATTGGCAAAGGGCCCTATGTCGGCTTATGTGGGAATAGACCCTACGGGAGATAGCCTGCACATCGGACATTTGGTCAGCATTATGATATTGAAGCACTTCCAGGCTTGCGGAAACAAACCGTTCGCACTCGTGGGCGGTGCTACCGGAATGATAGGTGACCCATCCATGAAGAGCCAAGAGAGAAACTTGCTCGACGAGAAGACCCTCGCACACAACGTCAGTTGCATCAAGGCCCAATTGGCCCGTTTCCTCGATTTCGAATCGGACGCGCCGAACAAGGCAGAACTCGTGAACAACTACGATTGGATGAAGGACTACACTTTCATCGACTTTACTCGCGACATCGGTAAGCTAATTACCGTGAATTATATGATGAGTAAGGATTCGGTGAAGAAGCGTCTCAGCAGGGACTCTTCTGAGGGTATGTCATTCACGGAGTTTACATATCAGCTCCTTCAGGGCTACGACTTCCTCTACCTTTACCAGAACAGGAACATAAGACTCCAGCTCGGAGGTGCAGACCAGTGGGGCAACATCACCACAGGAGCGGAACTCATTCGCAAGACCCTGGGAAAGGAGGCATACTCCCTCACTTGCCCTCTCATCACAAAGGCCGACGGCGGAAAGTTCGGAAAGACGGAGAAGGGTAACATCTGGCTCGATGCAGAGCGTACCAGTCCTTACCAGTTCTATCAGTTCTGGCTTAACGTAAGCGACGACGACGCTGAGCGCTACATTAAGATCTTCACTATGCTCGAGCGTGAGGTCATAGAGGCTGCCATCGAGGAGCATCGTGCAGACCCTGGTCGCAGAACCCTTCAGAAGCTTCTCGCTAAGGAAGTTACCATTATGGTTCACGGAGAGGCTAACTACGAGACCGCAGTGAAGGCATCACAGATGCTTTTCGGAAAGGCCACGGCAGAAGACCTTCGCAGTCTGGAAGAGAAGACCTTCCTCTCCGTATTCGAAGGCGTGCCTACGTTCGAGATATCACGAGAAGAGCTTCCTGTGGGCATTCTCGACTTCCTCGCAGAAAAGACAAGCGTGTTCCCGTCGAAAGGCGAGGCTCGCAAGATGATTCAGGGTAACGGATTCTCGCTTAATAAGGAAAAGGTTACCGACATCGCGAGGGAAGTGAGCGAGAGCGACATCATCGACGGCAAATACATCCTCGCACAGAAAGGTAAAAAAGACTACTTTATAATAATAGTAAAATAATGGAAGGACAGTCAACACGACAGCAAAAGGTCAGCCGTGAGCTTCAGAGATACCTCGCTGAGCTTCTTAGAAGTAAAGGTATGGCATATTTCGGCGGCGCTATGGTAACCGTGAGCGAAGTCAGGATAAGCCCGGACCTTTCGATAGCTAAGGTTTACGTAAGCGTCTTCCCTTCGAATAGGCAAGAAGACGTGATGAAACAGCTCGAAGACGAGAAAAAGCACTTGCGCGGAGAGCTGGGCCATCTGGTGGCCAAGCAGCTTAGGATAGTTCCCGATTTGGACTTCTACCTGGACACCACTCTTGACTACGCCGAACATATAGACGAACTGCTTAAAAAATAATTGAAGGTTGAGTTAAAAATAGCGATCCGTTACCTGTTTTCTCGAAAGTCCCACGACATCATTACTTGGATTTCGAGAATAGGGGTTGTGGGCATCGCCGTAGGTAGTGCCGCCCTGGTAGTGGTCCTTTCCGTTTTCAACGGATTTACCGAACTGATAGAGCGGAACATCGAAGAAAACTCACCTTTCTATAGGATAGAGCCTGTCGAAGGCTCTTATATGGAGGGCACGCAGGCTATGGTAGATTCTATTATGACCATAGCCGGCGTGTCTTTCGCACAAGAAGTGGTCGAAGAGATGGTCGCTGCCCGCTATGATGAGAACCAAGCCATAGTGAAAATGCGGGGAATGGCCTCTGTCGACGACTTTTGGGTTAGCGGCTCCGCTGCCAGAGCGCTTGGCATACGAGTCCAATTCCTGTCGAAACTGGAATTGTACTATCCTACTTTCGGCAGGAGTAGATTGGCCCCGCTCAAGTCGATAGGCTCGCGCCCGAAGAAAATAGTGGGTGGCGATGACAACTCCGTGAGCGTCCCGATAGATGCGGCCAGAAACCTGATCGCGATGGATTCGCAGCGAGCGTCTTACATAGAGGTCTTCTGCGATGCGACGACGGATGTGCGCCTCCTGGAAAAGGCTGTGGGAAGAAAGTGCAAGGTGCTGGACAGGCGCGCGCAGAACCCTGAGCTATATAGAGTTATGAGTCACGAGAAATTAGCCATATATCTGGTGCTTTTCTTTATCATAGTGGTGGTGGCGGTGAATATCTACGCCAGCGAATCCATGCTCATCATAGAAAAGCAGCGCGACATCGAAAGTCTTAGGGCTATGGGCGCGGATGCGCGTATGGTGAGAAGGATTTATTTCACGGAAGGTATGCTCATCTGCTTTCTGGGTGTGCTTGCCGGCGTGGTGGTGGGACTCCTTCTGGCTTGGGCACAGCAGACGTGGGGATTTATCTCTATGCCGGGTAACGGAATAGTGTCGGCCTACCCTATAAAGGTGGAATGGGCCGATATCCTGATAAGTATGGCAGGCATCAGCCTGATAGGTGCATTGATTTCAAAATTAAGTTTAAAGAATATATGAAGAAGTATTTATTGTTAGCAGGCGCATTGGCCCTTTGGGCTTGTTCGACCCTATGCGCCCAGAATGTGGAAAAAGGGATTTCGCAAGGTATGCTGGAGTCTTATCGTAAGAGTTATAATCCTTCTCGTGAAGACAAGGCCCTGCGTAATGCTTTGAACACCACATCCATAGCCACATTGGCCATAAACTCGGAGAATGCGGCGATGATAGACACTCATTTTTCCGACAGGGTAGCCACGAAGGGCATTACCGACCAGAAACGCTCCGGCCGCTGCTGGCTCTTCACCGGACTCAACGTGCTTCGCGCCGATGCCATCAGCACACACAATTGGGGTGAGTTCGAGTTTTCGCAGTGCTACCTCTTTTTCTACGACCAGCTCGAAAAGTGCAACCTTTTCCTGCAGGCCATCATCGACACCCGCAAACTTCCTCTCGAGGACAGAAAGGTGGACTGGCTTTTGAGCAACCCGCTTTCCGACGGCGGCACCTTCACCGGTGTGGCCAATCTCGTAATGAAATACGGCGTAGTGCCTTCATCGGTGATGCCTGAGACCCTTGTGGCCAATAATACCACCGCCTATGCTGCCCAGATGCGCGAACTCCTGCGCCAGGATGCATTGGCCCTGAGAGAGGCCTCTTCCGAAAAACAGGCCATGCTGATAAAGAATGAGATGCTCTCGGATATCTACCGCATCTTGTGCCAATGCTTCGGCGAGCCTCCGGTGGAGTTTGAGTGGACCTGCTATGACGCCAACGACACTAAGGTGAGCACGAAAAAGTACACTCCTAAGTCTTTCTACGCAGAATACGTAGGACTCGACCTGGAGCGCGACTATGTGATGTTGATGAACGACCCGAGCAGAGACTACTACAAAGTCTATGAAATCGAGTACGACCGTCACCTCTACGACGGAGACAACTGGTTGTACATCAACCTCCCGATAGAGAAAATCAAGGAGATGGCCATAGCTTCCATCAAGGATGACAAGGCTATGTATTTCAGCTGTGACGTGGGCAAGTTCCTCGATAGGGAAAAGGGCGTGCTTGACCTCGCAAACTTTGACTATCAGTCACTTCTGGGCGTGAAGTACACTATGAACAAAAAGGAGCGCATTCAGACCCATACGAGCGGCTCATCTCACGCGATGACTCTTATCGCTGTGGATTTGGATGAGAATCAGACACCTAAGAAATGGATGGTGGAGAATAGCTGGGGAAAGACTAGCGGTTATAAGGGTAACCTCATTATGACCGACGAGTGGTTCGACGAGTATATGTTCCGCCTCGTGGTGGACAAGAAATATGTCCCTGCGGAAATCCTTTCCCTGCTTTCGAAGAAGCCGGTACAGCTTCCGGCCTGGGATCCTATGTTTATGGGTGAAGAATAGATTATTCGAAACGCACGGTGACTTTTATGCCATCGCGGCTGTTCCATAACCAGAAAGTATTGTTCTCGAGTTTAACGACTTGCAGGACAATATTTTTTTTAGACTTGTTCATGCCGTTTCTCTCCGTCCATTCCATATTCAGCGCCATAATTTCCTGAGCTTCACGCGTAGGGGTCTCGTTAAGGCGGACGATGAAGTAGTCGGACATATTGTCCGTATGAGCGCGGAACTCGTGTCTGTCGAGGTTATAGGCGTATTGGCATTCACTAGGGGTATAGGTGAACATACGCTTTTTCCCCACCTCCAGCCTAATGGTGTCATCGGTCAGAAAATCAGGAGTATAGGTATGAGTCGTGCACGAAAGCACAGTGCACAGGCAAAACAGGACTATGGGAACTATCTTTTTCATCGCACGCTGATTTCTTTACAAATTACATCTGTCGAGCCGTCTTCGTAAAGTAGCTCGGCCCTGAGAATTCCGTCTCTTTCTACGGTAAACTTACCCTTTTCGTCCGGGCTTATGCTCTGTCCGTCGAAGCTCCACGTCACCTTGACTTCTTTATAGGAGTTGAATACGTGCAGGGTAAAGCTGCTTCCCCTTATGAAAAGACCACCTTCGTTTTTCTTGACCCCCCTCATGTAGATGAACGGGATGGTGTTTCTCTCGTCTATTACTAAGGTGGTGAAGTGACTGGTGAAAGAGTAGCTCTCATCGGAAGTGACGATGAGCAGTTCCGCCGTGTAGTGGGTGTTTCCTTTAAGGTCATCCAGATAGCAGGACACGGCGCCGTCGGAGTCCAACTTTTCGTCTATGATTACCGGTTCTGAATCGGCCGAACTAAGGGTGATGGTGCACGAGCGCACGTCTTTTCGAATGGACTCGTCTATCTCCCAGTCGAGTAGTGCTCCCGTCTGGAATCTCTGGATGGAGATTTCTCGGATAGGCTCGATGACATCGAACGATACGCTCTTGTCTTCTTCTCTACGGATGTTCTTTATGGCGAGCGAAGGCCCGTTACCGCTCCAGTAGCGTAATCCGGGGGATGTCTCGCCGGAAAGGGATTGGCCTGTCCAAGCAGGGAAAAATATATCGGCAGCCTTATCGGCATCGGGCTTAGCCTCGATTACCATAGCGCACGGGTGGTCCGGACGGCAGTTCACCTCGTTATAGGCCCAACGCTCTGCGGCCGTCAGAATCTTCTTATAGTAAGCGGAATGACCGGCTTTGTTAGAGGATTGGTCTACATGGTACACGATCAGACCTTCGCCGTCTATCAGCTTGTCCCAGCCTTCCTGCGCGCGACATTCGAAGAGGAAATACTCACCGGCCTTGTCCGAAGGCAGATAGAGGTAGCGTCCGCTGCGTGAAAGTGGCTCGAGATTGTATGAACCGGCCTTCAAGGTGTCGCAGATGCCCAGTTTAAGCAGGGCCATATCCACTGCGGAAAGCCCTGACGGAGAGCGAGAATTGTCGATTTTATCGCCTTTGTCCATCAGTGACAGGAATCCCCAGATGCCGTGGCTTAGTCCGCCGCTTTCCTCGCTGTCGGTGTCGTAGAGGTCCTTTAGCCCGAGAATGTGCCCGTACTCGTGGCAGAAGACGCCGAGCGGCAGTTTCTCTTCGTTAAAGAACTCGCTTATGGCGAAATAGTAGTTGTCGATGCTGCCTCTGATCTGGTTTTCGTGAGGCCAGATATCGCTGCCGGAAAATATGATTCCGACATTCGCATCGTAGTTTTTCATATTTATCAGCCGCGAACAGGTCCTGAATGCCTCAGATGCGGCTAACTGAGCGGTGTTGCTGTTATACTTTCCGCTCGTAATCCTTATCGTCGGGCCTATCTCGAAATGACACGGGTGGTGCCCCTCGAGCGGTCCGAAGTATTCTTCAGCTTTCCCGGCCAATTCCTTGATTTCTTCCGGGGTGCTGGTAAATGGGGTGGAATTGATTTCTACGGGTATGACCAGCACGCTCTTGAAAGAGTCTGCGAAAGAAACTGTCGAGCACGCCAAAAGCAGTGCTGATGATATGACACGTAGTATTTTCATTCTTGTGCACCTCCTGCCAAGTCCAAAATCTCGGCTGTAATCTTAGCTTGCCTGCTCTTGTTGTATTCCAGCGTGAGCTCGGAAAGCATATTGTCACCATTGTCCGTAGCAGTCTGCATCGCTATCATTCGTGCAGCGTGCTCCGACTGACAGCTGTCCAGAAGCATAGTGTAGATGTGGAGGTGGAGGAGTTTCGAAAGAAGCTCTTTCTCGAGGCCTTCCACGTCAGGCTCTATGATGTATCTGTCCAGGATGTCGACCTCGCTCCGTGCGCCGGATTCCACGGTGCACGGCAAGTATTCTTCCACTACACATTCCTGGTGCGCAGTGGTGCGGCAGTGGGTGTAGACGAGCTTGACACACGAGTACTGCCCGCTGAGATAGCCGTCTATCAGGATGTCTGCCAATTCTGCGGCGTCCTTATAGTTAGGACGCTCCGTAAGACGATTCAATTCCTTTTCGGAGCGGAAGCCGGATTTGGCCATAGCCTCGCACATCTTCTTGCCTATGAAAAAGCAGGCCGGGTTCTCGCCGCTTTCGGCCAATGTCTCCTTAGCCTTTTTGATGATGTTCGTGTTAAACCCGCCGCAGAGCGATGAGTTCGAGCTTATGGCTACGACGCAGCAGCGCGCCGAGTCCTTATCCTCTCTTTTGAGAAAATCTCCGCCGACAGCCCCCAATTCGTTTAGGCAGGACTGCAATTCGTCCCGGTATTCCTTCAGGGGAGTCATCATCGATGAAAACTTATGGTACTTTGCGCTGGACATAAGTTTCATAGCCGAAGTAATCTTCAGCGTACTCTTGACGGAGTTGATTCTCTCTTTTATTTCTTTAAGCGAAGCCATCAGTGTTCAAAACTTTTGCAGGTAATGGATGCCTGACTTTCAATCGTTTTAATGCTCTCGTCGTTCAAGATGCCTTTCGCGAGGCTCTCGAGTACGTCCGGATGAGAGGCGTTCATACTGCTTAGGAACCGTTTTTCGAATTCCGGAACTTGCTCTATGCTTATGTCGGCCATCAGGGCGTGGGTTCCGCAGTAGAGAACCGCTACCTGTTCTCCTACGTTCATAGGGGAGTATTGCGGCTGAACCAGAAGGGAGTTGTTCTTACGTCCCTTGTCGAGTGTGGCGAGAGTGACCTTGTCTACGTCGGAAGAGAACTTGGAGAAGCTCTCGAGCTCGGTGTACTGGGCTTGTTCGATCTTAAGGGTTCCGGCCACCTTTTTCATACTCTTCACCTGGGCTGCGCCACCTACGCGGGATACGGAGATTCCGACGTTTATGGCAGGGCGTATGCCTTGGTTGAAAAGGGAGCTTTCCAGGTAGATTTGTCCGTCGGTAATGGAGATGACGTTAGTCGGGATGTAAGCCGAGACGTCGCCGGCCTGGGTCTCGATGATAGGGAGGGCCGTAAGTGAGCCGCCGCCTTTCACCTTGCCTTTCAGGCATTCCGGAAGGTCGTTCATTTTTTCTGCGACGCTTTGCTCGGAGATGATCTTGGCGGATCTTTCGAGAAGTCTTGAGTGCAGATAGAAGACATCGCCCGGGTAGGCTTCGCGTCCGGATGGGCGGCGCAGGATTAGCGAGATTTCTCGGTAAGCCACTGCCTGCTTGGACAGGTCGTCGTATACGACGAGCGCCGCCCTGCCACTGTCTCGGAAATACTCTCCGATGGCAGCTCCCGCGAAAGGAGCATAGTAGCGCAGTGCCGCGGCATCAGCCGCAGTGGCAGCGACCACGATGGTGTAATCCAGAGCACCCTTCGAACGCAGCGTCTCCACTATATTAGCCACAGTGGAACCTTTCTGGCCAATCGCTACGTAGATGCAGTATACCGGATCTCCTTTCAGGAAGTTCTCTCTCTGATTCAGGATGGTGTCGATGGCAATCGCAGTCTTACCTGTCTGACGGTCACCGATAATCAACTCGCGCTGACCACGTCCGATAGGAATCATGGCGTCTATGGCCTTGATTCCGGTCTGGAGAGGCTCGCATACCGGCTCGCGGAAGATAACTCCCGGAGCTTTTCTCTCAAGAGGCATGTCTAATTTCTCGCCTTCGATGGGGCCAAGTCCGTCGAGTGGAGTTCCCAACGGATTTACTACGCGGCCTAGCATCTTTTCGCCTACCGGAATAGAAGCGATCTTGCAGGTGCGGGTTACTCTCATTCCTTCTGATATCTGGTCAGTAGGTCCGAGCAGAATCGCTCCCACGTTGTCTTCTTCCAGGTTCATCGCCACTGCCATAATACCATTTTCGAAGCGTAGTAATTCACCTGCCTCGCAATTGTCCAAACCGAAGATTCTGGCCACACCGTCGCTGACCTGCAGCACGTAGCCCACTTCTTCCCATTTGGCATTTATATCTATTCCCTGAAGTTGCTTCAGAAGTATTTCTGAGACTTCGCTTGCTTTTATATTCTGAGCCATTAGACTAGTCTTTTGTTCATTTCGTCGAGTTCGATACGTATGGTGGCAAGCTTCGACTTGACACTCGTATCGATCACCTTATCATTAACTTCCAATACGAATCCGCCTATAAGGTCCGGATTAACTTTTTGCGTAAAGACGACATCGTCCTTACATTCTCGCTGCAGGAGCTCCCTCAATTGGCTTTCCAATTTGTCCGAAGGTGCCGCCACTTCCAAAGAGGCTTGAACTATTCCCGCCCACTTGCGATATTGGCCACAATAATTGAAGAGAATGCACTTCAGATAAGGAATCCTGCCATTCTTTTTAAGAAGCGCTATAAGGCTGTCGATGTCCTTTTCTACCGTCTCGGGTACTTTTCCGGACAATATGTCCTGTACTTGGGCATAGACTTCCTTACTCCTGCCCGATTCTATGGTCAGGGAGAGAAATGCCTTGGCGTATCTATTTGAAATGACTCCGGTATTCATTAATTCTTGTTTTCAATATCTGACATCTGAGCATCTATATACTCTTGTTGTTTCTCAGGGCTGTCAAGTTCTTTTCTTAAAATCTTTTCTGCTATGCTGACGGACATAGAGCCGACTTGTGAGCGGATTTGGCGCATTGCATTTTCCCTTTCGCTCTCGATCTGTGTCCGGGCATCGATTATAATCTGTGCGGCTTGCTTTTCCGCATCGGCCTTTGAGCGCTCGAGAAGTGTCTGTCTCTGCTTGGCGGCTTCAGAGAGAATCTGAGCCTGCTGTGTGTGCGCTTCTGCGATCATCTGTTCACGCAGTCGCTGGAGATGCTCCACTTCTTCTCTGGCTTTCTGGGCGTCGCGAAGGCTTCCTTCTATTTTCTCCTGCCTTTTATCGACCATCCCCGTGATGACAGGGAAGCCGAACTTCGCCAATATTACGAATACGATGGCGAATATAAGGGTCATCCAAAAAATGAGACCGCTATCAGGAGTAACGAGATTCATTATTTAAGAACGCCGAGAAGACAAACCAATATTGCGAAAAGACAAGCACCTTCCACGAGGGCACCTACGATGATGGCCATCATCTGATATTTTCCTGTAAACTCAGGCTGACGCGCACCGGCATCGATGGCTGCCTTACCGATTTTACCTATACCGAATGCGGCTGCAAATGCTGCGATGGCTGCAGCGATTCCAAATAGGGCTTTACCTAAGCCTGCTTGAAGAATAATTGATAGTAACATAATGATTTATAATTTTTTAATGTTGTCTTGACAATCCTATGAATACGCTCGAAAGCATGGTGAATACGTAAGCTTGGATGAATGCTACGAGCAGTTCGAGTACATCGAGGAACACTCCGAACAGTACTGCTATCGCGCTCAGGCCCCCGTTAAGTGCAGCCCCTAACTTGGCAGTCAGGAAAACCACTGCGACCACTCCGAGCAGCATGATGTGTCCTGCGACGATATTGGCAAACAATCGTATCATCAAACTGAATGGTTTGGTGAACATTCCCACTATCTCGATGATAGGCATAAGCGGCAGCGGAGCTTTCAGCGGCAGCGGAACGTCCGGCCAGAGTATGTCTTTCCAGTAGTGCTTGTTTCCGAAGATGTTAACCGCGAGGAAGGTGAATACCGCCAGGCACATGGTGATGGCTATGTTACCTGTCACATTCGCTCCTCCGGGGAAGAATGGAACTATTCCCATTATATTGTTCACGAATATAAAGAAGAACAGGGTCAGCAGAAAAGACGAGTATCTTTTGTAATCTTGTCCTACACAAGGCTTTATAACCTCGTCCATAAGCATGCATATAAGCATCTCGATGGTTCCCGTGAAACCTGTCGGCACTTCGCTCAGCGCGTCGTGTTTCCTATACCAGCGAGCCGGCAGCAGGATTACCAGCAGGAGCACCATGCAATTTATGAAAAGTGCCAGTACGTTCTTCGTAACGGACAGGTCCAGAGGCTTTTTCAGAGTGCCGTCCGGAAGTCTTTCCATCAGCTTCCCGCTTTCCTCGTCCAGCACGAAGTTCTCGTAGGTGCCTTCGTGGCTTATCCTCTTCGACGAGAATGTATGCCAATCGCCTTCGGCATCGCGGAGTATGACAGGAAGATATACACTTATGTGCTTGTCATTTACAGTGGTGATATGCCACTCGTAAGCATCGCTGATGTGCCCGAAGATGAGGTGGTTTACATCCACATCGTCTTCTGCTTTGAGCGGAAGAGCAAAAAGCAGTAAGAGAGGAAATATAAAGCTCCATTTTTTCATAATTCTACGCACGCTGTGACTGCAGAGTCCTTAACTCTTGCGATGCCTGATTTTATATGTATGTTATCCGTCGTGTCTCCTTTCCGCATCTTAATGTCGCCTTCGACGAGGGTGGACATAAGGTCGGCGTGATGGTCGAGCACTTCGAACTCACCGATTTCTCCCGGAAGAAAAACCGCGTCAGCCGTGCCTGAAAACACCGTCGCCTCTGCTGAAAGTATCTTAATTCTTATCATTTACGTTCGAAAGAAGGGTTTTACTCTTTTCTATGGCGTCTTCTATGGTGCCTACATTGAGGAAAGCCTGCTCCGGAATGTCATCGCACTCTCCGTCGAGAATCATATTGAATCCCTTGATGGTATCTTCGATGTCGACCATCACGCCCTTCAGTCCGGTAAACTGCTCTGCCACGCTGAATGGCTGGGAGAGGAAGCGCTGCACCTTTCTCGCGCGGTAAACCGTAAGTTTGTCCTCGTCCGAAAGCTCGTCCATACCCAATATCGCGATGATGTCCTGCAATTCCTTATACTTCTGCAGAATCTGCTTTACCCTCTGTGCGGTGTTATAGTGAGCCTCGCCCACGATGAGCGGGTCGAGGATTCTGGAAGTGGATTCCAGAGGGTCCACTGCAGGGTAGATACCCAGCTCCGCCACTTTTCGGCTAAGCACCGTAGTCGCGTCGAGGTGAGAGAACGTCGTCGCAGGAGCAGGGTCGGTAAGGTCATCCGCCGGCACGTATACGGCCTGTACGGAGGTGATGGAGCCGTTCTTCGTGGAGGTGATTCGCTCCTGCATCTGTCCCATCTCGCTGGCCAATGTAGGCTGATAACCCACTGCCGAAGGCATACGTCCCAGAAGTGCCGACACCTCGGAGCCTGCCTGCGTGAAACGGAAGATGTTGTCGATGAAGAACAGGATGTCCTTCGGGTCTTCCGGATTCGTGCTGTCCCTGAAGCTCTCGGCCAATGTCAATCCCGACAGAGCCACGTCGCTACGTGCTCCAGGCGGCTCGTTCATCTGGCCGAAGACCATTACGACCTGGCTTTTGTTAAGTTCTTTCTTGTCTATTTCGGAAAGTTCCCAACGGCCCTCTTCCATGGATTTCTCGAATTCGTCACCGTATTTGATGACGTCCGATTCTATCATTTCCCTAAGCAGGTCGTTACCCTCACGGGTTCGTTCTCCCACTCCGGCAAATACCGAGAATCCGTTGTGCCTTTTAGCGATATTGTTAATCAACTCTTTGATTAGCACGGTCTTTCCCACGCCGGCGCCACCGAAAAGACCGATCTTTCCGCCCTTCAGATAAGGCTCCAGCAAGTCGATTACCTTAATTCCGGTGTAGAGTACCTCCTTAGTAGTCTTGAGGTCCTCGAATTTAGGCGGGTCCCTGTGGATGGGGAGTGCATTCTCCACATCCAGCGGGCTGAGTCCGTCGATAGGCTCTCCCGTGACATTCAATACTCTTCCTCTAATCTGTGAACCTACGGGCATACAGATGTAAGAACCGCGCGAAACGGCCTCCATACCTCTGGTGAGTCCGTCAGTGGAGTCCATGGCTACACATCTTACGGTATTCTCGCCGATGTGCTGCTGAACTTCAAGGGTTATCTTGGCACCATTTACTCTGGTGACATAAAGGGCCTCGTGAATGAGTGGCAACTCGAATTCCTTATCTTCGCTCAAATCGAAGTGGACGTCGACCACCGGGCCTACTATTTGGGAAATATGTCCTATTACTGTTTCTGGCATATCGTTTATTTTTAATCAGATTAGAATCAACAAATATACCAAAAAAGCGCATTATATGCCTAATAATTCTATGGTTTTTATTCCATTTCGGTCTAAAAATATTCGAAATTGCTCTCTTTATTTCCAGTTTTTGTATGGATTCTTCATAAGCATGGAGTTGAAGTACTTAGGGTCTCCCGTAACTTCCTCTCCCAGCCACTCCGGCTTGTCGAAAGGCTCGTTTTCGTCGGCCAATTCGATCTCCGCCACGGTAAGTCCGTCGTTGTCGCCGTAGAATTCGTCGATTTCCCAGACGTGCTTGCCGTCGGTGTTCTTAACGAGATATCTGGTCTTGTCGATTACACCAGGCTCGGCCAATTTCAAAAGTGCGCGGATTTCCTCTACCGGAATCTCCTTTTCCCACTCGAAACGAGCCGCTCCGCCGGCATTTCCCATGCCTTTCACGGTAATGAAGCCCCTGTCTCCTTTAATGCGTACTCTCACCGTTCTCTCGGGAACGGAGGACAGGTATCCCTGTGTGATGCGAGTCTGCTTGAATGCATCCGGCTTGTATTCTCCCTTAACGAGAAACTTTCTTTCTATTTCCAGTGCCATGTTATTTATTACCTACGTAAAGTGCAAATTTAAGCAACTGTCGAATAAGAAAAAAGTTGTTAAGTTTGTTTCTTTCCATTGTTTAATTATATTTGCAAAAACTATTAACCAACAGGTATATGAACACACTATTTTATTTTGTTCCGGCGGCTTCGGTTTTAGCTTTGGTTTTTGCCGCCATTTTTTATCGTCAGATGCGAAGGGAGGATGAAGGAACTCCGACTATGAAACAGATCGCGCTATACGTGCGCGAGGGAGCTATGGCATATTTGAGACAGCAATATAAGGTCGTGATCATCGTCTTTATAGTACTGGCTCTTTTCTTTTCAGTCCTGGCCTACGTGTTCCACATCCAGAATCCGTGGGTGCCATTCGCTTTCCTGACGGGAGGTTTCTTCTCAGGTCTTGCCGGTTTCATCGGTATGAAAACAGCTACCTATGCATCGGGTCGCACTGCCAACGCTTGTCGTCGCAGTCTTAACGCCGGTCTTAAGGTGGCATTCCGTTCCGGTGCGGTTATGGGTCTTACGGTCGTAGGACTTGGCCTTTTGGATATCAGCTTGTGGTACTGGGTACTGTCGGCGTTCTATGATATGAGCGTGTCGCAGAACCTCATAATCATCACTACCACTATGCTTACGTTCGGTATGGGTGCTTCCACTCAGGCGCTTTTCGCCAGAGTCGGTGGAGGTATCTACACTAAGGCGGCCGACGTGGGCGCCGACATCGTAGGTAAGGTGGAGAGCGACCTTCCGGAAGATGACCCTCGTAACCCTGCTACCATCGCCGACAATGTGGGCGATAACGTAGGTGACGTGGCAGGTATGGGTGCCGACTTGTATGAGTCTTATTGTGGCTCCATCCTTTCTACTATGGCACTTGGTGCGTCTGCCTTCTTTATGGATGGTACTGCTATGCAGATGAAGGCCATTATCGCTCCTATGCTTATCGCAGCAGTGGGCGTCCTGCTTTCAGTTCTCTGTATCTTCACCGTAAGGACTAAGGAAGGTGCGGGTATGAAGGAGCTTCTGAAGTCTATGAGCTTCGGAACTAATTTGGCAGCCGTGTTGTCGGGATTGGCCACATTCGGCATTCTGGCACTGGTGTTCGGCACCGAGAGCCATTCGTGGTGGCATCTTTCGCTCAGCGTGATAAGCGGACTTCTGGCAGGTGTAGTCATAGGCAAGAGTACGGAGTACTACACTTCTCACTCGTATAAGCCTACCCAGAAGCTTGCGGAGAGTGCGCAGACAGGTCCTGCTACCGTGGTAATCAGCGGTGTGGGCTTGGGTATGATTTCTACTTGCGTCCCTGTGGTGACCATCGCGTGCGCGATTATTCTTTCGTATCTCTGTGCCATCGGCTTCGATGTGGAAAATATGCTTTCGAGCGCTAACTTGTCATTAGGCCTTTACGGCGTGGCCATCGCAGCCGTGGGAATGCTTTCTACGCTTGGCATTACTCTGGCTACCGACGCATACGGCCCTATCGCGGACAATGCCGGGGGTAACGCTCAGATGAGCGAACTCGAGCCTGAGGTTCGTGAGCGCACCGACGTTCTGGATGCACTCGGAAACACTACGGCAGCTACCGGAAAGGGTTTCGCCATCGGTTCTGCTGCTCTTACTGCATTGGCATTATTGGCCTCGTATATAGAGGAAATCAAGATCGCGGTAGGTCGTGCGAGTGACGCCTTGATTAACGGTGTGGCAGCGGCGAATGCTTCGATTACCGATGTGCTTGAGCACTTTAACGTAAATCTTATGAATCCTAGCGTGCTTGCGGGCGTGTTCATCGGTGCTATGATGTCATTCCTGTTCTGCGGTCTTACCATGAACGCAGTGGGTCGCGCAGCTCAGAAGATGGTTCTCGAGGTGCGTAGACAATTTGCCGAGATCAAGGGCATCCTCACGGGCGAGGGAACTCCTGACTATAAGCGCTGTGTGGAGATTTCCACTAAGGCGGCTCAGTACGAGATGCTCGTACCTTCCATCGTGGCCATTCTGGTGCCTGTAATCGTGGGTTTGGTATTCGGCGTGGCCGGAACTCTCGGACTTCTTATCGGAGGACTTGGCTCGGGATTCGTTCTCGCCATCTTTATGGCCAATTCCGGCGGTGCTTGGGACAACGCTAAGAAGTATGTGGAGGAAGGACATTGCGGAGGAAAGAATTCCGACGCTCATCACGCTACTGTAGTGGGTGATACCGTGGGCGATCCGTTCAAGGATACGTCAGGGCCTTCACTGAACATCCTCATCAAACTTATGAGTATGGTGTCCATCGTGATGGCAGGCCTTACAGCCGCAATTCATCTACTGTAGGGGATATAACAAGTATTTAATTCGAAGACTGGCGTAATCCTGCAGGTCTGATTCCCAAGATTTTGAGATTTCAGCTGCATTTGCGCCGGTCTCTATTTTTTTCTTCACCTCGTCGGTGCCGAAGAGCAGGTTGAAAAATCTGCCGCCGCCCAGGAAGAACTTCTCCTTTTCAGGATATTTGGAATAGGCGTCCAAAAGATATTCCAGATTAATGCCTTCCTCCCAGATTTCCTCAAGAGGCTTTTCGCGAAGGGACACTCCGTGGCATAGCTCGTTTAAGTGTGGGGGATTCTTCGCTCCTTCTATGCTGCGCGGCGTAAAGGAGTAGTCTCCGCTGATTTGAGGCGCTCCGTAGATTTCGAAAGGGTAGGCGGTGCCTCGTCCCAGAGATATGTCTGTGCCCTCGAAATAACAGGTGGAGGCATAGAGATATACGGCCTTCATATCCTTTAGGTTAGGCGAAGGCCTTATAAGAAGCCTGTATTTCATGGCGTGGGTGTACCCAGAGCATTCTATAACGGTGAGCTCGCACTTCCTTCCTCCTTTGAGCCAGCTTTCGCCATTGGCCATAAGGGCCAATTCTCCCAGCGTGAGTCCGTGAACAGTGGCGATGGAAAGTCCTCCTACGCCCGATTTGAACTCTTCTTCGAGGATGGGACCGTCTATGTAGAATCCGTTAGGATTAGGTCTGTCGAGTATGATTACGGGTTTTCCCAGGTCTGCACAACCCTCCATAAGGGTAAGCATGGTGATGTAGTAGGTGTAGTATCGAAGTCCTACGTCCTGGATGTCAATTAAAAGCACGTCTATTCCGGAAAGCGCTTCGCCAAGTGGCTTGGGATTCTTTCCGTATAGGGAATAGATGGGGATTCCGGTCTTCGAGTCTATTTCGCTCGATACATTTTCACCTGCATCGGCATCTCCCCTGAATCCGTGTTCTGGCGAGAAAATGGTGCATATCTCTATTCCTTTATCTATTAGGAAGTCCACCAGGTGAGGTCCGTATTTGACGGTTTGCCCTTCTTTAGGAGTTCCGAATGCCACGAGTGCGGCGCTGTCGCTAATTCCCACACCCGCAGGTGAGAGGAGTCCTTCGGAATAGTCTCCCACTATGCCGCTCTGGTTGCTGAACACTCCAACTCTTTTACCTTCGAGCAGAGGTAGGTATTCGTTCACTCTCTCGTCGCCCAGAAGTATCTTTTTCTGTGCGGCATTAACCGGACTGCCGAATGCGAGAAACATCGACAGTATCGCGATAAATCTAAAGCTGCAATTCATTTCTCGGGGTAAAGCTGTCCGGCAGGGCCATATCATAGACGCTGCTTCTTAGGAATGCCGTCAGGTCCTCTATTGAGTCGTATTGTTTAATCTGTTCAGGAGTAATGACTTTTCCTATTCCTACGCGCATAGCCTTGCCTCTTTTGTTCATCAGTTCGCTTGGCAGTTTCAGGAGCCTTACCTTCCAGTCTATCAAGCCCAATAAATAGTAGAAATTAGAGTTTCTGTCGAAAAACCTCACCGGAACCACCGGAACGCCCATTTTCTTGATGATTTTAATGGCACCTACCTGCCATTCGCGGTCGCGGATGCTCCAGCCCTCGGAAGGCTTAAGGTCGGATACTGCGCCCGACGGGAAAAGCCCCAGCACTCCGCCATTATGAATCTGCTCTATGCATTTCTTCACCCCGCTTATGCTTTCCTTAGTCGCGGCCTTTTTCTCCTCGCCGGTAGGGGTTACGGTTATCATATTGCAGCTCATTCTTTTGGCCAATCCCAATATCTGGTTTACCATCACCTTGAAGTCCGGCCTGAGGTGTCCGAAGAGGTCTACCAGTACCAAACCGTCGGCTCCTCCGTATGGGTGATTGCTTATGGTGATGAACGGCCCTGCAGGAAGATCTTTCAAGTCCAATCCGCCTATGGAATACTCGATTCCGAATCCCTTAAGCAAAGCTTCAGCGAAATCGGCTCCTTCCTCGTCGCTGCATTTTCTGTATGTGTCGTTAAGTTTTTTAAGTTTGGTCATTCTTTCGACCGCACTTACAATAGCAGAACCCCCTTTTGTTTGGAAAAAGGGGGCTACGCTACATATTTGTTCGTGAGTGTATAAATCTTCCGCCATTATTTGTCTTTGCGTGGGTCTATCTTAGCATAATATTTGGCATCGTGACAGATGGTGGTCAAGTAGATGAAGAGCAGAATCAGGACGATGACTGCACCTACTATGTCGAAAAGACTCAATGTAAGCGGGTATGCGAAGATGGTTGTCTCCAGACTGAACTCGCTGAGAGGCTTGATGAGGACGAGCAAGGTATTGATTATCACCATAATGATTCGGAACTCTGTAGGTCCAAGCTTAAGATAAGTCAATTTGAATTCTCCCTTCAGGTGGGCATTTACGTTCACGTTCATACTGAGAAGCAGATAGAGAATCAATGCCGCAATCGCTATTCCCGGATGGCTCATGAGTGCTGAGAATCCTATGCACACGAACATTATACATTCGTTAATGCCATCTACGGTGTGGTCCAGGTAGTATCCGTAAATAGGACGCTGCTGATGGCGGACACGGGCAAGTGTGCCGTCGAGAGAGTCGCCATACCAGTTTACAAAGAAACCGAAGCTACTGAGCCATAGCCAATTGATGTTCCAGTTCGTGAGAACGTAGCCTGCGCCGATGATTAGCGCTCCTACGAAGCCTAAAAATGTAAGGTGGTCTGAGGTTACCCATTTAGGTTGTTTTCCTGCCAGGTAGACAAGCGCTTTTTTCTCCGCTGCGTTGATGAGCGAAGTTTGAATTCTATTAGACTGTTTAATTTCCATTGTTAGCAATTTTAATACGCATCGCCGGAATGTACTACAAATACCATACTATTTTGCGCACAAAAGCGACTTTTGTTATAAAAATTAGCGATTATAGGGACTATGGCTACTGCTTCACGCACCGTACCGAGTAGGCGTCTGCCTTGTTCGAATAGGCTGCTGCTGAGGTAGCTATGTTCTTTCCTTCGACCATGAAGGTAAGGGCTACGTCGGCCATTCCCTTGTAGGTGGTGGTGCCAGTAGCGGCCGAATTGGCCCAGTAAGTGCCCCAGAGGCCGGATTTCGAACCCATAAGCATCGCATAGGACCCATCGTAGCGGGCAGCGGCCGGGAATAGCAAGCTCTTGTCCTTCAGGTTGAAATGCCATCCGTAGGTGAAGTCGTCGGTGTTTATGATGCCGTCTCCGCTGATGTCGGCTACGTCGAAGGCGGATGGGTCTACAGTATATCCACCCGAGGTGGTAAAGGTCTTGAATACGGCTGCGGACGGTACTTTATATCCTACAGGGCACGGGTCGAATATGGTCTTCGTGTCTGCCCAGAGATGGTCATTTCCTTCGCTCTCGACAAGCCAATCCTTTGTATTTGAGGAATGTGCGTAGTTCGAAAGGCACACGGTAGGGTGAGCTATGGAGTATTCGAGAGTGTTGCACTTGGTGTCCGTCCAGGACGAATTGGCTATCTTTACCTCCTGGCCGTCCGCATCGTAGAGCGGGGCTCCGATAGTGCTCAAGTCTCCCGTAAGCGTGGCTGCGGAAGGTAGAGGGTCCTTGCGTCCCCACTGATATAGCATACCGTAGGCTTCTGCCGAAGGCGTGTTCTGAAAATCGGCGATGAGAGCTCCTAAGTTGAGATTGGCCACGAAATGGCCGGTCTTGCTCTCGAAGGCTTCGAGGCGGTCTTTCGGTGCCCAGATGTGCCAGCTCCAGACGATGTTCCCATCTTTGTCGAGCGCTCCGATAAGGGCGTTTCCGTGGGTGCCGTCGAAGGTGAAGTGAATGTTAATTCCGTCGAATGAGATATCCTTAATCATTCCTTTCGCCGATTCCCAGATGAGCCCGGCGCTTTGAGTGGGAAGTCCCGTGGGCAGTGTAATGCCTTCGGTCTTGGTCCCGTTTCCCTTTACGGTGCCGTCGAAATGATATGTGCCGGCCTCTGAGAGTACATAGCAGTTAGCCGAACCTTCTGCGCTTAAATCGGACAGGTCTATCTTATCCTGAGGATTTGTGGGATTCTTCGAGCAGGAGGCCAATAAGGCCCATCCCAACACTGCTAAAACAATCGTTCTTTTCATACTGCTTCTATTCTTTACCTCGCAAATTTAATAAAATAATCAATATTCGTTCGTCCGATTAAAATATCCGTTCGTCCGCGGCGTCTTTCTGCTCGCGCAGGATAATTTGCTCAATAAATCTCTTTTAATTAAATTAGCCAGCAAACTAATAACGCGTTAAGATATGAAACTTATATTTACCTTATTGGTATCATTGTTATCGGTATTTGGAACCAAGTCTTCTCAGCAGCCTCTGGGTTCATCGGTCGTTTATGAGATGAATGTACGCCAATACACCCCTGCCGGCACGTTCGCCGCTGCCGAAGAGCAGTTGCCTCGTCTTAAGGAGCTGGGTGTGGATGTCATCTGGCTTATGCCTATCCATCCTATCGGCGTAAAGGAGCGCAAGGGAACGCTCGGCTCTTACTATGCCATTTCCGACTATAAGGCCATAAATCCCGAATTCGGTACGATGAAGGATTTCGAACGCTTCCTGAAAGCTGCCCATAAACAGGGCTTCAGGGTAATAATGGACTGTGTGGCTAATCACACCTCGCCTGACGCGAAGTGGATTAACGAAAAGCCGTCGGACTGGTATATGCGTGATGAGCAGGGGAATACCATAGTTAACTATGACTGGTTCGACATCGCTGAGCTTAATTACGACAACCGCGCAGTGTGGGATGCCATGGAAGACCAGATGCGTTTCTGGATGAAGAAGGGCGTCGACGGATTCCGCTGCGATATGGCTTGCGAAGTGCCTTTCGAGTTCTGGAAAGAGGCTATTTCCTCATTGAGAAAGGACTATCCTGATATGTATATGCTCGCAGAGGGTGAAACTCCGGACTTGCATAATATTTCCGGCTTCAACGCTTCTTATTCGTGGGAGTTGCATCATCTTTTGAACAGTATCGCGCGTGGCGAGAAGGGTGGAAAGGAATTGGCCGAATACGTCGAGAAAGACTTGGCCACGTATCCGTCCGATGCATTCCGTCTGGCATTTACTTCAAATCACGACGAAAACTCCTGGGCGGGCACCGAGTTCGAGCGTATGGGCGATGCCTATAAGGCTCTTTCAGTGCTTACATTTACTCTTCCTCGCACTCAGGCCCTGATTTATACAGGTCAGGAGATGGGTTGGAATCACAGATTTCTCTTTTTCGAGAAGGACCCTATTCCGGCATGGGAGACTAACGAATATACCGACTTCTATAAGGAACTCACCTCGCTCAAGCACCGTAATCCGGCTCTAGCTGCAGGAAAGGACGGCGGAAGCTACGAACTTTTGAAGGCTGATGAGAGTGAATTCGTGTTCTCGCGTACAGTGCCTGGTAACAAGGTGACAGTGAGGGTGGAATTGGTAGCTCCTTACGATTACGAAATCATCGAAGAACATCAGGGAGAGCATATCGAAAGGGTAGAGCCTCTCAGCTGGTGGGTAGGAATGAATACTCCTCTGCAGCTCCTCATAAAGGGCGACAAGATAAGCGATTACGATGTGAGCATAAAGGGCGGGAAAGACGTGCGCGCCTCTGCTGTCCATAAGGCAGAAAGTCCTAACTATCTTTTCGTAGACGTGGAGATAGGCCCTAAGGCTCAAGCCGGGGAGTATAAGATCTGCTTTAGTCGCGGCGGAAAGGTGGAATTTGAGTATCCATACACCATAGCCGAGCGTCGTGAGGGAAGCGCATCTCGCGAAAGCTTCACTTCATCTGACCTTATCTATCTGATTATGCCTGACCGTTTCGCTAATGGGGACGCGCTTAACGACAGCGATTCTCGCACTTTCGAGACGGCTGACAAAAACGCATTCTTCGGCAGGCACGGAGGAGACATCAGGGGCATCATAAATAATTTGGATTACATTTCCGATTTGGGTGCTACGGTTCTCTGGCCGACTCCGCTTCTCGAAGATAACCAGAAGAATGAGTCTTATCACGGCTATGCCTGCACGGACTATTATCATATCGACCCGCGTTTCGGAAACAACGAGATGTATCGCGAGATGGTGGACGCTGCTCACGAAAAGGGCCTCAAGGTGATAATGGACATCGTGACAAATCACTGCGGTACAGAGCATTGGTGGATGAAAGACCTGCCTTTCAGCGACTGGATACACCAGTTCCCTACCTACACCGGAACTAACATCTGTTTCTCGGCCAATATGGACCCTAACGCCTCTAAACGCGATTTGTACGTTCAGGAGAGCGGATGGTTCGTGCCAAGTATGCCGGATATGAATCTGGATAACCAATACGTGCTCAACTATTTTACCCAGTGGGCAGTATGGTGGACGGAGTATGCCGGGCTCGATGGCTTCAGAGTGGATACCTATCCATATAACGAGAAGGAGCCTATGAAAAGGTGGTGCCGTGCGATTCGAAACGAGTATCCTAATTATAATATAGTGGGAGAGTGCTGGACTTCGTCCATCCCACAGCTTGCTTACTGGCAGGGGGACCTTCCTTCGGTAATGGATTTTCCTCTTCACGACGCGTCGCGTGCGGCTCTGTGCGAACAGAATCCGGGCTGGGGTCAGGGTATGACCCGCGTTTACGACGTTTTGTCGCACGACTTCCTGTATAAGGATGTGAATGACATATTGGTATTTATGGGAAATCACGACGTGGGAAGAATCGGTGACGTGCTGGATGGCGATGTGGACAGGATGAAATTGGCCATCACGATGTTAGCGACCATAAGGGGTATTCCGCAGATATTCTATGGCGACGAGTTCATGATGCGTTCGGCCAATCGCGAGGATCCGTGGGGACACGGCGGTCTTCGTGCCGATTTTACTGATGGCCTGCAGAACTTCTCTCCGGAGAATAAGGAAGTGTATGATTATAGCAAGAAGCTTTTCCAGTGGAGAAAGGAGACTCCGGTGATAGCTCAGGGAAGGACTCTTCATTTCTTGTCCAGGGATAACACTTATGCGTATTTCAGATACGATGACGATAGCGTGGTATTCGTTTTCATAAACAATTCAAATGAGGGGAAGAAGCTTCCGTGGTCGTATTATTCTGAAATCACTGAGGGACTCGGCGACGGATATGACATCATCTCCTCCGAAATCGTAAGACTCTCGGACGACACCATCGTTCCTGCCGTCTCCGCCCTCGTCGTCGAATTTGACAGATAGACTATATGCTACGAGAAAGTGCCTTTCGAACGATACGCGCTTCGCGCTATCCCTCCCACTTCGTGGGCCCCTCCCGTTCACACACCACGGGCGGTGAGCCGTTCGAGAAAGCACATTTCTCGTAGCTGATAATAGACAAATAAAGATAATATGAATATAAAGTTAGTTAAAAGAGCGATTTGTTCAGTAGCGGTACTTGGTGCCGCGGTGGCGTGCTCGACGCCGGAAAGCAAGCTTTCCGGCGAGCGCCAAGTCCTTACGTCTCCGGACTCCCTTCTCGAGATGGAATTCTTCGTAAACGACGTCGACGGAACGCCGTACTATTCCCTGAACTATAAGGGAGAACCTGTGATTCTCCCATCGGCTATGGGATTCGAGCTTCGCGGAGTGCTGAAAGCCCAGAAAATCGAAATTGAAAAAGACGGAACGATAGACAAGGTGGACTATAAGCCGTCCAACTCCTTCCACGACGGATTTGAACTCCTTCAAGTGGAGCGCGACTCCTTCGATGAAACTTGGGAACCTGTCTGGGGCGAGGAATCGCAGATTAGAAATCACTATAACGAGATGCTCGTCTGCCTGAAACAGACATCTACCGACAGGGCGATGAACATCCGCTTCCGCCTTTTCGACGACGGTCTGGGATTCAGATACGAATTCCCGGAGCAGAAGACTATGTCCTACTTCGTCATCAACGAAGAGTTGACCCAATTCGCCATGGCCGGCGATCACATCGCGTGGTGGATACCGGGAGACTATGACACTCAGGAATATAACTATACCCAGAGCCACCTCAGCGAGATTCCTTCGCTTTTCGAAAGCGCAATCTGCGGAAACGATTCACAGACACCGTTCTCAACGAGTGGCGTTCAGACCTCGCTCCAGATGAAAACTGACTCAGGCGTGTACATTAACATACACGAGGCAGCACTCGTCGACTATCCTTGTATGCATTTGGAACTCAATACGAAGACCCTCACGTTCACTTCGCATCTAACCCCGGACGCACAAGGCTACAAGGGTCGCATCCAGACCCCATTCTCTACGCCTTGGCGTACAGTACAGGTGGCTCCGAGCGCTACGGCCCAATTGGCATCGAGAATGATACTTAATCTCAACGAACCGTGTGCCTACGAAGACGTGTCCTGGATAAAGCCGGTTAAATACATCGGCGTGTGGTGGGAGATGATTTCCGGCAAGGGCTCGTGGGCCTACACCGACGATTTTACATCCGTGCACCTCGGACAGAGCGACTACGCCCATGCCCGCCCGAACGGACGCCATAGCGCTAATAACGAGAACGTTCGCCGCTATATCGACTTCGCTGCGGCTAACGGATTCGACCAAGTGCTTGTCGAAGGCTGGAACGAAGGTTGGGAAGATTGGGCCAATTGTAACAAGGACTACGTGTTCGATTTCGTGACCCCATATCCGGACTTCGACATCAAGGCGCTCAACGACTATGCCCACAAGAAGGGCATACGTCTGATGATGCACCACGAGACATCCTCATCGGTGCGAAATTACGAAAGGCATATGGAAGCTGCGCTCGACTTGATGAACAAATACGGCTACAATTCCGTGAAAACCGGTTATGTGGGAGACATACTGCCGCTCGGAGAACACCATTACAGCCAATGGCTTGTGAACCACTATCTTTACTCTGTGACCCAATCGGCCAAGCATAAGGTGATGGTGAACGCTCACGAGGCAGTGCGCCCTACGGGACTTTGCAGAACCTACCCTAACCTCATAGGAAACGAATCGGCGCGCGGTACTGAGTACCAGGCATTTGGCGGCACCAAGCCGCATCACGTGACCATTCTGCCGTTCACCCGACTTAACGGAGGACCTATGGACTACACCCCTGGAATCTTCCGTAGGGATTTGGCCAATGTCACCGGTGGCCGAAACAATTCGTGGGTAAATGCCACTATGGCCAATCAGCTCGCTCTCTACGTGACTATGTATTCACCGCTTCAGATGGCGGCCGATTATCCCGAGAATTACGAGCAATTCCCGGAGCAATTCCAATTCATAAAGGACGTGGAGGTGGATTGGCGTAAGTCGGAGTACCTTATGGCTGAGCCTGGAGACTATATAGTGATAGCTCGTCAGGGAAAGAAGACAGGCAAGTGGTTTATGGGAGGCGTTACCGACGAAAACGCACGCACTCTCGAAGTTCCTCTCGATTTCCTGACCTCAGGCAAGCGCTACGAGGCTACGATCTATGCGGATAGGGAAGACAGTCATTATAAGAAGCAAGAAGATTGCCTAGTTTATAAAAAGGTTGTAAATTCGCAGGATTCGCTGACTATGTTTATGGCTCCGGGTGGAGGCTTTGCTGTCAGCTTCGTAGAAATTAAGTAAGGTATGGATAAATTCGACGTAGAAGTTTTGAGTGACGAGAAAAATGGCGACGTTCGCCATCTCAGCGTGAAGACCTGCGATGCGGTGTGCTCGTCTATGATAGATATTGATGTTCAGGGCGATGTGATTCGCAAGATAGCCTTCACGAAGGGCTGTCACGGAAACACACAGGGGATAGCGGCTCTTTGCGCCGGAATGAAAGTGGACGATGTCATCTCCAAACTTTCCGGAATTGACTGCAAGGGACGTGGCACATCGTGTCCTGATCAGCTCGCCAGAGCATTAAAAACGCTGTAATTGCGTTTTTGTTCAAATTATATTTAGTAAATTGAAATAAAACTATTATTTTTGTGTCCGCAAAGCACCAGCTTGTCAGTCAAGGGGTGCTTGCGTGACTTTCGGGATTTAGCGCAGTTGGTAGCGCGCGTCGTTCGGGACGACGAGGCCGCTGGTTCGAGTCCAGTAATCCCGACTCTTTTTTTTATTCAGCACATTAGTCGGCACTCACAAAATTAGAAGTGAAACTATTTTTTTAGTTTCACTTATTTAGTAAATTTGTGGGCTATGGGACACGATTTTCCACTTGTTTGGCTTATTGCCGCATTTGTCGCTTATACAGCGCTTTTATTCTTAATATCTTATCTTACGAGCAGAAATGCTGGTAAAAATTCATTTTTCGGAGGGGAACGCAAGGCGCCGTGGCCGATAGTGGCCTACGGAATGGTGGGTGCGTCCATCTCGGGAGTCACGTTCATCTCGGTTCCGGGTAATGTGTGGGTACAGAACTTCTTCTATATGCCTCTCGTCTTCGGATTCGTAGTGGGCTATATAGTAATCGCGAAAGTACTCCTTCCTCTTTACTATAAGATGAACCTCACCTCCATCTACACCTATTTGGGAGAGAGATTCGGGGCCAAGTCGTACAAGACGGGCACCACGGTCTTTATGGTATCCAGGATTCTGGGCGCAGCCGTGCGCATATTCGTGGTCATAATAGTGCTGTTCTCGTTCTTGCCGAAGCACATTCAAGCTTCGGGCGTGTGGACATTCGCTTTGTTGGCCCTCGTGTTCCTAGTGCTTCTCTATCTCTACACCTATAGGGGAGGTGTCAAGACCATCATCTGGACCGATGCCCTTCAGACTACCTTTATGCTTCTGGCAGTGGGACTTACCATCTATTATATCTGCAAGAATATGAACTGGGGCGCTAAGGAAATGGTGGAAAACGTAGCATCTTCACAGTATGTCTCCATGTTCGACTGGAACTGGGGACACGCCACTAATGCCATAAAGCAGTTCGTCTCGGGTATCTTCGTTACCATCGCCATGACCGGACTCGACCAGTCGATGATGCAGAAGAATTTGGCCTGTAAGAATAAAAAGGCAGCCCAAAAGAATATGTACACCACTTCCATCATCATAGTCGTGGTGAACTTCTTCTTCCTGCTTCTAGGCGCACTACTCTGTGTGTTCGCATCGCAGCACGGAGGCTTCGAGGCTATGGGCATTACGAAAACAGACGAGTTGTTCCCGACCATAGCGAGCCGCTATTTCGGTGTGGGACTTGGAATATTCTTCCTGATTGGCCTTATCTCCGCAAGTTATCCTTCGGCCGGTGCGGCCTTGACTTCGCTCACCACCTCTTTCTGTGTGGATTTCTTGCATACGAGAGATGAAAGGACTCGCAAGAGAGTTCACGCGGCGATGGCGGCAGTATTCTTCGTGATACTCATTGTACTGTTCGTGCTGAGTAACGATGCCGTGGTGAATTTGGTGTATAAATTGGCATCCTATACCTACGGACCTCTGCTCGGTATGTTCTTCTTCGGCATATTGACCAAAAGGCAGATTCGGGATGGAGCGAGCCCTTATATCGCAGCGGCTTCTCCTATTCTGTGCTGGTTGCTGAATGTGCTGCTCAAGCAGGCATTTGGGTTCGATTTGGGATTCAGTCTTTTGATAGTTAACGGATTATTGACTTTTGTCCTCTTGTGGGCAGTTAGTAAAAAGGGTGCGTATGATTCTAATCGCGGATAGTGGAAGCACTAAGGTGGATTGGGCTTATCTGACTTCCGATGGAAGTGTGGAGAGGTTCAAGACCACGGGCATAAATCCCGCTCACTTGGGCGGCGAGAGGATCACGGAGATACTCTCCGGAGAGGTTCTCCCTATGGCTCCGAAGGTGGATGACATCTACTTTTTCGGTGCCGGAATAGTGGGCGAAGAGATGAAGCTATTGCTTCAAAGGTGCTTTAGTGCGGTTTGGCCCGAAGCTAAGGCTGAATTATATTCCGATGTTATGGCGAGCGGGCTTTCCCTTTTTGGAAATGGCAGGGGCATAGCCTGCATTATGGGGACAGGGTCCAATAGCTGCCTGTACGACGATGGAAAGATACTCGCGAAGGTCAATGCCGGAGGATTCATTCTCGGCGACGAAGGTAGCGGGGTGTGGGTAGGAAAGCATTTGCTGATGGACTATGTGAAGGGAATTATGCCTGCGGACTTGCTGCGCGAATTCGAAGCGGAATACGAACTCAGTTACCCTAAGGTGGTGAGTAAGGTATATAAGGAGGAGAGGCCTGCGGCCTATTTGGCAAGTCTTAATATGTTCGCCGCATCCAGAATGGAGAATCCTTATATAGAGACTCTCGTCAAGCGTGGCTTTAACGAGTTTATAGATAGGAATATCGCTATGTACGATGGCTTTACCACCGAAAAGGTGGGATTCATAGGCTCGGTGGCACTGCATTACGAGAAGTGGTTGAGGGAGTGCTGCGCGAATAGAGGAATCGAGGTGGGTACCATCCTCAAGGCGCCGCTCGATGGTTTAATAGAGTTTTACAAGAAATGAAAGTTACAGAAAGTGCATCCAAATACTCCGATTTGGAGAAAATGTCGGTAGAGGAAATCCTCGAAGGCATAAACCGTGAAGATACAAGCGTGCCGACAGCGGTGCATAAGTGCATCCCTCAGATAGAGGAGTTGGTAGAGTCTATGGTGGAAAGAATGAAAAGGGGAGGCCGCGTCTTTTACATAGGAGCAGGTACGTCGGGGCGTCTCGGAGTAGTGGACGCTTCGGAGATTCCTCCTACTTACGGCGCTCCTTTCGACCTTTTCATAGGACTTATCGCAGGTGGCGACTCGGCCATAAGAAAGGCCGTGGAAGGCGCTGAAGACGAGAAGGATGGCGCTTGGAGGGACATGGCGCCATATCATCCTGAAGAGAAAGATACCCTTATAGGCATAGCGGCAAGCGGAAGTACTCCTTATGTAGTGGGAGGCATAGAAATGGCCCGCGAGCACGGACTTCTTACAGCCTGCATCTGCTGTAATCCGGATTCTGCCGTGGCTGCCGCAGCCCAGATTCCCATCGTGGCGGTGGTGGGACCGGAGTTCGTGACGGGAAGCACCAGAATGAAGGCCGGAACAGCCCAGAAGCTGATCTTGAATATGATTTCGACGGCTACTATGATCCGACTTGGCCACGTTCACGGAAACAAGATGATAGATATGCAGTTGTCTAATGCCAAGTTGGTCGACCGCGGTACGAAAATGATAATGGACGAATCCGGCATCACGGATTATGAAAAGGCGCGGGAGCTGCTGCTTAAATATGGCTCGGTACGCGCGGCTTTGGAATCGCTAAATGAAGAGTGATAGCATAGTCATACGAAACGCGAGGGTTAACAACCTGAAGAACGTTTCCCTTTCCATTCCGAGAGGGAAACTCGTGGTCGTGACCGGCGTGTCCGGCTCCGGCAAATCTTCCCTTGCGTTCGATACCCTCTTTGCCGAAGGCCAACGTCGCTTCGCTCAAAGTATGAGTTCGTACGCCCGACAGTTCCTCGGCAGAATGTCGAAACCCGACGTGGATTATGTGGAGGGCATACCTCCGGCCGTGGCCATAGAGCAAAAGGTAAATATCAAGAATCCGCGTTCGACCGTAGCCACTACCACCGAAATCTACGATTATCTTCGATTGGTATTCGCCCGGATTGGCCGTACATATAGCCCTATTTCTGGCGAGGAGGTGAGCTGCGACAACCCCGCGACGGTGGTGAATTGGCTCGAAGAGAATCTTACGGACGGGAAGGTGGCATATCTTCTCGCACCGGTGAAGTGGGGCGATGTCCCTGTGGCCAAACTATTGACTCTCAAGGAGCAGGGCTTTAGCCGACTTTTCAGGGACGGGCAGGTAGAGCGAATCGACGATTTTCTTCAGAGTGGAAATGTAGAGTTGGGGAGCGACGCATACGTGCTGGTGGACAGATTTCGCGACCTTACGGATAGGACCCGTCTGCTTTCATCCATAAATACTTCGTTCAGCACCGGAGAGGGCGATATGGAAGTGTTCGTGGAAGGACAATTCAAGCATTTCTGCGAGAGGTTTGAAAGGGATGGGATGAAATTCGCCGTTCCGACGGATTATATGTTCAGCTTCAATAGCCCGTTGGGGGCTTGTCCGGAATGTGGAGGATTGGGTAAGGTCATAGGCATCAGCGAGGATTTGGTGATTCCCGATAAGAGCAAGAGCATATACGACGGAGCCATAGCCTGCTGGCGCGGCGAAAAGATGAGCTGGTTTAAGGACTTGATAGTCAGCAATGCGTCGAAGTTCGGAATAGACATCTTCACGCCATATTGTAAGCTTGACGAGAAGACCAGAGACTTTATCTGGAACGCCCGCAGCGAAAAGGATGATCCTAACAGCATAGTCGGAATAAACGAATTCTTCGAGTGGGTGGATACCCAGAAATATAAAATCCAGTATAAGTATATGCTAAGCCGTTTCAGCGGCAAGGCAGTCTGTCCGGTCTGTCACGGAAGCCGATTGAAAAAGGAGGCGCTTTATGTCAAGGTGGCAGGAAAGAACATTAACGAAGTGCTGTCGATGACGGTCGACCAGGCTCTCTCGTTTTTCGAAAGTATCCGATACACTGATGTTCAGTGGCAGATAGTTCGCGAGGCTCATAAGGAGATAGTGGACCGCGTCAAGTGTCTGGTAGATGTGGGATTGGGCTATCTTTCCCTGAATCGAAGCTGCAATACGCTGTCCGGAGGCGAGAGCCAGAGAGTGAATCTGGTGTCGGCGCTGGGGAGCTCCCTCGTGGGCTCGATGTATGTGCTGGATGAACCGTCTGTAGGATTGCATCCTCGTGATACTCAGAACCTTCTGGGCGTGCTTAAACAGCTCCGTGATTTGGGAAATACCGTGATAGTGGTAGAGCACGACGAGGAGATCATCCGTGCGGCGGACGTGCTTATAGATATGGGACCTCGTGCCGGAAGTTTCGGCGGGGAAGTGGTCTTCGAGGGAAAGTATTCGGATGACCTTCCTCAGGAAGTCATAGACAAATCCCTTACGCTCCGCTATCTTAAGGGCCAAGCCGAAAAACATAAAAGGGAGAAGCGCACCGCTAACTATTTCATAGAGCTTAAGGGAGTTATGGAGCATAATCTGAAAGGGATAGACGTCAAGTTCCCTCTAGGAGTGCTTACCGTGGTGAGCGGAGTCTCAGGCTCCGGAAAGTCCACTTTGGTGGGAGACGTGCTCTATCCTGCCCTTTATAGGCATATTAACGGGAGCGGAGATGCTCCGGGCGCATTCAAGTCATTGGAGGGGAGTCTGGACAGGATATCCGCGGTGGAATACGTCGACCAGAATCCTATAGGAAAAAGTACTCGAAGTAATCCCGTTACATATCTTAAAATCTATGACCTCATAAGAAAGTTGCTTTCGGACCAGCCTCTTGCCCGCTTGTCGGGATTCGGGCCTTCGTGGTTCTCGTTCAATCAAGACGGAGGGCGTTGTCCTGAATGTCAGGGAGAGGGAGTGGTTACGATTCCTATGCAGTTTATGTCGGATGTCACTATGGTCTGCGAGGCTTGTGGAGGAAAAAGGTTCAAACCGGACATTCTCGAGGTGAAATATCGTGGAAAGAATGTCGATGACATACTGAATATGTCCGTTCGCGAGGCGATAGAGTTCTTCCGTAGCGCCCCCGAAAGGGAATCCGGCGAGATTGCGGACAAATTGCAACCGCTCGTGGACGTGGGATTGGACTATTTGAAATTGGCCCAGAGCTCGTCTACCCTGTCGGGAGGTGAAAGCCAGAGAATCAAATTGGCCTATTTCCTGTCTATGGGTAAGGAGAAGGCCGGGCGAGGCAGGACGCTGTTCATTTTCGATGAGCCTACTACGGGATTGCATTTCCACGATGTGGACAAGCTCCTCAAGAGTTTCGACGCGCTGCTGCAGATGGGGCACTCGATTCTGGTGGTCGAGCATAACCCGGATGTGATCAAGGCGGCAGACTATCTGATAGATTTGGGACCCGATGCAGGTGAAAGGGGTGGCGAAATCGTTTACGCAGGCCCTCCGGAAGATGTAGGGCCTTACTTGGAGAAAAATTTGCCTTTACGAATACTTTTTAAGAAATGAATACGAAATTATATGACGAATTCGAGAATACTCTTCAGGATGGGCTTGTAAAGGTCTGTCAGGGAGCCGGTTTTCTTAGAGAAGGTCTTTTGGAAAGCGAAGATCTCGAAAATAAGTGGAACGATTACATAAAGGATTACATAGCCGATGCCGTGGCTAATTTCAACGACTATTCCGAAGCGGCCCTCGCGTGGGCAGGTTTTTTAGGAATGGGAGTGGCCAATGCCTGGGATAAGAATTGGGAAAAGTATAGCAACTATCCTTATACTTTTTATTACGGAAAGCGCAAGTGGGACGATATGGATGAGCACATCCTCTATGAGTTCATAGGCCTTACACCGGACCAGGGGAAGAAGTTGTCAGACCTTCTGGATAGTTGTGCATTGGCTTGTCTCGGACTCATAAGGCATCAGGGAATAGAAGCTCAGACGGCGGACGGGTTTTATTGTCTGGCGCGCGCGTACACCGTATTTTTCAGGATAGGTGCTGCGCTGGAATTGGAACGATTGGCATATAAAAAAGTATTGGTTAACTAGTTATGAAGATTTGTGTAGGCCTTTCAGGAGGCGTGGATTCATCTGTGGCGGCACTGCTCTTGAAGCAGCAGGGCTATGATGTGTTCGCGATGTTTATGCAGAATTGGCACGATACGGAAGGCACCCTTCACGGCGACTGCGAGTGGGAGGAGGACAAGTTCGTGGCGGAGATGGTGGCTCGAAGGATAGGCATTCCTTTCTATTTCGTGGACTTGAGCGCCCAGTACCGTCAGCGCGTGGTGGATTATATGTTCAGCGAGTATGAAAAAGGCCGTACGCCTAATCCGGACGTGCTCTGTAACCGTGAGATCAAGTTCGATGCCTTTCTCGAAGCGGCGCGAAAGCTCGGTGCGACCCACGTGGCGACAGGGCATTATTGTCGTAAGCGCGAGAATCCGGATGGGACTTTCAGCCTGCTTGAGGGTGTGGACCCGGGTAAGGATCAGAGCTACTTTTTATGCCAATTATCTCAGGAGCAGCTTTCTGCAGCGCTTTTCCCTATAGGGGACTTGTGTAAGGATGAAGTGAGAAGGCTTGCGACTGAGGCTGACTTGCCTTCCGCTCAGAAGAAGGATTCGCAGGGAATTTGCTTTGTGGGAAAGGTGGATTTGCCTGTTTTCCTCCAGCAAAAGCTAAAGAGCGTGGAGGGGGACATAGTCGAGGTTTATGATAAGTTCTACGAAGATAGTGACTTTTATAACAAGCAGATGGAATTGCTCTCGAAAGTTAGGGAGGCCGTCGCGACGGGGTGCATCTCCGATATCTCCGACGAGACTTTGGAGTTTTTGAGCAGGCCGGTCACGTATGAGAGCATAGCATTCGAGACGGAGACCTATCGTAGTGGACATAAGCATATTAAGAAGACGCGTAACAAGGCCAATCCGTGGGCGAAGGTGGTGGGAAAGCACGATGGCGCTCAATTCTTTACGCTCGGTCAGCGCAAGGGACTCAGGGTCGGAGGACACGAGCAGCCTCTTTTCGTGATAGAGACGGATGTGGCTCGAAATATAGTTTACGTGGGAGAAGGAGAGGAGCATAAGGGATTGTATCGCAGCGTGATGAAGCTGGATTTACCGGAGGTGCATTATATTCGTCCGTGCTATGAGCTTCACGACGGCAATGTTCGCAGGGTGCGAGTGCGTATCCGCTACCGCCAGCCACTTCAGGGAGCGGTGTTGATTATGCGTCCATCGGGGCTTTTCGTGGTTTTCGACGAGCCTCAGCGCAGCATTACTCCGGGCCAATTCGCCGCGGTGCATTTAAGCGAGGATGATGAGAGAAAGTTGCCTTCGGCCGAACCGATAGACATCGAGGCTCCCGAACTCATTCTTTCCGCGGTAATATAGCCGTTCGGAGAAAGTGCCTTTCGGACGATACGCGCTTCGCGCTATCCCTCCCACTTCGTGGGCCCCTCCCGTTCACAAGTCACGGGCGACTAGCCGTCCGAGAAAGCACATTTCTCCCGAACGTTATTGGACGCACTTGACTAATGAGAAAAGAAATATAGATCCAAAAGATGCAAAAAGATTATCAAGTTTTTTTTAATGATTGGTTAGCTAGAAAGAACAAAAACTAAAGGATTCGTAAATTTAAATGAATATGAAAAAAGGATTATTGATTATGTCAGTTGCGATTATGGCCGCTGCGACTTCGTGCGGCACTAAATCGGCGGGCGAGAAGGTCCCGGCCATCGACTTGGCCAGCCTAGACCCTTCTATTTCCGCAAAAGAAGATTTTTATCAGTATGCGACAGGCGGTTGGCAGAAAAACCATCCGCTGAAACCGGAGTATTCTCGTTACGGCTCGTTCGACGTGCTTCGAGAAAATAACGAAATTCGCCTGAATGAACTCTTTCAGGGACTTTCATCCGTAAAGGCAGAAAAAGGCAGCGTTCAGCAGAAAATCTCGGACCTCTACGCGATGGGTCTCGACTCCACCAGGCTCAATGCCGAAGGCGTAAATCCTGTGAAGCCATATCTCGACGCTCTCGAAAGCGTTAAGGACGTGGAAAGTTATGTACGTGCTATGGCAGACATCGAGCTTCACGGTGACGGCGGATGCTGGGGCGTATATGCTGAGTCCGATATGACCGACAATTCCAATACCGTGCTCTACATCACGCAGAGCGGATTGGCATTAGGAAATAGGGACTACTATCTGCTGGCAGAGAACGCCGAACTTCGCGAAGGATACCTCAATTTTTTGAAGAAAATCTTCACCCTCGCAGGAGATGAAAAGGCAGAGCAGAAAGCGAAGGATGCCTTTGATTTCCAGATGACTATCGCTGAGCCTTCGTGGTCTATGATTCAACAGCGCGACATCGAGGCCAGGTACAACCCTATGACTCCGGAGCAGCTCTACAAGGAGTATCCGGCACTTAGGTTCGATGCTTATCTCGATGCTATGGGAATCCCGGCACAGAGTAAGATTATTCTCGAGCAACCATCTTATTTCAAGGCTCTTAACCGCATCGTGGCTAAGACCAATCCTCGCGTTTTGCGCCACTATCTCCAGGCACAGCTTCTTAGCGGAGCTTGTGGATATATCAGCGACGACTTCACCGACGCATCATTCGATTTCTTCTCGGCGCAGATGTCCGGAATCAAGGAGCAGAAGCCACGCTGGAAACGCGCTATGCAGGCACCTAACAACATACTTGGTGAGGCTGTAGGCGAGATGTATGTAGCGAAATACTTCCCGGAGAAGGACAAGCAGAAGATGCTTCAGATAGTAAAGAATATCCAGAAAGGACTTTCGGAGCATGTGGCTACGCTCGATTGGATGAGCGAGCAGACAAAGGCTCGTGCACAGGAAAAGCTTTCTTCATTTATCGTAAAGATAGGTTATCCTGACAAGTGGAAAGATTACTCTACTCTCGAAATAGATGCACAAAATTCTTACTATCAGAACCTTCGCGAAGCGTCACTGTGGTCTATGCGCGACAATCTCTCCAAACTTGGCCGTCCTGTAGACAAGACAGAGTGGGGTATGACTCCGCAGACCGTAAATGCTTACTATAACCCGACTACTAACGAAATCTGTTTCCCTGCCGGCATCCTTCAGCCGCCGTTCTTCAACCCCGATGCTGACGATGCAGTCAATTATGGCGCTATCGGTGTGGTAATCAGCCACGAAATGACTCACGGATTCGATGATCAGGGCCGCCTTTTCGATAAGGACGGTAACTTGAACAACTGGTGGACGGAAGAAGATGCTGCCAGTTTCAAGGCCAAGGCCGACAAACTCGTGGCTCAGTTCGACGCCGTGCAGATTCAGGATGGCCTTTATGCCAACGGCTCCGCCACCCTGGGCGAGAACATTGCAGACCAGGGCGGTCTTCGCATCGCTTTCACTGCGATGAAGAATTCTTTCGCCGGAAAGGAGCCTAAGCCTATCGACGGATTCACTGCAGAGCAGCGTTTCTATCTGGCTTATGCCATTTTGTGGGGACAAAACATCACTCCACAGGAGTGTGCTCGCCTTACTCTTCTCGATGTGCATTCTCTCGGACGTAACAGAGTGAATGTGTCGCTTAGAAATCTTCAGGATTTCTTCGATGCTTTCGACATCAAGGATGGAGATAAGATGTTCCGTCCTGAGGAGGAGAGAGTGGTTATCTGGTAGTGCTAATCCTCTTGGATTTGCAGGTGCCACATTTTGTGTCCTAAAAAATCTACGGTTTCTATTCGCTTGAAGCCAAGCTTATGATATAGAGCTTCTGCTTTCGGGTTATTGTAGTCTACAAGAAGTCCCACAAGCGAATGGCCGTTTTTGTGGGCGTGGTCGCACATCGCAGTCAAAAGCTTGCTGCCCAGACCTTGGCCTCTATATTCAGGAAGTATTCCCAGGGAGTCGATGTAAAATTCGCCTGCCTGGGTTTCTTTTTCTACTTGGGCTTCAAGTCCGGTGTGTTCTTTCACCATTTCGAGGGTACGGGCTTTCAACTTCGAGAGTTCGCCTCCGTCGTAGCCGCAGATGGCTCCTGCCGGAAGGCCGTCCACTTCAGCTATAAGAGCATTCTTGAAGCTATACTGTGAATCTTCGCTTTTCGCTATGTCTTCCAATACATTAAGATAGTCGTCTCCGCAAAGCGCCTTGACGCATTCGTCTCCGAACGCCATCGCTACGGCCTTCGCTATCAGCGGCGCATCCTCTTTTCTCGCCGCCCTATGCGTAATTTTATGTTCCATATCAATCATTTTTGCGCTACGAGAAAGTGCCTTTCGAACGATACGCGCTTCGCGCTATCCCTCCCACTTCGTGGGCTCCTCCCGTTCACACGCCACGGGCGGCGAGCCGTTCGAGAAGGCACATTTCTCGTAGCTTTTATAAAAGTGAGTTATTATCCAGCTACGCGCCGCCAGGGGTGGCTACGGTAGTGTCGAGTAAGTGGGCTGGAAGCCACATCATGGACGGGCGACTAGTCGTTCGAAAGGCACTTTCTCGTAGCGTTATTTATATTATCATTCAAATCTAAATCTAAATGGAGCGACGGGTAGGCCGACGTTATTATGCAGATTTCCGGGATTGAAATCGCGATAACAGTATCGAACCTCCACCGGTCTCTTGACCTTCTCGCACCTAATCTTCAACACATGATCCCAATCATACAACGCCTCGCTGACAGGATAAAACACCCCATCCTCTCCGCACACTTCCAGACCCTTCACACCTTCCCACCTATCCAATCCATTCTGCGCATACGAAAGCTTCACGCACACCATATCACCCTCGACCCAAGCCTCTTGTGCCTCAGGACTATAGCAATTCACGCTGCTGAATCCATAATCCCTATTCAGCGCCAGATAGGCAAGCCTCCTTCCGACAGGTCTCTTGTTGCTAGGATGAACCTGATTCCTTTCGTGAGGACGGGCCAAATCGTCCGTAACCACTATGCCGCCGTTCGCAATCTGACGTGCAGCCTGATGCTGGGCATCGCGGATTATGGTTCCAGGGTCGTCATCGCCATATTGATATGGCATAATCTCCACCTGATAGAAAGGCATCTTCGCCTCGACATCGCCCCAATCACTTCTCCACAGCGACACCATTCTTTCCAGCTTATCTGCATACAGGGTGTTGCACTTGACATTAGAACATCCCTGATACCAAATGAAACCCTTGGCCGTGTACCCTGCCACGCACCTCTGCATACCATTATACAGCACGTAAGGCCTGCCCCATTCGGAACTTGCCAGAATGCTTTCCTCGTCCAGCGGCCCGAAACCGTACTCCTCCAGAATCTCCTTCGGGAGCCAGCTTTCCACTATCGAACCACCTCTGGCCATACTTATTATGCCAATCGGCACGTCCAGACTCTCGCTCAGCGTCTGTGCGAAGAAGAAGGCTACGGCGCTCATCTGCGGTAGCGTACTGCTGCACGCACCCTTCCATCCGCTGGTCTTCGCCACATCCATAAGAGGCTCGAAAGACTCCGTGACCCCCACGGTGAACATCCTGACTTTGTCTTCCATACTAGGAAGGGTGAGGAGTTCCTCGTAGCCCTCGACCGGACTGTTAAAATAGCCGGCGAGTGGCATTTCCATATTGCTCTGACCGCCCGCTATCCATACTTCACCCACGAGTATATCCTTGATGCTCAGTAACTCACCTTCGCTCTTTACTAGAACTCGATGCTTGTCGTAAGACGCGCTCGGCGTGTTTACCGATACGCTCCATACTCCGGAATCGTCGGCGGTGGTGGCGTACATTTTTCTGTCCCAACTCGTCGTGACTATGACTTTACTCTGCGGAAGGGCTTTGCCGCGAATAAGTGCGGATGCGTTCTGCTGCAGGACCATACCATCTGACCAAGGTTCTTTGATGGTCAAATGCCCAGACTTGTTCGGAGTGCAAAAAGAAAAGGCAAGCAGCAGTGCTGTCGCTGCTATGCTTGCCTTGAAAACAGATAAAAAATGATTCATTCTATAATCCAAGTAGTTTAGCTCTGCTTAAAAGACAATCACCTATTCCGGCTGCCTTGAGACCTAGTTTCGAAAGCTGGAATTTAGTATCGGAACTAACTCTCGAAAGGGAGAAACGGTTGACGGCAGTCTTTATAGGAAGCATAAGGTAATCCTTGCCCACTATGAGACGTCCGCCGATTATTACCAGACTAGGGTTGAAGATATTTATGACACCGGCTATGCCTTGACCCAGCGTGGCTCCGACTTGCTCGATGCCCTCGATTGCGAGAACGTCTTCTTCCTCCACTGCCTTCAAAATGTCGTCGAGGGTAAGGTCGCCATTGGCCTCGTAAATGTCGGCAAGTGACGATTTTCGTCCCTGTTTCAGTTTTTCGATGATGATTCTGTGGAGTGCCCAGCCAGATGCTCCTGTCTCCAGACAACCCACCTTGCCGCAACGGCAGATGATGTTGTTATCCAATGAAGGGAAGTGGCCAATCTCTCCGGAGAAGCCTGATTTTCCGTAATAAAGCGAGCCGTTCAGAATCATACCCATACCTAATCCCCAAGACAGGTTTATGAATATCATATCCACTTCGTGCTGTTTGCCATCGTGGCTTAGCCCCATAGACATATATTCGCCATAGGCCATAGCCCTGGAGTCATTTTCTATAGTTACCGGAACTCCCAACTGCTGCTCGAAGAGGTCTTTCATAGGGATGTCGTCACTGACGAAATAGGTCAGCGAGTAACCCTTTTCCGGGTTAACCCTTCCCGACAGGCTCACGCCTACGCCGAGTATGATGGACCAATCGATTCCCTTAGCTGCCACCTCGTCCTTGATCTTCGCGCACATCTTCTTGAAAGAATCGGCGTTAGCTTCGAGAACGAAAGGAATGTCCTGAATGAAAGATACCAGATTGCCTTTGAAGTCACATACGGCGATGTGAAAATGCTGCCTGCTTACGTCTACGCCCACGAAATAGCCTGCAGCAGGATTCAGTCCGAAGGTGCTTGGCCTGCGGCCCCCCTTCGTGTCTATCTTGCCTTCATCCTGGAGAAGGCCTTCTGCTATCATTTCGCTAAGCAACTTGGTGATGGTAGGCACGCTGGTAGACAACTCCTTGCTGAAGTCGGCTATGCTGTTAGTGTCGTTCTGTATGCACAATCTCAAGATTGCTTTTTTAAGAAGGGTGCTCTTCCCTTCATCGTTCAAAAATGTTTTCATTGGGCTTTCTTTTTTACTATCCGCAAATTTATAAAAATTTTTGTGTATATTTGAGTGTTATTGGAATTTTTTGAAAATTATTTTAAGAATGAGAGTAAAAAAAGTAATAAAACTCATAAAAGGACATAAACTTGGAATGCGTTCTAAATTAAATTTGAGTTTTATAGCTATTTCCATAGTATTATTGATTTCGAGTATCATCTCGATAGTGGAGTATCGTCGTATGAGCAGCTATATGTCCGAACTCATATCAAAGGACGTTAACTGCATCAGCGTGGCACGAAAGCTAGCCGACGTGTCTAACGAGTATAATCTCGACATACTCGCGCTCATCGGAGACGGCTCCTTGAGCAAGATGCCTGATTTCGATGCGAATTTCTTTATGAGTCGTTGCGACAGCCTACGCGATGCGATAGCCTATAACTCGTTCCTGCCGCTCGCCGACTCCGTGGAGTACTCCTATTCGGCTTATATGCTGACCTCTATGGAACTTGCAGGAGTAGTGGAATCCGATTTCATAAACACTAGGGAGTGGTATTTCGACAGGCTTCAGCCTAAATACGACAGACTTCGCACCGATATCGATGCGCTGGTGTCCTCGCTCTATAAGGATTTGCATCACCACACTAAGGACTTCGACAGCGGATTTTATAGAAGCATCATCCCGAGCAGCGTCTCGGTGGCGGTGGCTTTGCTGTTGGTGCTTATGCTTCTCTATTTCATAAATTCCTACTACATTTCCCCTGTATTGCTTATGCATAAGGGATTGAAAAGCTACAACTCATTCAATAAGAAATATACCGTCGAGTTCGAGGGCGACGATGAATTGAAGGAAATAAATGAGGATATCGCCGAGCTATGCGATGAAAATCAGAAACTTAAGAACCGTATATCCGCACTGAAAAAGAAGAATTAGTCACGATGTTTTATGATGAATTTCTAAGAGAATTCTCGTTCGAGCCTACACCGTGTCAGGATAATTTCTTCCGCGGGGTGTCCGATTTCCTGTCTACCGACGACGGCGACATAATGGTAATAAACGGTTATGCCGGCACGGGAAAGACCTCGGCCGTCTCCGCAGTAATCAACGCCTTGACTAAAAGACGTTTTCGCTGTGTGCTAATGGCCCCTACCGGACGCGCTGCGAAAGTGCTCAGCCAGATCTCCGGAAAGAGCGCTCAGACCATCCATAAGGGCATCTACCGTCAAAAGGGCGTGGGTGACAATGGTTGGGGCCAATTCTCGCTTGCGCCTAACAAGTTCAAGCACACTCTCTTCGTAGTGGACGAGGCCTCGTTGATAGGGGTGGATGCGTCTTCATTGGCCAATTTCGGCTCGGGCGACCTGCTCTCCGATTTGGTGCAGTACGTGCGAAACGGGGACGACTGTCGTCTGCTGCTGGTCGGGGACAGTGCACAGCTCCCACCTGTGGGTATGGATGAGAGTCCCGCACTGGACAGGAATTGTATGGATTTGTTCGGAGGGGTGAGCTACCTTTCGCTCAATACCGTCGTCCGGCAGGCGGAAGGCTCCGGCATCCTGCAGAATGCCACTGCGTTGCGCACCGATCTGGATGCGGGCAGATTGGCCATAAGGACAGAGGGTTTCGCAGATGTGAAGAGAATCGGAGGCGGTGAGCTGATAGACGCACTGAATTCGGCGTACAGTGAGTTCGGGGAAGACGAGACCATCGTGATTTGCCGCTCGAACAAGAAGGCCGTGAGGTATAATCTGGGGATTCGCTCTATGGTGGATTTTAAGGAAGAGAAACTTCTGAGAGGGGATAAGTTGATGATAGTCAAGAATTGTTATCAGTTTTTGGACGAGGAATCGCCTATGGGATATATAGCTAACGGCGATGTGGCGAGGCTCGAAAGGATAGGAAATTTCGAGGATAGGTATGGATTGCATTTCGCGTCGGCGACCCTCACTTTTCCGGACTACGATGACGAGAGGATAGTGGCAAAAGTGCTTCTGGATACGCTGGAAAGCGACAGTGCCTCACTCACTTCGCAGCAGCAATCGGCGCTTTACGAGGGAGTTAACGAAGATTATTCGCACATCAATTCGAAAAAGCGAAGATACGAGCAGGTGCGAGAGGATCCGTATTATAACGCCCTGCAGCTCAAGTATGCCCAGGCCATCACTTGTCATAAGGCTCAGGGTGGACAGTGGGATTGCGTGTTCATAGACTGTCCGTTCTGGGAGGATGAGATGACTCGGGACGATTTGAAATGGATGTACACCGCTCTTACGAGGGCGAAAAAGAAAGTTTATCTGGTAAATTTCAGAGATGCTTATTATATTTGATGATTATGAGAGTTAATGATAAAGTTTTTGTTTTGGCCGTCTTGATGTGTCTTGCGACTTCAGTGTCCGCTAAGGTATATAACGAGACGCCATCTCCGGACGGCACTATGTGCGCCTACACCGGCGAAGATCACAATCTCTACGTGAAAAACGAGCAGGGAATCGAAGTTCAGCTCACTTTCGACGGGTCGGATCTCATTATGAACGGCTATGCCTCGTGGGTTTACTACGAGGAGATTTTCGGTAGACCGTCGAAGTACAAAGCCTTCTGGTGGAGCCCCGATTCGAAAAAGATAGCGTTCTATCGCTTCGATAATTCACTGGTTCCTATGTTTCCCATCTATTCGCCTTTCGGACAACAGGGACATATTACCCGGACCCGTTACCCTAAGGCAGGGGAGCCTAACCCTAAGGTAAGGGTGGGAATAGTGTCCGTAGATGGACACAGCGATGTGGTTTGGGCCGATTTCGACCAGGACGAGGACCAGTATTTCGGAACTCCTTTCTGGTGCGACGACTCGCAGAAACTCTTCGTGCAGTGGATGCCGAGAGTGCAGCAGGAATTGCGCCTCTACAGCGTGGACGCCGAAAAGGGAAAGCTCGAGACTATCTATAAGGAGGAATATCCTACTTGGGTTAACTGGATGGACGATATGCTCTTCGCTTCGGACGGACTCTATATGGTAAGGGATTTCGAGACTCTCTGGCAGCAGGTTTATTTCTTGTCCTATGACGGAAAGACCTTTACCCGCCTTACCGACGGCATAAACTGGAGAATCTCGCTCGTGAAGCTTAACGAGAAGACTCGTGAGGTGTATTTTACTTCATATAGGGACTCCGACGTGCATTCCTGTCTTTATAAGGTGAATGCGGAAGGGAAGATAACGCTTCTCAGCGACCCTATGAAAAATGTCGACAGAGTGGAGATAGCCGACGATTTCAAGTCGTACTCCATCACCCTGTCCGACATTAACTCCCAGCCTGTAACCTATCACTACAAGGTGGGAAGAAGGGGTAAGATTACCGAGACTTCGGTAGAGAAATCCGAGATGGAATTGCCTCAGGACCGTCCCGTTAAGGACATAGTCTATCTAAGCCTCGAAGACGGAACCAGGATTCCGGCCAGCGTAGCCTTGCCTAAGGATTTCGACTCTTCGAAACAATACCCTCTGGTTATGGAAATCTACGGCGGTCCGGACACCCCATACGTGAATGACAGGTGGCGTGGAATCAGTGATAGGGATATGTGGTACTATAATAACGGAATCATAAAGGTGGTGGCCGACACCCGCGCCGCAGGACATAACGGCAGGGCCGGACTCGACCTTATATATAGAGACCTGGTAAGCGTACCGGTGCAGGATTTCGTGAGCTGGGCCAATTACCTGGGCTCCCTTCCTTATGTGGATGCGTCGCGAATCGGCGTAGAAGGGTTTTCTTTCGGTGGCACAATGACCGCTATGCTCGTAATGACCCATCCGGAGTGCTTCAAATGCGGAATCGCCGGAGGTGGCGTGTATGACTGGATTCTTTACGACACTCATTACACCGAGCGCTTTATGGACACCCCGTCACGTAATCCCGATGGATATGCTGTATCCCGCGTGCTGAATTATGTTCCGGTTTACGACGATTCCCTGTCCTTCCTCAAGCTCACTCACGGAACGGGCGACGACAACGTCCATTTCCAGAATACTCTTCAGCTAATTAACGAATTGGAAATTAACGGAAAGCAGTTCGAATTGATGATATACCCGGACGGAATGCACGGCTATCGTGGACTTCAGGGCGAGCACGACAGGCAGTCCGACTACAGGTTTTGGAAAGAACACTTTAACTTATAATAGATATGGCAGATTATCTGGAAGTCGCCCACACTTGGCTGGGTGCAGAATTTGACGAGCAGACCCGCGAACAGGTACGTGCCCTTATGGCCGGTGACCAGGCGGAGCTCGAAGATGCTTTTTACAAGACGCTTGAGTTCGGTACGGGAGGTCTTCGCGGCATTATGGGCGTGGGGACGAACCGTATGAATGTCTATACCGTGGCTATGGCCACGCAAGGATTGGCCGAGTATATATTGGCCCATAAGACGGAGGAAAGAGTGTCGGTGTGCGTATCGTACGATAGCCGCAACCACAGCCGCGAATTCGCGCACATCACTGCAGAAGTATTGAGCGCCAATGGTATAGATGTCTTTCTTTTCAACGACATACGTCCTACCCCCGAGCTTTCGTACAGCATAAGGGCCAAGGGCTCGATAGCCGGCGTGATGGTGACGGCTTCGCATAATCCTAAGGAATATAACGGCTATAAGGTCTTCTGGAGCGATGGCGGACAGATTACCTCTCCGGTGGACAAGGAGATAGTAGAGCAAGTTTCCAAAATCACATCTCCTTCTATGGTAAGGCATAAGGCCGAGGGCCGAAAGGGCGACATTACTATGATGGGCGAGGAAATGGATAAGGCATATCTCTCTGACATACTGTCACTTTCTCTTAGTCCTGAACTGGACAGGAAGCATAGCGACCTTAAGATAGTCTATACTCCTCTCCACGGTTGCGGCGTAAGGCTCGTGCCGGCGGCTCTCAATGCGCTCGGCTTCGAGAATATAATCCACGTACCTGAGCAGGATGTCTCGGACGGTAACTTCCCGACGGTCGTCTCGCCTAACCCGGAAGAGGCTTCGGCGCTCAAGATGGCTCTCGCGAAGGCCGACGAATGTGGGGCAGACCTCGTGATAGCGACCGATCCCGATGCGGACAGAATGGGTATCGCGGTGCGCGACTTGGACGGAAAAATGGTGCTTTTCAACGGCAACCAGACGGCGTCCCTTATGACATTCTACATCCTTTCGCGCATGAAGGAACTCGGACGTCTGACCCCGGGAAAATACTGCGTGAAGACCATCGTTACCACGGAGCTTCTCCGCGAGATATGCGACAGCTTCTCAGTGCCTGTCCATAACGTACTTACAGGCTTCAAATACATAGCGGAAGTGGTGAAGAAGCACGAGGCTGACGGAGAATTCATCTGCGGCGGAGAAGAAAGCTACGGCTTTAACGTGGGCCAATTCGTCCGCGACAAGGACGCTCAGTGCGCCGCCATCTTCGTGGCCGAGACCGCAAGCTGGGCAGCAGAGCAGGGCATGACCCTATACTCGCTGATGCAGAAAATCTACTCGCTCTACGGCTATCGTAAGGAAGCGCTCGTGAGCCTGGTAAGAAAAGGAATCAGCGGCGCCCAGGAGATTCGTGGCATTATGGCAGATTTTCGGGCCAATCCGCCTGCGCAGATGTGTGGCAGCCCTGTTTGCAAGGTAGTGGACTATCTGCATCCGGAGCTTACCGGACTTCCTAAAAGCGACGTGCTTCAGTTCTTCGACGAAGACGGAGACGTGGTGAGCGTTCGTCCTTCCGGAACCGAGCCTAAGATCAAATTCTATTTCGGAGCTAAGGGAGACGATGCCGACGCTAAGATAGAAAGGCTTAAAGAGCAGTTCGTCCGCTAAGGAAATAGTATTCGCAGAAAGATTTGAGCGCGCATTTTTCACACAGAGGAGTGCGCGCTTTGCATATATATCGTCCGTGAAGTATGAGCCAATGATGTGCTATGGGGCGAAGGCTCTCGTCGATGTTAGCTTCAAGCTCCTGCTCCACGGCTTCCGGGGTCTTTCCGTCGCTAAGGCCAAGCCTGTGCGCTACCCTGAACACGTGGGTGTCCACGGCGATTACGGGTTTGTTATAGATGATGGAAGCGACGACATTGGCCGTCTTCCTGCCCACTCCGCTAAGCGACATAAGCTCATCTATGTCCGAAGGCACTTGCCCGTCGAATCGCTCCACGAGTCCGCGCGCCATCTCCACCAGGTGCTCTGCCTTCGCATTAGGGTAGGATATGGAGCTGATTATGTCCTTTACTTCAGATGGCGATGCCTTCGCAAGTCTTTGTGCATCGGGATAGGCTTCGAAAAGACGGGGAGTCACCATATTCACTCGCTTGTCGGTGCACTGGGCCGACAGAAGTACGGCGCAGATTAGCTGGAATGGATTCTCGAACCTGAGTTCAGGCTCGGCTATGGGCACTTCCCTTTGGAAATAGTCCAGGATGTGATGGTATCTTTCGGCTCTGTCCATTCTTATTCGCCCCGGCTGGCTCCTTCGCAGAGGGTACAGGTCTCATTGTCACAGACATAGACTTTACCTTTATGACGGTCTACTATGCCCTTGTCGTGGGTAATCATCACGATGGCGGTGTTATGCTCCCTGTTCAATTTTTCGAAAAGCTCCATTATGCCTTCGGCAGTCTCTTCGTCGAGATTGCCGGTAGGCTCGTCGGCGAGAATTATCTGAGGGTCGTTAAGAAGGGCGCGCGCGATGCATATTCTCTGCTGCTCTCCTCCCGAAAGCTGGTAAGGGTAGCGGTGCGCCTTCGTGCTCATGCCTACGGCGGCGAGCACTTCGTCGATTCTGCTTTCTATGGCTTCGCTATTTTTCCAGCCTGTGGCTTTGAGTACGAATGAAAGATTATCGTGAACCGTCCTGTCCTTCAGGAGCTGGAGGTCTTGGAATACGATACCCAACTTCCTTCGCAAGAAAGGAATCTCCTTCGTCCTTATGGAAGAGATGTCATATCCGCACACTTCCACTTTTCCGCTCTCAGGCACAGTCTGTGCAGTGAAAGTGTTGAAAAGCGATGTCTTTCCGGTGCCTACCTTACCGGTGATGTATATGAAGTCACCTTCATTTATGTCCATATTAACATCGTAAAGGATTACGGTGTCGGAGTTAGTGATGTCGGCGTGTTTGACAGATATGATCATACCATTTACATTAAAGGTGCGTACAAAAATAGCAATTTTTAAGGCATAATGGAAAGATTTTAGTAAATTTGAGGCTTTAGTAATATAGTTGACTATGAATTTGAGACTTATTGGGAAAAGACATATCCTAGTATTGTGTCTGCTGGCGTGGGTAATACCCGTAAAGGCAGACTGCGGCATATATGAAAATGCGCTTGTCCTGTATTCGCAGGGGATGTACCAGAGGGCCAAGGTTCTTTTCGAAGAATGCCCGCAGGAGCCACTGAGTGCGGATTATGCGCTGCTGTGCTCCATTAAGCTTAACTCTCCGGACGTGGATTCGAGAGTGGCCGCTTCGGAAAATGAGCGCCCGCGCAGCATCCTGTATTCGCAAATTCACCGCGAATATGCCCTCCTGCTCTTCGAAAGGGAAGACTACGCCTTCGCTCTGGGCCAATTCGAAAAGGTAAACGTGAAGGATTTGAGCGGTAAGGAAGCCGGGGAGTATTGGTATAAGAAAGGGTATTGTCTTTTCGCTTCCGAGTCTTTCGCAGAGGCTAAGGATTGCTTCTTGAAGTCAGTCGAATACGCGACGGAATACACCTATCCCGGCTATTTCGCCATAGGTATGATAGAATACAACTATCGTAATTTCCCATTTGCGCAGAGATGGTTTGAAAAGAGCGTGAACGACCCGCGATTCAGTGAGGTAAGTGCCTTCTATCTGGTGGATTGCCACTTTATGGCTAAGGATTACGACTATGTTATAAAGTACGGAGAGGCTATGTTCCCTACCATTCCGCAGGAGCGTAAGAAATACCTCTCGCGTATGATTTCGGAGTCTTTCCTGGTCAAGGGCGACGCTGCAAGTGCCAGAAAGTACCTTACCGTGGGCGGCAAGATGTCGAGCGCCGACTATTTCCACGCAGGCTCGGTTCTATATGCCGTGGGTGACTACAGAGGTGCCATACAGAATTTCGACCGTATGGGCGATAGGGCCGATTCGCTTAGCCAAATCGCTTATTATCAGAAGGCTTACTCTTACATAAAGATAAAGAACAAGGTAGGTGCGCTCGAGAGTTTCAAGCAGGCGTCGGACCTCCGTTTCGATGCCAACATAAGCGAGGACGCCCTCTTCAATTACGCGAAGCTTGCCTTCGACCTTAATAACGACGAGACCGTATTTAAAACATACATAGATACTTACGGCACGTCGAAGAAGGGCGAGATGATTTACGACTACTTGGCTATGTCCGCCCTCTTGCGAAAGGACTACGCTAAGGCAGTGGAGGCCTACGATAACATCGACGAACTCTCCGTGGACCAGAAGAGTAACTATATAAAGGCCAATTTCCAGCGCGCGCATCAGCTCCTCGACTTGGGCTCCTACGCCCTTTCGGTGCCTTACCTGAAAGCCGCTGCCTACTACCTGGACAAGAGCGATGAGTTCGGCCAGCTGTGCCGTTATTCATTGGCCAATACCTATTATGTCATAGACGATTACAAGGACGCTCTTAACGTTTATAACGACTTGTACAACCTCTCTGCCCTTTACGGACGCAGCGAGGGAGCGCTTCTTTCATATAACATAGCTTACTGTTTCTTCAAGCAGGGTGATTATTCCAATTCTGCCCGTTGGTTCGACACTTATATAGGAAGCGGCGACAGAATCGCGCGCAAGGATGCCCTTATTCGCAGGGCCGATTGCGATTTCGCTTCGAAGAATTATAAGGGCGCAGCGAAGAATTATTCCCGCGCGGTGGAGGAGTATCCGACACTTGACAACCTGTATCCATATTACTATATGGGAGTGGCGTGCGGATTGGCCGGAAACAAGAAGGATAGGGTGGAGGCACTGTCGTCCGCTCTGGGGGCCAATTCCGGTGTACCGTACTATTGTGAGACGATGAACGAGCTGGGTAGGGCCTACGCAGACGTCTCTGACGAGACTAACGCCATTAAGGTGTTCGATTTGCTCCTGTCCCGCACCTCCGACCCTGAGTTCGTGGCCAAGGCCCTGATAGGCAAGGGTATGGTCAAGCGAAATATGGGCGACTTGAAGGGTTCGTTGGCCGATTATCAAGACCTCGTGAAGAGGATGCCGTCGAGTCCGTATGCCCAGGATGCGCTGCTCTCCATTCAGTCGGTCTATACTGCTATGAAGCAGCCTGAAAAGTATCTGGAATATCTGGAGGCCAATCACTTGAGCGTAGGAAAGACTCCTGAGGACAAGCGTGCCCTGTATTTCAGCACGGCCGAACAGGTGTTCCTCGCAGGTAATTATCTGGTTGCCATTAGTTCGTTTAACAAGTTCCTATCTATGTATCCTGGCGACAGGCAGACCTGCGACGCTTACTATTACATAGCGGCTTCGAATAAGAATTTGGGCCGTAAGGAGCGCTCTTGCGAGTACTATAAGAAGTCCCTGGATGGGGGCTTGAGCGGCTCTTTCGAGGAATTTGCACTTATGGACTACGCTATGCTCTCGTATTCTCTGGAAAGATATGACGTGTCGTACGACTTGTATATGCGATTGGCCGGAGCTCAGTACACTATGACCAGCAAGGCCGATGCCTATAAGGGTGCGATGCGTTCTGCGTACAAGTCTTCGAAGTATCAGCAGGCCATAGACGCTGCCGCCGCACTGCTTAAGGTGACGGATTCGAAGGACCTTCGCCGTGAGGCTCAGTTCATTCAGGCCAAATCCTACCTCACGACATCTTCGCGTGACAAGGCATTTGCGCTTTTGGGCAAACTCATCGCAGAGCCTAACACTGCAGAAGGTGCGGAGAGCTATTACCTTATCATTCAGGCTCGTTTCGACTGGGGTAAATTCGAAGAGGTGGAAAACGGCGTATTCGATTTCTCTGCCAAGTGTACCGAACAGCCGTACTGGCTCGCCCGCGCATTCATAGTCTTGGGCGATTCCTATGTGGAGAGGAATATGATAGAACAGGCCGTAGCTACATATCAGAGCGTAAGAGACGGATATACTGCGCCTGAGGAAGGCGATGATATCCAGCAGATTGTTTCAGTTAAACTTTCGCAATTATGATTAACGTAAAAAGATATATTCTCGCGTGCACCTGTGTGCTTTTGGGTGCCGGGCTTTCCGCTCAGACATTTAACGAGACGGTGGAGGTGACTAACGACCTTCTGGTAGATATGAGCGGCTCGGAGCGTAAGACGGTGGAGATGGAAATTCCGGATTCCCTGAGCGAGTTTCGATTGAATTTCGACTATTCTGTGTTCTCGAAACCTTACAAGGGAGCATACGAGTTTACTCCTTATAATGTACTGTTCAGACCTATAAGCGGACAGGAAAGACGCCCTTTGCTCACTCTCGACGCGGGGGCAGGATTCGCATTCAATCCTACTTTGTCCGCAGTGCTCACGCCTCGTATCAGCGACAAGTTTATGATGAGCGTATACCAGAATTTCGACGGTTATGTGGGCCAATTCAATGGCAACGGAGGACATTATGATGGTTATGAATTGGCCGAGATGATAGGAGCACAGGCGTGGGCGTGGTTCAAGCCGGTGGAGCTTTCGCTGAACACTTTCTATAGGGGTATGTGGATTAAGGATTTCGCACTCTCCGGCTCTCCTTTCCATACTTTCGCGGTTCAGGCCGACTTGACATCGAAAGGACACGAGGTGCGATCGCTCCAATATGGACTTACGGTAGACTATAGATTTTCGGGCGATTACGATATGCCGGTAGCGCTCAGGGAGAATGCCTTGGAGGTTAGGGGATACCTTACTCCTGTGATGTTAGGCAGTTTCAAGCACAGGTTCACTCTTCTCTATGATATGGGAGTAGATTCGTATCGCGGTGCCGATGAGAATGGAGTCAAGTATCTGAAGGTGAATCCTAAGATGACTTTCCTCTGGAAGTTTCTCACTCTCGATGCGGGATTGAAGGCTACGGGCTACAGGTTCGACGACCGCACCTCATCGCTTAGGCTCTATCCCGACTTGAATGTTTCGATTCCGCTTCTTAAGGATAGAATGGAAGTGGTTCTGGGCGTGACGGGAGGTGACAAGTCGAATTCCTATTTTACGTATAAGAGCGAGAATCCTCATTTTACTATGGATTATTTCGACGACATGCGTAACACATTCAAGGCTTCTAAAGAATTCGTAAACGTTTTCGTAGGACTTTCCGGCAGCATAGGCACAAACTTCCAGTATAAGATGACGGGAGGCTATTCCGATAGGGGAAATGCTCCTCTCTATGCGCTTGCCGCTCCTGCTTCGAACAGGGTTAATGTGGTGCTGAGCAGGTACTATTCGTCTTATCTAAAGGGAGAATGGATATGGCAGTCTCGCTCGTGGGACATAAACTCCTATGCGAAGTATCAGAAGGTGAGCGTGGAAGGAGATGCCGACGTGTTCAATCCGGCCGACTGGAACGTATATGTAGATGTTACTTATAATAAGTTACGCCGTATATTCGGTGGCGTGTCCCTAGAGTATATGGGAAGCCGTGATTCCAGGACTATGGGAAGCAGACCGGCGTATTGGGATCTAGGAATACACGCAGATTATAAGATCGATTCCAGGATGATGGTATGGCTGAGGGGCGGAAACCTACTTAACCAGACGGTGGAACTCGTTCCGTTTACATCGCATCGTCTACCTTATCTTACTGCAGGATTGAGATTTAATATATATTAAAATGAAGAAGTTAAACATCGCTCTGGTGGCTCACGACGGACGTAAGGAAGAACTTATGTCTTGGGTCAAGTTCAATGCCGACACTTTGAAAAGGCATAATCTATATGCTACCGGAACTACCGGTAGGCTCATAGAGCAATTGGCCATCGAAAACGAGGACGGCACTGTCGAATTTCCTTTCAAGGGGAAGGTCACGAAACTGTTTTCCGGCCCGCTGGGAGGAGATCAGCAGATAGGCTCCCTTATCGCAGAGCAGAAGATAGGTATGCTTATTTTCTTCTGTGATAATCTTATAGTTCAGGGACATCAGAATGACGTGTCTGCACTTTCGCGTCTGGCGGCTCTTTATAACATCGCATTCGCCATGAACAGGACCACCGCGGATATGCTTATGACCTCGCCTCTGCTGGACGATCCGGACTACGAGATTGCGCTTCCTGAGTGTATAGAGAATTACGCTAACAGAAAATTGGACTAGGCGGTGAAATCCATTAGAGAGATTTATAGGATAGGGAAGGGCCCTTCGAGCAGTCATACCATGGGACCTCATTATGCTTCGAAGCTTTATTTGGCCCATCACGGCGATGCTCATCGCTTTCACATAAAGTTATATGGTTCTTTGGCCGCTACGGGAAAAGGTCACCTTACCGACGTCGCCATAAACGAAGTCCTTTCAGGGGCAGGCCCCGTAGAGATAGAATGGCTCCCTAAGGTGTTCTTGCCCACTCATCCTAACGCTATGAGCATAGCGGTGGTCGACGACGAGGGTCAGAGGCACGACGAGTGGACTTTCTATAGCGTAGGTGGCGGTGCCATCAAATGCGACCAGCTTCCGTCGGTGGATACTCCCGACATCTATCCGCTTAACACCATGACCGAGCTTATGGAATGGTGTAACCATAACGGAAAGTCGTATTGGGAGTACGTGGAGCAGATAGAGGATAGCCATATAAACGAATATCTGGCCGAAGTCTGGCAGAATATGCAGGCTGCGATAGAGAGGGGATTGGACCGCGAAGGCGCGCTTCCCGGACCTCTTCACTTGCGTCGTAAGGCCGCGTCTTATTTTATCAGGGCTGAAGGGTATAAGGATGTCCTGCGCACCAGGGGTATGATATTCGCGTACGCATTGGCAGTAAGCGAGGAAAATGCTTCGGGAGGCACGATAGTCACGGCGCCGACCTGCGGCTCGTGTGGAGTGCTGCCCAGCGTGTTGTACCATATGAAAAAGGTGTACAATTTCAGTGACAATCGCATAATCCGTTCGCTGGCTACGGCCGCACTTGTGGGTAATGTGGTGAAGACCAATGCTTCCATTTCCGGTGCGGAGGTGGGCTGCCAGGGAGAGGTTGGTGTGGCTTGCGCGATGACTGCGGCCGCTGCGAATCAGCTCATGGGAGGAACGCCGGCGCAGATCGAATATGCAGCGGAGATGGGTCTGGAGCACCACCTCGGAATGACTTGCGACCCGGTGTGCGGATTGGTGCAAATACCTTGTATCGAGCGTAATGCCTATGCCGCAGCCCGTGCTCTCGATGCCAATATCTACGCCTCTTACACGGACGGACTTCACCGCGTGTCTTTCGACCAGGTGGTGAGCGTGATGAAACAAACCGGCAAGGACCTTCCTTCTCTTTATAAGGAGACCAGCGAAGGCGGATTGTCTACTATTTGGAAATAGAAATCAATAATGGGAGAAGCAGCCTGTCTGCAGGCAGCCAGTTCACGGATTCCAGTTCGTCGGGAGCAAGCCACTTAGCGGCTTCGTGCTCTCTGAGTTCCAGATTTCCGGACAAGATGCTGCACCAGTAGCAGTGCATGGTGAGGTGGAAAGTGGGGTAGTCGTAGTCTATGGTAGTGATGAAACTATCCACGCTTATCTCGGTGTCAAGTTCTTCCATAATTTCGCGTCGGAGAGCCTGCTCCATAGTCTCGCCAGGCTCGGCTTTGCCTCCCGGTACCTCCCACCAGTCCTTGTATTCGCCATACCCGCGCTGGGTAGCGAAGATTTCTCCTTTAGAATTGCGGATGACCGCTGCTACTACTGTGATAGATTTCATAATAAGCGCAAAGATAGCCAATATATCTAATACTTAGATTTCGTGACGTGGTTTTTAGATTGTGATTATTATTTACTATTTTTGCGGCGGCAAAACTAAAATGGATTTTTTATGGATACTAAACCCCATTATAACATATTGGATGGATTGAGAGGAGTCGCTGCACTTCTCGTCGTATGGTATCATGTACACGAAGGCTTCGCTTTTGCAGGTGGCGGTGCGATTACAGGTATAAATCATGGCTATCTGGCCGTGGATTTCTTCTTTATGCTGTCTGGCTTTGTTATTTCTTATGCTTATGATGACAGGTGGGCCCAGGGTTTCAGCCTCAGAAGTTTTTTCAAGCGCAGAATCCTCAGGCTTCACCCGATGGTTATAATGGGGGCCGTGATAGGCATGGTTACTTTCATTTTGCAGGGCAGCGTGCGATGGGACGGCACTCATGTAGCGACATCGTCGGTGATGATAGCAATGCTATGTGCCATGTTTATGATTCCGGCTACGCCGTTCTGTCGCTATGAAGTTCGTGGAAATGGGGAAATGTTCCCGCTTAACGGCCCGATCTGGTCGCTGTTCTTTGAGTATATGGGAAACATTCTGTACGCATTGGCCATTAGAAGAATGTCTAAAAGGGCATTAACTTGGCTTGTGGTAATTATAGGTGTGCTGCATATGAGTTTCGCAGTGCTGGATATGTCCGGTTATGGAAGTATAGGAGTGGGATGGACTATGAATAATGCCAATTTTTGGGGTGGTATGTTGCGTATGCTGTTTCCTTTTACGGCCGGAATGCTGGTTGCTAGAAATTTTAGGGCGATAAATGTTCGTGGTGCTTTCTGGATGTGTTCTGCCGTTCTTTTGGCTTTGTTCTGCGTGCCTTACCTTCCCCAGTCGTATAAGGTAAGCACTTTTCTGTCGTTAACCTTAAACGGAGCCTTCGAATCGTTCTGTGTCGTCGTAGTCTTTCCTATTCTTGTTTGGATAGGCGCATCGGGAACCACATCTCACCGGTTTTCTGATAGGATCTGCGGTTTTCTCGGAGACATATCATATCCGCTATACGTCATTCATTATCCGTTTATGTACCTTTTCTATGATTGGTTGATTAATACGGAGAAATACACATTGGCCGAAACCTGGCCGGTAGTCATAGGACTTTATTTAGGCTGTATTTTAGTGGCATATCTATGTCTTAAACTATACGACATTCCTGTGCGTAAATGGTTAAGACATTGCTCTTTATTCCTGAAATAGCGAAGTGCTTCGAAGAGTAGTGGAGCGAGAGAGGTCTTCGGGGTTAGTACCTGGAATGCCTTGAGGAACATCCATCTGCAGTTTTTCGAAGAGCTCTTTCCAATATTCCGGTAGATTTCCTTCCGAATCCAGAAAATTCATAGGCTGGCACGAGAAAATGTGTGAGCCGTCCGGGCGCAAGAAACATTCGTAGACGAGCTCGGAGCAATAGTAGGCATCGTTATCGGGAAGAAAGGCGAAGTCGTAGGGCGAGCCTATAAGGCCTTTAGCGCGCTGCACGCTTGCTGCGACTCCAGTACTGTCCTTCAGTCTTTTAAGGACCATATTTCCTTTTTCTTCGAGAAGCTTTTCTCTACTTACACCCTTTTGAGGAGTGGCGTCGATCAGCCACACAGTGCCTTCGGAATCGACTTCCACTATCGCCACATGTACGAACCCATCGCCTGTGGAACTGCTTATGGCATCGTCCATCGATGAGGAGCCTCCGGTGAAAAAGACAAGGTCTCCTGTCTGCGGCGCCGTGTCGGTGCGACAGGAAGATAGGATGCACAATGCGGCGCAGATTGCCGCAATCCTGAGCGGTAGATGGCGTGATGAGCTCATAGACATTAGAGATTCAGGTCTTTTGAGAGCCTTTCGTACACTGTCCGCGCTATGATTTCGGCGCCTTCGCGGTTCGGGTGAATGCCGTCGTTGAACTGCTCCACCTCTCCGATTGCCGAATTGATGTCGATGACTGGCAGCCCTTTTTCCTGGGCCAATTCCTTTATGATGGGAATTACACCTTCGTTAAGGGTCTGGTCGTTAAGCGAAATGATGCTTGGATCTATGCGTGAGATTTCCAGCCCTTCTTTAATCTCGATTTTATTTAAGATCGGAGGGGGAGTCATAAGATAGACCTTCGCACCGAGCCCTGTGAATGTGTCGACTATTTTCGAATAACCTTCCCTGAATTTTTCGGGGTCCCAGTTGATTTTTTTAGTGTCATTCGAGCCAAGCATTATTATGGCTATGTCCGGAAGAAACTTTTGTGCGTTAGTGAACACTCTTTTTTTAACATAAGGTACCTCCGAATTCATACGTGCGGTGGAATCGTTATAGCCATAGTTGTTCACTTCAAACTCCTGCGACTCGGAATTAAGCAATTCGCCCAAGACAGCCGGGTAACTGTATTTTGATCTTCTAATAATGGTGAAGCCCCAAGTGATGCTATCACCGATGCAAGCTATTTTAATCATATCCTCTTTTTTTACGGGAGTCCATTACTACAAAAATGGTGCAAAAAAGGAAACTTGAAAGTCCCCAACTCCTTACCCCTGGTTTGCCGGATAGACTGGTAGCTAAATAGAGTTGTTCGGGGGGGGGTCTATATAAAACGAAATGAGTTGTGACCATCACGGCGACAACTCATACTAACCACATAATTAATAACACTAAAACTAATAACCAATAGGCTGATGGATAAGAACTATCACTTACTCAACCCGAATACAAAGGTATAACAAAAATTTTAATTTGCAAAATATTTTAATAAATTTTTCAAAATTTTTTACAACTATTTTTCCGATGCCCCTGTCTAAACGCTGAAAAACCCGCATACACTGCACTGTACGCGGGTTTTTGTCTCTCAATAATATTTTGAAAAATTTTGCTCGATTTAACGATAAATCTCCAATTCGAGGTTACCGTCGCGTGTGTCTACATCGATTTTAGTGGTAAAGAACGGACCTCCGTAGTAATACCTGTCACTCGGGTTTCCGAATAAGCCGAATTGTGAAATCAATCTGCCGCGCACCGTGTCGAATTCACAAGTGAATGAAGTGTCGATAGGCAATATGAGCCGCACGTTTCCGGAAACGGTGTCCACATCTATATCCTCGATATCACGATATGTGGTGCTGAACACCACGTCACCGCTGGTGGTATCTATGTCTATCTTACGGCAGTCGGCGTCCACGTCTATGTTAGCGTCGAGAACATCTATGTCTATGTCCCTATAGATGACACCCTTAGGCAGGAACACCATAAGCTTTTTAGGTTGATAGTAAGTATCGTTGTATCTGGAATATGCCAGAAAGAGCTGACGATTACGCACATAGTAGCACATACAATCCTTGATAGGTCCGTTAGGGTCCTCCTCATAGAAACTGATGTAATCCCTATCCCAATAGCGAACCATGACTGTTCCGTAATCCCAGTCGATTTCTATCTCATCTATCACTTTGTAAATATCTGCTGAACCATCTATATAAGAACTGCGATCCACGTCTATGAAAACGCAAGACGTAGAAAGAATAGCGACAAAAAACAATGTTAAAAATCTTTTCATATCACAAAATTTCCCCAAAGGTATAAAAAAAGGCCCAAATTACAAATTCTGCCCATACTCCTCCTTGTGAGCCATAGCAGTCTGATGTATAGCCTCTTCGTGTCCGGATAGCGCAGCGAATGAAGCGAACTGTCCGGCGCGCGCCTCGCGACTCATCTTCGCAAAACGGCTTTCCGGCCTTTTCATATATAGTATTTTCTCGTATTTAGGATTCACGCCTTATGTCCTCCTATCTGTTTGTTCCTCTCGATGGCCGTCGCCCCATCCTCGAAATTGTATCCCTTCAGGATGGAATTCGAGCCGAACTTCTTCTTTATGTTTATGAGAGTCTCCTGCAATCCCTTCTCCTTCAGCAGATTCTTCTCCTCGTCCGGCTCGCTGAACAGCTCGAGCTGCCTTGTGCCCTCATTCTGACCCTCCCGGGCCAATTTGTTCACGGCTATGTAGATTCTCCTGATGCTTAGAGTCTCGCTGGTAATGTCGTCGTAGAGTTTTTTCAAGCCTTCCGACAACTGCCTGCAAGATGACGTGGGCGAGACCCAATTAAACGTGCCCTGCGACGATTTGGGCACGGCCCTCCCGTAGTGGTCCATCTCGACAGGCCCTTCGTAGCGGACATTAGGGTCGCTCAATGCCGACACGTCGTAGCAGATGGTAAGGACCAATTGGCTCGTAACCAATCCCTTGTCCACGAGCTCGAGAGATAGCCCGTCTATCATTTCCAGCGCTACTATCCTCGCCTTCTCGAAACTATACGGCTGGCTCAGCACTTGTCCTCGGCTAAGTGAACTGCTCTGAGGGCGGTATTTCTTGATGTCTGCCATCGTGCAAGGCTCGTGGCCCCAAGCGTGGTCTATCAAAAGCTCCGCCATTACCCCGAACTGCTTGAAAAGGAAGGCTTCGTTATGAAGAGAACAAAGCGCCACGTCGCCCATATTCATAAGGCCGCAGCGTTCGAGCCTGGCGGCCGTGCCTCTTCCCACTCTCCAGAAATCAGTCAGCGGACGATGTTCCCACAGTTTCTCCCTATAGCTTAATTCGTCAAGCTCCGCTATTCTCACTCCGTCCTTGTCGGCAGGTATGTGCTTGGCCACTATGTCCATAGCCACTTTACACAGATATAGGTTAGTTCCTATCCCCGCGGTCGCCGTGATGCCCGTTTCCCGCAAGACCTCGCGTATGATCTTGATGGTAAGGTCGTGGGCGCTCATCTTATAGGAGGAAAGGTAATGCGTGGCGTCTATGAATACCTCGTCTATGGAATAGACGTGAATGTCTTCTGCCGAAAAATACTTCAAATAGATGTTGTAGATGCGCGTACTATAATCTATATAGTATGACATACGCGGCGGCGCCACGATATAGGTAATCTTGTCCCTACGAGTGCGGTTCAGTTCGCGCACCCTCTGCTCCACCTCGAAAAGCCTCGCTCTTCCGCTTATCCCGTAAGCCTTTAGCGAAGGAGATACAGCCAGGCAAATAGTCTTGTTAGTCCTCGATTCGTCTGCCACTACGAGGTTAGTGGTGAGTGGGTCCAGCCCTCTCTCCACGCACTCTACGGAAGCGAAATAAGACTTCAAGTCTATGGCTATGAATGTGTTCACTGCCTCTCTCCGAAAATGGCCGTACCTATTCTTATCATAGTAGCTCCATGCTTTAGGGCTATCTGCCAATCCTCCGACATCCCTATGGACAGCTGGTCGAAATCTTTCATTTCCCAGAATAGCTCCTTAAGATAAGCCATAAACGAGTCGATTCTCTCGAAATCAGCGTCTATCGTCTCGACATCGGTAGTGTGAGTCGCCATTCCCATCAATCCGCGGAAGCGGATGTGCGTGTATTTGGCTGCATTGAAGAGCAACTCGATAATCTCCTCTTCGTAGAAACCCTGCTTGCTCTCCTCGGCCGCTATATGGACCTCGAGAAGCACGTCGACCTTCTTATTATGGGCCAATCCCCACTTCTGAATCTCGTCCAGCAGGTGCACGCTGTCTACCGACTCTACCAGTGCGACATGCGGAAGCACTATCTTCAACTTGTTCGTCTGCAGGTGCCCTATGAAATGCCAATCCAGCCCCGGGAATTCCGCCGGATCCAGTTCCTTCACCTTCTCGGCCAATTCCTGCGGCCTGCTCTCGGCAAATAGCCTCTGCCCGGCTTCGTAGGCCTGCTTGATGGCGTCGGTGGGATGAAACTTGCTTACTGCCACGAGTTCTACCCCTGCAGGAAGCGCTTGCTTGAATCGTTCTATGTTTTCGGCGATGCTCATATATTAAAGCTGTTTTTCATTTCCTTCAAGTAATTCCCTAGCCTTAAGCGGTTCATTTGTAGTGATATAGTCTATTCCCCAAGAGAAGAGTTTGCTCATCTTCTTAGGGGAGTCCACTGTCCAGACATTCACGTCGAGTCCATGTTTGTGGAGCGACTTGACTTTCGAGCGATTGTACAAAGCCTGATGGTAATCGGCTCCGGTAAGCCCGGCTTTCTTAAGCGCAGAAGCCGACATGTTGCCGGTAAGGTATTGGCAGTCAAACTGAGGGTACGTCTTCGCTATGTGCAGGCAGGCAGGTTTTGAAAAGCTGATGAACATTATGCGCGAAGGGTCGAAAAGGCCTTCCTCGCGAATGATTTGCATGGTCTTCTCCACGAGCAGGAGCGTAAGCTCATCCGTGCGCTGCTTCTTGAATTCCAGCACCAATTTGGTGGTGGCGCACTCGCGGCCCTGGCGAAGGTAGTCCGAAAGGGTAGGGAGGGTCTCCCCGTTAGGGAGAGGGAATTGGCATAGATCGGCATAGGTATGGTCGATGATGTGCCATTTGTATGGGCCGTACTCCTTATCGTGGTTTGAAACCACTATGGTGTCGGCGGTGAGCTGAACGTCGAATTCGCTGCCCCAAAAGCCTGCGAGCTGGGCCTGACGAAGCGCGGCTACGCTGTTCTGGGCATATCCGGCCTCTTCGCAGTTCCAAAACCCGCGGTGCGCGACGATGCCCACTTTATGCTCCGGAAGTGAGGATGTCGTGGTGGTGGTATTCGCACAAGAAACCGATGATAGGATGACGATGGCCGAAAGAAGGCCCGATAATGGTGTATTTCTCATAACATTTTATTTTTCAAATTATAAAAATAGGAAAAAATGCTTAATTTTGCGAAACTTGATGTGAAATAGTTATAGTGTAAATTATACAAATATGGTAAAAATCAATCTTGGAGGCTGCAGCTCCTTCGTAAAGGATGCGCAGTATAAAGAGTATGTGGAGAAAGCGCTTGCAGCGTATGACACTTTAATCGCTGAAAATGGCGCCGGTAACGATTTTCTAGGATGGAAAACCCTCCCTGTAGACATAGACGAGGCTTTGATAGGCGCTCTCGAAGAGGTAAGGGATGATTGGAAGTCAAAGGGCGTGGAGCTCGTAGTAGTAATAGGTATAGGCGGCTCGTATCTGGGTGCACGCTGCGCCATAGAGGCCCTCAGCCACAGTTTCGTACGTCCTGAAGGAGTTCCTCAGGTAGTTTTCGCCGGAAATAACCTCAGCGAGGATTACATCGCGGAGCTTATGGACTTGGCATCGGTACGTAACACGGCTTGCGTAGTGATTTCCAAATCGGGAACCACCACGGAGCCTGCAGTTGCATTCCGAATCGTAAAGGAGCACATCGAAAAGACATACGGAAAGGCAGAGGCAAGCAGCCGCATCGTGGCTGTGACCGACGCTCACAAGGGCGCTCTCAAGACTCTTTCCACTCAGGAAGGATACAGGACTTTCGTGGTTCCGGATAACGTAGGCGGACGTTTCAGCGTGCTTACTCCGGTAGGTCTTTTGCCTATCGTGCTCGCAGGATTCGACATCCGCGCCATGCTCAAGGGTGCAGCGGAGCAGAGAGAGGCTCTTCTCGAAAGGGGAGAGGAGAACACGGCCATCCAGTATGCCGCTATGAGAAACCTGCTTCACAGCGACTATAACAAGGCAGTGGAGATTCTCGTAACATATTCTCCTAAACTCGTTTATCTCGCAGAGTGGTGGAAACAGCTCTATGGCGAGAGCGAGGGTAAGGACGGAAAGGGCATTTTCCCTGCAAGCGTTACCAACACCGCAGACCTTCACTCTATGGGCCAATTCATCCAAGAGGGAAGCCGCGTGATGTTCGAGACCGTAATCAAGGTAGAGAACGCAGTGAGAAACGTGGTAATCGGCAGCGACGAGCAGAATCTGGATTGCCTGAACTATCTCGCAGGTCAGAGAGTGGAGCACTGTAATGCTATGGCTCAGCTCGGCGTTAAGGTCGCTCATATCGACGGAGGCGTGCCTCAGCTCGAACTCTCCATCGATAAGATAGACGAGTATAATCTGGGCGCCATCTTCTATTTCTTCGAGTTCGCTTGTGGCGTATCGGCTTATGTGCTGGGAGTAAATCCTTTCAACCAGCCGGGCGTGGAGGCATATAAGAAGAATATGTTCGCGCTCCTTCGCAAGCCAGGTTTCGAGGCTCAGACAGAAGAGATTTTGAAACGCATCTAAGACGATGACAGCACTTATAGTAATAGCCGTGATACTGGGAGTGATAGGCGTACTGGGCAGCGTCCTCCCGGGACTTGCGGGACCTCCCATCAGCTGGGTAGGCCTTCTACTTATGTATCTTGCTCATACTTCTGACCCTGTGAGCCTCACGGCACTTCTGGTGTGGCTCGCGGTGGTAGTCGTAATTACGGTGGTAGACTATTTCATTCCGGCAGCCCTCACCCGTACTTTCGGAGGACACAAGGCTGCTTCGGTAGGTGCTACCATCGGACTTTTCGCCGGTATGTTCCTTACTCCGGTGGGAATGATAGGTGGAAGCATCTTGGGCGCCTTCCTCGCGGAGCTTTTGGTAGCCGATCACGGCGTGTGGTCGTCTTTCAAGGCTGCGCTCGGGACATTCATAGGCTTTATGCTGACGACGGGACTTAACCTGATACTCAGCGGAGTGTTACTATGGTGCATTATAGATGCCATCAAATAATATAGACATACTATCCGGATATAACTATTATCTTAAAGTGGAAAGAGGACTTTCTCCGAATACGGTGAAAGCGTACACTGCTGATATAGAAGGATTTTATGAGTTTTTAAGGCATCGCGGGGTGACTCTTCGCGATGCCTCTTCTTCTGACATATCCGACTATATAATAAGCGTGTCGGACTATCTTTCCAAACGTTCGCAGGCGAGACTGCTCAGCTCTCTCAACTCCTTTTTCGATTATCTGGTGAGCGAGGGCGAGAGAAAGGACAATCCTTCGAGCGCCGTGGATTCGCCTAAACTGGGCAAATATCTTCCCGTGGTCCTTTCTGTCGAGGAGGTGCGCGCCATCTTGAAGGCGGCTCCGAATGAAAGGGACAGGGCCATACTGGAAGTGCTTTATGGCTGTGGGCTTCGCGTGAGCGAGGTGTGCTCGCTGAAGATTTCGGAAGTCTATCTAAAGGATATGTTCGTGAAGGTGATGGGGAAGGGAAGTAAGGAAAGATTGGTTCCTATGGCCCCTTCCACGGCTTCGGCCATAATGGATTACCTATCGGTGCGTCCGGAAAGCGATGCCGGATGCGAGGACGTGTTGTTCCTGAACCGTTTCGGCAGGGCCCTAAGTCGTGTCGCGGTGTTCAAGATGGTAAAGTCCGTCGCTCTGGTGGCTGGAGTGGACAAGAATCTCTCTCCACACACTTTCAGGCATTCATTTGCCACACATCTTATAGAAAACGGGGCCGACCTTAGGGTAGTCCAGGAAATGCTCGGCCACGAGAGCATACTCACGACCGAGATTTATACCCACGTGGACAGCGCCACGTGGCAAAGGGAAATCAAGGAGATTATTTCGACTGTTCTTCAGCGATAGCCTTGTTATAGCACTCCCTGCAGAGAGGCTCATAGACGTCCTTCTCGCCGAGAACCACCAGATTCTCATTCTTCGAGAGACGATGCGAGTGGTTCGCGAGGTTTCCGCATTTTACGCAGATGGCGTGAACTTTCTGTACGTCCTCGGCTACGGCCATAAGCGAAGGCATGGGCCCGAAAGGTTTTCCCAAGAAGTCGGTGTCGAGTCCGGCGATAATGACGCGGACTCCGCGATTGGCCAGAGTCTGGCATACATCCACTATGTTTTCATCGAAGAACTGGGCCTCATCTATGCCCACTACCTGTATATCCTCGGGAATGTCCAGCATAAACTTGGCATCCGTGATAGGGGTCGACTTGATGCTGTGGAGGTCGTGGGATACGACTTCGACTTCGGAATAGCGCACGTCGATGCTCGGCTTGAAGATGGCTATTTTCTGATTTGCAAACTGCGCTCTTTTTAAGCGACGAATCAGTTCTTCGGTCTTTCCGGAGAACATCGAACCGCATATAACCTCTATGCAGCCTGATTTCTTGTGGTTTTCTGAAAACATTTGTGTAGATTTGTGTTTTATTACGGATGCAAAGTTAAAAACTTCGCGCGAAGTATTAAAGTATTTAGGACATAAGTTATCCACAATTTATGAAGGCCGGTATTCTTTACATAGTCCCTACTCCGGTGGGAAATCTCGCTGATATGACTTATAGAGCTGTAGAGGTGTTACGTAGTGTCGATTTGATTCTCGCCGAAGACACCAGAACGAGTTCCATACTGCTTCAGCATTACGGAATAGAGGGAAGAGTGCTGTCTCATCATAAATTTAACGAGCACCAGACAAGCGCACAGATAAAGAAACAGATACTCGAAGAGGGACTCAGCGTGGCACTCATAAGCGATGCCGGCACTCCCGGAATCTCCGACCCCGGCTTTCTTCTGGTAAGGGAATGTGCCGCAGAAGGCATCGAGGTGCAGACTCTGCCGGGCGCTACTGCTTGCATTCCGGCCATAGTGTCTTCCGGATTGCCTTGCGACAGATTCTGTTTCGAAGGCTTCCTCCCTCAGAAAAAAGGCAGGTCCACCCGTCTCGAAGCGCTTAAGGAAGAGAGCAGAACTATGATTTTCTATGAATCTCCTTACCGACTCGTGAAGACTCTGGAACAATTCGCCGAGGCATTCGGACCGGACAGGGTCTGCTGTGTGTCCAGAGAGATATCGAAATTACACGAAACCCATCACAGGGGAACTTTAACTGAACTGTTGAATTACTTTTATGAAAACGAACCTAAAGGGGAAATCGTCATTACGCTCGCCGGAGCCCCCGTCCCGAAACGAGGCGAGCACACGAACAAGTATAAGCTCGGCGACCTTTAAATACGGCGCCATCTGCTTCGCATTTCTGATAGTCGGATACCAAGTCTGCCTTTTCGTCCACCGTGCCGCAGTGCTTCGCATAGAATCGCTGCAGGACCATCCCGACACTGTCTACATAGTTTCAGCCCCCGAAGCCCCGCAGTCATCACTTTCTTCCGGGCCAATCCTGCCGCCGGCATCCCTGCCACAAACAGCTCCGGCAGTGCAGTCAGCGGCCTCTTCCGGGCCAATTCCGCCGCCAATTTCCGTGCCACGAACGGCCGCGACAGGGTCTCCATCGGCCTCTTCGATGGTGCCGGATACCGTGCGCGTGAATTCGAGCCATAGCGCCGCGGTGCGACAGGTGCGCCGCGCCCACCGACCGGTGGAGAACTTCGCATTCAATCCCAATACCGTGAGCCTCGAAGACTTGCAGCGACTTGGATTTAGCCCGCGGCAGGCGCAAAGCATCGTGAACTACAGGGAAAAGGGAGGTAGGTTCGCCCGCGCCGAAGACTTCGGCAAGTCCTACGTGGTCAGCGACAGTGTGTTCAGAAGGCTTCGGCCATTTATAAGGATTCCCAAGCTGGACATAAACAGCGCCGATTCCGCAGCCTTCGACGATTTGCCTGGGATAGGGCCATATTACGCCTCGCAGATAGTCAGATACCGCACGCAGTTAGGCGGTTATGCCAGTACGGAGCAGCTTATGGACCTGTATCGGTTCGACGAGGAAAAGTTCGCGAAGATAGAGGACCTCATAGAGTGCAAGACTCCTAATTATTTCGATTTATGGAATGTAGACGAAGATGCGCTTTCCTCCCATCCCGTAATACGAAAACGAAGTACGGCTCGTGCCATACTTCGTTATAAGGAAAACACTTCGCGTGATAAGTGGTCGATAGATGACCTCTATACGGTCGGTGTGATAGATTCACTTCAGAGACTGCGGCTTATTCGCTGTACTTCTCCTGCTGCTTTTTGATGAGCTCGTCCAGCACGCCCGCATCGAAATAGTTAATGCGCATAGCCTCTTTTACCTCCTTAAGGGTCTGGGCGGCCTCTTTCTGTGCTATTTCCGAACCCTGACGCAGAATCTCGTATACATAAGGGATATTCTGCTCCAGAGCCTTACGGCGCTCCCTGATAGGCTCGAGCGTGTCGTTAAGCACCGCTGCGAGGAAGTTCTTAATCATCATATCGCCCAGACCTCCGGCCCTGTACTGAGCCTTCACCTCGTCGAGGGTGTGGAAGTCGAAGCTTACCTTCTTTCCTACGAAGCAAGACCCGAATTTCTCGAAGTGCTCGTCGCGGCAGAAAGCGTCCAGATAGGTGAACACCGTGTTACACTCCACGTTACCCGGGTCGCAGACCTGAAGGTGGTTAGGGTCGGTAAACATACCCTTCACCTTTTTGTTTACTTCTTCGGCGCTATCCGAAAGGTATATGCAGTTTCCGAGCGATTTGCTCATCTTGGCCTTTCCGTCTGTTCCCGGGAGTCTCAGGCAAGCCTGCTCCTCAGGAAGTAGGATTTCCGGCTCCACCAGCACAGGAGAATAGGTGGAGTTGAACTTGCGGACGATTTCGCGAGTCTGCTCTATCATAGGCTTCTGGTCCTCGCCTGCAGGCACTACGTTAGCCTTGAATGCCGTGATGTCGGCAGCCTGGCTGATAGGGTAGCAGAAGAATCCCACAGGAAGTCCGGCCTTGTTATCGTTATCTTCGCATTCGTTAAAGCCTCGCATCTGAATCTCGGCCTTTACGGTCGGGTTACGCTGGAGTCTCTGAACGGTCACCAGGTTACTATAGAAGAAAGTGAGCTCGGTCAACTCGCTTACCATACTCTGGATGAAGATGACGCATTTCGACGGGTCCAAACCTGCCGAAAGGTAGTCGAGAGCCACTTCCAGAATATTCTCCCTTACCTTTTCCGGATTATCCGCATTATCGGTGAGAGCCTGCGCATCGGCGATCATGATGAAGATCTTGTCGAATTTGCCGCTATTCTGTAATTCCACCCTTCTGCGAAGGGAACCTACATAGTGTCCTATATGCAGGCGGCCTGTAGGACGGTCGCCTGTCAATATGATGTTCTTACCCATTAGTCCTTAACTTCCTTTAGAGCCTGGCGAACTTGAGCCTCTATCTCGTCGCACAATTCCACGTTATCCTTAAGCACCTGCTTTACGGCAGCGGCGCCCTGAGCCAATTTCTCTCCGTTATAGCTGAACCAAGAGCCGCTCTTGTGGATGATGTCGTATTCCACTGCGAGATCCACGATTTCGCCTACGTGGGAGATGCCCTCGCCGTAAACTATGTCGAACTCGGCCTTCTTGAAAGGTGGAGCCATCTTGTTCTTCACCACTTTTACGCGAGTGCGGTTACCCGTGGCCTCGTCGCCGTCCTTGAGCTGAGTGGTCCTGCGCACGTCGAGACGTACCGAAGCGTAGAACTTCAAGGCGTTACCACCGGTAGTGGTCTCCGGATTACCGAACATTACTCCGATTTTCTCACGAAGCTGGTTTATGAAGATGCAACAGGTGTTAGTCTTCGCGATGTTAGCAGTAAGCTTACGAAGTGCTTGGCTCATAAGTCTGGCCTGAAGACCCACTTTGTTGTCACCCATCTCGCCCTCGATTTCCGCCTTAGGAGTAAGTGCGGCCACTGAGTCTATCACCACGATGTCGATGGCACCGCTTCTAATCAGGTTATCGGCGATTTCGAGAGCCTGCTCGCCGTTATCCGGTTGCGAAATCAGCAAATTCTCCAAGTCCACGCCCAGAGCCTTCGCGTATGTGCGGTCAAATGCGTGCTCCGCATCTATCATCGCTGCGATGCCGCCGGCTTTCTGCGCCTGAGCTATCGCGTGTATGGCCAATGTGGTCTTACCGCTGGATTCCGGTCCGTAGATTTCGATTATTCGGCCGCGAGGGTATCCGCCTATGCCCAACGCGTGGTCAAGGGCGATACTGCCGCTCGGGATGACCTGTACATCCCAGTCCATCTGCTCGCCCAGGGTCATTATCGTACCCTTGCCGAAGTCTTTTTCTATTTTGTCGATTGTGGCTTGTAAAGCCTTGAGCTTAGCGGCATTTACCTGCTCGCCCTGTTTGTTTTCTACTTCTTTACCCATAATTCAATAATAAATAAGTTAATAATAGCCAAGTCGGTTAAGACTTATGATTACGATTAGACAAACTTACACAAAAATGCTTATTTTTGCAACCTATGTCTAAGGAAAAATTACTGGGAAAAACTCCCGAAGAATTGAAGGAAGTGGTCGCGTCCGTCGGACTTCCGGCCTATACCGCGAAGCAACTCGCTGAGTGGATGTATGTAAAGAGGGTTAAAAGTCTCGACGAGATGACGAATATCTCTAAGGAAGGTCGTCGAAAACTAGGTGAAAAATACGATTTGGGCATAAAGCTCCCTTCGCAGCTCATCGAATCCACCGATGGTACGAAAAAGTACTTATTCGAGTTCGATGGAGGCGGCGTGGAGGCCGTGATGATACCGGACGATGACCGTAAGACCCTGTGCGTCAGTTCGCAAGTGGGGTGCAAGATGGGCTGCAAGTTCTGTATGACAGGCCGTCAGGGATTTCACGGTAACCTTAGCGTGGCCGAGATTCTAAGCCAATTCCTCAGCATCGACGAGTCCCTCTCCCTTACGAATACCGTCTTTATGGGTATGGGTGAGCCATTGGACAACTACGAGAATGTCTCGAAGGCCATAGACGTCCTTACCGCGGACTGGGGCTTCGGCTGGAGCCCGAAGAGGGTGACTCTCAGTACAATTGGCCTGATACCTGCGCTGCGTCTCTATCTCGAGCAGAGTCGCTGTCATCTGGCAGTCAGCCTGCATAATCCTTTCCCAGAGGAGCGTTTTCAGATGATGCCCGTGCAGAAGGCCTATGACATCCGCGACGTGGTCGAGCTCATCAAGCACTACGATTTTTATGGCCAGAGGCGTGTCAGCTTCGAATATACTATGTTCAGCGGCTGGAACGACGATCTGCGCCACGCGGCCGGATTGGCCAGGATGCTGAAAGGGCTGGAGTGTAGGGTGAATCTCATCAGATTCCACCAGATTCCGGATTTTCCTTATGTGTGCAGCAGCCCCGAAAAGATGGCGGCGTTCAGGGATTACCTTAATGCTCAGGGGATTACTTGTACGATTAGGGCCTCGCGAGGAGAGGATATCCTGGCGGCTTGCGGAATGTTGGCCGGAAAAAAGAACGCGTAGCTATGCCAGTGGATGTGATTCTTTCGAAACTTCAGGCGCTCTGTGTCAAGCGGGAGTATTGCCGTTACGACATCGCTCAGAAGGCGCAGAAACTTCTTAAGGATGAGCCTAATCCGGAGGAGAAACTGCAGGCGTTGGTGGACAGTCTCGTGGAAGACGGGTTCGTCAGCGACTTGCGCTACAGCAGTGCCTATGCGCGTGAGAAGGCGTCGATAAGCGGATGGGGACCTATCAAGATTCGTACTGCATTGCTCGCTAAAAGGATAGAAAGGAGCGTCATAGATGAGGCGCTGGGCGAGGTGGACGATGACCGCGCGCAGGAAAAACTACGAAAGGTGCTTCAAAACAAGTGGAGAAGCCTTTCCGAGGACCCTCAAGGAAAGCTTAAATTGATTCGCTTTGCCCTGTCTCGGGGCTATGACTACGATTCCGTTCGTCCTGTGGTGGAAGATATAGTTTCAACTTCAGATTAGTGAATCCGTCGCGCTCCACGCTGCCTTCCTCGACAAACCCAAGTGCCTTATATGCCGCGCCGTCCGAGCGCGAAGCGTCTACATAGGTCATAACGTCTTCAGGATGAACCTGTTCGATGAAGCATTTAAGAATCTTTCCCATTCCTCCCATCACCCTCATGTCCTTTAGGGAAGAGTAGCGAATCCACTCGTAGCTAAGATGCCCGTCCCGGAAGCGCCTGCCGTTCGAGAAACTTCCTACGGCTACCAAAGTCCCTTTAGGACAGGCCAATTCGTCCTCCCCGGTGGTTCTTTCCACGAAAAGTCCATAGTAGTAGCGCGCGCGACAAGCCCCCAGAAAGTGGTTCTGTGCTAAAAAATCGGCGGCTCTTGAAGGTTCGAGCCGCCTGACTATACAATTTCTGGCGAATACGCAGTCCGAAGGTCCCATTAGGCGATCTGCGGCCTGCCGTTATTAGGCCTTTCCTCTTCTGCAGGACGCAGGTCTACCATCTTATTCTCCTGCAGGGTGCGATAATTCTGCTTTCTGCGGTATATGTCTATCGCTTCGAATATGGCCGAGCGCATGGAAGAAGCGTCTGCGAGGTCTCTTCCGGCCAATTCGAACGCCGTTCCGTGGTCCGGTGAGGTGCGCACTACAGGAAGTCCTGCCGTGTAGTTCACTCCGTCGCTGAATGCTATGGTCTTGAATGGAGACAATCCCTGGTCGTGATACATAGCGAGAGTGGCGTCGAATTTCTGATAGGTGCCCAGTCCGAAGTAACCGTCAGGAGAGAATGGGCCGAATACCCTGATACCCTCCTCGTTAGCCTCTTTGATGGCAGGAATGATGATCTCCTGCTCTTCTGTGCCGAGCAATCCGCCGTCTCCGCTGTGAGGGTTAAGGCTAAGCACGCCTATGATAGGGTCCTGAAGGGAGAAATCCTCTATAAGTGACTGTTTCATAAGGCGAAGCTTGCTCAGAATGTGCTCCTTGGTTATCTGTGCAGGCACGTCCTTAAGCGGAATGTGACCCGTCACTACGCCGAGCTTTATGCGGTTGCTCACCATAAGCATAGTGACGTCATTTACTCCGAAGGCGTTCTGCAGGAACTCTGTGTGGCCCGGGAACTTGAAGCCCTGACCCGACATCGATTTCTTGTTTATAGGACCTGTCACCAGAACGTCTATCTTCTTCGCCTTTATGTCTTCCACTGCGCGGCTAAGACAGGTAATGGCGTCTTGGGCTGCTATCGGAGTGGCAGTGCCAGGCTCCGCGAATGCGCTTTCCGGAAGGCAATCTACGATGTTTATCTTCTTAGACTGAATGCGGGAAGCATCGTCCACTACGTAGGTGTTAAGATGCTCGATTTCCGGAATGGTCTTGCTATAGAACCCGAAAAGTTTCGGAGAACCGTAAACTACGGGGGTAAACTGGTCCAGAATGCGTTCGTCGCTGAGCGCCTTGATGATGACCTCGTATCCTATTCCGTTAGAATCACCCTGGGTGATACCGACTACTATTTTATTATCTTTAGGCATAATATCTATATAAGTGTTTGTTCCGTAATTACATAACCTTCATCTACGGGAAGGTTTTCCTGATGGTACGCTTCCACGGCCAGCGAGTCGCACCTTTCATTCTCGGGATGCCCCGCGTGTCCTTTTATCCAATTGAAATTCACTCTGTGGGCTCTATATAAGGGCACGAACATCTGCCAGAGGTCAGGGTTCTTTACCTTTACCCAGCCTTTTCGTATCCAATTCTCCAACCAACCCTTGTTTATGGCGTTTACCACATAGGCCGAGTCGGAAAATACCTCGATATGAGCATTCTGCCATTTGATGGCTTCCAATCCCTTTATCACTGCGAGGAGCTCCATCCTGTTATTAGTGGTGCGTGCGAATCCTCCGCTCATCTCCTTTTCCTTTCCGGCACATTTGAGAACCACCCCGTAGCCTCCAGGGCCAGGGTTACCGCTCGCTGCACCATCCGTGTAGAGATATATGACGGGTCTTTCTTCCACCATCTCGCAAATATAGTAAAAAATGCGGTTCCCTCGCATAAAAACGATTATAGCACGAGGCTGAGAAATATTCCCAGAAGGCATCCGCCCACCGCGGCGCCTATTCCTAGGTTTCTTCTGGTCTCGTAGTCGGAGCGTCCCGGATTGACTGTTATGGACTTGTATTTCTTCTCGCTCGGATAGGAAATCATTATCGAATCGAAATCGCTCCTGCTAGTTTCGAAGTAGTGCTTCGAGTTTTCGAGAGGCCTGCGGTCGAAACGTATGTTCCCGTCTTTAGTTAGGGCGATGTAGAGAGTGTGGTCCTGCTGGAATTGGGATTTCTGTAGAAAGGCCCTGCGTACGAAGTCATTGGCATTATAGTCTTGTCCGAAGAACCTGATGTCGGTGGTCGAGTAGGTAGCCGCCATCGTCACGCTTCGGCAAGAATCTATGGCGCTATATTTCAGCCATTCATCCTCTTCGAAGATCAGGCACATATACTCAGGATGGGTGTGCCAGCCTTCCTGAATGGCTTCGTACTCGTATTCTCCGACGCGGAATGCCCATAGCAGGACGAAGTATGGCCGGCCTTCGAATTCGCAGGTAAAGCTTTGTAGGTAGGTGATTTCGTCAGGAAGCCTGTCCTCTTTCCACTTTAAGTCGAAATCGTCGTAGCTCCAGTAAGATGCGGAATTCATCTGTGAGGACTTGCTGTTGAAGACGAAGTCGTCGGCTTCGACTCTGTCCTGTGCCTGTGAAAAGGAAGGGAGCGTCACGAAAAGCAGCAGTGCGCTCAATATCAGTGTGTGGCGTAATCTCATAAGTACCACAAAATTAATATTTTTTTGCTAAACTTCTCTTAGTTATGTATTTTTGTGGGGAAAGAGGTTATGAATATATTGGTAACAGGGGCTAACGGTCAGCTCGGCAGGGAACTTCGTCGGGCTAGCCTTTATAGTAACGAGCATTTCATCTTCAGTGACATAAGTGGAACGCCCGGAGAGGAGATCGTTTATCTTGACGTGGCCGACAAGGAGGCCGTGGAACTCATCGCCGAGAGCGAGAAGATAGATCTCATAATTAATTGTGCCGCATTTACTAATGTAGACAAGTCCGAAGACGACTTGTATATGGCAGACCTCCTTAACCATCAGGCTCCGCGATTTCTGGCGGAAGTCTCTCGCGAGAGGGGAGCGCGACTGATTCACATATCCACGGACTATGTCTTCGACGGGTGGAATCATTCCATTCCTTATAGGGAAGTGGATGAGCCTCAGCCGTGTAACGCCTATGGCGCTACGAAATTGGCCGGAGAGAGCGAGGTGATAAAGTCCGGCTGCGAATACATCATAATTCGTACGGCCTGGATGTATTCGGCTCACGGTAAGAATTTTATGAAGACTATTCTAAATATCGTGCAGCAGGGCAAGTCTCCTAAGGTGGTGTTCGATTCCGTGGGTACGCCGACGTTTGCGGGCGATTTGGCCGATGCCATTATGCACATAATCGACGCCGGCCTTCTCGACAGGAAGGGGCTGTATCACTATTCTAATGAGGGAGTTGCGAGCTGGTATGACTTCGCCGAGGCAGTGTGTCGGATTAGCGGGAGCGACGTATCCGTGCAGCCGGTTTTGGGAGAAGAATATCCTACGAAGGCTCGCCGTCCGTCCTATTCCGTGCTGGACAAGTCCTTGTTCAAGTCTACTTTCGGCGTGGAGATACCTTATTGGCGCGATTCGTTGGAAAAATGTATGAAAAGTCTATGAAAGTTCTAAAAACAGATATTCCGGGAGTGTGTATTGTCGAGCCTTCCGTGTTCGGGGATTCGCGCGGCTACTTTTTCGAGTCGTATAATGCGCGAGAGTTCGAATCGGCGGTGGGTGATGTCCGTTTCGTTCAGGATAACGAGAGTTTCTCGACCTACGGGGTGGTTCGCGGACTGCATTTCCAGAAGGGAGAATGGGCTCAGGCGAAGCTAGTCAGGGCCGTAAGGGGGCGTATCTGGGATGTGTGCGTGGATTTGCGTAAGGGAAGCCCTACTTTCGGCAAGTGGATGGGGGTCGAGCTGTCCGGTGAAAATCACAGGCAACTCTTCATTCCTCGCGGGTTTGCGCACGGCTTCAGCGTGCTTTCTTCCGATGCTTTGTTTCAGTATAAATGTGATAATTTCTATGCCCCCGAGTCGGCCGGCTCCATCGATGCGCTGGATGTGACGCTAGGGATTGATTGGCATATAAAAGAGGAAGATATGGTGCGCTCCGAAAAGGATTTGAAGGCACCGTTCTTCGAGGCCCTGTCAGGGGATTCATTCTATGATTAAAAAGTTGATTTTAGTATTTTTGTGCCTTTCGGCATGCTGTAGGGCATATTCTCGCGTGAACGAGTGGGCGCATTTCGAGACTTATTGCCAATTCGCTCCCGCCGCCTTTATGCTTGGTGCGGGACTGGTGGGCATCCGCCACGAAAACGGATTTACCGACAGATTGGTAAACACCACCATGACCTATCTTTATCAGACGGCGCTGACCTATCCTTTCAAATGGACCATCAGGGAGAAGCGCCCCGACGGAACAGCCTATAATTCATTTCCTTCGGGACATACGGCAGCTACGTTTGCCGGTGCCGAGATGGTGCGTATGGAATATGGTTGGGGCTGGGGAGCAGTCTTTTATGCCAATGCCGTCGTGGTCGGGACTATGCGCGTCGTACACAGGCGGCACTGGTGGTGGGATGTCGCCAGCGGAGCTGCGCTTGGCGTGGTCAGTGCACATCTGGGACGTATAACTACCGATAATCTTAAAGTATTCATAAGTCCAAGCAGCGTCTCGCTTACCTATTCGTTTTAGCGTTTCTTCGGAAATTTTTTTATATTTATGAAAAAATTCCGACTATGCGCTTATCGAATATTTTTCGGGCTATTTTGCCCCTTTTTGTAATAGCCAATTCCTATACGACCCCGGTGGCTTCTGCTTCCGAGGCCGTCCAGCGTCCTAAAGTGGCACTGGTGCTTTCCGGAGGTGGCGCGAAAGGCGTTTCGCACGTAGGTGTGATTCGTTACCTTCGCGAGGTGGGCATTCCTATCGATATGGTGGTGGGTACCAGTATGGGTTCCATCGTGGGATGTATGTACTCGCTTGGCTACAGCGACGAGCAGATGATAGAGATAATCTCGGCGATGGATTGGCCATATTATATGGGAGACGGAGTCGAGAGAAACGAACTGTCTTACAGGGCCAAGTCCGACTATGACCGTTATTCGGTGACCCTGCCGTTCGGAACCAAGGAGTTCCTGAACGACGAATTGAACCAGTTGAAAAAGGACAAAGGCCTGGCGAAGGACTTGATTACCAGTGTTATGCCGAGTGGATTGATTAGTGGTAATAACATCCTGAACCTCTTCTATAACCTCTGCGTGGGCTATACCGACCCTATTGACTTCAATGATTTGCCGATACCATTTGCCTGCGTGTCTACGAACATCGTGGATGGTACGGCCAATATCCATCGCAGTGGTATCCTGCCTTTAGCCATTCGCGCGAGCATGGCCATTCCCGGAGTATTCGCTCCTGTCTATAACGACACCCAGGTGCTGGTCGATGGAGGCATTAAGGATAATTTTCCTACGGACATAGCCAAGCAGATGGGTGCCGACATTATCATCGGTGTGAATTTGGCCATAGAAAAGGAGAAGGACCCTGAGAAACTGCGCTCACTGATGGTACAGATAGATCAGTTTACGAAGATTTTCACTACGAGTAATCTCGAATCGAACAAGTCGCTTTGCGATGTACTCATCTACCCTGATATGACCGGCCATACTTCGCTGGATTTTAGTAAGAAGAATATAAAGCAGGTGATTCAGATGGGCTATGACGAGGCTAAGAAACACGCTAGTGAATTGCAGGACATTCACGATTTTCTGGCAGCCTATGGCCCGACGAAGCAGCAGTATAAGGCTCCGCGCGTGCAGCCTATAGTGGGAAGTAAGTTTCGTCTGACCCAAATCACCATGCCCGGAATTAGCGATGGTGACAAGGAGTGGCTAATAAAGCAGAGCGGACTGGTAGTGGACGAGGATGTGACTCTCGAGAGGCTCGACGAAGCAGTGTCAGTATTCTATGGCACTAAAGCCTATTCGGTAGTGCTTTATGTAGTGGAGAAGGATCCGAACGAAGACGGTTATATGGTGGAATTTCACCTGACACCGGAAAAACCTCACTCATTGGATATGGGATTGAGGGTGGATTCGCACGATGCGGTGCAGTACGTATTTCGTATGGGATTTAACGAAAGGATATTGTATGGCCTGCAGGGAGAGTTTGCCGCTAAGGTATCTTATAATCCTTCTGCTAACATAACGCTTTCGCTACTGCCTAAGGTTATGCCTCGTTTGAGTTTCTCTTACGATGTGTGCAAAAGAGAGACGGATTTATATACGGACGGATTGCTCACCGATAATTATCGCTACGTGGACCAGCGTTTCCAGCTTTTCTTCTCGGAGTATATGCTCAGGAACCTGCACTTCCGTCTGGGTACGAAGTACGAGAGGATGAGTTTCCTTCGAGCGATGTCGTCTTACTGGGAGACATCCATAGATTCGAAGATGAGACCTATGCGTACCTTTGGACTTATCGCAGAGGGCTACTATGATAATATGGATGATATCTATTTCGCTAACAAGGGTATAAATGCATCTATTCGCATAGGACAGAACCTGTGGCACTTCCGGGACAAGAGTACGGACTTCCGTCCTTTCACGGTGGTGAATCTGTCTTATAAGCAGGTATTTACGCTTAATGACAGGTGGGCCTTAATCCCGCAGATTTACACTGCGCTTAATTTCGACAAGCAGTGCAAGTGGTCCGAGGAGGAGTTTCCGTCGAACTATGGCGAGGATATGGCTCTGGGATTCTATCCTGTCTATCGTCAGAAGATAGGTGGCACGCACCCAGACTATGACTTCCAGGGACAGGTGCCTTTCGCCGGAATGTATCACACTCTCGTCGTGGATAATGCGCTGGTGGCTAGGCTCGACACTCGTTTCGACTTGATGAGTAATCAGTTCCTTACTCTTAAGCTGAATTATGCGAGAGCTGCCAGTCAGGACTATCTGTTCACGGATAAGGTGACCACTCCTTCGGGGCAGGTCTATTACCTTAATGGCCTGAACTATTTCGGTGCGGCATTAGAGTATGCCGTGAACACGAGAGTAGGACCTTTCACCGTGGAGGTGGGTTGGAATAACGTTACCGAAAAGTTCGGTGCGGCATTCTCTATAGGTAAATTCTTCTAATCCTTCTTTAAGAAGAGGATTGCCATAAGCGGAAGGGCTATGATGGCCATCGTGGCGCTTATCGGAAGATAGATGCCGAAGTTAACGTATTTTACTACCAGATAAGTAATTAAAAGGAGCGCTATCCCTATCCCGGAAGAGATGAGATAGTGTTTTTTTATATTGGTATCCTTACTTAGGATTCGACTCAGGTTAGGTACTCCCAGGGAGATGAATCCGATGGGTCCGCATATACTCACCGAGCTGGTTACCAGGCACATAATCGAAAGCAGCTGAAGGGCTTTGAAATTGGCCGAGAGCTCCGTCTCTTCCTTGAAGTGGGCGGTGAGTTTCGGTGCCGAGCAGATGGCGGCGACGATTCCCACTGCGAACAGTGCGAGCGAGAAGATTATGTCGGGGGTAGTGACTCCTTCAAGGCGGAAATTGGCCGCTCCCCAGAGGTAGTATTGCTTGAGGAGCTCTCCGTTCGGGGCATTGGTGACCACGATGGTGCCGAGCGAGCCGATGAAGGTTCCGAACAGGATTCCGAAGGTGATGAGGTGCTGGGTGTTGACCTTTAGGGTTACGAAATAGCAGATGAGGGTGCAAATCAGCGTGCAGATGAAACTGCCGACCGTAAGTGAGCACCATCCGCTCATAGTGGCGGCCGCTGCGCCCAGGCACGCTGCGCTTCCGAGTCCGAGGCTGTAGACGTCTCCGAGCTGGTTGCGCCAGAGGTATTGCATTTGAATGCCCCCTACCGGCAGGGCTATCCCACTTAGGATGACATAAAGTAAACTTAGCATAGTGAATTATTCTCGTCGAGTTGCCGTTTTAGAAAGTTTTCTAGAGTGCTTTCGTCGGGTAACTGTAATTGGTAAGTAGAAACGAATAGTTTGTTATCCATTCCGGCTTTGGCATATTCAACCATTTTCTTTCCTTTTTTTGTGCAGAGTAGAAGTCCGACCGGAGGGTTGTCGCCCGGTTGCATTTCGTTTTCTTTCCAATATGAAACATATGAGTTGAGTTGGCCGAAATTTTCGTGCGAGAAGGCCTCGTTCTTAAGTTCCACAATGAGAGTGAAGTGACCGATTCTATTGTAAAAAACCAGATCGGGAAAGTAATAGTCATCATCAATGATGATTCTTCGCTGACGTGCTTCGAAGCACATTCCTTTTCCGAATTCCAGAAGGAACTCCTGTAAATGTTTGATTAGTGCGTCTTCAAGTTCGGATTCCATTACAACTTCCTGTGCGTTTAAACCGAAGAATTCAAAGGTGTAGGGTTCGCGGATTTGCAGTTGAACGGAGTCGCTACCGTTTTTGTAAGGTGACAGACATTCCTCAGGGTTTTTGCTTAGCCCGATGCGGATGTGCAGATTAGTTTCTATTTGACGGCGTAGTTCCCTTACCGACCAAGTGCAGCGCATACATTCTTGCTCGTAAAAGTAACGGACCAGTGGATCGTTAATGGACAACAGTTCTCTGATGTGAGAGAACGATAACTTGCTAATCAGTGTTTCCGGCGATGTTATGAATTGGTGCGACGATGTCGCACCAATTCTCTCTAAAATGGGCACGGGGGTAACAAAGAGGTTGGACATTTGAGGGTAAAGTCTATAAAATGACCTTGAGAGTTTGAACGTCGTAACTGTCAACCCCGGTTTGCCAACTCTTACTTCAAGTCGTTTTAGTAATTTGTCGCCATACTGTGCCCTATCTTTACCTTTTTGTTCAAATTCAACGATGTAATAGCCAATTAACCAGTTTCTCATAGTAAGCATACGGTTAATTGCTTTCAGTGCAGAAGCTTGTGATGCTTTGTTGGTCGCTTTGACGGCTTTTACAAGCTCGTCAAATGTAATCTCCTTCTTCTCATTCCAGTTTAGGACTTCCAGACTCTCTCCCTCGTACAGATACGTAGGCTTATCAATTTCTTTCATTGCATATTGTCTTTTTGCAAATATAAATATAATTCTATTAGTGTGAAAACTTCCTTTTGGGGGTATTCCAAAGTTGAACTATAAATATCGAAGATTTATTCGTATATTCGTAGGCTCTATGAGAAAGAAATTGGTCATACGGATGATAGGCATTTCGCTGCTTCTGGAGGCGGCGATGATGTTCATCTCTGCTATAGTCGCCGCGCATACCGGAAGGGACGACAGTTTCGTTCCTCTTCTTTTTTCCGGACTTATAGTGGGCATCTTCGGGGCCTTTCCCCAGATTTTCGTAAGAGACCATTCTACTGAGAAACACAGGATTACCATTAAGGAGGGTTATTATATAGTCGTGGGCTCGTGGCTTTTTGCCTGTTTTTTCGGCATCATTCCATATCTAATGTATGGAGGGGAGTTCACTTTCATAAATGCCCTTTTCGAGAGCGTATCGGGTTTTACGACCACGGGTGCTTCGATTTTGAATGACATAGAGGGACTTCCTCCGGGACTTCTTTTCTGGCGTATGTCTACGGCTTGGATGGGAGGTATAGGAATTGTGGCTTTATTCTCGCTCGTCCTGCCTCCGAATTCCGGTAATGGCGCCGTGTTAACAGGTGTGGAGGTGTCCGGGATAGCGCGTGACGATGCGTCTACGAGGGAAAAGTCTTTGGTCAAGATGATGGTGACGGTATATCTGTCGCTGACTATCATTTTTATTTTCGCTCTCAGGCTATGTGGTATGCGCTGGTTTGATGCCGTGGCTCACGCTATGGCCACTGTCTCCACTTGTGGCTTTTCTACAAAGAATGCGAGCATCACGGCTTTCAATAGTCCGCTGATAGAGGTCGTGATGTCGATATTTATGCTGGTGTCCAGTATAAATTTCTGTCTTGTCTATTCGGTCTTTACGAAAGATAAGCAGAAGAATATGTTTCAGAGCGAGGTGTCTCGTTCTTATATGGCCGTGATCGGCGTGTGCGTGCTTGTCATCAGTGTCTTTCTTTTCTTTACCGGAAGCTATCCGAGCTTCGGGGAGAGCGTACGTAAGGCCTTGTTTCAGGTAACGTCATTGGCCAGTACGAGTGGATTCGCTACGGCAGACACTAACCTCTGGCCTCCGGTCTGCATCGTCATTCTGATAGGCTGCTCCGTGGTGTGCGGATGCTCCGGCTCTACTTCCGGAGGTATGAAATTCGACCGTCTGCTGGTTTGCTACAAGTCCATCAAGGCTCATTTGAATTGTTTGGTGAACCCGTCTCAGGTAAATATGGTGAAGGTGGATGGGCGCCCTATAAGTGAGCGAAGGGTCTCTGACTCTAAGACTTTTATGGCTATTTTTATGTTTCTGATAGCTATAGGCGCGATTATCAACACTGCTTTCGGAATGGATTTGGTCAGTGGTTTTACGGCGAGCATTGCATCTTTAAGTAATGTGGGACCTGGCTTCGGTACTGTGGGCTCGATTAGCAATTATTCGCAACTGCCCATAATTCTCAAGTTCAATTGTGCCTTTCTTATGCTGCTTGGCCGTCTGGAAATATTCTCTCTATTTTATGTTTTAGGCTTTAGAAATCGCAAATAGGTATGGATGTGCAGGGTATATTAGGGGTGTTTGTGGAGTCGCTGAAGGTGTGTGCTTTCGTGGGAGTGATGATGACTCTCATCGAGGCGCTTAATCTGGAGTCGCACGGAAGCATTTTTCGTGCGGTGCGTAAGAGTCGTGTAGGCCAAGTGGGGCTCGGTGCGGCGCTTGGCATTATCCCCGGGTGCGTGGGCGGCTTTGCGGTGACTTCGCTTTATAATCACGGATTGCTTAGTTTCGGGGCATTGGTGGCGATGATGATAGCGTCTTCGGGAGATGAGGCTTTCGTGATGTTGTCTATGTTCCCGCGTAAGGCTCTGTGTATTATGGGATTCCTTCTGGTTCTCGCTTTCGTGGTAGGTCTTTTCGTGGATAGGATGAGAATTAATGAGCATCAGTGCGACGACATAGACATATCACCTGACGAGGATGCGGAGCATTGTCATCACCATCGTACATTCAAGTCTTTTATGAAGGAGAGCGTGTGGCACCACGTGGTGCTCAAGCATCTTCCGAGGGTGTTTGCGTGGACTTTTTCCGTGCTGCTCCTGATTACTTTCTTAGGGAAGTATGTGGATATCGAGGCTTGGATTAGCGATAATACGGCTTTGATGATAGTGCTTGCCGCTTTGGTGGGAATTATTCCGGAGTCTGGGCCGCATCTTATCTTCGTGACGCTTTTTGCGCAGGGAGTTTTGCCGCTGCCTGTGCTTTTAGCGAGTTGTATTTCGCAGGATGGCCATTCGGGGCTTCCGCTCTTGGCCGAGAATAAGAGAAGCTTTTTCGTCGGAAAGGCCATCAACGTGGCTGTCGCCATTCTCATCGGCTTCGTGACGATGTGGATTTTCTAATGTTTTCCTATGGTTATATCGACATAGATAGGGAAGTGGTCGGACGCATCGGTGATTTTACAGCAGTTTACGCTTTTGCAAATGTCAGCTTTCACGACTCCGACTTCCGGTCCTCCTTTCCAGAGGAAGATGTAGTCGATGCAGATGAGATTATTAGGCTGGTCCGGATTATAGAAGGTGGACATATCAGCCCTGGAGATGATCTCCCATTCCTTTGTAAATTCTTTCATCTCCTCGGCGTAAGGTCGGGTGTTCATATCTCCGCAGAAGATCACAGGCTTGCCCTTTTCCGCATATTCGGCCTTTACCTTGTCGGTAATAAGCTTGGTGTGAATGGGGAAGTCGTCTTTTTCCAAGTGCGAGCCCAGTAAGATGAAATCTTCGAATTCCACGAAGAGACATATTCTGTTCTCGTTATAGGTCATCTCGTTCTTTACATTTTTAAGCTGGAGGTAATCTTCGCCTAGTTTCTTCAGTTTCGAAGGATTGTATGTAATCACATTTCCCATCGTGAAGATGGCTTTCTTAAAGAAGTACTCCCAGCCTAATGCATTGGCTATCTTCGAGTAGTCCGACGGTATGGCCCTTACTTCGTTCATCACGGCGACATCTGCTCCGATTTCTTTCGTGACGTCGGCGATAAGACGCGCGCTTGAATTGCCTCCTTGGGTGCATTGGCCTATATTATAGGACATTATCCTATATATTTTGTCCGCCTTATAGGTGAGGGGTGCGAACTTGTGGATGGTTCCTGCCGTGAATGTCGGTGAAGATAGGGTCGTACTCATCGCACCTGACGCCGAGGCGAAGACGACAGTTACCGTTTCGGGTTTCTGCGCAGGGACTACGATGTAGAATGGAGTGGCGGTGGAACTCAACTGAACGGAAGGAACGGAAAGGGTGTAGGTCTTCCCGTCTTTAATGGATACTTTTATGAAATTGAGTTTGTCTGTTCCCTTAAGTTGAAAACACAGAATGCTCGATTCGTTTCGAAGCATTATGTCGGAGTTGTCCTTAGCGGACGGGTTATGATATGTAAGAGTCAGGGCTGAAGCATCGAATGTTCCGGCCTTGTAGTTCTGCTCCGCAGGAATGCTCAATGCCCTCGAAGCGGGATAGATCACATCCGTAACCACCTTATGGTTCTTAGCTCCGCTCTTGTACTCAAATACGCCCGAAGTCGAACCGACTCCGGACTTAAGACGGAAGATGGATTCTCCCGCAGCGCTTTTCACGCAGACCTCGTCGCCCGTAGACCAAACGAAGTCCATCTTGCCCTCGGACTCTTTCCCGAAAGACACTTTCGTGTCGGAAGGGTGTATCCCTATGGCCAATTCTTTCAACTCCTCCACCGGGGTGGCATTACCGGTGCCGTCGCCGCCACCGGTAATACCGGAGTTTCCCCCGTTGTTTTCTTTAGAGCAGCTCGCTGCCAGCAGTGTGGCAGCGAACAGCATTAAACAGACTTTTTTCTTCATTTATTATAACCAAGTATTTTCGTCTACGACGGTGAATGAACCTAAAGAAGAACTGTCTTCCATAAGTGGAAGGCTACTGTTCCTCACGGTTACATCGACATAGATAGGGAAGTGGTCGGACGCATCGGTAATCGTTCCGCAAGTGACGCTTTTACATACCACGGTCTTGGTGACATTTACATCCGGTCCGCCTTTATAGAGAAACATATAGTCGATACAGATCAGATTATCCGGCTGATCCGCGTTATAAAGAGTAGCTTGATCTATTTTCGAAAGGGGCCTCCACTCTGAAGTAAACTTCACCATATCTTCGGCGTAAGGTCGGGTGTTCATATCTCCGCAGAGGATGATAGGTTTGCCTTTTTTAGCATAAGTTCTCTTCACTTCGTCTGTAATTCTCTTAGCGTGCTCTGTGAAGTCGTCTGTTTCCAAGTGCGTACCTACTATGATAAGGTCTTCGAACTCGACGAAAAGACACACCCTGTCTTCATTATATTTAACGTCGTTTTTGATGTTCTTAAGTGGAAGATAAGCCTCGCTGACTTTTTTAAGTCTCGAAGGATTATAGGTAACCATATTACCCAGATTGTTATAAGCGTTCCGGTAGTAGTATGGCCAGCTCAGATTATCAGTCGCTATCGACTTCGAATCCCCACTTTTAACTTCGTTCATCACTGCAACATCGGCTTTTAGTTCTTTAGTGATGTTAGCAGTGAATTTAGGAGATGATTTAAGAAGTGTATGGGAGCATTGAGCTATATTATAGGACATAATCCTATAGCTCTTGTCCGCTTTATAGGTGAGTGGAGCGAATTTGTGAAGTTTACCTGCTACGAACGATTTCGACGATAGAATTCTGTTCATCGATCCGGAAGAAGAAGTAAACGTGACATCCACTCTGTCGGCTTTTTGAGCCGGAATTACTACATAGAAAGGTGTCGCAGTAGAACTCAACTGGATAGACGGAACGGAAAGGGTATAGGTCTTCCCGCCCTTAATCGCTACCTTTATGGAACTTAGTTTGTCCGTTCCTTTCAGTTGGAAACATAACACGCTCGATTCGCTCTTGAGGGTAATCTTCGAATCTGCAGTCGCAGATGGATTATGATATGCAAGAGTCAGGGCGGAGGCATCGAAGGTACCTTCCTTATAGGTCTGAACCGTAGGAGTACTTCCACTTTTCGATGCCGGATAGACCACATCGGTGATTACCTTATGTCCACGAGCTCCGTCCTTGAACTCAAATACGCCCGAAGTCGAACCGGCTCCGGATTTCAAGTGAAAGACCGATTCGCCGGCATCTCCCTTTACGGACACTTCATCGCCTGTGGACCATAAGAGATTCGCCTTTCCTGCGTTTTCGCTTCCTAAGGACACTTTACTGTCTTCCGCGCTTATGCCTATCACCAAGTCGTCACCGGCGATAGAGTCGATTTCCTTAGTGCAACCCGCTGCCAAAAACATGGCAGCGAGAAGCAAATAACTGATTTTTTTCATCATCATAGTTAGTAGATGTCCAATTCGGCTACTTTCATCATACTTGCCGCAGTCTTTGTTCCCGCATTATCCCACGCTTTTTCGAAATGGATTAAGACATAGCGAGCATTGACGGGACTCTTGAGATCTTTCTTCCACCAGTTTTGCATATTGTCACCATAACATTCATTAATGTTCGTAAAGGCAGTGTCGTTATTATTTCCAGTCATAGTTAATTTAGTGACACCGTTAGGCCATGTTTTGTTCTTAGTGAAGTTATTAATTTCTTCCTGACTCGGCTTATTATTTAGGAAGGCAACGTGGTAGGTGTGAGGTGGATTATAAGACTGTGTACCATAGACATCGACCACTTTACCTTTGTTGTTTGTATAGGTAATACCATATTTCGGTCCGTTCGTATCCTTGGTCTCCTTGGCTTTGATGCCAATGCCTTTTATGGTACGTATCGCTCCTAAATCAAGTATCACTGTATGGGGACCTACCATTTGGACCCCGTCTTTATTAGGATTAAGTTCTCTTTTGAATTCCCACCAAGAGATGTTATTATCGTCTATCATATATTGCCCTGGTCCGTAAGGCATTTGATTGAAAGTGCTAGCAGTTCTTTCTGATCCTATACCTAAAATGCTCCATTCCGCCTTTTTACTGAGCTGCCATTCAGGGAAGCGGTGAAGGGTTCCTGCTTCGAATCTATTACGGTTTCTCGGGGTCTTTACTTGCACTGCACCATTCTTAAGGTAAACGTAAGCGATACTATTGAAGGTATCCTTGCCTGCCGCTGTAGCAGGAACCGAAAGATAGAAGTTAGTTGCTTGATTTTTAGATAGTTTCACCCCCCCCTCGTGGCAGTTTAACGTCACGTCTACGGTGCGTCCGTCCATGTGCTGCCATCTTACTGAAGTAACTATGTCGTTATCGCCAAATCCCTTAATCGGAATGCATACGATGGTGCTTAAAGGAGAAAGCTTGATAGGCTCGCTCGATGTATTACGGTGGAAGTACATTACCGCATACTTAGGGTCGAAGCTATCTTTCGTGTAGACTTGATTCTGTACCTTAGGAACTAGTTTGGTTACGTCCGTAATAAGAGTCTCACTTAAAAAAGTGCTCTTAGGGTCGACAACCGATGCAGGGTACACCACATCTTTAATTACTTTAGGGAAAGCATCTCCGCTCACGTGCTCGAAGAGACCTTGGGCCGTACCTATGCCTTCTTTAATGCGGTAGACGGAAATGTTCTGTTTTCCTTCCACTCCCATATTATCGATTACTGCGATTTCATCGCCCTCTGACCACACGATAGGGAATTTGCCGGCATCTTCTGTTCCAAGTGCGGTTTTAGTAGCGTTAAGACCGATTTCCAGAAGTGGTCTTTCTTCATTCTGGTCAGTCGGTTCGTTAGGTTTAATGTTTTCCTTTGCGCAAGCGCTTAACAAAAGCGCCGATGACGCTAATACGAATAGTCTTTTCATTACCAGTCCTCCTCACAAATGGTTAATGCCTCGATGTTAGATTCATAATTCGAGCCAGTCAGTACTTGCTCTTGGCCCGTGAGACTCACTATCGTGACGTCCGGGCTTTCATAAAGTTTTGTTTTGTTCATTGTTTGTTATTAGTTTATAAATAATTAATTCTATAAATTAAGTCAGGAGCAGTGTCATAATAACGGAAGTCGTCACCAGCACTAATCCGACGAGTGATTCATAAGGAATCAATTTGAGCCTTTCCTTAAGGTCCATTCCTATGGAGCCTCCCGTGGCGTGGAAAAACGAGCCGTGCGGAAGGTGGTCTATCACTGTGGCACCGGCATTAGTCATAGCCGCCGCCCATACCGCATTCACTCCTGCGGCCAGAACCGTCTGGGCAAATGAAGCCGATGCTATGGTGGCTCCTGCCGTAGTGCTGGCCGAAGCCGCGCACATCAGGATGGACGAAATAGGAGCGAGCAACACGGCGCCGCCCTCCCATCCGGCGATTAATCCTATCAGCAAATCCTTTACTGCCGAAGCCTTTATGACTCCCGCTATAGTTCCGGTTCCTACCAGAAGCACGGCTATCGGAGACATCTTCTCCAGACCGTAATTCAGGCATTCACCCGTATTTTTCCATTTTCTCGTAGCGAGCAGTCCTGCCAATCCTCCTGCCGGCAACGCTATGGCCGGGTCGATGGAGATGTCGAAGATCGGGCGCAAGACCATAAGAAGCACTGCGACCAGCGGTCCGGTGATGCTCGCCAGGAACGATGGCAAATCCTTCTCGTCGCGAGCCCCTTCAGCCTCCTTTAGATCCGAAAACCCCTTGTCAGGAAGCATAGGGAGCACTATGAACACTAAGGCTGCCAATCCTACCAATGCCGGAACTATCCCTGCCGCCATTACGGACGACAGCGGTGCATCGTAATTTTCGGCTGCGATGATGGTGTTCGGGTTTGGAGAAACTATGTTTCCGCATTTGCCGCCTCCGATAAGTACCAGAAGTACCTTGCCTTTAGACAGGCCAAGTTCCTTGCCTATCATTATGGCGATAGGAGCTACGGTTATCACGGCCACGTCTATGAACACACCCACGCCGGTCAGTATGAAAACCGACAGGGCAAGTGCGAGAAAGACATTCTTCCGACCTGCCTTACGCACGATGGTAAGCGCTATTCTGTCTGCTGCTCCGGTCTTTACCAGCACGCCTGTAAGCACGCCCGCGGCGAGAATGCGAACTATCGCAGGGGTGATGTCCTTTACCCCCGAAAACATTTCCTTTACGGTCAGCTCGAACCCCCATCCCGACAATACACCGCTTACCAATGCTCCGAGAATCAGAGCATAGACCGGGTGACATTTCCTAAGTATCAATATAATCGCAAGCGTAAGTCCGATTGCGACTGCAAGTGCGCTATTCATAGGCCAATACCTTTTTAATGGCTTTATATATGTTCTCGCGTGCGATTTCAGGCCGCACTGCCTCGGCGTGGCTAAGTCCGGCAGGACTTACAGCCTGTATGATTTCGAATCCTCCGTCGCGAAGCAACTGCTCGTCCCTTATGGCCCCACTTACCAGTGCGACCGGGATGCCGTGGCGATGTGCCCTTTCCAGTACGCCTGCGGCAGTCTTTCCCTTAAGGGTCTGGTAGTCAGAGCATCCTTCGCCCGTAATGACGAGATCGGCATCGGCGATTATGGAATCGAACCCTATCTGGTCCAGGACCAAATCGACTCCTCGCTTCAACTCCGCTCCGAGATAGGCACGGAATGCTCCTCCCAGTCCTCCTGCAGCACCTGCTCCGGGCATATCACTTACGTCGATTCCGGTGTCTTCCAGTATCCGGGCGGCATATTTGCGAAGTCTGTCTTCGAGAATCTCCACATCTTCGGGCGAAGCTCCTTTTTGAGGCCCGAACACACGGCTCGCCCCGTTCTCTCCTACATAAGGGGTGTCCACGTCGCAAGCCACGGTGAATTCCAGCCCGCGAGCTCTTTTCAGAAGCCCCTCGGCACTTATCATTCCCATTCCGCCGTCATTAGTCGCGCTTCCTCCCAGCCCTATGAGAAACCTTCTGCATCCTTTTTCGATGGCTGCTATAATCAGCTCGCCCAGCCCTTTAGTACTGGCCAATAGGGGATTCCTCTCCTCTCTTTTAAGAAGGGTGAGCCCGCAAGATGCCGCCGATTCGATTATGGCGAGATCTCCTGCCACCCCATAGGCAGCCTTTACGGGCCTTCCCAGAGGATCTGACACTTCTGCCCACTCCATGTGTCCTCCCAGTGTGTCCACCAGTGCCTCTACCGTACCTTCGCCGCCGTCGGCTACGGCCAGTTTCACGATTTGGCAATCGGGATACACCTCAACTATGCCTCTTGACATAGCACAGGCCACTTCCGAAGAAGACAGACATCCTTTATAGGAGTCGGACGCGATGACGATCTTTCTCATACTTTGATGAATATGTCCTTTTTATACATAAAGTAAAGAATCAGATAGTTGAGCAGCAGATATGCAGCCCAGAAGATGACCTTATCCCAGCCATCTCCCACGATTCGGCAAAGCCCGCCGCAGAAGAAGTTGACAGTGTATTTGAGGTCTAAGATCTTAGGCAGCATAAAGATGGCTATGGAATTCATACCTACCACCTTAAGTGGAAACGCCCATTTCTGATATCCCTTTACGTCTATTATCCAGTAGAAGATGGCGAGCATAGCTACGGAGTATCCTCCCACCACGAGGGTAAAGGTGCTGCTCCACAACTTTTTGTTAAGCGGAATCCAGTGCGAGCCTATAAGCCCCACCACTATCAGCAGGGCAGCGGCGCCCAGCATATAGAGGGTCTTGGCATTACCGCTTTTCTTACTGTTTCTTATAAATTCTCCCGCGAAATTACCGAGCATCGCAGTTACCACTGCCGGGAAGGTGCTTAGAAGCCCTTCCGGGTCGTAGACGCCTTCTTTATATATTCTTCCAGGGAAGAGCATACGGTCGACATATGCAGCTATGCTACCTTCGAGGCTATGCGGAGAAGTCCCTGCAGGAGCGTCCGGCGCCACTATGAAACTGATGGCTCCGTAGGCGATTAAGATAAAGGCTGCGATGATTATCCTTCCTCGCGGCTTGAAGTTCATATAGATGATGGAGGCCAACATTCCCGCCACGCCTATGCGTTCCAGCACGCTGAAGAACCTGTGCGGCCCGCTCTGTAACTTAAGCAGCCCATTGCAGATCATTCCGAGGAGCACTAAGATGGCCGCTCTCCAGAATACCTTCAAGTATATCTGGCCCTTGGTCCTGCCGATGCTTACCTGCTTCGCGTAGGAATAGGGGAACGACACTCCAGCTATAAATATGAATAGCGGGAATATGGTGTCGTGATGAGTGAGTCCGTCCCAAGCCACGTGGTGCATCTGAGTCTCCAGCCAGCACGACTCTCCGCCCGGGAATAGGCAGCAAATCGCCCGGATAAGATAGGCAAGACCTGCTATGAATAGCATATCGAAGCCTCTCAGCGCGTCAAGAGACGCGAGACGTCCGTTATTTGATGGTATCTTATTCATTTAATAAGTCTGAATTGTATTTTCTCCAGATATTCTTTACGACCTTTATCTCGTCTCCGCTCTTTTCGGTAGGGAAACATTCCGTGTCGAATATCCAATTCCATTCGTATTCCTTACACTTGCGGGCGAAGGCGTCCTGCTCGAACTCTCCCCAGTTTTCGAGTACGTCCTCGAAGAAAAGGGCCCACCTGTGTCTGTAATATCCATTCATCATTCCGGACCACTGCTTGCAGGCATAGTCGAAGAGCTTGCAATCTTGGTTACCCCAAGTTCCCAGCAGGTTACGCGCATTCTGCTCGTAGAGCCTAGACTCTTCCTCGGTCGTACCCATAGCCTTGGCGCTTTCGAGCCATCTTCCCAACAGCAATTCCTCTCTGGTCGCGAGCAGCTTGTCCATATCGGCGATGAGCGTGTCGAAGGCTTTAGAATTGGCCTTGAAAGCCTCCAGGTCGCCGTTTTGGTAGTCGGCGGCGAACCTCTGCTGAATCACGGACGCGTAGTCGGCGAGTACCTGACGGGTGATGTCCACCAAATCGTAGCGGTATCCGTCGCTGTGCGAAAGGGCATCGGCGCAGGAATAAAGTTTCTCCCAAGCCTTTACGAGGTCTATGCGCTCGTAGCATTTGTTAGTGTTCGTGCAGCCCTTCGGGTTCTCCTTAAAGGTAGGACGTCCCGAGATTATGGATTCGTGTCCACCGTTGTTCACGTCGTTCTCGAAGGCCGTGGCGAAGATGATTTTCCATGCTTCCACAGCCTCAGGCACGAGCTTGCCATAGCGATTAGTGGTGTAACTCTCTATGAATGAATCTATGTCGATAGGCTTGCCCTCGTTCCAGACATTTTCCAGCATCAGTGCATAGATGATAGGAGTATGGCCAATCCCTTCGGGAGTGAGGCCTATGCCGCTCATCTTGCCGGATGATGGGTCTGCCAATGCCGCTGCCGGGTCGTTCGCTACTGAGGTGGCATTCCCGGAGAGGGTGATGTTCTGCCCGAAATTGTGCAGCATGCACCACAGCCAAGGCTTGCCGAAATAGGCATTGGTGCGGCTCCAGACAGGGAACCTTTCGCTCCAGAGGTCGAGGATGAGCATCTTGTCGTCCGGAACTGCGGAGAGAAGTGCCTCTATCTGAGGGTCGTGCCAGAAGCTGCGTTCGTGATAGAACATCCATCCCTGCATTACCCACACCGCTTCCGCATCTACTTCCGACATAGCGTGGTATACTTTCGCACTTACGCCGCTAAGATATGCCGGGTCGCTGGTAGGCGGCTCGTTCTCGTTAAAGGTGTCGGCGGTGTAGAAATGGTTAGTGCCGTAAATCTCGGTTTGTGTCTCCAAGAAGAGCTTGCCTATGGTAGAGAACATCTCTTCCGAAGGGTCCAGAACGAAAGTCTGTGGGAAGTTAACCCAATTGGTGTTCTTGAACTTGATGTTCGGGTATTTTTCCACAAGCGCAGGCGGAACGTGTCCGGTGAAGGAAGGCAGGATGGGAGTCATACCCAAAGACCTCTCCTGATAGAGAATCTTCTTCTGCAACTCTTCGTGCCTTTCCATAAAGCTCTGTGGAAGCGGACCACCCCAACCATCCAGATTACCCATCCAGAACCAGTTGAAATAGGCAGGGCCGCTGAAGAATGTTTCCAAGTCCTTGTCCGTCAAGCCAAGCTTATGGTAAACCCTGCGCCAGATGGAGTTCTGTCCCGTGACGGCGAGGGGCATATTGATGCCGTTAAGTGCCATCCAGTCGATTTCCTGCTGCCATCTGTCGAAGTTCCACCAGCTCATACTGTAGTTAAACGTACAATAGTTCAGGTAGTAGCGGTATTTGAAAGGGGAGTGGCGTGTAGTGGTCTGCTTCGGAAGAGGAAATGTCTTCGGAAGCGCGGTATTCTTACCGCACCACGTGTAGTGCCATCCGCATTCGTTCTTGAGGTAAGCGTTTAGAGCGCTTGCTACGGCTACGCCTGTTCCTCCGCAGAGAAGGACCTTGCCGTCGTGTGTGCCATAGGTGAATGACTTGTCATCGTCGCCTTCGAGTCGTATTTCGAATTCGTCGGCGCGACCTTCGGTCACTCTGTTAATAAGAGCTTTTACTGCACGGAGTTGTTCGTGCGCAGTAAATGTACTTTGAGGCGATTTCACGAGGAACTCCGCCATGGCGATAGGGTCCTCGAAGGCCTCGACCTTTCTTTCATAGCGAGACTGAATCCATTCTTCTTCCCACGCATCGGTTTCCTGAGCCGAGGTGCTGAAGTATTTCTCCAGACGCTGAATGTAATAGTCCGAGATAAGACCTGACCATTGACGCGCAGCATAGTCTTCCTGCCAGCCTCCCCAAGTGGTTATGAGACGCTTGGCATTAGATTCATAGTGGTCGGCAGTCTGTTTGTCGCCGGCAGCGCGGCGTGCGCTTTCTATCCATCTGTCCAGTCTATGGTTCGGGTGTGAAGCGAGCAGCCTGTCCACATTTTCAAGTATGGCGATGGTCTCGTGAAGTTCGTCTGAAGCCACGCTTTCCCTACCTGCCTGATGAGCCTCGAGGGCGCGAGCGTAATGATTGTCTGCGTCGGCGCTGAGCGAAAATGCTGCGAATTCTATGATGTCGTTCCTGTATAGTTCCGAAGAACTGCACTCCGGAGCGCACTCAAGCATAAGCATGAGGGCTTCCTTGAATTCTTCGCCTATGTTATGGCGGCTTACTCTACGCGTGTCAGGAACTACTGTCTGCCAGAGGAAGCGAGGGTAGGAGTAGAGGTTGCTCCACACGCTTTCGCGAAGAAGTCTCATAGCCTTAAGCAGACGCGCATCGTCGGAGCCGTATCTGGCCAAGCAGTAAGACCTGCACCACTCGTCCAAGTCGACCTCTTCGCTGCTCCATCCCATATCTGAAAGCAATTCGTAGACTATCTCGTTATTCTCCAGTCCTTCAGGAGCGGAGCCGAAACCTACGAGATTACCTTTATTTTCGTTATGTAGTGCCTCGGCGCTTGAACTTGCGTACATCTGAAGGTCTCCTGTCGGGAGTACCTTTCCTCCGAAGTTAGGAACGTAGCTGAATATCCACTTCTTTCCGTGGAATCCGTTCTGTACCTTCCAAGTCTGTTCCGTATTCCAGACCCACTTAGGATAGTCGTTACCGAGGTCGATAATTATCATCTTGTCGTCCGGGACTTCCGAAAGAAGAGCCTTGAGGCTTTCCGGATCCCAGAAATCGTGTTGATAGCCGAAAGTCCATCCTTGTGTAACCCACACTGCGTCAGGGTTTCCCGCCGCGATGGAAGAGTAGATGGCCTTTCCGTATTCGGAAAGTATTCTGTGCTTTCCTTCTGTGTCATCCTTATTTACGGGCAGTCTCATCTCGTTGAAGCTGTCCGAGAGGTAAAAGTCGGCTTTTCCGAATTCCTTTTCCCACTCCTCTACGAAGAGTTTTCCTATTTTCTGGAAGTAAGGAGAATCAGGGGAAAGGACGCAGGCATTGTCTTCGGCAGGGAATCCTCCCCAAGTGAGAAGGGTAGCAGCGGCATCCGGATGAGCCTTAAGGAATGCCGGCGGAACGAAGCCTGCGAAGGCAGGAGCTATAGGCTGCATACCCATAGCGCGCATTTTCTTTAAAATCTTGTGCTGCAGTTTGATTTGGCTCTTATGCCAATTGGCATCCAGTGGGCCGTCGAAATGATTCAGGTTGCCCATTCTGTGCCACGGGAGATGCGCCGGTCCGGTGAAGAATTCGTTGATTTCCTCGTCGGACAGTCCCATCTTAAGCCATACGCGTCTGGCGATGGCTTCGCTGGCCACACTTGCAAGCGGCATATTTACGCCGTGGAGTATCATCCAGTCTATTTCTTCCGACCAGCGGTCCCAGTCCCAGTAAGGGGCCGTGTATCCGAAGGTGCATACGTTCAAGAAATATCGGTACTCGTACGGGCAGGTTTGCTCTTCTTGATAGTCAGGCCAACTTGAGGGCAAATCCATTCGTTTGCCGCTCCAGCAGATCATAGAATGACAGGCCTCGCGCAGGTAACGGTCAAATGCATAGCCCATAGCGCTGGCGCTGCTGGCCTTGATCGTTAGATGTCCGTTTTGCGCATCGATGCTATAACAATCCAGCCCATTCTGTTGGGGGATTTCCACGAGCGTGAGTTCGGATGTTCTGCCTGTCTGTCTTTTGATAAGACCCTGGACCTCATCGGTCCAGGGCTTTTCACAACAGGAAGCCAGTAACAATATGCTCGAAAGTAGTATTATAAGGCTTCTTTTCATATTTTTATTCAGCAAGACACTGTACTCTTACGTCGAAATAGTTAGGCTTAAGGAAATTATTGTGTGCCTTCTCGCGGTCGAGGCAGGTAAATCCGTTCTCGGCAGTAACTACTGCTTGTGAATCGTCGAACAACTGAACTATCTGAAGAATACCATAGTAGTACTCGAATTTGTCGTCAGCGACCTTAACCTTGCTACGCATTACTACATAGTCACCGGCCTTGAAGTTCTCAGCTATATTTTTCTTGCTTGAATCGCCACCGTCGGTGTAGCGACGAAGGTATGTCTTGTTAGGAAGCGATGTTGGTTCCTGCTCAACTCCGAGAGTAGCGTTATCCATAACCTGCTGGATCTTTGAAAGGTTGTATACACCCTTGACGCGATCGAGTTCAGTTACACACTGGCTAGGAATGTTGATGAAGAGTGAGTCTACGAACTTGAATGTCTTCTCGTCGTAATCCTTTGACCAAGAACCGCGAATGATGGTCATACCGAAATCGTCGATGTTCTCGTCCTTAATCATATGACCTTCCACCTCGTAGATGTCGCACTGTCTTCCGGTAGTACCGCCACCCAGGGATGAAGCCTTGCATCCTGAGAACATAAATCCTCTCTGGCTACCGATGTATTTTCTGTTAGCGGTGTTCTGGAGAACGTTTGCCCAGCAGAAGCTGAGTTTCTCACCGTCACGCTCGCGAGCCTCGGTAAGGTTCAGCACGTGCTTAACCTCGTCGCCGACCTTTACGCCGAGCATAGAGAAGAATGATGGAGTCTCTGAACCTTTACCTGTGAATTCTACAGGGAAGAGGTCAGGAGTGTTCACGTGGTTTTGAACGATAGAGTCGGCCTGCATACAGAGGGCGTCGTTAGCGTAGAAACCGATCTTTCTTTCAGGAGCATTGATGGCTTCGATAGGGAAAGAGAAGTCCTTAGACTTGTCACCTGCGCTGAGAGTAACCTTAATCTCCACGGCATCGCGTGAATCGATGAATACCATACCTGAGATCTTGTCGCCTTCGATCTTGAGCTCCTGCTCAGAACCTGCGTTCTCGGCATCCTTAACTGTCATAGCGATAGCCTTTTCGATGGCAAGTGAAGAAACGGCCGTTCCTTCCAATTCTACAGGCTGTCCGTAAACTACGGTTCCAATAGGGTTAGCAAGAGTGAATTCTGCATCCAGAACCTTCTTTGCATCGTCGTTTTTGTCACAAGCTGTGATAGCGAAAGCTGCAGCAGCTGCGAGAATAAATAATGATTTTTTCATAACAATTTTGAGTATTTAGTGATTAATTAATGTAAAACAATAGTCGATTTGACAGGAAAATGGTCTGAAAGACCCGGATAGCGGGTGATTCTCTCAGTTTTCAGCAACTCAGCATCCTGAATAGGACGAGCATAGATGTAGTCTATCTTTATGTTCGGCTTCACGGTGCTGTAAGTGAATTCGCGGTTAGTGCAGTCCAGCCACTTCTCGCGCAGCTTGCCCATCTCCGGTGAATCAGGCTTGGCATTCATGTCTCCGGCCAGTATTACCGGGTAAGGGTTTTTCTTCATAAGTTTGTTTATGAAGTTAACCTGCTCGATTCTAATTTCTTCCGATGACACTTCCAAGTGAGTGCTTGCTACGGTTATGATTTTTCCCGTCGGCAGCTCGATGTCAGCAATTAGAATGCTTCTCTGCTCGGCCTTGCCCTTGTTAGGGAGAAGGACGCGCTCGGAGCGAATGATAGGGTAGCGGCTCAGTAGACCGATCCCGTAGTAGCCTTTCTTGTAGTTGATGGATTTGCCGTAGAGTCCGAACATCCCGGTGCTCTGCGCCAGAACATTCACGAACTTCACGCCATTCTGCTTAGGTGCACGTTCGCGGTAGGTAGCCCAGTCACATTCCTGGAGCATTACCACGTCCGGTGCTTCCGCTGCGATGGCCTCCCCGATTTCCTCCATAGATGCCAATTCTCCGAAACGGAGGTTATACGACATCACCTTCAGAGTGTCTTGGGCTCCGGCATACAAACAGCACAAGAGAGCGATGGTAGTAATAATGATTCTTTTCACTTTTAATATAATTTTTCAAATAATATCTTTACGTATTCTATTCCGTCGTAGGATTGTTTTTCGAATCCGCGGTTTACATAGCCCGGCTGCAGAAGCGTGTAGAAGGTCTTCCCGTTCAGGGTAGTGTAGTCGAAACGCATACTCAGGGCCTTGCCCTCGGCAAATTCCTTCAGCGCCTTAGGGTCGCCGTCGCAGTATCCGTAGACTACTGCATCGCCGTACATCGCGCTCTTCTTAGAGTTTACTACCGATGCCAATTGCTCTTTCGAAGTGCAGGTGACATTGTAGAAAGTGATGCTTACTGCGGTGTTAAGGGCAGTGAGAATGGTAGGTCCTCCGAAAGGAGTGCCGTCACATTCTCCGTCGAATCCGCTTATGACATAGCGTGTCAGGAATCCTGTTCCCAGATTACCCGAAAACGAAGTGGCTCCTTTCTGAAGGAAGAATGGAAAACTCTTCGCCGCCATGGCAGCCTCGACTATCTCGGTCTGTTCTCCTGGAGTGTATTTCACGTTGTCGAAGACATAGACCATTGGCCTCTTTCCGCTTGCTCCTAAAATGTGGCTGGCGGTTTTAGAAGATGCGGGCATGGCGCTGAAATACTCCACTGCAAATGTGTTCGACGACACTATGTCCTTCGGAGCCTGAGGAATTACGAATTCATCCGGCTTCGGCTTTTCCGGTTCCGGCTGAGGCTCATTAGTCTTGCCGCAAGCCCCAACCAGGGAAAGCATCATTAAAAGTGTTATGTATCTATTCTTCATATTTCACGTCAGCTACTATGAAACAATGGTCCGAGAGCTTCGGCAGGGCCAGTATCTTATAGGATGAGCAGCTCCATTTGCCCTTAGGGAAGCCCATGATATAGTCGAGCTGCTTGGCCGGTTTCTCCGAAGGAATGGTATATCCGCTTCCTGCGCCTATCTCCTGCCATTTGATTCTGGCATAGTCGATAGGACCGCTTTCAGGAGTGCTGTTGAAATCGCCTATGAGCAGTGTCGGAGTCTCCTTGTCTTCGAAAATCTTGGCATTTACCAGCGCGATGTTCTGTGTGGTGATGTCGGCCGATTCGAGTGCCAAGTGAGTAGAGGCTACGCGGATTTTCTTTCCGTTAGGAAGCATTACGTACACCCATCCGGTAGCGCGGTCCTCGCGCGTCCCCTTGATGACTGCCAATTGCTTTTGAACCTTATAGAAAGGGTATTTGCTGAGAATCGCCACACCGAAACCGCCTCCCTGATAGGAAATGGACTGACAGAAGTATGGAAACATTCCGGTCAGCTGGGCGAGTTCTCCCAGAAAGTCTTGTCCTCCGTTTCTCCTCGTGTAGTGGTCGACTTCCTGAAGGCAAACGAAATCCGGACGCTGTTCATTTATGACGTCAGCGTAAGGCTGGGCTTTATGTGAAGCTCTTTCGCCGCCTTCCCTTATGTTCATACTCATCACCCTGACCTCCTGCGCGTTAAGCGAGAAGGCCAAGGAAATGAGACATATTATCGTCAGTATTCTTTTCATTTTAATTCCAGCCAGGGTTCTGAGGCTTGAGGTTTGGATTCAACTGCATCTGTGCAAATGGGATAGGGAAGAGGTAGTTCTTCTTCGGGTCGAATTTGCGTCCTTCCTCGACGAGAAGGTAAGATTCGCCGTTCACTGTCTTCCAAGTGAGAGTGTTCAGTTGCACGCGGGTACGGGACTGGTCTATCCAGCGCTTGTTTACGCCGAGGAGGTCTTGGCCGAACACTTCGCCCATCTTCCAGCGTTTGAGGTCGAATGGACGCATGCCCTCGAAGAAGAGCTCGACTTTTCTCTCGCGTCTGATTTCGGAGAGCATGTCAGAGCCTGCAGGGATATTGGCAAATGTAAGGTGTACCATTCCCACTCTGTCGCGAAGCAGGTTGATGCTCTTGTCGAGGTCGTCCTGAGTGAGGTCACCCTTCATAAAGTGTGCTTCGGCATAGTTGAGAAGCACTTCACCGAGTCTGAACATCACGATGTCGTTATCGTCGTGTCCTACATAGTAGGAAGTGGAAATCTCGGCATATTTGCGTGTGTAGTAGCCTGAGTAGGTCATACATCCGTCCTTCGAGTTGTCGAACTTAGGATAGGTGAAGATGCTCTTGTCCGTGCTGAGAAGGTCTCCGCTGTTACCTGCGTTCCATTTCGTGCCCGGAGACATGATGGACTGTTTCATACGAGGGTCTCTGTTCTCGAACACTTCCTCGTAGGAGTTACAGGTCTTAGGGTTCCAGATGGTACCGTCGGTCTTGAGGTAAGACTCTATCATACTGTTTGTAGGAACCCATCTGGCGTAGTCGTTGTCTACCCATACCTCTCCCGTCAGGTTGTGCGAGGTGCGAGCGGATTGGCCCAAATCGTAGTTGAAAACCTGAGCGAGGAGGACTTCCTTATTATCGGCATTTCTGGAAGCGCGTCCGGTGTAGTTGAAGAGGTTGAAATAGTCTTCTTCCGGATGGCCCGTAGAGTAGAGCTTGTGATATGGACTGCCCATCACCTTCTCGGCTGTCCTGATGGCATCGTCCCACATTTCGTTACAAAGATAGATGCGGGAGAGAAGTGCGTAGGCCGCAGCCTGTGACACGTGTCCGAATTCGGCAGATGCTGCAGGAATATACTCAGGAAGTGCACCGAGGTGGTCTTCCAAATCTTTAGTGATGTTCTTTATGATCTCGGCCTTAGGGTCTCTTCCTTTGAATACGTCAGGAGATTCGATGTTCAATTCGCTTGTGATGTAAGGAACGTCTCCCCAGAATTCGGTGAGTACCCAGTAGTTGAATGCCCTGTAGAAATAGGCTTCGGCTGCGAATCTTTCGAGAACTTCGGGTTTCACGGATTTGGCGCGAGTGTAGTTGTTCAAGAAGTAGTTCGTACGGCCTATGCAATAGTAAGCGTTCTTCCAAGCGCTGTTAAGTTGTGGAATATCGGTAGCGAGGTTACCTCCGCCGATGGTTCTCCAAGCAGTGGTGACCGCCCACGGGTTACAGTCTGCCTGAATCTCTGTCTTGTTCAGCCAGTCTTTTCCCATAAATGAGCTCGTGAACGAGTAAGCTACGCTTCTTACGTGAGCTTCCGTCTGCCAAAAGTTGGCGTCTGTGAGTGTATCCTCCGGCATCCTATCCAGGAATTCGTCGTTACAGGATACTAATGCAGTGAGAGCTGCTATGATTGCTATATATTTTTTCATCGTCTGTTACTTAAAGAGAATGTCGATACCGAATACTACAGTCTTGATCTGAGGATAGTATCCTCCCTTCGAAACAGGGGTCTCAGGATCGTAAGACTTGAAAAATTTAGTGAATGTCAAGAGGTTGTCGCCTGATACATAGATTCTTGCCTTTTCCATTCTAATCTTTGACGCCATTCTTTTAGGAAGTGTGTATCCTAACTGGACGTTTTTGAGTCTCAGGTAAGATGCATCTTCGAGCCAGAATGTAGAGAATGTGTTCTGGTTGAATCCTGTGTTATAGGTGAGGCGAGGGTAGGATGCATTCGGATTAGGATTACTTACGATGTTGAATCTGTCCAAATGGCATTTCTGCGGATAAGCAGCCATGTCTTGGAGGGCGTGTCTTGCAGTTCCAGTTAGGTAACCGTCGCATTTGCCTACGCCCTGGAGTACGAAGCTGAAGTCTATTCCCTTGTAGCCCAATTCTCCCTTGAAGCTATAGGTATATCTAGGAATGTTGCTTCCTATGACTGTCTTGTCGTATTCAGGAGAGATACGTCCGTCAGGCTTGCCCTCAGGTCCGTCGAGGTCTTTGTATTTGATGTCACCTGGCTGGTATGTGTTTCCGACTACTACAGGTATCTTAGGAAGGTTGTAGTTATTGTGCTCAGGGTCGTTGATCTTGAAGTCGTTTCCGACCATAAGTCCGTCGGCGATGTAGCCGTAGAATGCGTCGATAGGGTAGCCTACTTGGCGTATCTGGTTGCCGCTGAGGTCAGGAGCATTGCCGCCGAGGCTGGTGATCTTGTTCTGGACGTCGGAAAGATTGGCCGATAAGCCATAGAAGAAGTCACCGACCTGGTCTTTCCAGTGGATGTCGATTTCCCAACCCTTGTTGTTTACGGTTCCGGCGTTCTGCTCCGATGGTTTCGCACCGATCTGTGCAGGATAGTTGAGCTGAAGGAGGATGCCTTCGGTATCCTTTGTGTACCAGTCGAATGTGAATCCGAGCCTGTTCTGAAGCATCATCAAGTCGAAGCCGAAGTCAAGCATCGTGATGGTCTCCCAGGAAAGGTTAGGATTGGCCAGTCTGGACTGAACATAAGCGGTGGTAGGGTTAGCTCCGATGAGGGAGATGTTGTTATCGCGGCTGTCGAGAGCGTTGAGAACCGAGAGGTAAGGGTAGTTAGACGAACCTACGTACTGGTTACCGAGCTTACCCCAAGATGCTCTGATTTTAAGGTTGTCGATATAGGCTCTGGTAGGTGCCATCCATTCTTCTTCCGAGATTCTCCAAGCGCCGGAGAACGATGGGAAGAGGCCTCCTCTGTGGTCTTTGTGGAAACGTGAGGAGAGGTCGTAGCGAAGGTTCACTTCCAAAAGGTATCTTTCGTCGTAGTTATATGAAAGACGTCCGAATCCTGAGCGGATGGCCCAGCTGGCGTAGTTCGCGCCGTTACTCATAGTGGATGCGTCTCCGAGGTTCAGCGTAGGGTTGTGCTCCGTGAGCAGGTTGTTACGGCTGGCTTCGAATTTATGATATTCGCTCCATTCCTGAGACATACCGGCTACACCTGCGAAGTTATGCTTTCCGAGGCTGAAGTCGAAGTTAGTCTGAAGGATGAGTGACTGCTGAAGGTCGCGGATGTCTCTGTTCGTAAGAGAGTTAGGACTCTGCGCGATGTGTGTGGAACCGTCTTCCGGGTTAGTGAAGGTGATGGTCTTTCTAAGCACGTCCACGAATCCGTTTCGCGAGTTGACGTTATAGGTTCCCGTTATGTTCCAGCCCTTGAGAATGTCTACCTTTACTGTATTATGCAGATTGATGGTTTCGTTAAGGGTGTTGATATGACCTCCGTCTACGAGTGTGGCTACAGGGTTAGTGTTACCTCCGCCGTATGCCCAACTGCCGTCTGTGTAGCGTATAGGGGCGTTCGGAGCGATTCGCATAGCCGTGTAGATGGCGCCGCCGCCGCTTGACAGGGAATTCACCGGGGAGTTTACGTTACTGTTAACGTAGCTCACGTTAGTCGTGAAGTTCACGCGGTCGAGGATGGTGGTGTTCAACTTGATACGAAAGTTATGTCTCTTTTCTCCCGTAGTCGAGCCTACGGTAAGACCTTCCTGGTCGAAGTAGCGGTAAGTGGCCATATAGCCCAGCTTGCCGGCCTTTCCGTTAATGCCAAGCGAGATGTTAGACTGAGGAGCAGTCTTTCTCATTACTGCGTTAACCCAGTCCGTATTAGCGAAGTAGTTAGGCGCCGAGCCTGTTCTTACTTTCTCGAAGTCGGCCTCTGACCAAGCTGCAGGAGTACCTACGTTCTGGCGGGCCTCATTATCCAATGTCATGAATTCGATGGCGTCGCACATCTCCGGAAGACAGGTAGGAGACTGAATGCCATAGTAAGCGCCGAAACTTATGGTCGGCTCCTGGGCTGCTGCCTTCGAAAGGGATTTGGTGGTGATGAGAAGCACGCCGTTAGCTGCGCGGGCTCCGTAGATGGCCGATGAAGCTGCATCCTTTAGAACTGACATAGATTCGATGTCGTCCGGGTTCAGCGTCGAGAGATCGCCCTCTACACCATCGATGAGGATTAGAGGATTGGCATTGCCAATCGTACCGATGCCTCGAACTCGGATGGTGGTCATCGATTCGCCCGGTTGACCGCTTGGGCTGACTACCGTAACGCCCGGGAGCATACCCTGGATGCCGGAACTGAGGTTCGAGATAGGTCTTGAAGCCATATCGGCAGTGGTAATCATAGACACGGCACCCGTGAGGTTCACTTTTTTCTGAACGCCGTAACCGACTACCACAGTCTCTTCGAGAAGCTGTACGTCAGGTTCCATAGCGACATCGATGGAGCGTCTTCCTCCGAGGGTCTCGGTCATATTGCCATATCCTATGCAGGAGAAGTTAATGGTCTGTTCCTTAGATGGTTTGCGTGGAAGGTCTATGGAATAGTTACCGTCGACGTCGGCGATGGTTCCGTAGGTCTTTCCCTCCATTTCTATGAATGCCGCCGCACCTACCATAGGTTCTCCCATTTCGTCGGAGATGCGTCCCTTGACCGTGAATGTGCCCTTCGTCTGCTCCGAAGGATTTTCCTTAGGTATGACGATGCTCAGGATGATCTTCTTTTTGTCGAATTGGCAGTTGACATTAGGAATAATCTGAGAGAGGATCTGCGGGATGGTCTGGTTCTTGGCATCCACAGAGACGAGCTTGGTGTCGTTTATCTCAGTGTTGTTGTAGAAAAAAGCGTATTCCGTATTCGATTCGATCTCATCCAGAACGGCTTTGATGGTAACGTCATTCATCTTAATGGTGAGCTTTTCCGTCTGCGCCGAACCTATGGTCGCAGTACAAAGCAAAAGCACCACGGAGATGAACGTGGTCAGTTTTTTCCCTTTGAGTTGCATAATTAATTATTAGTATATTGTTATTTCGTTTCCGTTAATGGTGTATGAGCATCCGGCTATTCTCGATATGGCGTTCAGGATTTCCGGAAGCGGTTCCTGGCGAACGGTAAGTGACAGGTGCTCTTCTGCTACGTCGCCACGGAGCTTTATCTTCACGTGATACCAGTGTTCGAGGTTAGTCGCGATGTCTTCAAGTGTGGCATTCGCAAACTCGAGTCTGTCTTTCGTCCACGACAGGTGGTTTACGACTTGCACTTTTCTATGGTCGGTGTGTCCTGTCAGAGGGTCATAGGTAAAGGCCTCTCCGGGATGTAGGGTGGTAGACTCGAACATAGGGGAGCTGACTGCTACTTTTCCGCTTTCGAGGAACACGCTGGTAGGTTCATCTTCATAGGCGCTCAGAGTGAATCGGGTACCGAGTACTTTCACGTCGTATTCCGATGTACTTATTATAAAAGGATGCTTGGCGTCTTTTTCGACATCGAAATAGGCTTCTCCGTCGAGGGCCAGGCGTCTATTCTTTCCTTTAAGATTATTATAGTAAGAGAGCTTGCTTCCCTGGTTCAGCCAGACTTTCGTGCCGTCAGGAAGCTGATAGTGTGTCTTCGCCTGCTCCGCCACGACTATGGTGGTGGTCTTCTGTGACCCTAGAAGGAAGGCTCCACCCAAAATACAGAACAGGGCTATCGATGCGAAGGCGAATGTAAGGTAACGATAAGTGCGTAACTGTCTGGTTCTTATAGGATTTTCTATGGCCTTAGCATCGCGCAGAATGGATGCCGCAGATGGAAGTTCATCCGCGTGGTCGTAATTATCTTTTTCCAGAGACATCTCGTCCCACAAGTCCTCGAGTACATTTTCCTTCTCTTCCGCGTCATTTCTGTCTAGAATCCAAGACGAAAAGGCGGAACGGACTTGAAGCGGTACGTAGTTAGAACGGAACGAATCTATTAGTTCTCTTATAGTTTTGTATTTCATTAAGGGTCGTATTTACTTATATGACGGCTTACTCACCCTCAACACACAAGCGAAAATGAAAACTTTTCGATTTTTTAGGATTACTTAGGCGTAGGCCTCGATGATGTATTCTCTGATGTCGGAGAGGGCGTTAGTGATGTGGTTTTCCACCGTCCTGACATCGATGTTGAGACGACGTGCGATTTCCTTATTCTCCACGTTCTGGTAGCGGCTCATCCTGAATACTTCGCGACGTTTCTCCGGCATACGGCTCACGGCCTCGAATATGAGCATCTGAAGCTCGTCCATAGAGATGGCGGACTGGGTGATGTCGGAATAGTCGTCCCTGAAGTTAGTGATCTCGTCTATATAGTGCCTGCTTATCTGCATGGCGCTAAAGTGGTCGTACACAGCGTTTTTAAGCATCTGGTACAAGTATCTGTTAAACGAGAGTACCTTAGCGAGGGATTCTCTCTTAAGCCACAACTTTACGAATACGTCGTGGACGATGTCCTTAGCGAGGGAAGAGTCTTTAACTAGTGAAAGCACGAAAGAATAGGAAACTCCGCGGTACTGTTCGTATAGCACGGTAAAGGCTTGCTGGTCTCCAGCGGCAAGTCTTCTCATTAAAGCTATTTCCTGTTTTTCCGACATTTAGTTAGTCTCAGTGCCACTACAAAGGTAGCAATTAAATCTGAATAAACTAAATAAACCGGAATAATCAGTCTTTCCCTGTTACGAGGAATACTACGGCTCCCACACAGATGCACACTCCTATGGCGATGCTCGCCGTGAGCTTCTCTCCATAGACTAAAAGTCCTATCATTATGGCGGTTATCGGCTCGAACACGCCCAGAACGGCAGTTTTAGTAGCACCTATCTGCCTGGTGGATATGGCCAATGAAAGCATGGAAATAAGCGTCGGAATCAGCGCCAGGCCCACTATGCAAAGCCAGCTGATGGGCCCGTGAATGGCTCCGGTAAGAGGCTGGGCATTGAAAGTCGTGAGCCCGAAGAAGAGCATTCCGCCGAAAATGAGTCCGTAGAAGGTGATGGCGTGTGCGGAGATGTTGCGGATGCGCGAGTTGTTGTTCACCACTACCAGATAGATGGCGTAGCTCAGTGCGGACCAGATGGCCAGAATCATACCTACTGCGTTAATCGCCACCGATTCGCTTGGCATACAGATGAGTCCTACACCCACCAGGGTGAATACGATGCTGCACCAGGTGCGCGCCGTCGGGCGTTTGTGTAGGAAAAGCATCGTCAGTGCAGTGAAGACCGGGTAGAGGTAGCAGATGGTCGTGGCCAATCCTGCCGGAATGTATTTGTATGCCTCGAAAAGCCCCATACTGCTCGACGCGAACAGCAGTCCCAGCATTATGAGGATGGGAAGCTGTTTGGTGGTAATCTTCAGGCTTTCCTTAGCGAGAACCATCCAGATGCCCATACACAGCGCCGCTATGGCATAGCGGAAGAAAAGCATGGAGTAGATGGGAACTTGATTCTCAAGCAGATGCTTTGCGAACAAGGGGTTGAATCCGTATGAAACCCCGGCTACGGCACCCGCGCCGTAGCCTAAGAGAGAGGTTTTACGAGAGCTCATGCTAATTTAGACTTCTGATAGATTTAGCCACGTTTATAAGGTGGTCTGCAATACGTTCCGTATTCGAAGACAATTCCAGATAGTGCGCACCCACGGCTGGAGTACATACCCCGGCGCTCAAACGCGCGATATGGTTATCCTCCATCATCTTAGTAAAGTCGTCTATCTGCTCTTCTATGACGTTAGCCTCGGCCATAAGCGTGAGGTCTTCCGATTTATAGGCTTCGATGACCTTATCGTAAAGCTTGTGTACCAGTATCTTAAGTTCTTCGATTTCGCTAAGGGCGTCCGGAGAGAACTTTTCTCCGCTCTCCTTAAGGTCGTCGGCATATTCCACGATGTTTTCGGCATAGTCACCTACGCGCTCTATGTCCCTTATGGAACGGAAGGTGGTGGAAAGATAGACGTGGTCGTGTTCGTTAAGTCCCGTCTTGTCCGAAAGCTTGACTACGAAGTCTACCAAAGCCCTGTTTATGAAGTTGATTTCTTCTTCGGTCCTGTTGAAGTCGTTACGCTCCTTGAAATCCATAGTGGTAATGATGTTCATAGACCTGTCGAAGTTCTGCATAGCGAGCTCTGACATCCAAAGTATCTCCTTTTTAGTCTGGCTCACTGCAAGAGGTGGGGTACGAAGCATATTCTCGTCGACGAAACTGAGTCGGAACGCATTTTTGTCTTCCAAATCCACCGTGTCCGGAATGGCCTTGCATACAACTTTTACCATCAGGTTATTCATAGGAAGAATAATCAGGACGGTCATCACATTGAAGAATGTGTGGAACATGGCAAGCTGTGTCTGAGGTACTCCCGGGAACCAGCTTTCGAAGATGGTTCCGAATGTGAGGGTTCCTCCGCTGAGTGCGCCCATCAACAGTCCTATCAACAGGAAGATGACTACACCCGAGCAGTTGAACAGCAAGTGGATAAGAGCGGTTCGCTTGGCATTTCTACCGCTGGTAAGACCGGCGATGATGGCTACCACGCACGAACCTATGTTAGAACCCATCGTCAGGAAAATGCCCTGATCCAGACCGATAAGCCCGGTCACTACCATAGCCAGTGCGATGGATGTCATTACGGATGAACTCTGGATGATGGCTGTGAATATGGCGCCTATAAGTACCAGCAGGATAGGATTGCTTACTCTAGCGAGGAATGTCTTTACTCCGTCAAGCGCTGCGAAATCGCCCATAGAGCTGCTCATAAGGGAGAGACCCACGAAGAGCATACCGAATCCGGTGAGTATTCCACCCCAAGTCTTCCATTTTCCGGTCTTGGCAAATAGCGTTATGAACGCGCCCAATCCCGCGAAAGCGGAGAAGATGATGGTGGTGGAGATGGTGTTTCCACCGAACATACCCAGAGCCACAATTTGCGCGGTGACAGTAGTTCCTATATTCGCACCATAAATGATGGTGGCGGCTTGCGAAAGGGAGATGATTCCGGCGTTCACGAAACCGATGGTCATCACAGATGTGGCACCTGAACTCTGGATGGCCGCGGTTCCTATCGTGCCAATTCCCACGCCAAGCATCTTGCTTTTCGATGCTTTCTCAAATAGTTTTTTAAGTTTGCTTGAACTTGCAGATTCGAGATTGGAACTCATCATCTGACAGGCTATAAGGAAGATACCTATACCGGCCAAAAGAGTAAGTAGGGCTGAAATCGCTGTCGTTGTATCCATTAAATTTTATTTAAGCACATTTGGGCGCAAATTTAGTTAAAATCTTATAAAAACACTATTTTTGTAGCATTAATAATACATTAATATGTCAAAAGTAAATATTTCTACTCCACTCGGAGATATAGTGGTCCGCCTCTACGACGAGACCCCATCTCATAGGGACAACTTCCTGAAACTCGTTAAGGAAGGGTTTTATGACGGTACGCTTTTTCATAGGGTAATTAAGGATTTTATGATTCAGGGCGGTGACCCTGAAAGTAAGGATGCGCCTAAGGGTAAGGCACTTGGCACGGGCGACGCCGGCTATACGCTTCCTGCCGAGTTCAATCCTTCGCTCCTTCACAAGCGCGGTGCGTTGTGCGCCGCTCGCCAGGGCGACCAAGTGAATCCTGAGCGCAGAAGCAGCGGCTGCCAATTCTACATCGTCTGGGGCAAGACCTATTCTTCGGGCCAATTGGGCCAATTGGAAAAGCAACTTCAGATGCAAGCCCTTCAGGGTGAGTTCAACGCGCTGGTGGGCGAGCGTCGCGAACAGATAATGCAGATGCGAAGGAACCGCGACCAGGCGGGCTTATTGGCCCTTCAGGAAGAGCTCGAGGCTCTGGCACACGCTGCCGTGGCTCAAAAGGGACTTGGCAGGATGAGCGACGAGGCTAAGAGGGTGTATTCCGAGCTGGGTGGCACGCCCTTCCTCGACGGGCAGTATACCGTGTTCGGCGAAGTGGAAAAGGGTCTGGATGTGGTAGGAAAGATTCAAGAGGTGTCGACCGATTCTAACGACAGGCCGCTTAAGGACTTGAAGATGACGATGACTATAGTAGAATAGAATATGAAACGTGTATGGTTTGTTTGTGCGCTGGCGGTGGTAGGGCTGTTGAGCGCTTGTGCAGGGAAGGAAAATGGAGAGACTGTGAAAACGGCTCTGGTAGCACCTTCGGAAGTGATTGTGTCGCAGGTAGATGACGCTACGCTCAATGTTAAGTGGAAAGACAATAGCACGGGTGAGGCTGGCTTCAACATCTATCTCATTCTTCCAAATGACATAGACAATGCCCGATTGGTGGGAAATGCCGAGGCTGATGCTACTTCTTATGTTCTTAAGGATAAGAGTCTTGAGGCCGGAAAGAGTTACTATGTGGGCGTGCGCGCATTTGCAAGTGAGAGCAAGTACGATTCGAGAATGACGAAGGTACTCTTTACGATGGCGGCACCTCCGGATCCTAATGCTCCGGCGATTTCCATTTCTGAAATCACTTCGCACGACGTGTGCGTGGCAGTGACTATGAAGATGGCCAATTTGGATAAGAAAGCTGTGTGCGGCGTGTGCTGGAGCGAGGAGGGGGAGCCGACGGTGGCTTCGACTCATCAAGATGCCGCGCCTATGAGCGTGGGTGAGCTGGATAAGCGTAAATTGGTGATTTCAAATGCTCTTCTCGATTACGGTAAGGAGTATAACTTCAGGGCTTACGTGAAGGTAGGAAAGGAAGTTTATTATAGCGAGGTGGCCAAGTGCTCGCTGGGTAAGGAATTGGCCCCTATAGAGTTAGAGTGGAAGAAAGAGGAGTTCGCAGGGCTGCCTTCAAGCGTGGAGGTGTATAAGTATTCGGGTCTTATGAACGGGCGCAAATGCAATGCGTGGTATGCCGTGGCTGACCTTTCTAAGGGAGATGTGGAGTTTAGGACTACCGTTCCTTCAAGTGCGATTACCATCGATGATCAATTCAAGTCGTCAGGAAAGTGTCTGGTTATGGTCAATGGCGGCTATTTTTATAATGGAAAGAATACCGGATTGGGCTGCGTGGATGGCGTGATCAGTGGGGGAGTGACTGCCGTGAGGGGTTCTCTCAAGTCGGGAGATTCCGAGTATAACGAGATGTATAATGTGACTCGTGGCGTGTTCGGAGTGGATAAGAATCAAAAGCCTGCGGTGTATTGGACCGGAGCGGATGGTTCTGGTAAGAGCCACTTTTTCCGTCGCCCGCTTCCTACGGTTAAGGGCGAGGATAAGTTCGCTGCGGTGAGTGCCTCTAATCCTGACGTAGCTGTGGCTTGGAGTCCGTACTATGCTCAGAGTGCAGGTCCGCTGCTTCTAATGGATGGAAAGTGTCCGTTCGACTTCGAGACTACGGAAAAGGGAGATGATTTCTATCTTGCTAACTATGAGGTAATGCCTTACGACATCTATGGCACTACTGTGAAACCGGACAGGACTGCGGCTGGATACACCGCCGACGGAAAGGTGATTCTCTTTATCGTGGATGGACGCATCGCCGAGAGCGATGGCGCTACGCTGGTGGAATTGGCCCAAATAATGAAAGGACTGGGCTGTGTGGCAGCTGTCAATTTCGATGGCGGCGGCTCTACTGGAATGGTGGTCGGAGGCCGGCACCTGAATGACCTCACGGGAGGAAATCGGCCGGTGGTTTCGACTCTTGGATTCTATAAGAAGTGAAAAGTGTAAGATAAATTTGATTTAACGGAAAAAATGACTACCTTTGTGGTCCATTTGGTGCTTGGGCCGGGAGGTTAGGCACTGGTCTGCAAAACCAGTTAGAGCGGTTCAATTCCGCTAGGCACCTCCGAAAATCCCCGCAGAGCAATTCTGCGGGGATTTTTGTTTTTTTGAAAACCCTGTGTTGAACTCACAATTCTCCTTAGATAGTTGACTTTATGTCTGGTTTCTGGCGACTTTGCATCGGGATTAGCGACAGGAACGTCTTCCCGTACGGTGAAATGCCGTTTGGCCGTACGAGAGCGCTGTTTTTAGATAAATTGGAATTTAGTTTACTACTAGTGAACATCAATTCCGTCGAAATACAGTTCTGATATTACCGTGTCATCATACTTTTCCCCAGGATATACATCCAGTATTTCAAATTTCAAAGTCCAAGGATCCTTGTTAGTTGTACGAGGACCATAACCTACCGTGCCTATCTCAAAGAATTGTATGCACCTGGTGTCTTCTAGCTCCAGGATAGCATACTCTTTACCGTTGTAGTAAACTTTTAGACTCTTGATGCGGTTATTCGCTTTCCATAGACTCTCATTCTTAACATGACCATTAAGAATCTTTACGCCAGTGATCCTTGGGCAGGTAGCAGGGAATTGGTATATTATGTATTCACCAATACCATTTCCGTCGACTCCTTCCGCCCAGACTGATTCATGGTTGAAATCGTGAGCATTTTCAGCATTATAGGTGAAATTATTTGTTGGTGCAAGGACGCTGGATGCACTGACAGCATCAATAACACCACCACAATACCAGCTGCACGCAGGACTATACAAATCCTTATATACAGATGACATCTCGAACTTGGCGATTTCCTCGTTGGTATATTTCCCCGAATCGATATCCTCATATAGGTTTTCGTACTCGGCATAGCTCATAATGGGAGCATCCAAGATCTTAGATGGCTTGATATGTGGCACTTGTGCATTAACCGCAATGGAAGAAATACAGATGCATACAAGTGAAAATATGTAATTGCAAAATCTCATAGTAAATCCCGATTTGTCGGTGTAAATATAGCAAATATGCAGCAAATATAGGATAGAGATTCTTCAGTTTTATTACGGCATCAAACATCCAATAGGAACAACGTAGATTCCATCTTCAGGGCGCCGGTATGCATATTCCCCAGTCGCTGTCAAGATCATCTTGAAAGCTGGAGACTTCATACGTGTTGTGTCAATCTGATTAGCTAATTCATTAAGTGTTTCGGCACCTTCCTTAATCAGAGAATCTCCTCCTAGTTTGATTTCAATTAGGCCATATTGTCCGTTGCGAAGATGGACTACGGCATCACACTCCAATCCGCTCTTGTCACGATAATGGTAGACTTTACCATTCAAGGCTTCAGCAAAGACACGTAAGTCTCTTACGCACATAGCTTCAAAGAAGAATCCCATTGTGTTGAGATCATTCATCAAATCAGTAGGACCAAGACCAAGTGCTGCGGTTGCAATCGATGGATCCACAAAGTAACGAGTGTCTGTAGTACGGATTGCAGTTTTTGAACGTAGATTCGGGTTCCAAGCGGGCATGTCCTCAACGACAAAGATCTTTCTCAATGCATCAAGATATGAACTGATGGTGTCTTCGTCCAAAGTTGTTGTGTCGTTATTTTTCAGATCCTCTTTTAGGGTAGCAATAGATGCTTGTGTACCTTGATGACGGGCATATGCTCGCATAAGGCGTTGAACCCTTTCAGAAGCTCTCTTGACTCCATCCACGTTGGTGACGTCTTCTTTTGTAACTGCGTCGTAATAGTCAAATGCCTGCTCCAGTGCGGCTTCTTCTGGCAAACCAACAGCAATTGGCCAGCCTCCTCGGCATATGAGGAATGCTATGTCAGAAAGTTTCAGAGCATTCTTTTGTAGAATCTTTTCGGGAGCTTGGAATAGTTCACCAAGGTTTACCGTTCCGTTCGACTCTCCTGACTCAAACAATGTCATTGGACGCATAGTAAGCCAAGCGAAGCGACCTGTGCCAGAGTGTTCTCTTTCTTTTTCTGCATCTGTATCAGGTACTGCTGAACCTGTGAGGATGAATTGTCCCATAGCATGACGATGGTCAACAGTATATCGTACTGCATCCCATAACTTAGGAACAGTTTGCCACTCGTCGATGAGCATAGGTGTTTCTCCGGCAAGTGCAGCATCAGAATCTATTTCCAAAAGACTCTTAAAATGATCCTTGATATCCGGTTTAGCTAACATTATCTTGCTAGCTGCTATTTCTTCAGCAGTAGTAGTCTTTCCACACCACTTTGGCCCTTCTATAAGGACAGCTCCTTTGGCTTGGAGTTTCTTCTCCAACAAAGTGTCCAGAATTCTGCGCTTGTAATTCTTCATTTCTCTCATATCTTAATGAGCACAAAATTAATTAATTATTTCAATTTTCGGCAATTTGGTGTTAAACTTTTCGGTAATTTGGCGCTGATTCATTCGGTAGTTTGGTGTTATAAGGTATCCTTGATTGTACTGTTTTCGTTCTTTCATCCATTTTTCCGTGGCCTTGATTCTGAACGACGGGCCTTTCTTATGGATAGCTACTCATAACGAGGGAGAGAGTCTAAGAAAATAGTATTAACTTCGTAGCAAATATCTGTCTTTACTCACTAAAAAGTGAACGGGTATCCCCGGCACACTGAACAGGTATCGTCCGGAATAAGTGAATAAATTCATCAAAACTGTAACAGCATACTCCGATTTTTCCAATCTAATTTTTAACTATCTCCCATTTGCCGTCACGTTTGCTGCCGGTACGTTTCAGGATGCCTTTTTCCTGAAGAGCAACAGTCAGGGACTTGACGGTACGTTCCGACTTTCCTATTTCAGCAGCAATTTCTTTCTGGGTTGCAGTAGGCTTCATCTGCACTACTCGAAGGACTGCAACCTCTTCCAAAGTGCAATTGTGGCCCTTTGGAGGAAGATATAGTGCAGAATTTGCACTTTGAACTGTTCCGTTTGCACTTTGAACTGTGTCAGCCTCGGTGTTTCCGTTCCATTCGATATGCAATTCTCTGTTCCGGAACGAATATCCCTCACCAAACAGCATACTGCGGAAGAATCTTTCCAGATAAACGGTCGTTTCGGTTATGCCTTTCTGAAGATTGTTGTAATTGGCACGAACCAGTGCATTCCGGAAGTACCACGAGTTCTGGGCAAACATATCATTAACCACGTTGAATCCCAGCGTTTTCAGGTACTTTATCATAAATACCGCTGTGGTCCTGGTGTTCCCTTCGCAGAAAGCGTGTATCTGCCATAGATTGGCGCAGAAACGCATCAGGTGCCGGATGTTTGTATATTCCTTCAAACAGACGCCGATGGATGGAGGTCAGCTGCTCAGGCGAGAAATTGAATGTCTGTTCCGACAGTATTTCCGCTATACGGGCCGACTGAGTTTTGCTGATTTTGGTTGACTCGATTTAGGATGGAAATAGGTTTTATTCGGCAGATTAACGTTTCATTTTTTCTGCTCCCACTGAAAATTTTGCGAGCCTGCGCCGATTTCGAAGTGCAGTTTTGCTATCCCCATATCCATCTGCGTGTATCCTACGAACGGAATCCCTTTCACACGAATGGACACCTTCGGCAATTCGCCCTCGTCCGCACCGAGATACTCGATAAAGAATTTCTGCTGGTTTATCGCCGTCGGGGCCAATAGGGCCGCATCGACGCCCCTTTGAAACCAGTCCGGAGTGCTCGCACCGGCATTGCTTACCTCCCCGGCACTCTTGCCTTTATGTGGTGAGCCCTGTGATTGGCCATAACCCAGAGCGATGTAGCAGGCTATTTTTTCATCCTCGTCCAGCGCATAGGTGCCGCTGATTTTCCGGTAGCTCAATCCTGCCCAGCACGAATTTAGCTCCAGTTGCTGCGCGAGCAGTACGAGCCCTTCTCCATAATAGCCAATCCGCTCGTCCAAATCCTTTTCGCGCTTGCCTGCCATTACCAGGTAGTTATTCACGCCCTCGAATTTGCCGTATGCCATCGGGCCGCTGAAAGCCTTCGGTTCGTTCGTAATCAACTGGATATGAAGCGAGGCTTGTCGGTTCACCTGAGCTATGGCTTCCTCCAGGCGCGCAAGTATCGTTTCGTCGATAGGATCGGGGCGATAGCGCCGCACGGAATGTCGATTCTGTATAGCTTCGATAAGTGTCATAATTGACCTCAAATATAGCAAGAAAAAGTTAACTTTTGACTTACAAGTGCCCCCCAAATCGCCATTACAGCAATCCGGGGGGCACGTGTCAAATATAGGAAATGACTTTATTTCTTGATGCTTCTTACTGCATATCCTAATGCGCATCCACCTTCAGCCTGCAGAAGGAAAGAAGAAGCTGATTGGTTCACATTATATCTTCCCAGTCCGCCGTCGTATGTCGTGGAGGTAATGTAGAACACGTGAGCGAGATTTCCGTCAGGGGCGAGCGTGCCGTCGGAATTACCGTATCCTACGCCACACGCACTGAATCCTGAAAGATTGAAACCACCGGTAGGGTATTCGAAATACTGATTCCATACGTCCCAGCCTACTGTCTTAAGTTTGGATCCTACATCCGGATAAGAACTTCCGGACAGATATGCTGTGAGCGCATTGAACTGTTCGTTTGAAGGAATCGTAAATCCTACGGGCGAGATGTTGTCATTAAATGCTCCATCTTTGTATCCGCAAGCTACGGCATTGTAAAGGAATGCCAATTCCGGGAAACAAGACTCGCAGTATGCTGCACTGCTCATCCACGTATCAGAATCTTTTACTCCAGTGGCAATAGCAACTCCATCTTTTGTCTTTGTAGTGCGCAAATCTGAGCTCATCCAGTACTGTGTTCCTATTTTCACTATTCCATAGTGATTTCCGTCTGCATCTATGCAAGTGTCTTCCTCTATCTGGGCCTTGTCAAATCCGTCAGTGCTTTCTACTACCTTGAACTCTCCCTTTTTGTTAATGCTTAAGAATTTGAGGTCAGATGCCTTACGCTCGCCATTACTATAAGACGAAATCTTATTTGATGAAAGGTCGAATGAAACGCTGCCGGCGTGAATGTTTCCTTCTTTTGACACGAAATCGTTCGTAGGGATTCCATTAGAAAGGACTTGTTCCAACACGTTAAGTACAAATCCCTTTGTCATATCTGCTTGCGCTCCGTTCATCGGATATGCTACGATGGCTTGATTATCTATGCCTTCTCCGCTCAAATACTCTCTGCATATCTGGGCTACCTGAACATCACCATACATCACCTTGAGAACTCTGGAGTTCTTGAATGCACCTATACCAGGAACTTCAAATGCTTTAGGCATTTCTTCAGGAGCAGGAGCTGCCTCTTGTTCTACGCGGACTCTTTTGCTTACATCTTCGAGTTTGACGGTAATCACAGAATTGCGACCTTCCTGAACTTTATTCTCATCTACAGTGACATATACTGTTTTATCTTCCTCTTTCATGTGAATCCACTCCTGGTCTCCATCTATTACGGATATTGTGTATCCAGGTTTGTTCGCCGTGATTTTGAAAGACTTGGTGTCTCCTTCATAGCTGAACAGAAGCTCCTTTTCCGAAAGGGACAATTCGGCTTCTTTTACTTCTTCTGTTTTTCCGGAGTCTGACTTTTCGCACGAAAATGCGAGAAATAGAGATAAGACTCCTAAGGTGATTAATTTTGTTCTTTTCATAATTAATTATTTTTTAGTGTATTTGTTATTTTTCTCCTCTTTTTTGCTGTCGAGTTACTACTTTTTCACATAGAGTATTGTATATGGACTGGTCATCCGTGTCAGATGAGCATTTAAGCGTGTATACCATACAGTCTCCTTGGTAATACGCGATAGGATAATTGTCCATAATGCCATAATCCGTGAATGCCTTTATGTAATCCCAAAACCTGTCTGCCCTATAGTCGGCAGTGCTTTTTTTTAAAGCCCTTTCATCGAATTCCATTTCGAGAGACATTCCTGAATTGATGGCAGTGCGAATAACGGAATCGAAGAATGATTGATAATCAGGTTTTTTCTCAGGGAAGAAGTAATTTGGCTGAAGAAATGCTTTGTCGAAATGCATGGCACTCCATTCTTTCATTCCATCGCTTCCCCAGTAAGGTATCCAGTAAAATTTGCGACCTTTTGACTTGATGTAATCTGCTACGGATGGGAGATACTGTCTGTTGTTCGTCAGTTGTTCGGCGACGAAATAGAATCCATCGAATGACAAGTATTTTAGATTTAGTGCTGCCACTTTGTCGATAACACTATCTATATACCATGCAGAAGCATCTATTCTGTCCTGACTTAAGGTGAAATTCATATTATTCCCGTTAAGCTCTCCCCAGTTCTGCTGCCTGTAAAAGGCGGCGGGAACGAAGATGACCAGTCTGCGTTTGTACTTGGGCGAGCCAATTCTTCCGGCAGTTTTCGATATAACCTTGTCCAGTCTTGCAATTGGCCCGTTTTCATCAAAATAGTCATCCATAACTTTCTGCCAATCCTCCTTTCTCGCGCCTATGCTTCCGTCTCCCACGGAGTCGAACCCGCTTTCGAAGTACCTTCCGTTTCCTGCGTTCATCTCGAGGAACAAGAAAGTGTCGAATAGCCAGTGCTCTTTTCCCTGTGGGTCCGTCCACGAAACATAGGCTTGCAGCTCCTCATCTGTCCATTTGGTGGAACGGTGGCTACCTCCATAATACATCAGGCTCATATCGTTTATCTCGCCCTCACGCATATAGACTTCATCGTTATCTTCAGTATAGTTAGCGACTATAAGGTAGCGATACTCCTTAGATTTGTATTCGAGGTAGATCGGCACGACTTCCCTTAGGTCCAAGGTGTTTTGGGTGGACTGAGGGCGTAGCATCCTTACACCTTCATTCAGTTCCAACTCCACGTCCACTTTATCCGGTACGCTTCCTATAGGAAAGTCAATCGTGATTTTCCTGGATGAATTGTCCAGCGTTACTTTCTTCGGGACTAATTCACCTTTTATAGTTACCTTAAGTATAAGGTCGGTAGAATTGTCCGAAGGAGTCGCTGTTACCTTATCCTTAGCACAGGAAAATAGTAAAAGTAATAATGACAGAAAATAGATATGTTTCATTGCTCTATTCTAAAACAGGTATTAGAAGCACGGCATTTCGTTTTTCTTGGACTTCGATGCCATCATTATTGGAAACGAGCTTTATGGGTAGTATATACTTTTTTACTCCTACGCTCTGGTATTTTGAAAGTATGGTGCCGTCGATGGTGATGGTACTATTCCTATAAACCGTCGATGGAGATAATTCAAAATTAGTCTTGGAAACAGTATAGCATACATCCGGAAGTAGTTCGAATGAGGTCCCATTTTGGGCATTATACTTATCCACCATCTCGGAATCTACTACTAACTGCGCACTCGCCGATACATCTCCTATTCCGGATTTATAGACTGAAATAGTGAAATCGGCATAATCTTTTTTGTTCACGAATACGTCTTCGACTCCTGCTTGAACTATGTATAAAGTATCCGGAACCATACCTTCGAGGCGATTGTCTTCACAGGAAGATATGGACAAAAGGATAATTGGCAATATGTATAATAATCTATGTTTCATATTTTTACCAGCCTTGGTTTTGTGTAAAATTCTTCATTTCGTTGAGTTGTTTCTGCCCGATAGGGAAGAGATAGTGCTTTGTTTCGAAAACTATTGGAAGGCAGATTTTCGATGTCCTTTCCCAAGAGCTTTCGTAGTCTCTAGCCGTAAGGTCAAGGCCATATCTAGCACCATTTGCTTCTTTGTCTGCAATCATCCAGGTCCTCAAATCATAGTATCTTAATCCTTCGTATGCCAATTCCACCATTCTCTCTCTCCTGATGATGTCTCGAAGTACTTCTCGATCTGTAAGTGCTTTCGGATATGCAGTTTCGATCTTGACATTTATTCCGGCTCTTTTACGCAACTTGTTCAAATATTTTAGTGCTTCTTCTGCATCGCGCTCCGGCTTTTCGTTGCAGGCCTCGGCATAGTTGAGGTATATCTCGGCCAGACGCATATAACACCAAGTGAATGAACCCCATACATTCTTTCTAGTATCGATCGTAGGGTCGGTGTATTTTGTAAACAAGAAGCCTGTCTTTACATAGTCTCCACTTTCATGAGCAAAGGCAGATGTGCCGCCTGTAAAGAATGTTACCGGTTTGTATTCCGGTTTGGTAGCATCCTTATGAATCCAATACATTCCATTGAAAAAGATGGATGCATAGAATCTTCCGTCTCTACCCTTCATACTGTTATGAACCTTTATCGGCTTGTCTTTATGGGTAGGGTGGTACCATCCGTCGGTAAAGCCGTCCTCTTCATAACCTGAAGTTGCATCCACTATAGGCGCTCCGTTGCTCTTGTATCCGCTAATAGGGTATTTTCCGCTTGTGGCCATAGGGTAGGCATCTACAAGCTTAAGTGTGGCTCCGAATCCTCCAAGTCCTACTCCGAATACTCTTGGAGGGACAACTCTTTGATTCCAAACTTCTCCGCTTGGATAGTATCTCGCAAATATTAACTCTTCGTTCCACTTCTCGGTAAAGACTTCGCGATATGAATGCATTCCTTTCTCCACGGGGTCGGATATATTTTCTTTAGTTTCGTGAAGTGCGTACTGGTTAAGGTCTATAACTGCCTTGGCAGCTTTAGCAGCTTTGTCCCATTTTGAAGGATCCTCTTTTTGAGGAAATATGTGTTTGCCATAATAATTCACCAGGTCTTTTCCATATCCTTCTTTTCCTCCGCCGTTAAACAGTGGACGCGCAGCGAAAAGAAGTACGCGTGAGCGCATTCCCAGAGCGGCACCTTTAGTGATGCGTCCCTTCCAAGTGGTAGGATCCGCCACTTCATTCGGTAGGTCTTCCGATGCTCTTAGCATTTCGGATTCTATGAAATCCACGCACTCGTCCACGGTGTGTCTGTCTATGTCTTCGGATTTGATTTTCATATCCGGAGTGGTGTCGAACCATAGGAAGATGGGACCGTATTGCTTAAAGAGGTTAAAGTAGAAATATGCTCTGAGGAACCTCGCTTCCGCTTTCATCTGGGCTTGCTCCTCGTGGGTAAGTTCAGGACATTTCTCTACATTGTCCATAAAGACGGTAGCTTGGTTGATAGCTATGTAATACTTGTTCCAAGGGTTGAACTTAGGAGTCCATTCGCCTCTTACACCCACGGTAGATTCGTTATAACTACCACTGTTTACGAGTTCGTAGTCCATTTTCTCCCAAGAAAAATATGCATCGTCAGCACAAGGGACAAATGTCTGGTCGTAAGCGAAAATCTCTTCAGGAATCTGACCATAGATACCGGACAGATATCTTTCTGTAGTAGGACGTTTGCTGAATACTTCTTCTATGGTCATCTGGTCATTGAAATTATGATCTAAGAAACCACACGAAGATAGAAGCGCGAGTGTTATACTGAATATAAGTATTTTAGATTTATTCATATCCCATTAAAAATTAAAGGTTGCTCCGAAATTCACTGCTCTCATATTAGGGTAAGACGAACCTTGTGAATTAAGTATTTCCGGGTCCCAAAGTTTGAATTTGGAGATGGTAAAAAGATTGTTTCCGCTTACATAGAATCTAACGCCGGAAGAGTGTAGCTTTTTGCATACATCCTTAGGAAGAGTATATCCTATTTCTGCACTTTTCAATCTCATAAAGCTCTTGTCTATCTGGTTGTGTGTAGATGGAGCCTTATTGTTCTGACTGCCGTTTATCGATAGACGAGGGTACTTGGCATTCGGATTATCCGGAGTCCAGTAGTTCAGCGCCACATCTCGGTGAACGTTTGAAAACAACTGGTTGGTATCGGACATATCTATCGTTTCTCCTCCTATGAAACCGGTTACATTACCGATTCCTTGGAAGAAAAAGGCTACATCGAATCCCTTATAGGCTACGTTGAGTCCGAAACCATAATTTATCTCAGGTATATCTGTTCGTCCTATCGCTACGTAATCATCTGTGTTTATGATTCCGTCACCGTTTATGTCCTTGTATTTAAGATCACCCACTCTCGGGTTGTCTATTTGTTTAGGACTATTCGCTATTTCATCTTCGGTCTGGAAATAACCGAGAGCGATATAACCGAATTGTTGATTCCAAGGTTTGTTTATTACATCCTTGTAGGCGTAGTTAGGGTGAGGTTGGTCGTCGTAAACTTTTTTATTCCTATTAAAGGTAAAGTTACCTCTTGCTGAAATGCTCCAGTCGGAGTTGATTCTCTTGTTGAATTCCAACGAAGAGTCGAATCCCATATTCTTCATCTCTCCGAGGTTGAGGTAAGGGTTTACATTTACTCCAAGCACTGATGGAACTGAAGCCCTTTCTATGAATATTCCGCTGCGATGTTCGTGGAAGAAATCCAAATCGAATTTCAAGCAGTAGAACAATTCCATCTCTATACCGGCATTGAATTTCTTAGCCTCTTCCCACGATACATCCGGTGAACCTGGATAACCTGTTGCCAATCCCGGGAGCGGAGTCATACCTTCTGTGCCGAAGGTGTATCCTCGTACATCCATCATCTCGGAATTGAATGCAAATCGCCTGTTTCCACCTATTTGGTCATTACCGATAAGACCATAGGATGTCTTGAATTTGAGAGAGCTGAATATATGTGAAATTGGCCTCCAAAATGGCTCATTGCTTATCATGTAGCCGACAGCTATGGACGGGAAGAATCCGAATCTTTTTTTCGGAGCGAAGTTCTCAGAACCGTTATATCCGAAATTGCCTTCTATAAAATAGCGGTCATCGTATGAGTAGGTGGCGCGCCCTGCAATTCCGAGGTTACGATACGGCAAGGACATAATGTAGGAACTTGGGAAATTGTCCGTTTTGTTTTTTAAGTTGAAAAGGAAAAGAGCTCCTACGCGGTGTTTGTCAAATGCCTTGTCGTATGTTAGAGAAGATTCCAAATAGATGGTACGAGAACCACTGTTTGACCTATATAAAGTCAAGTAGTCACTTCCGTCATTGTTCTTTACGTATTGAAGTCCGCCGTTCTCATCTCTTCCTATGGCATAGTATGTCGAAGGATTTTTAGAGCGGTTAAGATGTGCGTAGTTAATGGCATCCCAAGAGAATTTGACATTGGCCTTAAGTCCGTCGATGACTGGAGATAAGTCTTGAGTCAAACCGATGAGCGATTGCGCATTGTTGGTGAAAATCTCGCTGTATCCCATAAGGTTCAGGAGATTATATGGGTTTTCGCCTATCGTAGGTCTGGCTACGGTGCCGTCGCTGTATCGTCTAGGAATGGCTATAGGGATAGTCTTGAAGGTGTAAACCCAGAGTATGTCTTTACTATTTGGCTGTCTTTTGACATCGTATTGGTTAGACAGATTCACATTAAGGGTTGTGTGCTCAAATAGCTTGATGTCAACATTTGAGCGGAAGTTGAATCTTGACCAGTTCGAAGACGGATTATAACCAAGCCCTGTGTCCGGGCTGAATATTCCGTTTTCCTTATAATATGACCCGGCCACGTAGTAGTTTATTCTTTCGGAGCCGCCTGTGACGCTGACATTTGCACGATAACTGCTTGTGGTGTTCTTGTATATTTCATCCATCCAGTTCACATTAGGATAAAGATCCGGATCAGAGCCATTTAGGTATTTTTCCATTGCTTCAGGAGTATAGAATGGCTCGCCATTTCTGTTATCTGCATAGGCGAAATTATACATCTCCATAAATTCAAGCGCATTGGCCATCTTAGGCATTTTAGTAGGCTGAAGTGCACTTGCTTCGAATCTTCCGCTGATAACAGGCTTTTTACCTTCTTGACCGCGTCTGGTCGTGATAAGTACTACTCCGTTAGCTCCACGTACACCATAGATTGCAGTGGCAGTGGCGTCTTTCAGTATGGAGAAAGTTTCAATATCGTCGGCATCTACGAGGTTCAGGTCTCTTTCTATTCCGTCCACTAGGACGAGTGGGCGATTGTTCGCCCCGAAGGTGCTTACGCCTCTAATCCAAAAGTCCGAGCCTTCTCCCGGTTCTCCACTTCTCTGAACTGCTACTATTCCCGCCATTTGACCTGCGAGAACATTTGAAAGCTTGTTCACGGAATGATTTATCTTGTCGACTTTTATGGTGCTTATGGCGCCGATTACGCTTTCTTTGCGTTGCTTTCCATAAGCTACGACCATTACTTCGTCAAGTTCATTCTTTTTAGGATAAAGTACCACGGAAACTTCCTTTTGCTCTTCTACGGTTATGGATGTCTCCTCATAGCCAAGCATGGAAAATACCAGGACGTCTCCTTTGTTTACTGTTATGGAGAATCTACCGTCTATGTCTGCCATAACACCCCTCGTGCTTCCTTTTACCAATACTGTAGCGCCAGGTAACGCGAGTCCCGTGTCGTCCTTTATGACTCCGTCCAGGGTCTTGGTTTTTACGGAAGGTTTCTGCGTCTTTGTATCCGATACCTGTTTTTTCAAAATGATGTTTTTCCCTTGTATGCCATAGTTGATGGATTGACCTGCCAGAAGGTCGTCAAGAGCTTCTTCCAGACTGTCGGCATCGATACTTACTATCTTGTTAAGATCGATGTCTTCAGTGGCATAGACAAAGGAACATCCCGATTGGGATTTGATTTCGGATAATGCTTCTTTGATCGTAATGTTGTTTCTGTGCAGTGACACATTTTGTCCGCTAAGTCTTGTAGAGGCGAAAAGAATGGTCACAATTACGAAGAATAATCTTCTTTTTAAGTCCATTTGAAAGTAAATAGTTGATTATTAGTTAATAAATATAATATATTCCGTTTTGTTTCGAGTAGTTGATCTTACCCGTTTGCGACAAGGTGTAGAGGATTTTGTCTATGCCGTTAGATCCGCTTTCGAAATAGCCATTGAATTTCAAGTTATTAGCATTTTTGTTTTTAATTACGATGTTAACGTTAAACCCTCTTTCAAGTTTTTTTGCGATAGACTCCAGACTCTCGTCTTCAAATAAATAGCATCCTGATATCCACGATATGGCACTTTCGATTCCTCCCTTTTTCACTGTAGTTTTTCCACTGGATTTCTCTGCAAAAGCGATTTCTCCCGGTGTCATTTCCAGACTGTTTTCATTCTCTGAAGTGCTTAAGGAAACCTTGCCTTGCACAAGGGCGATTTCTGCTTGCTTGTCATCCGGATAATCTTTTACATTGAAGGATGTTCCGATGTCTGTTACTCTCAGTCTGTCGGTCTCTACTATAAAAGTCTTTCTTTCGTCGTGTTGAACGTCGAAGTATGCCTCTCCTTCAAGTCGTACAAGTCTTTCCTTTTTGCCGAATTTCGAATCGTATGTGAGCCTTGACCCGGCATTGAGGCGTACCGATGAACCATCAGGGAGGGTAAAAGATGCAGTCGATGCTATCGGGGATTGAACATAAAAATACTGGAGGGTTTTAGTGCTATTAGGATAAATTGCTTTCCCTATGAAAAACAATATCGCACACACTGCGCAGCAGGTGATAAAGGGATAGAGATATTTACTTCTATGATGTTTCCTTCTCTGCTGAGAAGTATTTACTCTTTCCTTAAATCTGTCATATCCTCGACTCGCGTCGTATTTTTCTTTTTCGCTTTCGGATATGGCGGATATCCAAAGCTCCTTCATATGGTCAAAATATAAAGCGTTCGACTCGGATTCGCCGGCCCATTTTATTAGTATGACCAGTTCGTCTTCGCCGATTTCGTCCATAAGATAGGAGACTATCAAAGCATCTATTTCATTTTGTTGCATCTTATAAGCTTGCTTTCTTCGATATTGATTATTCTTGTCGTCGGGTGTAGGAATAATCATTTTTCCAAGTGTTACATATAAGACACAGGAATTGTGTTTTCGGGTAGTCAAATTTTACTTTTTTTATTAAATAATTTTTGTTTAACTTTGCGAAGTCGTCGGGTGATTGAATATGATTTCTTTCTGGGTGGAATTAAAGTATGTACTCAATTAGAAGTTTTATGCGAAATCACCTTTTTCTTTTTTTGTTTATCGTCGTGCCCTTTTTGTTCTCTTGCAGTAGAACAGAACCTCAGGTTACCATATATGGTACAGGGGATAACGATTATCTTTCCCTTATTAAAAAGGAGGGAATCCCGTATTCACTATGTCCAAGCATAAGGGAAGCTATTGAAACTGCCCCTGAAAAGACGGGCGTGATGCTCTTTTATGATGGCTCTTCTGATTCCGGTAATGTACTGACGGAAGAGGATATAAAAAGAATTAAGGAAAAATCCTTGCGCGTCTTTGTGGAATGCCCGATCATATATGGGAAATACGCCAGCGACTTGAAGGACACATTGAAGCTTGAACGAATCGTGGTTAAGGATTCACTTTGTGCGGATTTACCTGCACTTAGTCTATTATCATTTAATAATGCCATCATTAAAGGTATGCCTGTTAAGACGGATTCGGTGTTGCTTGTTGCTGCTAAGGTGGCAGGCTTTGACACTGCGTTCTATGGACTTGAGAATACACCGTCTTATCCGGTTCTGTTTTTTACCGAGGATGGTATTTTGATGGCTACAACACGAATCAGCCAATTTGCACATCAGCGTTTTATGCCGTCGGCTAGAATCAAGGCGCTTCTTGAACATATATATGGCTATGTAAGCGGTAATGACGTAGAATTTGATGATTTTCATCTGCTTGTAAATCCTGCATATTCCCGTACAGCTCCTTTGAAGAAAAATGCCCGTGCGGAGAGTGTAAAGAGGGGTATTGAGTGGTACTATAATGGACATTTTTTAGTGGATGCCTCTTGGAAAGACGAATATGTAGGACGATATATGGGTGATGGAACTATGCCGGTAGGCCCTGAGGTTCCGGCTGGTTTTGCCAATGGTGATGGCTCTTTGGGAGTACTCGAGGGACATATGTCAAGTATAAATAGTGATGGTTCTCAAAAATATAGATATTGGATGAGGGCTGACGTCCAAGGCGAAAGTGCCTATGCCTTTGCCAGCGCTTCTTCATTATTGGGTAATAGAGAATATGCAAGAGTTTCGGATAATTTGTTAATTTATTCGTTCAATGAATATAGGGATGGAGTAAGAAATGACCCGGCATCTCCTACTTATGGCCTAATCGGATGGGCATATACTCATAAAGGAACTTATTATGGCGATGATAATGCTCGTTATCTTTTGGGTGCGCTGGGTGCTACTGCCTATCTCGGTACAGATAAATATGATAGGAAAATCATAGAGGGAATTCTAGGTAATTTCAGAACAAGTGGAACTAACGGATTTAGAGGAGGCTCTCTTCTTGATGTGGATATTCAGCGTCGTGGCTGGCAAGATTACTATCATTCACCTACCGTTAATTTGCATCCTCATTTTGAGTCTTGGTTATGGGCTTGTTATTTATGGCTTTATGCCCAAAACGGTGAAAAGGAATTGCTTGAAAGAGTAGAGAGAGGCGTTAGTATGATGATAGCCGGCTATCCTGACAAGTGGTCTTGGACTAATGGCATTCAGCAGGAGAGAGCACGTATGATTCTTCCGCTTGCATGGCTGTACAGGGTAAGTCCTACTTCGGAACATAAACAATGGCTTGATTATATGGCTGATGAGCTATTGAAGAATCAAGTTGAATGTGGTGGAATCCGTGAAGAATTGGGCAATCCATCCAAGAGTTCATTTGGCAAGACTCCATCAAATGAGGCATATGGAATAACCGAGGCTCCGTTGATTTTTGACAATGGCGATCCGGTAGCAGATATGCTTTATACTACAAATTTCGCTTTTGTAGGTCTATGTGAAGCCGCTGCTGCAACAGGCGATGCCAAATACATTCAGTCTGTAAACAAAATGAGCGATTTCCTTACAAGAATACAAGTGAGAAGCGAGCAGTTTAAGAGTGTGGATGGTGCTTGGTTCAGGGCTTTTGATTATGATGCTTGGGATTATTGGGCATCCAATGCCGATGCAGGATGGGGGGCTTGGAGTACTTTGACCGGATGGATACAGAGCTGGATCGTAGGCACTCAGGCGCTGCTTGAAAAGAATACCTCACTTTGGGAATTGGCCAATTCAAAACAACTGTCCGAAGGACTGGCTGACGACATCTGGTCAGAAATGATAGGAAACGATTAATATGCTCAGCCCATCGGATAATGATTCTCTAGTACAGAGATTAAAAAATGGTGAAGATGCTGCTTATAAGGAACTTTATGAGCAGCATTACACCGTTTTGTGTCATTATGCGGCATCTTTTCTTCAAGATGATGTATTAGCCGAGTCTATAGTAAGTGATGTGATTTATGCTTTGTGGCAAAACCATTCTAGTATTTCTGTGTATTCATCCATAAGGGCATATCTTATGACGGCTGTAAGGAATAGGTGTCTCAATCATCTTAGAGGATCTTGTCAGCCCTTATCTCAAATATATGATCAGATAGTGGATTCGAATGGAAATCCGCTGGGACGAATGCTTGATAGGGAATTGGAAAACACTATAATGGCCGCAATGTCGGGACTTCCTAGCAAGACAAAGTCCGTTTTTGAATTAAGTCGTTTTGAGCATAAAAGCTATGAAGAGATTTCGGCTATTATGAATATGAGTCCTAATACCGTTAAATATCATATAAGCCAAGCGCTTAGGATGCTAAACGAAAAATTGAAAAAGTATTTCGACGGGTGTTAGTCTTTTATCTTGCAATTTGAAGTTCTCTGTCAAAACTTGACAAATCATACTGTTAAACTCCCGATTTCCCGCTGGATTGTTTTGATTCCAAAAAAAAGTGTTATATTTGCATCGTCATAGGGGAATTCGCGTAAGGGATGACAACCCTTTCTGCTTTGGCAGTTTCGAGCCCCTGCAATTTAGCCACCGTTTTTGCGGTGGTTTTTTTATTCTCCCAGTGCGGTGATGCAGTATTGTATCTTGTTGCCGGATTTTTGTACGCCGACAGTCATCTTGATGTTGTCCAAGTGCATTATCAGAATCTTCACAAACGGCTGCTGGTTCTTGGTTCCTTTCTTTGGCTCCACTTCGTCAACCTTCTTGGACTTGGTGAGAAGTTCCGTCAGACGGAATACCGCCAGTGTTGCCTCGTATTGACGGGCGGCTTTCTCGCTAGTCTCTTCTATCGAGAGAAACCTCACGTGAATATAGTCCTGTAGATCCTCGTTCCACATCTTCTTGTCAGGGTGCTCGGCGTTCCATAATGCATAGAAGTCCTTGATGGCTTTGTCCCTGATTTTGATTTCCTCCCTGCTGTTTCCTGCAGGTATTTCTATACCTTTCTGTTCCATCTTTCAAATTTACATTATTTCCTCGGACCGCCCAAGATTATTTTCCTTCTTTATCAGCTCTTCAATCCTCATTCTCTTGATTCCCGGCTGGACGACGAAACAATCGGCAATGTCAAGGCCATGCTCCTTTCCCTCCGGTGGAATGTGCCATATTTTCCGGTCATCGGCATCCTATTTCTTAATCAGCACTTTCCAATAGCCGCCGTTAGAAGGACCAATGTGTTCTAAATAGCCCTTTATCTGAAGTTCCTTCAATTCTCGTTTAACGGTGCTGATAGAAACCCCGAGTTTTGGTGTCAAAGACTTGGCTGTTTTGGTCCCATCTTCACTGTTTTCATCTGAAATGAAATTGTAGATAAAACGTTGTCTTTCAGTGAGTTCTTCAAGGTTTGGATCGGTGCTATTTTTGGTGTCAACTTTGGTGTCATTGATACCGGCTTTCATCTTGATGAAATTCTCTCTTTTGATGGTGGCAACGGCGCATCCACATGGCGATAGCGCCGCACGGAATGTCGATTCTGTATAGCTTCGATAAGTGTCATAATTGGCATTAAATATAGTTTAATTTTATTGTCCACAAACAATAAAAGCGGTAAAAGTGTCATTTTTATTGTTTATAGACAATAAATCTTGGATTCTTCTTTTGCGATCTGAATGGATTTGCCGTATCCCGGAAATGAACTTGCATATCTGTTTTATAGCCTGGGTGGCACTACGACGTCCGCCAGAAGGGTGTGTTTGCTGCGAGCGAAAATATTCGTATATTTGCAACCCCCTCCCGTAAAAACGAATAGGTGAATATAAAGAAAGTAATAACTCAGGCTGTCAAATTCTCCTTGACATCTTTATTCGGAACGGCCACGGACACACTAGTCCTGTGGCTTTTGACTACGTTCGTATTCGGGCCCAGTCACTTCGAACAATACGTACTTTCCCCACTCATCTCATTCGAATGCGCAGTGATAGTGAACTATTCCGTAGCTTTTTTCTACGTGTGGAGAGACAGGATAAACATCTTTTCCATAGGTTCCTATCTAAGTCATTTCTGGAAATACAACCTGTCCTGCATCTCGGCCTTTATCGTGAAGATGCTGCTGCTTAATGCCATAGCATTCGCCACCAAATGGGATCCGGTTATCTGTAACCTGCTCGCGCTCTGCGCCTCAGGACTACTTAACTTCGTGCTTAACGAGTTCGTGATTTTTCGAAAGTCTTCTTCTGGTAAAGAATTAAAAGAAGACAACTGACGGCCATTCCCGTGCTGTCAGCTATGAAATCTCCCAGTTCTTGACTCCTGCAAGGGCTCAATCCCTGTATGATTTCGGTACTTCCTGCCACCAGTACTCCACACAAGAATATGATTAGAACCGCGAGGTAGGATTGGCCGACCCTATTCCATTCCCTTTTGAAGGACATAAACAGTAGAACGGGCAGTGGCGCGAACATACAGAAATGGACCAATTTGTCTGCCGGGATGAAGAAATTCCAATTCGTAACCGTAGGAAATGCACCCGGCGGAGCAAAGCACAGATAACCTACCACTCCCAGATACAGGAGTGTGAGCGTGCGCCAAGTCCATTTGCTGTTGTTCGTCATAATGTCTGCATACTATAAAGTTTCTTGTAATAGCCGTCCTTCTCGATAAGTTGCTCGTGTGTACCGCATTCCACTATCTTTCCGTCGTCCATCACGACTATCATATCCGCGTTCTTGATGGTAGAAAGCCTATGCGCTATGGCTATCGTGGTACGATTAGACATAAGCCTGTCGAGAGCCTCCTGTACGAGTTTCTCCGACTCGGTGTCAAGCGAAGCGGTAGCCTCGTCGAGAATCAGAATAGGAGGGTTCTTGAGGATGGCACGAGCGATGGAAATTCTCTGTCTCTGGCCTCCAGAAAGTTTCGAACCTCTGTCACCGACGTTTTCGTTATACCCTTCGGGCTTCTCCATAATGAACTCGTGAGCATTGGCGATTTTCGCTGCGGCGATGACCTGATCGAGGGTCGCATTCTCCACACCGAAAGCTATGTTGTTGAATATGGTGTCGTTAAAGAGGATAGGCTCTTGGTTTACGTTACCTATGAGGGCGCGCAGACTCTTCGTAGACACCTTGCGGATATCGTTACCGTCGACGCGGATGCAACCCTCATTCACGTCGTAGAATCGCGGAATCAAGTCCACCATAGTGGATTTTCCGGCGCCGCTCGCACCCACTATCGCCACCGTCTTGCCCTTAGGGATGGACAAACTTACGTCGTCCAGAATCGTGCGGCCTCCGTCGTAAGAGAAAGTTACGTTCTCGAAATCGATGCTCTTTTCGAACTCCTTGATGACTATAGGATTTGCGCTTTCCACGAGTGGGTTCTCCGCCCCCAGAATCTTATCGATTCTCTCGGCCGATGCCAATCCCTTCGGAATCGAGTATGCCGCCTTCGAAAGGTCCTTGAACGGCTGTATGATGCTGTAGAGAATGGTCATATAAGACATAAACGCAGGCGCATCGATAGTCGCATCGGAACCCAGAATAAGGGTACCTCCGAACCATAACACTATGGCTATCATTATACTACCTAAAAGCTCGCTCACCGGATGCGCACTTGCCTGGCGTATGCCCACCCTGTTATTCTTCTGACGCATACCCTCGGTCACCTTCTCGAAGCGTCCGGTCATCTTCTTCTCAGCCAGGAAGGCCTTTATGATGCGAAGTCCGCCCAATGTCTCCTCAACCTGGGACATGGTGTCGCTCCAGTACTGCTGAGCCTCAAGCGAACGGGCTTTCAACTTTCCACCTATCGCGGTCATTATAAGCATCATAAGCGGCGCGAAAACCAGCGTAAAGAGTGTCAGCTGCCAAGACATCGCAAATAGCACTGTGAGATAGATGATGATGAGAATAGGATTCTTTATCAACATCTCCAGAGTGCTGGTGATGGAATATTCCACCTCCTGCACGTCACCACTCATTCGGGCCAATATGTCACCCTTTCTCTCCTGAGAGAAAAATCCTATGGGAAGCGAGATGATTTTCCTGTAAATCTGCATTCTCATATCCTTCACGATACCATTTCTAAGCGGTACCATTACGGCCGAAGCACCGAAATAGCAGGAAGTCTTGATGAGGGTAATGACGCAGAAAAAGAGGCAGAGCATCAAAAGCACGCGACTCTGTCCGTAAACTGTGATTAGATTACCCACATAGTAGTAAACGTTATTCGTAACACCCGAAAAATCTGAAATCTCACTCCACGGAATGAAAGTGTAAGTGGCTCCGGATGAGTCGAATAGTATCTTAAGAATAGGTATAAGCAGGGAAAAGGAAAATACATTGAACACGGCAGACAGGATGTTCATAAGCACTGAACCGCCCAAATAGCCGGTGTAAGGTTTTACATATCTTTTAATTATCTTCCAGAATTCTTTCATAATATGATTAATGATGAAGGCGTTCTTCGCGGGAGCGTCTGAAGCCTAATGTTTGAATTGTCGCTGATGGCGGTCTTGGCCGATTCGTATGCCAATTCCGGTGTATTGTTATTCTCGCTCAAGTGGCACAGAAACAGGTTCTTAAGCCCAGGATGCATAAAACTTTTGATGGCCGATGCACAATCGTCATTGCTTAGGTGACCGTTCCCGTTCAGGATGCGGGTTTTCAGCTCCTGCGTGTAGGGGCCGTTCAGAAGCATCTGCCTGTCGTAATTGGACTCCAGCACCACCGAATCGGCCTGTGAGCAGAATTGGACCGCTTCCTGGGTCATCCCGCCGCAATCGGTAATGTGGACGTAGTGCGTGTCTCCTATGCAGATCGCGAATCCCACGGTCTGCGTGGCATCGTGAGGAACCACGAAGTACTTGACCTTGATTTTCCCTTCTACCACCTCGTTCCATTTGTTTTCGGCCAATACGTTCCTGCACCCGCTTATGTATTCGTGCGTCATAAAGTGCCTGGAGAGCGACTTGTGCAACTGCTCCGTAGCCCAAACCGGCTTGCAGAGATGCTTGCAGAAGGAACCCAATGAGCGAATATGGTCCAAGTGGTCGTGGGTCAAGAGGATGGCGTTGAAATCGTCAAAACTCAATCCGTCCGCAAGCAGCTCCTTTTTCACTCGCCTCGGACTTACTCCTGCATCTATGAGCACACCGTGCCTTCCGGACTCGTCCTCGAGCCCGAGATAGTAGCAGTTTCCGCAGCTCCCGGAAGAAAAGCTTTTGAAAATAACCTTACTCTCCATTCTCCTTACAATATTTATTTATAACGCTATACGCGTCCTTGATTCCTAATTCGCCGGCTCTCGAAAGGTCTATGCATCCCTTCTCCCTATCCTTTATGAAGATGAGGACCAGTGCCCTGTTATAGTAGGCGTTACCCATCTGAGGATACTCCGAGATGGCCTTGTCGTAGTACTCCAGAGCCTTTACCATCTGGGAGTTAAGCGTGTAGAGGTTACCCAAGTTAAAGTGGATATACGCTATGTCTCCCTTTATGCCATCTGCCTGAAGGAGGTCCTCTATGGCTTCGCTGTAGTCGTACTGGCGGTCTATTCTGTCGCTGACCCTAGTCTTCGCAGCTCCCTGATCGTCCATGGACAGGGTCTGCACGCTATTCTCTATGGAAGCGATGAAATCTATCATCTCCGCTTTCAACACGGCTCTGTTCATCAAATAGAAGGCCTTGTTAGCGTCGTCCGCCTTCTCTATGGCGAGATTGTACTCGTTAAGCGCTATATTGTATTGCTTTTCCTGAACGGCCTTTATGCCCTTAAGGAAGTAGATGTCAGCTCTCTGGCTCGAATATCCGAACAAGCTTCCGGCAGGGGCGACGGCCGAATTGGCCTGGGAAATCTCCACAGGAACCTCGCTTCCCTCCACGAGGGCGGTGATGGCGCTGTTCTCGTAACCCCACTTGAGGGCTTGTCTTTCGGACGGCCTGGATTCAGCGAAGGTGACTCTGTAAAGCGGTTTGAGCTTGATGTTTACGTCTCTGTTCTGCAGTAGCTCGTCGTCGAAATCTTTCTTCGCGAACTCTGCGTCGAGCGAAATCAGAGAGTTATATTTGCGCGTGGTGTCGGCGAACGAGCCGCTCTCCCTCGAAGAATTGTATTCCTGAATCTTTTTCTGCGCGGTCAGGTAGTCTGCCTTGCTCTGCTTCTTCATGCCCAGCAGATTCTCCACATAGGAGCGATTCTGGTAGGCCTTCGCGAAGTCGGGGTAGAGTTCGATGGCCCTGTCGTAGTCGTGAAGCGCGCTTTTCAGACGCCCCAGCTCTATAAGGCAAGCAGCCCTGTTGAAGTAGGCCAACACGTTGTTAGGGTTAATGTTAAGGACTCTATCCATATCGTCGAGCGCCCCTTCCAAATCTCCTAGCTGCATCTTGATGAGACTCCTGTTATAGAGGGTCAGCGCATTCCCAGGCTCGTATTCCAGCACCTTGTCCAGGTCTTTCATCGCCAGAACATAGTTCTTCTTCTCGAAGTTCATCAAGGCCCTGTTGAAATAGGCCAATGTGTTATCCGGGTCGAGGTCTATGGCCTTGTTCATATCTTCTATGGCCAATTCGAAATCGTTCCCCTGGGCATAGAGCCTGGCTCTTCGAATGTAGCCCTCTGGGTCGAACCTGTCCAGCTTTATGGCTTTGTTATAGTCGTTTAGAGCCTTGAGCGTGTCTCCTATGAAAAGATATGAAGCGCCCCTGTTAAGATAGGCCGACGGGTCGTCCTTCTCGAACCTGAGGTATTTGTCGAAGTCTTCTATCGCCAGATCGAATCTTTGTGAGAGAAAGTAAGTTACGCCACGGCTGAAATACAGTCCGGTGTTACCCGGGCGAAGTTCAATAGCCCTCTGAAGGTCGTCGAGCGCCAAGTCGTATTCGCCGAAACGGCTCTCGGTTATGGCCCTGTAGTGGTAGCCGTTAGTGAATATGGGGTTTATCCTTATGGAGTGGTCGAAGTCGTTCTGAGCCCCGCGAAGGTCTCCCAGGTTGAACTTGGCGATGCCTCTGTAAAAGTATGTCCAGTAGGAGTTTGTGTCCAGCTTGGCCAGGATGTTGAACTGCTCTATGGCGCTTTGGTATTTGCCGTCTTGAAGAGCGAGTCGTCCGCGAAATTCGAGAACGTCCTTATCCCACTGGGCGCGGGCTATGGACATAACGGAAAAAATCAGGCATATCAATGCCAGTAATTTGATGCTATGTTTGCCTGTTAACTTCATTTTCCGTATTTTTGCCAATCCTACAAAGATAACATCTTTTGTGCCCATTTTGAAAAAAATTAACGAAATAATATCAGCGACGGCTTTTTTTCTCTTCGTCACCGTCTTTCCTGCTATGGCTCAGGGTATAAGCATACCCGTAAGACGAGATGCATCCTGCGCTCCCATCAGTCGGGACGTGAAGATGCTCTGTGATCCGGAGCTTGCCGGAAGAAAAAGCGGCACTTCTCAGATGTTCCAGTTAAGCACTATGCTCTCCCAAAGGTACGAACAGCTGGGCCTGGAGCAAGTCGGGCAGGGTTGGTTTCAAAATTTCAAACTCAGCGCAGGCGGGATAGGTCGAAACATAATAGGTAAGATAGAGGGAACGAGCGGCAAGTATCTGGTGCTTATGGCCTATTACGACGGACTCGGGGTAAACGACGGCGTGCTCTATCCGGGCGCGGATTCGAATGCATCCGGGGTGGCGGCCCTGCTCGAGATAGCCCGCATCCTGACTTCCGGCGAAGTGCAGCGAAAGGACGGAGTGCTGTTCGTGCTTCTCGACGGCCACTACGACTCCTACAGCGGTGCCGAGCATTTTTTAGGCCAATTCTCCCGCGCGCAAATCGCCGCCGTGGTTAATTTGGACACGATAGGAGGCTCCAAAACGCCTCTGGACGTGCGACGACCTCGCTATCTTATGGCGCTTGGCGGAAAGCGATATGCTAAGGATTTGGAAAGCTGCGCGCGAATAGGAAAGATAGAAATGTATTACGATTACTACCGAAGCGAAATGTTCACCCAGATGTTCTATAGAAAGACAGGGGACCAGAGCGTGTTCGTAAAGGCCGGGATTCCTACCGTCCTGCTCACTTCGGGAATCACTCACGACACTAACAAGCCTTCGGACAGTCCTGAGGCCCTCGACTATAACGCAATGCGCTACAGATGTTTATCTGTAGCGCGGTGGATTAATCTAAGTAATCATTAAATAATAACTTGGTAATCTTTTTGCGTCTTTTCGGCCTATATTTCTTTTCTCATCAGTCGTGTGCGTCCAGCACACTCCTTCTTCTAAAAGTAATCTATCCTCGAAAATCCATCACAAATCTTTACCAACTTATTTTTTAACGCTTACTAAAAACTCGTAAATAGGAGTTTATTTGTTCTTTATGCAGCGAAGTGCGACTCCGCATTCCTTATGTGCGTACATAAGGGAGAGTTTTCCGTCCGGAAAGTTTTTGGTGAATGTGGTACCCAGAGCGAAGAACTGATGCATCGTGCCTGCGTCGTTCATTTGATACTGCGTAGAAGAAGCGTAGTAGTTTATGGATGTTTTACCTACTAAAGAAGCATCTGAAACATTCGCTGCTGCTATAGTACTTTTTTGATATTCGCCTTTTTTGGTGGTATTAGCCTTCATTCTGGTTCCGCTGAAGACGACGTTCCAGCCCAGCGTATTGGCATTCTTAACCGAGCCATAGCTGCTTCCTTCTCCCCAGAATATGGCAGTAGGGTCTTCTACTACAGGACCTGTAACGGTTTTAGGAGATGAACCGCAAAGAGAAAGGTACTCGGCTCTGGTAGGTACGTGCCATCCCTTAGGGCAAATACCCTGTGCGCCCTCGTAAGTAGCGGCATTTTCCTTAGTAATCTCACCGCCCAGTATGGTAGCGAAATCGTAGAGATAGCCGTTAGCCTCTACCAAATCCTTAGAAGGAACGGTAGCGCCATCCACTACTGAATAAGGCATCCAGATGTGAGCATTGTTGTCGGCAGGATCTGTAGAAACAGCGTATCCTTCAGGAATATAACGCATAGACTGTGTCATCCATGTAGAACCGTCGGAGAAAGACTTGGTAGTGTATTTCTCGTTCTTATAGATGATGTAGCCCTCGTGCTCCTCGTATTCGATGAATGCAGGAGTGTCGATGTCGATCTTACCCATATCGTCCCAGTTCTCGATGTCGCCGCTGATGCTCACCTTCACGTCGTCCGGAAGGATTTTAACGGTGATTTTGTATTGGCCTCCGCCTACCAGGTCGGTAGAAACGAGATTCTCGGTGAGAGTCTTTCCGTTAGCCACGGTAAGTGCCAATTCGAATGCGACCTTCTGAGGTACTACGATAGCGCTGTAGGTGGTGCCTGCCTTAACTGCGAAAGGCTTGATGGCCTCGACTCCTGCAGACTCTGCTGCCGTAGCCTTCATGCCGGCGATGTCGATGGTAGCGGTAGTCTTCGAACCGCGGATTTCTACGCCTGTGATTTCCGAGCCGCTCTGGTTATCGAACTCAAGAACGAGCTTGGTGAGCAAGTGCTTGAAAGGAAGCACTATAGCCGAAGATGTAGGGGTTACTCCCTGTTTTACGCCGGCGATGAAGTCCGAAGTAGAAAGGCCATTGCGCTGGTCTGCTGCTACCTTGAATGAAGTAGGAACGCCCTCGGCAGAGTATGGATAGTACGCGCTTACCGTAGAAGCGGTGTTAGCCTCGCTATACCACTTGAGCTCTCCGGTGAATACTTCGCCGTCGAAAGGCAACATCTGGTTCACAGCGTATTGCTGTTCCGAGGTGATGATGGAAACTCCCACTTTGTCTCCATTCTCGAAATTAGTGTCGGTAACTTTAGTGATGACCGGTGAAATCCTTACAGCGAGATCGCTTACAGGAGGTTTAACGGTGTTGTTCTTGTTGCAGCCGGCTAAGATGATAGCCCCTGCTGCGAGTAAATAAATTTTTTTCATGATATCATGATTTTAAAAATTGTATCCTATTCCTATGGTGTGCCCCCATCTGTGGAGGTCTTTGACTGAATTGTAGCAGGCATTGTATTCCAAATACATACCCCACGGCAGTGTGTATCTTAGAATCGCCCTCGCATCTACGAAAGGTCCCAGCCTGAATGCCATTAGATGATTATTGTACTCATCCAGCCTGTATGGGCTGTCGCTTGTCTGTATTTCAGAAGACTTCCACTCGTTTTCATCGCTCCAGCCCTTCCTGAAACCACATTCCACTCCTATTCGGATTCTCGAGATGTCGTATCTACCCGACAGGCGCGCCCCGGCCGACTGTATATGACGAGAATACAGGAAAGGGTATTTTATGGAAACCAATTCCTTCTCGTCTCCATAAGTCGCGCTGGCGTTTATCATAAAGCCTTTATGCGATAGGGTAGTCCACGACAGGGTAACGTCGTTATTCTGGCGCGAATCGACGGAGAGTGACCCGTAATTATGGGTGATGGTAATGCCATTCTGAGTGACATCCTCGAGTATGTTTTCGAGATTATCCTTTCTTCGAAACGAATACTCCGCACGAAGATAGCTCTCGCCGAACCTGAGCGCTATGCTCGAACTCAGCTCATAACCCGAGAAGTCGAACCATATCTTCTGCTTTTCTCCGTTACGCCCCTGACGATAAGAGGCTGATACGTCGCAGTATATCCTGTCAGACCAGCCGAGCTGGAAAGCAAGTCTATGGCCATTTTCCTCTATCGGGAATCCGCTCACCCCACTCGCCTTGAGATGAAGCGAGGAGTTGTCCCAGATGTCGTAATTGCCGAAGCCCGCGCCCTTGTCCAGAAAGGCATAGTAAACTCCGGACGATATGCCCAATTCCTCGGCGGATATGCTCTGGGTGTTCCTAAGGAAGGAATATGTGGCACCCAAACGAAGCTCGTCCCTATGATAGAGAATACCCGGGGTCACTTCCATAGACATATAGTAGGTGGTGTGCCTCAAGTCCTTACGCTTCGAATAATTCTGCGACTTATAGGATGCGAGTACGCCTATTTCCCAATTCTCGCCCAGAGCCTTGTCTATTCCTCCCGAAAGCGAGTAGTCCTGAAGCTCCTTTTTACCCGGAGTAAATTCGTAGATGTCTACGGGATAGTATCCCGGCACGGTGGACATAGAGCCGCAAGCCCCTTCCATCCACTTGCTCTCGTATGAGAAAGCCCCCTGAAGAGCCAGGCTTCCGAACTGTTTGACGCCCTCGGTGCCAATTCCGGCGCCCCAGAGCTTCTGCGCGTCGTTCGGGGTCAGGCGGTCGCCGTATTCGTAACGGGCCAATCCACTCGCCACCGACGCATCTACGCCATAAAGTCCGATCTTGGCCGGATTATGGCTTTGCGACCAGATGTTCATAATCTGGAGGTCTCTGTAGTCTTGAGATGCCGCACTCAAGCTTACCAAAGACAAAAGGAGTGTTGCTATCTTATTCATTCAGAGATTGTTTTTCGCGTTCATACATATCTTCGGACGAGTTGTTCGTGTCTTGGAGGACCTCGAATCCCATCATTTCGCTAGCCGACTCGTCGGTTTTTCTAAAGAGAGTGTGTCCCTGGAAAGGACCTGAGAATACTACGGCGGAAGCGTCTATCTCGCTGGACAGGCGTTTTTTGTTGTTTCCGTTTTTCTCGAACACTTCCACTCCGTCCAATACCCATTTGTTAGGTACCTTGACTATCCTGTCCTTCGCGGAGCCCGGTTTCTGGATTACGGAGCCTTCCTGAAGGATATAGTCCTGAATGGTAAGGCCTTTCGGGGTCTTGAATATGAACAGGGCAGGGGACTGGATGGAAATCGCATAAGCACTTGCCTCTCCCACCTTTATGACTACGTTCAGAATGTGGTCCTGTCGTATCTGGTCTCCCGGAGCCGGATGGTATTTAGGATTGTCGAAGAAGGAGTTGTTATAGCATACGAAGTAGGAACTGTTATTCAAGTTCACCGACTCCGGATATGTCGCCTTGTGGTCTATGGCTCCCAAAACCACTATCACTGCGTCTTCGCCAGGCTTGAGAGGGAAGCTCCGACCGTCTCCTCCTATCTGCCAAACGGCCTGTATGGCAGGGATATAGTCCCTTTCGTCTTCCCACACGTTAGTGGCGATGGACCTGTAAGGGTCGCTTGCCGCAAAGCACAGGCTGTCGAGGTATTGGACTTCGTCGGTGTTATTATGGACGATGACATAGGCATCGAACTGATAGTTGCCTTCTTCCGGATATTTGGTGCATCCTCCGCTGTAGATTTCCTTGAAGACGATGTCTCCGCTCAGGCTTATGTTCAGGGCCAATCCTGTCGATACGTCCTCGCTGCCTATTATGACCTTGTCCGTCATTCCGCCAAGTGTCTTTCCGTCGAAACGGTAGCTCAGCGACAGGCGATAGCTTCCGCTTGGAATATCCACATTGAAACATCCGTTCTCATCGGCTGCGCAAGTGTAGCTGATGTCCTGATTCCTGTTCGAGATCTTGAGTGTGGTCTTGCCCTTCAGTTCAGAAGGGAATTCGTCCGGGTATTGCGGCTTGACGCTGAGCGTATGGGTGCTCTTAGCATAAGGGTTGGCCCCGTCGAAAGAGAGGCATCCGCAGAGAAGCAGCAGGGTGAATACCGGCACTATGTTGAAGATTCTCCTTTTCATATTAGAACTTGATTCTGCAGGTTAAACCATAATAAAACGCAGGCGTAAACACTGCACTGACTCCATTGGCCAGAGATGTCACGGACATTCTGGAGTTCGTGAAGTTGTTTGCGAAGAATGAGAGGCTGACGCTGTCGCCGATTTCTTTAGTAACGCTCAGATTGGCAGAGAAATAGGCTCCGTAGCCGTCCTGGGCGAAGGTGTAGGCGTTCCCGGATTTCAAGATGAGGTTCGCGAACTTCGGATCGGCCGCCTCGACGTCGGTAAAGTCGTGCACCGCTCCGTTCTCGTCCATATACTGTACAGGTCGGATGGCCGTGTAGCTGTTTCCGTCGTAGATGCTTCCTCCGGTGGAGGCGGTTCCTTCGGCGCTCACGTTATAGGCGTATTCCCGGCCTTTGTAGGTGGACAGGTTACGGAATCTCTCGAATAGAGACATCTCCAGGCGGCAGGTTATGATGAGTCGCGCCTGCGGGATGTGGGTGATGGACGTGAGGTTGGCGTTGAGGCTATGTTTCTGCTTGCCGTTGTAGATGGAGTTGCCATCTGTTCCGGCATATATGCCCACGTACTGGTAGGAGCGGTTAGGCAGGCTCGTATGCGACCATCCCGTCCTGTAGAATTGGGTTAGGGTCGTGTCTACGTACTGGGTATAGGAGTACGACGCATCGAAGCGGAACTTGGTGTTAATCAAGGAAATCTCAGGGAAATCCGCGATGACTTCCACGCCGGCTCTGTGTATGTCTGCGCCGTTGCTTGGAAGTTTGGATGCAAAGAACGACTTGTCGGTGACTTTCGTCGCCATAGGTGTCCAGAATTCCTGGCCGTCTCCTCTCATATAAACTATTCCGCTTTGTGAATCCACGCTGATTTCGGGATTGCTCGGGACGGTGAAGTCCGAAGGAATGCTCATTATGTTATAAGAGAATGGGCTATAGAGAGTTCTGTAGGTGTATGGCGCCTTGGTCTTGTTATAGAAGGCCGTAATGGAGAGGCTTACCATCTCGAATTCGAGGTCTACCGCAAGCTCGCTGTTGTAGTTCTTCTGCCATGTGAGGTTCTCGTTATAGAGGGTCTTATATGGCTGAGTATAATAGACATAGGAAGCACTTTCCCCGTGGGAGAAACTGAATGTCTGAATGTCTCGGTACTGCTGTACCGGGTAAAGTATGTAGAATGAAGGCAGTTTCTCGCTGACGCCCCATCCACCCCTTACGGACACTACGTCGCTAAGGGTCCATTTGGCATTGAGACGAGGTGAGAGGCTGCTGACATTCTTGTATTCGGTGCCGCTCACGAATATGTTCTCCATTCTAAGTCCGGCCGACAATTCTACCTTCGTGCGTCCTACCGGTATGGTAAGGGCCTCCTCGGCATAGACGGCGAGGTTATGCATAAAAGGATAGTCGCTGTAAGGGCGTGGTCTGTAGCCGTTTGCGCTAAGGTCGGGGTCGAGGTAGTATTCGCCTTGGCCGACATTTCCGTTAGATTTCCACTGTGCTCCGGCTTTAAGCTTGCTGTTTATGCGGTCGAATTTGGCGAACCATTCGTATTTTAGAGATGCTGCTAGATCGAGCTCCTTCGAGTCCACTATTCTGTCCGAAAAGTAGCTCAGGGGCAGTCTGGATGCGAGATAATAGCCCTGTGACGTAGCGTGCACGGCAGGCATCACGGATGCAGACGAGCTGTAGAGATGGTCTTGTGAGTAGTTGTCGTTATAGTTTACGGAAGCGTCGAACTTGAGGTTCGTTATCCACGGCTTCTTGACGGCCCAGACTAGTGAGCCATAGGCTCTTAGCGAATTGTCACGGGCCTTGCTGAAGGTGCCGGTGAGGGCGTCCGGGTCGTTCTCGCTATTCATTCCGCCCAGATTGGCCGAAAGTCCGGATTCGAATTTCAGGATCTTGAAGAAGGTGTTGTTATAGCTTGCGGAGAAGCCCCTTCGCGTATAGGACGTGTATGGCGAGGTGAGCTTGCTGGTCGCGCGGGTCCATTCGCCGCTGACGTTCAGGATACCGCGGTTCTTCTTCAGGTCGAAACCCTTCGATACGGAGGTGAGGTAGGTGCGAGGATTAGCGCTGAAGGTTATGCGATAAGGGGTTATACCCTTTTTCGTGTGGATTCGCACCATTCCGCTGTTAAGGTCGCCGTATTCCGCCGAAGGCACGCCGGTGATTACTTCTATGGAACTTATGTTCTCGGTCGACACGTTTCGGGTGCCTGCGCCGGACATATTTCCGAATGATGCATTGTTCCCGATTCGCACTCCGTCCACTTCCACTGCGGTTCCGAATGCTGCGTTCCCGGTATTGAGTCCGCCGTTTCGAAGCGAGATAGGGGAGTCTTTCGTGAGGTCCGGATTAATGGTCTTGCCTCCCGGAAGCAACGCTCCGATGTCTGTGACGTTCGAGATTTGGAGGTGTTCCAGGGCATTCGAGGAGAACTGCAGCGATGAGTTCAGCCCGTCTTTGTCCCTCTGTGCGGTGACCACCACTGTCTTCAGGGCCAATGTGCTTGGCTCCAGCTTGATGGTCAGGGATTCTATGTTTCGGCTCAATTTAAAGTCGAGGGTCCTGTCTGTATAGCCCAAGCAGGCGAATACGAGAGAGCAGCTTCCCTGCGGGATGTTCTGGATGGTAAAGCGTCCGTCTTCATCGGTTACCGTCCATATACCGGTGTCTTTCAAGTTAATGCCGACACCCACTATCGTCTCTGAGGTCTTGGCGTCGATTACCTTTCCGCTTATGCTATATAAAGCGGGCGTCTCTGCCTTCAGAGTAACTTCACATATCAGCGAAAGTGCCGATACCAAATAGAAAAATAGCCTTTTCATATTAGAGCGCTATTTCAAGAGTCCTGTTGCCTTATTCCACGGAGTCTCTTTATAGAGTGAATTCAGTACATCCCGTGAACTAGTCGGTAGATACATGCTCATACCGCTATAGGTCAGGGGGTTAATGGCTGTGTTTATAAAATAGGGAGTGGCATTCTTATAGATTACCAGCTCGTCCAGAATAGCATCTATCTCTGCCAATTCTTCCGTACTCGCGCCCATCTTAGCCAAGATGTCGCGGAAGTCGTAATGGTAAGAGAAAGAGTAGTTGTAGTCCTGGACATCTCTTGGATTTACGTTCAATACCGTGTTATCCGGATGATTGGAGAATACTTTCTTACAAGCCTTCGCCAGTTCGTCCATTTTCGAGCAGTCATAAAGCGCTACGGTAGCATAGCTTCCGTTAGCGAATTTCTCGAAAAAGTCTACGCATATTCCTTTCAAGTCCACGCTCTCGTGTGGCTTCAAGAGCTTTTCAGTCATCTTATAGTAGTCGAAGCCTTTGCTTATCACCTCGGTAGGGGCTGCGACTATATAGTTCGTCTTTTCCCTCAGGGAATAGTTCGTCTCCACTCCACCCATAAGGCAGCAGTCGAACACTATGTAATCTAAGTGCATAGGAATGGCCTGTGCGAACTCGTCCACGTCGAGGTTATGGTCGTTAGTGTAGGAGCCCTCGAATTCCGAGCCTATCCACGAAGGGCTTATACTCCACGGGTTTACGTCGTCGGAACTGCTATCATAACCCTTAGGAATCCAGCCGCTGGCGTGAGAGTTGAATACCAGACCATAGGACTGCGACGGAAATTCCTGCTTTATGAAGCTGAGCACGTCCTTCACCCTTTCAGGCTTTACGGAAAGCTCGTCGGAAGGGTATCTCCTTATGGTATCGCGAATTATCTTATCGTAGTGGGAGTAAATTCTGTATACGACAGGCTCCACCTCAGAAGAGTAGTCCACGCGACCTCTGGCATTGTGGGCATAGACCAGGAGGGCCTGCTTGTCGTTCATTCCGGGGATGTACCCCTCGTCAAGCTGGCGCAGGTTCTCTTCGATGTCTACGGTAAGGTTATTATATCCTTCGGTATAGATAATCATTACCTTCTCGTATCCTAACCCTTCCATCCCTTCTCTCTTACCGGCAAAACGACCCGAGTCCGGAAAAGGTGAGTACCTTTCGGGCGTACAGGCAGAAAGTGCCGCGAGGAGCAATAATAATCTAAACCACTTTTTCATAATATCTTAGCTCCGTCTTCTTTCATCTCCTTTATGGCCTTTTTGTGACCTTCTTCGTTCACGTAGGCCAAGCAATCCTCCACGATATATACGTTAAGGCCGCCTTTCAGCAGGTCTTCCACCGTGTTCTTCACGCAAAATTCGGTGGCTATTCCGCACACGTACACGTCCTTGCAGTCCATAATGTCGAGCACGTCGAGAAGCGATTGGCCGGCAGGATTAAGGCCCTGTGCGCCGGAATACTGCTCGCAATCCCTGTCCCTGCCCTTGAAAAAGACCAGGTCCTCGTTAACGAACTCCTGCAGCTTTTCGTGAATTTCGGCTCCGTGGGTACCCTCTACGCAGTGCTCAGGCCAGCTTCCTCCCATCGCCGCGAACGAACAGTGGTCTGCGGGGTGGCAGTCCCTGATGAACAGCACCGGAGCCTTTCCCCACGAATGGGACTGGTTCGCACTTATGAAGCGAGCTGCGTTTTCGACGGCCTGATCGGCGTTAAGACAGGCGAGTGTCCCATCTATGAAGTCGTAGAGCATATCTACGATAATTATTGCGGAGTTTTTATTCATATCGTGAATTCTTCTATTTCCTTTACAAGCCTTTCTATTATGCTTAGTTTCGTGTCGAGCAGTTCGTCCGAGATGTCCACCTTGAAGAAGTGAGGGTTTATAAGACGCTTCTCGCTCTGGCTGAAGTGCGAAAGCCTGTCGTTATAGAAGGCTTTCTTTTCTGCGAGGCTTCTCTGCTGCACGCATCTCTTTCCGTCTTTCATTACCTGAATCTGGAGAGGCTGGGCTGTATATTCGCCTTCTACGAGAGTCTTGTACTTGAATCTGTCTATCTCGTCGTAAAGCGTTATGGTCTTGCCCTCTGAGATGGCCTGGTCCGTGGCATCGCCGCGAAGGCAGGTAACATCTATCTTAAAGAGTTCCTCAGGGTAATTCTTACTGATTCGCCAAGTGCGCTGGAATCCCGGATTTATCATCTTCGCCCTGTCTTCGGACATCTTCATGACAGGCTTTCCGTCCAATTGGACCAGTTTGTATACGTTCCCGAAACAAGGGGCCGCCTTGCTGGTAGCGATGGCGTCGCCCACGCCGTAGCAGTCTATGCGGGCTCCCTGGCGCTCGAGGTCCGAGATGAGGTATTCGTCGAGAGAATTAGTCGCGAATATCTTACAGTTATGCAAGCCGTTCTCGTCGAGGATTTTCCTTACTTCCACCGAAAGGTAGGCGAGGTCTCCGCTGTCGAGCCTTACTCCGTATCCGTATGGGTAGTCGTCGTCTATTTCGTTTTCCTTAAAGGTCCTTATGGCATTGAGAAGTCCGCATTTCAGGGTGTTATAGGTATCTATAAGGAGTATGAGGTTTTCGCCCAAGTGGGTTTTGATGTATGCGTCGAAAGCCTTGTGCTCTCCCTCTACCGTGCATCCGAACGAACTTACGAAGCTATGAGCCATAGTTCCGGTGCTTCCGCAGCCGAAGATGCTTCCCGTAAGGATGTTAGACGTGCCGGCGCATCCGGCGATTATGGCAGCCTTGGCCCCATAGACTGCAGCCCACGGACCGTGTGCCCTTCGCGAACCGAATTCGCTGACCGGCTTGTTCGTGGCACGGCACACTCTGGATGCCTTGGTGGCCACTGCCATCTGGTGGTTCATTATGCAGAGCATAGGGGTTTCGAGTACCTGAGCCTCGACAAGAGGTGCTTCCACTATGATTACAGGCTGGTTCGGAAACACTATCTCGCCTTCGTGCATAGCGTAGAGGTTGCCAGTAAAACGCATAGTGCTCAAGTATTTACGAAATTCCGCGTATTCTTCGCCCGGCAGGAATTTCTCGAAGAATTCAGGTTCCTTTCCTCCGAGGCTCTCTACCATCTCGATTACTTCGTCCACGCCGCTGACTACAGCCCAGTTGTTATTCTCCGGGGCCTTGCGGTAAAACAAGTTGAAGACAGCCGTCTTGTTCTCATTTCCACAATCGAGAAATGATTTTCCCATAGTATACTGGTACTTGTCCGAGCAATAAGCTATATCCTTTAACATAATCATCTATTTACAACCTCGTAAAGTTACAAAAAAATATTAAAAAAGCCGACACTTTTTAGGTGCCGGCCTTTTACGTGTTCGTAAACTGTAGATTAGATCATAAGAGCTGCTACAAGTGAAAGAATTGCATAGAATTCAGGAAGAGCAGCGTAGATCATAGTGTTAGTCTGCACGTCGTGGCCCTGGCTGATGCCTACGATACCATTGGCGCAAACCTGACCCTGACGGATGGCAGAGAAAAGGCATACGAGACCTACTGCGATGCCCACACCGAAAAGAAGCGGACCATTTGCAGCGAAGTCTTTACCCATCCACATAAGGAATGCTACGAAACCGTAAAGACCCTGTGTAGCAGGCATCGCTGAAAGAATCATATAGCTTGATGACTTTTCAGGGTTCTTTTTAAGAGCGCCTTCAGCGGCATTACCGGCGATAGTTGTTCCGATTGAAGAACCGATAGCGGCGAGGCCGAACATAAGGCCCAGACCGAGATAACCTAAAATTAAGTTTAACATTTTGTTTTTATTTATTTGTTATTATTTTAATGGATTGTATTTTAAACCTTTACCCTCGAAGCCACTATTCTTGAAGTACTCCACGAAGGTAAGACGAAGAGGGTGGACGAATGCGCCCAGGCAGGACATAAGCAGGTTCAGGATGTGTCCGAAGAGCAAAATCACTATGGCTGCTATCCACTGCCAAGTTGGGTGTGCGCCGAGAACCATCATCGCCAGGTCGTTGAAGGCTCCTCCGAGCATACCACCGGCAAGTCCGAGTGCGTAGAGACGAATGTAGCTGAGCACGTCTCCCAGAAGTCCGGTTACCATATTATAGGTGTCCCAGAGTCCCGAGCCTATGTTCAGAAGAGGATTACGTCCCGGCTTGTTGAATATGAAGATACCGAGCGCAGACACTCCCGCTATGGACAGGATGATGATCTTAGTGATGTTCTCAGGCACCGCCATAAGCATAGATACCGATATGGTGATTATGCATCCCACTATCAGCAAGGTCCATCCGCAGGTGCTGATGCATTCCTTGAATCCGAATCTCTTTATGTAGCAAGCGGTCTTTATGATCATAGCCAGACAGATGTGGAAAATACCTATTCCCAATGCGAGAACCATCTGTATGTCATAGTTTCCGACCTTACCCACTATCATACAATTCTTAAGGGATTGCGGAACCCAAGCTGCCTCGTGCAGGTTCATACCGAATGCCGTTCCCAGGAAAAGTCCTACCACCAGAGTCGCTCCACCTAAGAAAGAGATGAGGCTTCCGATGTTCTTGAACATATCGATCTTCACCCACTTCTTGTTTACGGCTATGCCGAAAAGAATCAGGATAAGACCATATCCCGCATCTCCCATACACATCGCGAAGAATAGCATGAAGAAGATGGAAAGAACCGGAGTCGGGTCGAACTCATCGTAGACAGGCATACCATACATACCCGTAAGAGTTTCGAACATCTTATTGAACCTGTTGTTACGCAGCTTGATAGGAGGATTGTCCTCTTTAGTCGCTTCTTCTGCGAGATAGAAGACGCACTCCTTATCCAGAGCCTCCTTCACCTTTTCGTCACATTCTACAGGTGCGAAGCCTTGGAAGCAGCAAAGCATATTTTCGGCTGCACCCTCGCTCTTTACCCCGGCCAAGTAGCGATCGAGATTCCTGCTGATTTTCGCGATTTGTGCGCGCAGCCCGGGGATATCCTTTTTCCTTCCGGCCAATTCGTTCTTATACTCTTCTACCTTCGCATCGAGCGCGGCGATTTCGCCGTCGAGCTCGCTACCACTTCTCTGCGGAGCATTGAGCGCCTTGAGAGGGAACCCTTCCGCGTTCACTATGGTAAAGTAAGTGACTCCGTTACATTCGTTTATGACTTGAAGGGCATATTCTTCAGCCCATTCAGGTTCGAATTTCTTAGTAGGGACGGAGTAGAAGCTGAGCTTGAGGCCTTTCTTCTCCAAGTCCTCTATGGAATTAGGGTCGAATTCGCCCCACGGTGTCACTGCGGCCTTTTCCTTTTCGAGGACGGCGCGCTCCGACAATAGCTCTACGAGATGAGGGTCGCTTCCTTTCTCTATCTGTTCGATCTCCGTCTTGAGCGAGGAAATCTTATCCAGCATAGCCGTAGACTTGTCGTCCACAGGTTTTACGGAGCGGGTGATATCTACGACACCCAGTTCCTGAAGATTGTTTAGGAACTGCTCTTTATCCGCGCTAAGCAGGATAAAGGAATATTTGGTCATCTTGGTAATCATAGTGACTCCTCCTCTTCTTCTTGGGCGTGACGAGTCTTGACGATCTTCGAAGAAGCCTTGCTCAAGTTTTCCTCGTCTTCCATATATCTCTTAATCTTTCTGATAGCCTCCTGGTATCCCGGAATCTGGACCTTCTCGTAGAGGTTAACCTTTTGAGTGGTCTTTTTTCTATTGAAATCCAGAATCTTACGGCGCTGCTGGTATATTTCGGACTCTATTCCCAGACGAGTTATGTCCTGAAGAATTCGAACTCCGTCGGCATACCAGGCAGGTTTGGTGAAGGCATTGAATTCCTTAAGCGTGTAGACTATGTCGTCCAGCTCCGGAATCTTTACGCCTGCCACCTTTACCGTACGCAACTTTACGTCCTCGATTCGGATGAGTCCCGGTTCGAATTCGTTCCACAGGGCTGCCAGGTAGTCGTAACTCTGCAGGGCCTGCGTCACTTCTCTTTCGAGTCTCTCCGCTTCGGATTTGGCATTGGCCACGCTCACCCTAAGGGCCGACTCCTTGTTCTTAAGGGTCGGTAGGGCATTCTTGCGTACTTTCAGTTGCTTTCCTAAAAGGGTAAGAGATGTCTTGTTATATTGAAACTTTATGGCCATTAGGCTTTCCAGTATTTATCGATGAGTGCTTTCTTGATGCCGGTCTCTTCCGGTTTGAAGTATTTGCCGAAAAGTTCCCAAGCCGTGTCAAGCATCTCGTCTATTTTAATATTGACATCTATGCTCAAAAGTCTGGTAGCATATTCCTTAGCGTAGTCCAGACAGCGGAGGTCGTAGTCCGAGAGGTCGAAACCGTTCTCGAGCTTGGTCTTCGCATTCTGGGCGTCGGCGTAAAGACGTACACCGGCATTCATCACCTGAGAGTGGTCCTCGCGGGTCTGTTTGCCCTGTACGAGCTGCTTAAGACGTGAGAGGGAGCGGAAAGGATCCACGATAACCTTACCTGAGTCGGTGTCGGCACGAAGGAAAAGCTGTCCCTCAGTGATGTAACCCGTGTTGTCAGGAATGGCATGCGTAATGTCTCCGTCGTTAAGGGTGGTTACCGCGATGATGGTGATGGAACCGCCGCTTGGCAACTGCACGGCCTTCTCGTAGATCTTCGCGAGGTCCGAATAAAGCGAACCCGGCATGGAGTCCTTAGAAGGAATCTGGTCCATACGGTTAGACACGATACTGAGCGCATCGGCGTAAAGGGTCATATCCGTCAAGAGCACGAGCACCTTCTCGTTTTTATCCACCGCGAAATACTCTGCAGCGGCAAGTGCCATATCCGGAATGAGGAGTCGCTCCACAGGAGGTTCCTCCGTGGTGTTCACGAAGCTCACTATCTTGTCGAGCGCACCTGCGTTCTCGAATGCGTGGCGGAAGAACAGGTAGTCGTCGTTAGTAAGACCCATACCACCGAGCACGATCTTGTCTACGTCGGCACGAAGGGCCACGTCGGCCATTACCTGGTTATATGGCTGGTCCGGGTCGGCGAAGAAAGGAATCTTCTGGCCGGAAACCAGCGTGTTGTTAAGGTCGATGCCCGCGATACCCGTAGGGATCAATTGGCTCGGCTGACGACGCTTGTAAGGGTTCACCGAAGGACCGCCTACCTCTCTTTCCTCGCCTTCTACCTCCGGGCCGCCGTCGATGGCGTGTCCGTAGGCGTCGAAGAAGCGTCCTGAGAGCTGCTCGCTCACCTTAAGGGTCGGAGGAGCGCCGAAGAATGTAACTTCTGCATTGGTAGGGATGCCTTCCGTACCGGCAAACACCTGCAGGGTAACCATATCGCCTTTAGTCTTCACCACCTGGGCCAATCTGCCGGCGACTGTGGCCAATTCATCGTTAGATGCACCCGGAGCTTTCAGTGACACTGTGGCCTTCGTGATGGCTTCGAGGTGCGTATAGATTTTCTGATATGCTTTATTTGCCATTTGTCTCGAGAAGATTAAGGAGTTGTTTTTGGTTTTCGAGGAATTCTTCTGAACCGAAAGTAGAGTAGTTCATCTGACGCAAGTCGTTGATGACCATCTTGAAGTATTCACGGCATTTCTGGTAGTCGTCGAATTCGAATTCACGATCGCAGATGTCCATAATGAGGTTCAACATAAACTTCTGTCTTTCGAGCGGACAAAGCGCGTCTATGGCGTCGAATGCGTCCTGCTGCAGGAAGGCGAAGTCTATCATCTCGCTCTTCCAGAAAGAGATGTGATAGCTCATAGGTACACCGTCATCACCCAGGATGTCTATCTGGTCCTTCATCTCGCGACCGCGGCGCACGAGGTTCTTGGCCTTTATGACCTTTTCCACCCAGCCTTTTTCTACGGTCTCGTTAAGGTAATCGGCGATTTCCGGATACTCGAGATACTTAGAGTAGGACTCGATAGGGTTCACTGCAGGGTAGCGCTTCTGGTCGGCACGGTTCTGCTCGAGAGCGTAGAAGCAGCGAGCTGCCTTCTTCGTGCTCTCGGTTACGGGCTCCTTAAGGTTACCGCCGGCAGGGGACACCGTTCCTATGAAGGTAACTGCACCCGTCTCGCCGTTATTCAGCACGACCATTCCGGCACGTGCATAGAAGTTCGAAATGATGGCGGAAAGGTCCACAGGGAATGCATCTGCACCAGGAAGCTCCTCCATACGGTTAGACATCTCGCGAAGAGCCTGAGCCCAGCGTGATGTGGAGTCCGCAAGCAAGAGACATCTAAGTCCCATCGCCCTATAGTATTCGCATATGGTCATCGCAGTGTAGACGGATGCCTCACGAGCTGCGACAGGCATGTTAGAAGTATTACAGATGATGGTGGTTCTTTCCATAAGGTGACGTCCCGTGTGTGGGTCTATCAACTCAGGGAATTCCGTGAAGATTTCCACCACCTCGTTAGCACGCTCTCCGCAGGCTGCCATAACGATGACGTCGGCCTCGCCTTGCTTGGCTATGGCGTGCTGGAGCACTGTCTTTCCGCAACCGAAAGGTCCTGGGATGAATCCAGTACCTCCTTCTGCGATAGGGTTGAAGGTGTCGATCACGCGCACACCCGTCTCCATTATCTTCTGTGGTCTCGGTTTCTCCTTATAGCCCTTCACGGCCACCTTTACAGGCCATTTCTGAACCATAGTCACGTTTACGTCCTCGCCTTCCTCGTCGGTAAGTACTGCGATTACGTGGTCTATGTTATATGAGCCGGCTTCCACAATGCTCTTTATGGTGTATTCTCCGTTAAAGCTGAATGGAACCATAATCTTGTGAGGGAGCCATCCTTCCTTTACTTCACCGAGCCAGGAAGCGGCCTGAACCTTGTCTTCCACCTTTGCCAGCGGGGTGAAGTCCCACATTTTCTCGTGATCGAGAGGGTCTGTGTATTCACCTCTCTTAAGAAATACGTCCGTCATAGTGGTGAGGTCATTCTGAAGACCGTCATAAACACTTGACAGAAGTCCCGGGCCAAGCGATGCCTCGAGCATCCTACCTAAAAATTCGACCTTGTCGCCACCTTTAAGTCCACGGGTGCTCTCAAATACCTGCACGGAAGCTTTGTCTGCGTTAACCTTGATGACCTCCGCAAGCAGCTTGGTGCCCTTCGTCTCGATGTAGCAGAGTTCGTTCTCCGCCACAGGACCGTCTACTTGTACTGTCACCAGGTTAGACACGATACCCGCAACTTTTCCTGTTGTACTCATTTTATTCTATAGATTTTTTATTGTTTCTAATTTCGTCGACCAACTGCTTGAACAGCTGTTTTCCTGTTTCTGCATCCAGTTTAAGCCATCTTGCGACTATCTGAAGTTTGGCCACGAACGCGAAAATGACGTCGGCAGTGAATACCTGCAGTTCGCACAATTCGTCTATCTCGGCCCACATCAAATCGTCCAATGCACGTTCTCTGGCCAGGATGTCGCTTCCTGCCAAGATATCGTTAACCTTAGCCTCGTCCTCGAATTCGTAATCTTCGCCCAAGATGTTCAGGACATCGGTGTCTTCGGGACGTCCCAAGCGGTGATTGAGATATCGCACGCGGCAATTCCTAACGCACAGGTCATAGAGGAAGTATCCCTTTATGAAGGCATCGGCGCTGCCCAGTGCGGCCGTATAGAAGTCCCTGCCAAGCGAGTCGGAATCGAATCCTCTCAACAGCAATTCAAAACGGCTCCTGTCCTTAGATGAAAGCTGCTCTTTTATCTGGTCCAATATGCTCTCACAGTCCAATTCTCCGCGAAAGTCGCTGGAAAGAACCGGAAGCGATGCTATTATGTGTTCGTAATTATTCACCGAAAAGGATTTTTTTAGTTACCGGGCGAAGGTATTCGCAGATAAGTTCAGCAAATGTCTGGTCCGTAAGGCTTATGAAGTAACTTCCGTCCTTAGGGCCTATGGTGAATCCGCCCGAGATTTTCTTCGAGAACTCTGCCTGAACGTCTTTACCCAAAGCTTTCTTCAATTCGGATGTCAGCCACGGCTCGACGTCCTTTTTAACGCTTTGAGGCAGCACGAGAGCGATGTCTTCGCTTTCCTGTGCAGAGAAGTTCTTAGCTACGTTGAGAATGATTTGCTTGAGAAGTTCAGTGTCGGACAATTCTTTCTGGATGTCCTTCTTAAGGGTCGAATTGAGAAGAAGGTCTTCAATGTCCTTTTTAGTGGCTTGAAGTGCTTGTGAAGAGGCCATCTTGACATCTGACTGAGCCTTGCTCTTGATGTCCGCAGCCTGCTGGTTAGCGCCTTCGATAATGTTTTCGGCTTCGGCCTTAGCTTTAGCGATGATTTCATCTGCCTGAGCCTTAGCTTCAAAGAGGAGTTTTTCACCCTCTTCTTTACCCTTGGAGAGGCCTTCTTGATAGAGCCTGTCCGTGAGTTCTTGGAGTTTGTTCTGCATATGATTTTGTTATTATATTTCGATAATCTACAAATTTAATAAATTACCCTAAGAAAGCCAAAAGTATGCCTGCTGCAACTGCACTTCCTATCACGCCTGCGACGTTAGGTCCCATAGCGTGCATAAGCAGGTGATTTCCCGGGTCGGCTTCCAGTCCCACGGTCTCCGATACTCGTGCAGAGTCCGGAACTGCCGACACTCCGGCATTTCCTATGAGAGGATTGATCTTGTTACCCTCTTTCAGGAACAGGTTCATAAATTTGGCGAAAAGGACTCCGCAGCAGGTTGCGATGACAAATGAAATGAGACCCAATGCGAAGATTTTAATGGAGCGTCCGCTAAGGAAGACGTCGGCCTGTGTGGAGGCTCCTACGGTAAGTCCTATCAGGGTGGTTACCACGTCGATGAGCGGTCCGCTCGCTGTCTGGGCAAGACGTCTTGTCACGCCCGACTCCTTAAGCAGGTTTCCGAAGAAAAGCATACCCAGCAGAGGAAGTCCCGAAGGCACTATGAGTGCGGTGCACAAGAATCCCACGATAGGGAAGATGATTCTTTCCTTCTTGCTTACCTTACGAGGCGCCTTCATCCTTATAAGCCTCTCTTTCTTAGTGGTAAGTGCCAGCATTATAGGCTTTTGAATCACAGGAACCATAGCCATGTACGAATAGGCCGACACTGCGATGGCTCCCATCAGTTCAGGGGCTAATTTCGAGCTAAGGAATATGGCCGTAGGACCGTCTGCGCCGCCGATTATGCCTATAGCTCCGGCTTCGGCAGGGGTAAATCCCAGATGAAGCGCTATTATGTACGCTCCGAAGATTCCTATCTGCGCCGCCGCACCTATCAGCAGGAGCTTAGGCTGGGAGATGAGCGCCGAAAAATCGGTCATGGCACCTATTCCCAAGAATATCAGCGGAGGATACCAGCCCTGCTTGACTCCCTGATAGAGAATGTTAAGCACAGAGCCTTCCTCGTAGATTCCTATGTTAAGACCATTCAGAAAAGGGATGTTTCCCACTATTATTCCGAATCCGATAGGCACCAAAAGCATAGGCTCCCAGTGCTTGACAATTCCCAGCAGTATGAAAACTACACCTATGATTATCATTATCAGGTGTGGCCAAGTGAAATTGGCAAATCCGGTATACTGCCAGAATTGTGAAAGTCCGTCTATGATTTGTCCCATTACTCGAGCACGATTAGAGTTTGACCTTCCTGCACTGTAGCGCCCCTGTCTACCAATACCTTAGCTATGGTGCCATCCTTTTCGGCGAGAATGTCGTTTTCCATTTTCATCGCCTCCAGCACGAGAAGCTTCTCGCCCCTCTTGACGCTTTGGCCAGCGGCCACTGAGATGCTCAGAATGGTCCCCGGGAGAGGGGATTTTATGGCCAATTCGCCCGCGGAGATAGTCTCTTCGACAGGGCGTGGCTGCTCTGCCTGCATAACTGTCTGCTTCGGTGCGGGTGCTTTTCCTGAGACGCTCCGCATTCCTTCTTTTTCGATACCTACGCCGTAGGGCTTGCCATTTACGCAGACATCGGCCTGGGTATCTGTCAAACTATTGATTTCAACCTCGTAGAGGTTCCCGTTTATGGTGATTTTATATTTGTTCATAATTAGGATCTTTTAGGGGGTTTTCTAAAATTATGGGATGGAGACGACCATTCGCTAGGGTCCGGTGTCTCGAATGTGATGCATCGACCTGAAAGGCTTTTCCCTGTGTGCAGCTCGAGTGCTATGGCTATCGCCGCAGCAATTTCGCTTTCCTGCGAAGGGCTGGCCTTCGGCTCCGACGCTGCTGCTTCGGTGGCGGCGTGGGAATTGGCCTTCTCTCTGGTGAAGATGTATCCTACCAGCGAGTAGACTCCCCAAAGCACCAGCAGGCAGAAAAACACCGTACTGATGGCGATGGCGCTGAGAATCAGGCCGTGCGGGTCGTTTTGAATGTAAAGTATCGTCATAATGGCAGGTTGTCGTGTTTTTTAGCAGGAAGCTCCTGTCGTTTGTCCGTGAGGCTGCGAAGCGCCCTTATGAGGCGGAAACGAGTCTCGTTAGGCTCTATTACATCTTCGATATAGCCCCTCTGGGCAGCCTGGTAAGGGTTGCAGAAAAGGGTGTCGTATTCTTCTTCTGTGATGTTCTTCAAGATGCCGACGGCTCCCTTGGCCCCCATTACTGCGATTTCGGATGTAGGCCAAGCGTAATTTATGTCGGAGCGCAAATGCTTGCTGCTCATTACTATGTATGCGCCGCCGTAGGCTTTTCGAAGGGTGAGCGCGATTTTAGGCACAGTGGCCTCGCCATAGGCGTAGAGGAGCTTGGCACCGTTAGAAATGACTGCACCGTACTCCTGCATGGTTCCCGGCAGGAATCCGGGCACGTCCACGAGTGTGATGAGCGGGATGTTGAATGCATCGCAGAAGCGCACGAAGCGGGCGGCCTTGCGGCTAGCGTTTATGTCCAGCACACCCGACATCTCGGCGGGCTGATTGGCCACAATTCCTACGCTTTGTCCACCCATGTGGGCGAATCCTACTATTATATTACGCGCGAAGTTCTTATGTACTTCGAAGAATTGTCCGTCGTCTACGATTTCGCCGATGACCTCGTACATATTATACGCCTTGTTGGTGTGGTCCGGGATAATGTTATCCAGTAAGGTGTTGGCTCTGTTTTCGGGGTCCGTGCAGGCGATGCGAGGTGCTGTCCGGGTGTTGTTCGACGGCAGGAAACTAAGGAGCGTGCGGATGTTTTCGAGAAGGGCCTCCTCGCTTTCGCAGGCGAATTGGGCTACGCCGCTCTTAGTCGAGTGTACGGCAGCTCCTCCCAGTCTTTCCTGGTCCACGTCTTCGCCGGTTACGCTTTTTACGACGGCTGGGCCCGTGAGGAACATATAAGAGGAGTTCTCTACCATAAATATGAAGTCGGTAAGGGCAGGGGAGTATACAGCTCCGCCGGCGCAAGGTCCCATTATGGCGGAAATCTGAGGGATGACTCCGCTGGCGAGGATGTTACGCTCGAAGATCTCGCCGTAGCCTGCCAATGCATCTATTCCTTCCTGGATGCGAGCTCCGCCGGAGTCGTTAAGACCTATCACAGGAGCCCCTGTCTTAAGGGCGTAATCCATTACCTTACAGATTTTTTCGGACATCGTCTTCGAAAGGGAGCCTCCGCTCACGGTGAAGTCTTGGGCGTAGACATAGACTATGCGTCCGTCTATCGTTCCGCGTCCTGTCACTACTCCGTCACCGTCCGTATGGTTCGTCTCCATACCGAAATTAGTACATCTATGATGAACGAACATATCGAATTCTTCGAATGAGTCCTTATCCAAAAGAAGCGCAAGACGCTCTCTGGCAGTTAGTTTGCCTTTAGCGTGCTGCGCCTCTATTCTCTTTTCGCCTCCTCCTAGAAGGGCCGAGGAGCGTCTCTCTAAAAGTTTTTTCGTCTTTTCGCCTTGTATGCTCATATCTTCTTAATTCTGTTAATCCGGCAAATTTAACAAAAATTTTCCAAACCGCTTCGTTCGGCGTGGGTGGCCTCGTTTGGGCGTGGTGTCCTTGTTTTGGGCGGAGCGTTGTTGGGTTGCGAAAACACAAAGTCCTCGCTGCCGGTAAAAGAAAAAAAGTCGGCTGAAAATCAGTCGACCTTGGTACTGGGTAGGAGAATCGAACTCCTATTGCAAGATTGAGAATCTTGAGTACTAACCGTTATACGAACCCAGCGTTTCTCGTTTTGGGAGTGCAAATGTAGGATAATTTTTTGAACCCACCAAATTTTTTTAAAAAAGTAAGTGAAAATTTTTTCTGGGGAGGAAGCGGATGGCGGACAAATTGGCCAACAAAAAAGACTTTTTGGATAATGGAAGGCCACTGACAATGTGACATTGGCACACGCTTTGACGAAGAAATGCTGTCAGCAGTGTTGTCAGAGTGACAGGTTTTGATAAAGAAATGCCGTCAGTAGGCTGTCAGAGCGACAGGCCCAAATAGTGACAGGCTCAAATGAAGGTAATATCGGCAGCGATGCTGTCAAAGTTAGTAGAATGTATATAAATTATAGTATATTATGAAAAGAAAATTTTTGTTTTTAGGATGCCTTTTAGGCTCAGCACTTTTTCTCGCTTCTTGTAAAAAAGATGAAGTAGACGAGACTTGGAAGACTATTCCTCAGGGAGAGATTGCGATAGAAAATGGCAACGCACATTTCACGGTTAACGGCGTAGATTCTAAGAAGGGTGCCGTTAAGGTAGTCGCTAAGAGCGCTACTGAGGCAGACGTTACCTTGACAGGTATAGTTCCGGGATATAACACCGTGCTTGTAAACGCTATCCTCAAGAAAGGAGAGAATTCTACCTACACATTCTCAGGCAAGGCCGCCCTTACCGAGAATCCGGCTATCTTCACTTTGAAGAGCGTAGCGCAGAATCCTGTTTATGTGGTGACTGTCGAGGGAGACATCAATGTGGAAGGTAAGGTAAACGCTAAGGTTACCACTGCTCTTTCAGAGAATTTCAGAGGAACTCTTGCAAACACCTGGAACATTAACAGAATCGCTCCTAAAGTAAACGGCGAGGCTTCTACCGGTGTGGTATGGATTACATGGACATTAAACGATGCCAAATATGCCAATGCTACTAACATAGCGAAACTCGGTGGCTCTATGATGGGTGGACTTCTTAGCAATTATCTGGACGCAGTCACTTTCTGCCCGGACGGAAACATTACAGCCAGATATTGGAAAGATGAGGACGATAAGGAAGGTGGAAACTTGCTTGAGACTCTCTTTAAATATGCACCTAAGGAAGATGAGAAAGGCGAGAATATGATCTATGGTAACGACCATAACGACAAGTGGCTTGAAAGCCCGGCTGCCAACTACGCGTTCTGGTATGTTCGTGACGGAATGCTTTACGTAGTTCCTAATGCAGCAGCCTTTGCAGACGAAGGCGACGATACGAACATCGACTTGGGCTCACTTCAGAAAGACCTTCAGAAACTAGCAGCTATAGGTGTGGACGTAACTACACTTACCGCAGAGGTTATGAAGATAATGAAGAATGGTGTGGCTCTCAAATACACTCAGGAAGGCGATGCACTTAAGATTTATGTAGACAAGTCACAGTGCGACCCATTCGTGAAGTCATTCATTCCTGCGCTTCCTTTGCTTGACCAGATGTATGAGGAGTTGAAAAAATCTACGGACGAAAGCGATCAGCAGACAGTTCAGATGATTCAGTTGGTATTTACGATGATGGGCATCGAGAAGCCGTCAGATTTCGAGGGAATGTGGAATGCCACGGAGACCTTCCAGATTGAATTGAACTTCAAAAAATAAATAAGGTATATTAGTGTTGAAGTAAAAGCGCCGTATCCGTTAAGGTACGACGCTTTTTTTGAAGAAATCCCAGATCTCGGCACAGGTGTCGATGTACGATTCCGACCAGCTATGGTCTCCATCTTCCACTTCGTAAAGAATCACGTCGGCCAGCCCTGACCCGTAGGTATGCTTGAAAACCCGTTTGCGCTCAGACTGAATCTCCTGTTTGGAATAGGTCCTGCACTTGTTCGCGCAGATGATATGGCTAAGCGCAGTAGGCACAGACAGATAAGCGCCCCATCCTCCTTCTCCCGTAGGGTCGCCGTTCCACAGGGAAATCCTATCCGAAGTCCCGTGAATCTCCATAAACGGTATGGCTTGAGGGTAGTCGGTGCTCATTGAATATAATGTCAAGCCGGCGACTGAAGCTATGGCCGAGAAAGTACGAGGACTTTCCGAAGCCATCTTATAACACATCTCTCCGCCATTAGACATTCCCGTGAGAAAGACATTTCTTTCGTCTATGTCATATTCACTGCATAACTTGGCTACCAGTTTCTTAAGGTACTTGACGTCATTGATCTTATAGTCCGCCTGAAAAGGGTAGCCCACGTTCCAGCAGCTATGCCCAGTGGGGTCTTCGGCTCCCTGAGGGTAGCATACTGCGAACCCTTCCTTTTCGGCCAATTCCAAAAATCTTTTCCCTCCGTCGAGCGCTCTTCCGCCGTAGCCGTGAAGGACTACCACAAGCGGCATCTTTCCTTCAAATCCTTGAGGCTTGAATAGATAGGCGCTTCTCTCGATGCCTTGGTCCTTGAATGCCACTTTCGTCAGCGGCCTTTCGGCAGGTGAGTGAGCCTCATATTCCGTCCCATTTAGCAAGTCGAGATGACCATCGGCTATGAGTTTGAGAATCAACTCCCCGAAAAGGGTGTTCTGCCAAGCGAACCATTCTCTAGTAAAGTTCGTAGGGTCATCTTTATGGAATGACTCGTGAATGAATCCGGTGTCGGCATCGGTATCAAGAAGCATATTCAAGCAGAAGCGGATTTCTTCCGAATCCGTAGACGTGAAAGCCCTCATCATAATGCTCATAGGCCATATCATATCGTAACCTATATGCGGCCCGCCTATGCCTTCTCCGGCGCTACCCTTGAAGAAATAAGGGTTATGTTCGCTAAGAACGAACCGTCTGGTATTCTGATAGATAGGGTCTTCCAAATCAACGTCTCCCAGATAAGGAAGAGATAGCAGGCTAGGGACATTGGCATCGTCCATAAGCAGGTGATTCCCGAATCCGTCCACTTCGTAGGCATAGATGTTTCCGAATTTCGGGTGATACACGATGGCATTTTCCTTCAGCGCCACTTCCACCTCATCGGCCAAGCTAAGGCATTCTTCGGCCAAGTCTTCGCGACCATTTACCGTGCCCAGAATCTCCGCTGCCTTTCGCAACGAGCTTACTGCGAAGAAATTGGAAGGGATTAGAAACTCGAAGGTAGTAGCGTCGTCCGATGGCCTGAACGCAGAAGCGATAAGTCCGCAAGGCTTTACCGGATGCCCCATGCCATTACAGCATTTGGTGTCGTACGCCCTGTCCGTCACCCTCGTAAATGTGTAGGAGCCGTGCCCGTTCTTTCGCTGCTGTTCGCGCAGCGTCGCGAGAATCTTGCCCATCGCCTCCAGCCACTCGTCTCCGAACACGGAAGTGTCAGATGTGGTCTTCCAGTATTGGTAGGCCAATCTTATCGGATAGCAGTGCGAGTCTATTTCCCATTTACGCTCGTGGTCGTTAGGGTTCATATCGGTATTGTCCGACATCCAGTGGCCGCCGGTAGGCCCGTCATTGAAGGCATTGGCATAAGGATCAATGCAGATCGAATGGAACTGCCTGTTGATGACCCCGGCTATCATCTCGCGCAGGTGCTCATCGCTCGCAGCGAGCTGAACATAAGGCCAAACCTGTGCGCCGGAATCCCTTAGCCACATCGCGTGAATGTCGCCCGTGTACACGAAGGTGTCCGGTCTGCCATCGCTGTCCTCCCTGAAATGAACGGTGGTGTCCAGCGTGTTCGGGAAGCAGTTTGCGAACATCCAGGCCAATTTGGGATTGGCCAATTTCGAGCAGACATCCTCGATGGTGCTCTCGACGGCTTGGGAAGTGAACAAACGGTCCTGGACCGGCGGCCTGCGGCTTTCGAATTCCTGTGCCTGAATCGCCGGTATGGTGATGAGCAATGCAAATGCGAGCGCTAGTTTTCTTTTCATTTCGATGAAGTGTTTGACATTGAGTATGGTCTGTCAGAAGGGGCGGTGCCTCTCCGAGTGTTCGCTCTGTCGCTCATTTGGAAGAGGATTTCGGCCCCTGCAGTGAGCTCGTCGTGCGTGAAGTAATTGGCCTGATGGGACTTGCCGTTCAGCGTGATGCCGTCGATGTAGAAGTGGGCCCTGTCGTTAGCAGGAGCGCTTATCTTAATCGATTTCTCGCTTGGCAGGTGTATGGTCACGTTCTTGAATAGGGGAGTTCCTATGGCGTATTGTGTGGAGCCGGGACATACCGGATAGAAGCCAAGTGCCGAGAATACGTACCAGGCAGAGGTCTGTCCGTTATCTTCGTCACCGCAGTAACCATCGGGATATGGGGTGTAGAATTTCTCCATCACCTCCCTGATGCGTTTCTGGGCTTTCCACGGTTGACCGCTCCAGTCGTATAAGTATAGCATATGCTGGATAGGCTGGTTGCCGTGGGCATAGTTACCCATATTCATTATCTGCATCTCACGGATTTCGTGAATGGTGAAGCCGTAATAGCTATCGTCGAAGACAGGTGGCATTTCGAAGATGCCATCGAGCGCTGCGATGAACTGCTCTTCGCCTCCCATAAGGCGAATCAGCCCCTCAGGGTCGTGAAATACGGACCAAGTGTATTGAAGGGCGTTTCCTTCCGTGAAATCTCCACCCCATTTGTATGGATTGAGAGGAAGGGAGAAGTCTCCGTCGGATTTGCGTCCGCACATAAGCCCGGCCTCTTTCAGGTAGAGAGTCCTATAGTTCCAAGCCCTTTCCTTAAAAGGCTTCAACTCCTTTTCCTTCTTTCCCAGGGCCTTTCCCAATTGGTATATACACCAGTCGTCGTAGGCGTATTCGAGGGTTCTCGCCGCGCTTTCGTTAATGCCTATGTCGCAAGGCACATAGCCCAGCTTGTTGTATTCCTTCCAGCCCAAGCGACCTGTCGTAGGGACTTCGGGATGAACGGCATAGGCATCGCTTACCACCGCTTTCCACAGGGTTTCTATGTCATAGCCGCGAAGACCTTTGATATAGGCGTCCGCCACTATCGATGCGGAATTGTTGCCGACCATACAGCCCCTATGCCCCGGACTTGCCCATTCCGGAAGGAAACCGCTTTCGAGATAGGTGTTTACGAGTCCTTCCTGAATCTTTACGTTAGTGTCGGGGTAGACCAGATTCAGAAGCGGGAAGAGACAACGGAAGGTGTCCCAAAAGCCAGTGTCCGTAAACATATACCCTTCGCGGATTTCTCCGTTATACGGACTGTAATGGACTGTCTTTCCGTCCGATGTGATCTCCGAAAGGTTTCGAGGGAAGAGAACGGAACGATAAAGACAAGAATAGAACGTGCGCAGGTGGTCTATGTCGTCGTCTTCGACCATTATCCTTCCCAAAACTTCGTTCCAACGGGCCTTTCCTTCACACTTTATTCTATCGAAGTCTCCGTCTTTCAGCTCTTTGAGATTCTCCTTCGCTTGCTCTATGCTTATGAACGACGAGGCCACCCTAAGAGACACTTTCTGTCCTTTTTCGGTTTTGAAACCCACCAGGGCGCCGCTGTGCGAGGATTGCGATTCTACATTCTCGCTGAGAGTGCCGTCTGCGAAAGTGCGTATGTATTCGAATGGGGTGTCGGATTCAATCACGAACCAATTCTTGAAATTGGCCGGGACTCCGCCTGAATTCTTAGTCGTGTAGCCGATGATGGTTCTTGTAGAGGCGTCGACCTGTACGAAGGAACCGCTGTCGAAGGCGTCTATTACCAGGTAGGATATTTCCTTTTCAGGGTAAGTGAACCTAAAGGCTACGGCCCTTTCCGTAGGCGTCATCTCCGCTACGACGTCGTGGTCGGCCAGGTAGACGCTATAATAGTAAGGAGTAGCTGTTTCGGCTTTATGAGAGAACCAGCTGGCGCGTCTTTCCTGGTCGAAGTCGGGACCGGTGGTGACGGGCATAATGGCGAATTGGCCATAATCGTTTATCCACGGGCTGGGCTGGTGTGTTTGTTTGAAACCCCTAATCTTGTCGGCAGAGTAGGTGTAAGTCCATCCGTCTCCCATCAGACCTGTCATAGGAGTCCAGAAATTCATTCCCCAAGGCATCGCGGTCGCAGGGTAGGTGTTTCCCGTGGAAAGGGCGTGCTTGGACATGGTTCCTACCAGGGTGCTTACGTAGTCGACAGGGGAGATGTCCTGAGAGTTTGCCGCTCCGGCGATGGAGGCAAATAGGCAAATCGATAAAAGTGCTCGTCTCATTTTTCGGTGCGATTAAGGAATGTCTATTTCTATGGGTTCGGAATAATTCCATCTCTTGGTGCCGCTTCCGCTTGGCGTGTCGCAGTTTATGCGAGCAGCTGCGCGTATGAACACCTTTCTTCCCGATGGAATGGTGCCGTTAGTCTTTATGCTTATGGACTTTCCCTCCAATGCGTCAAAAGACGTTCCGGTGTATTTGATCTCGCTGGACCAGCGGTTGTCGCGGTTCCTGTATCCTATGGTGGAAGAATAACTTACGAACAATTGTATGTCAGTCACATTACCATAGGCGGCTTTCCAGTTTCCGGTAGGGGCGAATGCTTGGGCGAGCTCGTCCCTGGAAGTGGCTCTCGTTACTTTTACGTTGGCGAAGACCTTTCCTGCGGAGATGGTAGGAGTTCCGTCGAATTCCACCTTCAAGAAAGGCTGAACCCGGAAGATAACCTCTTTTTTACCTTTTAGATGCAGGTTTACGCTTTCATCCTTTACGGGAGTTCCGTCCTCGGTTTCCATCACCAATGGTACGAAGGGACCGTCGACGCGGACGTTGTAGTCGGCTTCGAAAAGGCGGGTGTTTTGAAAACTGCCATCAGGACGGCAATAGAAATCCTGAGGAGTCACGTTTCCTTCCCAGCTCGTCTCTATAAGTCTTACGCGTATGCCTTCTGACCCCTGGTCGGTCAGGACTGGGTCTCCGGTCTTGCTGTCAATTACTTGGCCGTAAAGGGTTTCGCTCGGCGCGTCGTAATTGTCGAGCCTGAAGAGGTCGCAAGAGCAGAAAAGCAAGCTGCTCAGTATAAGGGGTATTATATTTTTCTTATTCATAACTTTATCTGTTAGGCTGTTGATCTATGACAGGGCTTTTAGCTACCTCGTTCGAAGGAATCTCGAAGTAGTAGTCGATGGAGTCGTAGAGCAATTCCATCTCACGCGCCATCTGGAAATTCGCATCGAAGAAGTATTTGCCCGACTGGACACTGTAGAATGGGTAGAGTCCGTGGAGGCGGTAGCTCGAACCCTTTCCGAATCGGCTCGCGTCTCTTTTTTCTCCCCAGAATCCGTCTCTGCCCTCGTCGTGCTGAACTCTCCAGCGCCTGATGTCCCATTTCGACTTGTGCTCGAATGCCAATTCCTTCCTCCTCTCCCTGCGCACTTGATTTCGGCTTTCCTCGTCTCCGGAGAGTTTGCTGCCAAGCAGATCGGCGCCTGCCCTTTCGCGAATGTCATTAATTGCCTGGGTGGCAACCTCCAGCATATCGTCGCCTTCTACCGGGGATGGAGTGCCGTCTATGGCCAATTCCACCGCCGACTCGGCCGCTGCCAGCAGCACGTCGGCATAGCGCATCAGGATGAATGGCTGCGCGGACTTGCCTTCGCCGCGAATGTAGTTGGCATCGGGATTAAGGTATTTGCGGAGGTAGAATCCGGACAGATTGGCCTCGTTGTCCTTTACGTCGTAGAAAGGTCCGTTCGCGCCGGCAGCAGTCATCTGCGTGCCGTCAGGAAGCTCCACTATCTCTTGGCCTGACTGTGCTCTCGGGCTGAGGTAGAGAGTTTTAGGTGACTTCTGGTATTGAGGGAGATTCTGGTAGAAATTCTCCGTGGCTCTGCTGTAAGAGTAGTCATTCCACAGCGGGGATATAGGTTCCGACCCGGTATAGACTCCGGCGCGGATTTCGATTTCCTGATTACGGAATACGTCTCCGGGCAAGATTACGTAGGCTCTGAGTCGCGGCTCCGCGTTTTTGAAAAAGTCCATCGTGGAGTCGAATAGAAGGTAGTGCCCGTGGGTGTTGTCCGCTCCGTCGGTGACCTTGATGGTGCCGTCGGCATATCTTTCGAACCCGTCGAACAACTCTACGAAGTCAAGCGAAGGGCAACTTCCGGAACAGAGAGGGTCCCTGAAGATGAATGGCGAACTGTAGGCGTCCAGACCGTGGGTTAGGGACGGGTATTGGTATTCTTTTACGAATATGTTTTCAGGACTGGTAAGGTCGCTGAACATATCCACCATATTCTGGTACATGGCGTCCTTGTCTCCGGCTACCCATTTTTTCTTGTAGAGGGAGTATGCTCCGCTTTTCATTACTTCGCGTGCGGCTTTGTAACTTTCTGAGAAATAACGGGTATATGCCTGCTTGTATGAGCCGCTGTCGAATCCTATGACTCTGACTCCGGTCTTGCTTCCCAGGCCTGTGAGTCTTCCGCTCACGGTCTCGTTATACTTGGCCACGGACCCCGCATAGAGCATAGCTTCCGCCTTGAATGCCAGCGCCGCGTATTTGTTAGGAAGTCCGGAAAGGAGCGTGGTTTGTGGCAGAAGGGAGATGGCCATATCGAAATCGTCGCATATCTGGTCCCAAGTCTGCTCCTCGCTTGCGCGTGGAACTTCCAGTGCGGATGATTCGTTAGGATAGGCTATGGTGCTGGTTACGAGTGGGATGCCTCCGAACCTGCGAGCCATCTGGTAGAAGACGTATGCGCGCACGAAATAGCCTTGGCCCATAAAGAAATTGAATTCGGCGTCGGTGAAGTGAGATTTGTGCTCCGGAAGCTCTTCTAAAAGATGATTGGCATCGTGAATCAGTACAAATGCCGAACTCCAGCACGGGTTGTCTTCGGAGCGGAAGGTCCTGAACACATCGTCTCGGTTCATAGCTTCGCCGCAGCCGTCGATTCCCAGGGTGCCCAACCATCCGTTGAAGTTGAATCCCCAGGCTGCCATATATTTGAAATCCTCGAAAGGCATATACGAGTAGAGACGTGCCATATAGATGGCCATTCCCTTCGATGAGCCCATCAGGTCGTCGTCCGTAACGGTATTCTTAGGCGTGAGGTCCATATCACAAGAACAGAGAACGAGGACGCTCAATATGTAAGTGAGTATCTTTTTCATGATCATTCTGTTTTAAAAAGATAAGTTCAACCCCAGGCACAGTGTCTTGTTAAGCGGGTACATTCTTCCGTAGTCGGAGTCGGGGTGTTCCGGGTCTACGTATTTGATTCCGCTGAGCGTAAGGAGGTTGTATGCATTGACGAATACTCTCAATCCGAATGCGTCCTTCTTCTTGTGCGGAAGGGTGTAGCCGAGCTCTATGCTCTTCAATCTAAGGTAAGACGTGCTTACACGGTTGAATGTGGAGTTTTTCTCCGGAGAGTGGCCCGTGAATGCGTAATGTCCTGAGGTCCAAGATAGAGTCTGGTCATAAGGGTCGCTATATTCGCCTGTCGGACGCCATCTGTCGGTGAACTGCTCCAGTGCGCCGCCGCCGTTCGAACCCCAAATCGAGTACAGTGGCTCGTCATACATATAGGAGCCTAGTGCCGAGCCTTGGAGCAACATACTGAAATCGAACCCTTTGTATTCGCAGTTGAATGCCAATGAATAATTCATCCACGGGGTCTGGTCGTATGCAAAAGGATGCTCGTCCAAGCTGTTGATTTCGCCGTCGCCATTCCAGTCCAAGTATTTGTAGTCTCCAGGGAGCAGGTTGCCTTCCTTATAGATGTCGTAACTCCAGATGTCTTCCCAAGACTGATAGCGTCCGACACCTTCGTATCCGAATTGAACTCCCTGGTAGCGGTTAGTAAGGTTGTCGTTTCTCCATCTGTCGTAGGAATTGCCGTAAGGGCCTTGGCCATAAGCCTTAAGGTTCTGCCGGCGTGTGATGGAGGCGATGCCCTTAAGCGAGTAGGAGAAGTCGCCCACCTTATTTCTGTGGGAGATTTCAAGCTCCAGCCCCAGATTCCTGTCGCTATTCAGGTTCTCTATGGGAGCGCTTGCTCCGACTACCGTAGGAAGGGAAGATGAGTTCTGTCCGAACACTCCGTCTCTTCTTCTTTCGAAATAGTCCAAGCTTAAGCCCAGAAGTCCGTTCCACGCTTCGAAGTCCATACCTATGTTGAAGGTTTTCGACTTGAGCCAAGTGATGTTCGTGTTAGGAAGCGGAGAAGTGCTTACGCCATAGACGATTTCTTTTCCTATGAGGTATGCGGGAGCATAGCCGGAATAATAGCCTTTTTCGCCGTCGTTACCCGTGGCCGGATAGACATAGCCTGCCAGCCATTCGTAATTCAATTCGCTGTCGTCGCCCAGTGAGCCATAACTTGCCCTGAATTTAAGTTGATTGACAAATGAAAGGAACTCGCAGTCCTGGAAGAAAGGCTCTTCGGAGAGTCTCCAGCCTATGGAGGCGGAAGGGAAGAAGCCCCATTGATGTCCGGGTGCGAATTTGGATGAGCCGTCGTATCTGAATTGGCCCTCAAAAAGATAGCGGTTACGATAGTTGTAATTCAATCTTCCGATTACCGCTTGGTAGGCGATTTCGTAGAAGGAACCTATGTTGCTGTTTATGTCGACATAGGTCGAGGTGGTCTTGTCCTTAAGTGCCGTAAGGTAAGGGGAGCTGAATGCCAGATCTCCTATTAGGTAGTAATTGTCTCCCTTGCGCTTTTGCGCTTCATATCCGAAGGTGGCTCCTATGTCGTGGCCGTTGAATTCGCGATTGTAATTCAGGATTATCTGGCCAAGCGTCTGGTATTTCGAATAGAACTCACGAGTGAGCCTATCCGAGTGGTCTGAGAATTCCTTCGCCACATATTCTCCGGTGAGCTCGTCGCGTGCGTAGAGATTATAGGATTTGCGGAAGAACTCGTTATCATCCATCTTATAGTCATAGCTTACCATTCCCTTTAGCGTGAGCCCTTCGAGACAGTCGGCCAGGGTGGAGAAATCGTATTCCAGCGAAGAAGATGCTTGAATTTGCTTTTCGCGATAGTCCTTGTAGCCGGAGACGTCACGCGTCATCATAGCTACGGTATTCTGCATCAAGTCAAGTCCTTCATAATTAAGCATAGTATGGTCCTCGTCCGCATAGGCAGGGAATAGGACACCTTGTTTCCATAGGTTCCTGATAAGCGTTACGGCGTCCGAGTCCGGCGTCTTGCGGATGTCCGCGAATCCGCTTATGTTAAGGTTGAACTTCAATCCGTCCGCGATTTGAGAATCGATGTTCGAGCGGATGTTGTATTTCGTGTAGTTGAGATCGCCCGAACGGAAGAATCCTTCCTGGTAGAGCGCACCCATGCTAACGTAGTAGCTGTACTTTTCGGTGCCTCCGCTTATAGATACGTCGTGTTGGGTCTGCGGAGCCATATCGGTGAATACCAGGGAGTTCCAGTCGGCTGCCTGACGGGTTCCGTTTCTGTACGAATCCATATATTCCTGAGTGAAGGTGATGGAGCCGCTACCGTCGGATTTGTTCAGTGCCATCTCGTTATACAGGGTCATGGCGTCTATGGCTCCGGCCAATTGTGGCATAGTCGATGGGTGCTGGAATGTGAAGGAGCCGTTATACTGGACTTTCGAAGCCCCTTCTCTTCCCTTTTTCGTGGTGACCAGTATTACGCCATTACCGCCTCGTACACCATATATGGCAGCTGAAGCGTCCTTTAGGACACTGACATTCTCGATGTCGTTAGCATTGAGCCTTTGGAAGTCCTGTGTGGAGCGAGGAACACCGTCGATTACGACTAGAGGCTCACCTAAGCCTCTGATGTCCATGGAGTTGTTATATGTGCCAGGTTCGGCGGACTTTTGCCATATACGGACTCCGGACACCCTTCCGGTAAGCATATTCTGAGGGTTCTCGTTCTTAGTCTTTATCATATTGTCTCCGCCCACACCGGAGATAGCTCCTATGATCGAGCCTCTTTTCTGGGTTCCGTAACCTACGACCACGGCGCTTTCCAGAAAGGTATTGTCGGTGCGAAGTACCACATTTATAGTGCTTTGTCCTTTGACTTCGATGGTCTGTCCGGCAAATCCCAAGCAAGAGAATACCAGTGAGGCATCTCGGCCTACTTGGATTTCGTATCGTCCGTTTTCGTCTGTTATCACTCCGGCATTCGTGCCCTTGATGGTCACGCTCGCACCGTATAGTGGTGCAGAAGTGTCATCGAGAACCACGCCGCTTACCCTGATGCTTTGGGCATGGGAAATCAGAGCGAATAACAAAAATGCAATCGATATAATCGCTTTTTTCATATTGAGGTGGTGATTATTTTATTTGGAAAGGTCCCACTTGGCCAGTACGGCATATTCGGCGGCAAAGGCGAATGTGAACATGCCCTCGGTGTTGTTTTTCGAAGGTAGGGTGTTCCATCCGTATAGCAGGCTCGAAGGCAGCATTCCGTCTTTCAGGTAGTTGTCCCAAGCATAGTCCAGATTGGCCTGAAAGGTGTTAATGTTAAGGCTGACGTTAGAATAGTGTGGATAGGCATCTATCCATCCTCTCAAAAGAACGCCGTTGAACCAGTTGTTGAACCCGGTGATGTCGTATTCGTAGTAGTCCGGTTTCGATGTGGACTTTTTAGCAAAGTATAGAAATGCCGAACTGCTCAGGGACTTCAGGTCGTCGAGGTAGCTCTGCTCGGCGGTCGCTCCGTATAGGTCTGCGGCACCGGAAAGCATCGTCCCGGAATTGTATGAATAGAATTCGCCCGTAGGGTTCTGCATCTCGTTATAGCCTCTGTATCTTATTCCGTCTACGTTTTCATAGGCTATGTAGTCTCCGCCGTAGCCTTTGGCTCCGAGCATGTCCCAATACACCCCATAACTCTTGTTATATAGGTGCGTGCGCATGAAATCGTAGACTTTGCGAGCATACATAAGATAGTAGTCGCTTTTTTTCATCTGCTTGCTGAGTCTCGCTCTTTTCTCCCCGATATATCTATAGCTTATCTCGTCAGGGCTATCCTTGTAGATTTCGTAAAGCCAGACGAGCGGGCTTATGAACGGACCGTTGCTGCAGGAGTGCTTGGTGTAGTAACCCGGACCCCACACTATTCCGCCGTGTTCCTTACCACTATCGTCTATGGTCGTGTCCCAACCGTCTATGACATAGGAGGCTAGGTATTCGGCCTTTTCGAGGTATTTCGCATCGGAAGTGAGACGGTAGCTCGTGAGTAATTCGCGTATGAGCCACTGCTGGTCGTCATAGACGTTCATAACGCCTTCCACTTCCGCCTTGTGCGCCGTGGAACTGCGATTTACTCCGTAAACGGTCCATTCCTTAGTCTGGGTATAGGATGTTAGGGTAAAGGTACCTTCGTACCATTTCAGGTTATCGAACAGATCGGAAAGAATCTGACTGTAAGTCGAGAAATAGTTGTCGTAGAAGCTTTCGTCTCCCACTTCTTTCAGTGCGGTGATGCTCTCCAGAATGGCATTTACTGCTTCTATGGCGCTTGTATACATCCATACGCTGGCTTTTTCGCCGGATTTTAGACCCGTGAAAGGATTGTAATAGCGTGACATCGCATAGTCGCTCGATGAAAAGTAGTTGCCTTTCGCGGCAGCCACTATGGTCATCGCTCGTGTTATGTTCTTTCGGGCAAGCGCGATTTGTTCTTCCTTTATGGAAGGCTCGGGAGTCGGTTCGGACGATTCCGCCCTGGTGCACGACAGACAACAGATGGTCAGCGCGGTGAAAATGCTTGTCAGTGGATGCATAATGAAAAATAATAATGAGGCGGCCTAAAATGGACTTCCAGGCCACCTCGCATCAAATTATTTAATAACTACGTTGTATATGCAGAGCTTGTTCTCGTCTCCGTTATCTTCACCTTTGAATACGGCTAGAGCTATTACTACATTCTGGCCGTTGAATGAAGAAAGGTCGTAGGTGAACTTGGCATAGCCTTCAGGGTTGTCGGCACCTCCGTCTTCGTGGCAGAATTTCCAGCATCCGTCGGCAGCTGCTTCGCCTACCGAAGTCTTAGGAGTAAGGGCTTCTACTTCGCCCTTTTCCGTGATGGCCGTTACCTTGAAGTAGGTTGGATTCTCGGAACTGAAGTTACGCGCGTTCAATTCGAGTGTGTTATGACCGGCAGCGATGGCGAACTTAGCATAGAAGTAAGACTGTGGGGCAGTGGTGCTTACCGGTGTGCCACCTCCGTTTGTCTTGACGATGAATCCTTCGCCTGCGAATGGCTCATTGTCTTTGTGAACAGGCATACAAGACCACCAAGCAGCGAAATGTCCTGCCTTTCTCCAGTTCTTATATGCATCGCGGTACATCTGAGGACCATCCTCGTCGACTCTTGGGTCAGGAGAGATGCCTATGAATTCGGAAACTTCCGTTACAGGCATCGTAGAGCGAACCATCTCCATAGTCATCTTGTAATCGCCGTCAAGTCCCGGAACGGCTTCGCCAGGAAGGTAGCCCCATTCGCTAGGAAGCTCTTTCGCGAATGCGATTCTTCTGAGAACTAGCTGTTTCCAGTAGTCGCCGGTTTCCCAACGATAGATACCGATCGCTATGACTACCTCTTTACCTATATACTTGGAAAGGTCGAATTTATGGTCAGGGTTAGAATAACTTTCATTATAGGACTCTATGATGTTTCCTATGAGTTCTGCCTCAGGCTCTGCTGCGCTCAGGTCGATTACCATTACACCCCAGTGTGCCGGTGCATCTTCGCTGCAAGCGTGGGTGCGCATCTTGATGCTCATTATGCAGTTGTCTTCGGTGATGGTCTTGCGGCCTGCCAAGTATGAATCGAAATGCTCGTGGTCTGCAGGATTCTTCCAATGTCCGTCGGCTTCGCTGTTGCGGATTTGAAGGGTGGTTCCCTCGTTCTGCTCTTCCCACCAGCCATACCAGCTTGTGAATGTGCCCATAAAGTCGGTAGACCAGTCGAAGTGAGGATAGTCGTCACCGTTCTTTCCGCCTCGGTATTCATTATAATGCCAAGTGTCCACCAGCTTGAGGTCCTCTGCGGTAGCGCCCGGAAGAATCTCCTTCGCACCCATTCTGACATCCTCTACGGTTACTACGAAATCGCCCGTAAACTGCTCTTTGGATACTTTCTTTTCCACGTCGACGCATCCGGCCATAGTAAACAGCAAGGTGTAGTCGTCGATGGTAAGGTCTTCGAATACATAGACGCCTTCGTCGTCGGTAGTGGTGGTTTTCGCGCCTGCGTTAAGGCTCACGTTCACACCCTTCATTCCGACGTTCCCGTTCTTCGCATCGAGGCACTTTCCGGTAATCTTGCAGCCGGAAATGAGCATCTTGACATTTACCGTAGCCTTGTCCTCCTTAAAGGAAGCGGCTGTTATGGTAGCCGAGCTGGTCGCATATCCGTCCTTCTTGAATTCTACGGTTTGCTTGGTCATAGGAACTTCCTTAATGGAATAGGAACCATCTACCGCCGTTATGGCTTTCAGCTCCGTTCCTTTGATAGTTACTTCGACATCTATGATAGGGGTGCCGAGTTCATCTGTAACAAGACCTGCCACCTCTCCTTTAGGGGTGTCGATCGTGTTCTCTTGTTTTTTACAAGAATTTGCAAATACTGTGGCTGCTACCATGGCGGCCAAGCTTGCGAACTTAAATAGTTTTGTGCTTTTCATAAAAAACGTGATTAGACAATTAATTTATGAATGCAAATTAAAATGTCCGGGGTTAAATATACGATTAAACTCGGATTAGTTGTAAAAGTTTTATGCATAATTTTGCGATATTTATCTTAATTTTGCGATATTTATCTTAATTTTGCGTTGAAATATAACTTGTTTAAATTTTTTAAAAAGGTTAAATAATGGTTAAACGCCTATTTTACTGCTTGTCGCTCGCGGTACTAGTGTCGCTAGCTTGTCCCGATGCCTTGGCTCAGGGCTTGGGCTTTTACGGAATGAGTAACAAGATCGACGAAAGAACTTCATACACTGTTTTCGGAAATAAGACCATCTGTTTTAAAGATAGTTTTCAGATGGAGTTCGAGCTGTCTCCCGAGATGCCGTCGGACTTTGGCTATTTCTTCAGGGTAAAGGATGCAGGAGAGTCCCACAAGATATGGAACCTTTCCTACGACAGTAGGGCAGACAGCATAGTAATAAGACTTAACGAAGAAGGAAGGCACAGTCTTATACGTGCAGTCATGCCTTCGGAAGACATAAAGCCCCTTCACTGGACTCGAGTGAAGCTGGTAATGGATTTTTCGCATAAGAATGTCTCTCTCGAAGTCGCCGGGAAGTTCTTCGGAAGCGGAGGCGTGGATTATCCGGCTTCCATCGACGCTCAAGTGGTGTTCGGGCGTAGCGACCACATCATAGACGTTCCTTCCTTTTCCATCCGCGACTTGAAAATCAGCGATGGCGGCGACAGAAGTCTATATTTTCCTCTGAATCAGCGACAAGGCGAGAAGGTATATGATGATTCTCATAAGGTGTGTGGTCATGTAGTGAATCCTAATTGGCTTATAAATAAAGCTATAGACTGGTCGCCCCTATGCTCCTTCTCTTTTGATGACATCGCCGGAGCGGCTTATAACCACAGTAGAAAGGAATTCTATTATTTTACCAGAGAAGAGATTTTCATCTATTCCCTGATGTCCTCGCAGTACAGGGTCGAGAGATTCAAGTCTGAACTTCCTGTCGTAATGAAGTTGGGAAATAATTTCGTGTCTGAAGACGGAAGCAAGTTATATTGCTATGAACTATATAACGAAGATGTGTCTGAGGGAAGCCCTTCCGTGGCAGCGCTCGATCTCGACTCCATGGAATGGAAAGTGTGCTGCAGACAGCAGCTGGGTATGCCTATGCATCACCATACCGGCTTTTTCAACCCGACTAATGGCCAATACACTATATTCGGCGGCTTCGGCAATATGCTCTATAACGGAGCGTTTTATTCATTCGACGCTGATCTTCGAAGATGGACTCCCGTATGGGAAGAAGCCCAGGGAGATCCTATTTTCCCGAGGTATTTCACATCTTCCGGCACGGACGGAACATACATCTATATATATGGCGGAATGGGAAACGAGTGTGGAGAGCAGGTCGTAGGGCGTCGATATTTTTACGATTTGCATAGATTGGATCCTGCGAAGGGAACTAACACCTTGTTATGGGAGCTGGACTGGGATTCTTCGGATATGGTTCCGGTAAGGTCTCTCGTGGTAGACAGGGATAGTTTCTATACATTGTGCTACCCGGAATACATAAGTCAGTCCCAGTTGCATCTTTTCAAATTCAATATCTCCGATGGTTCCCATACCAGAATCGGGAATGCCATTCCGATAGTTTCCGACAAGATGCGCACTAATGCCAATCTCTGCCTTGACCGCGAACTAGGACGCTTTTTCGCTATGGTCCAGGAATTTGACGATGACATCAAATCCACATTGAAGATATATGAATTGGCATATCCTCCGATGACAGAGGCGGCCGGTCCGAAATCGAAGACGGCGCTTTGGATAGTCGTGGGCGTGCTTATGGTTTTAGTAATCTCCCTGCTTGTTTTATTAAGGCGTAAAAACAAGGCCACCTCGGACTCAAGCGGGCACCTTTCGAAGGAAAAGGCGTTCAAATATCGTAATGCCCCTAATCAGATACGACTTTTCGGCGAGCTTACCATAAGCGACAGAAACGGAGAAGATGTCACGTCCGTCTTTACTAATCAGCAGATTATCATTCTATGCCTTCTCGTCCGCAGACACGAAAACGGAATCTCGACCAAGCGCCTAAGTAGTATTTTATGGCCTGATAAAGAGGAAGATAAGGTAAAGAACTCCAGAGGAGTGGCCATAAATAACCTCCGTAAGTCGCTCGACCTTTTAAGCGGCGCTTCCATAGAATACCGTGTAGGACGTTACTATTTGGAATTGAGCGAAGACTGTCGTTGTGACTATTGGGATTTGCAATCATATCTGGAAGGAAGAGACTCGGATGTGGTGAAAGCTCTGGACATCATCTCGCAGGGACGTTTTCTCAAGTCGGTCGACGACGTGCTTTTCGACGACTTCAAGGACCAGGTGGACGGAAGCGTAATAGCGCTTTTGCAGCGAGAGCTGTCTAAGAACCTTAAAGTCAAGAAATACCCTTATGTAGAGCAAATCTGCCAGATGATGATGGTGATAGACCCGCTGGACGAAGATGCGTTGAAGGCTATGGTCCGAGTTCTTCGCAAACAAAAGAGAGTGGAAGAGGCTATCGTCTTGTATTCCAATTACTGCAGTGAATACAAAAAACTTAACGACGAGGATTATTCCACGCCATTTAAGAATCTATAGCGGTTTTTGTGTATATTTGTGACGTTATGCGCATAGCTGTAGTCATTCTGAATTGGAATACGAAGGAGTACTTGAGGCGTTTCGTCCCGGGAGTGCTGGCGTCGTTAGGTTCTGACGATGCGCTCTACGTCGTGGATAGCGGCTCGACTGACGGCTCCCTTCAGATGCTCGAAGAGGAATTTCCTCAGGTACGGCGTGTCCCATTGGCTGAAAATAAGGGTTTTACGGGCGGCTATAATGCTACGCTATCCGATATCGACGCGCAATATTATTTGCTGCTTAACTCCGACATCGACGTGCCGCAGGGGTGGCTGGAGCCATTGGCCGAATGGATGGAGAGTCATCCGGAGTGCGGGATTTGCGGGCCGAAGCTGCACGCGCTCGACAGGTGCGGGCAGGATTGGCAGCGGACGACGCGCTTCGAGTATGCTGGGGCTGCCGGTGGTATGCTGGACTTCTTCGGGTATCCGTATTGCCGGGGTCGCGTGCTCTCGCGGGTTTCTGATGATTCGGGCCAATTTGACCGTCCCGCGCAGGCCTTCTGGGTCACCGGGGCCGCACTGCTCATAAGGAGCGGGCTCTGGCGCGAGCTGGGTGGCTTCGATGCACGTTTTTTTGCGCATATGGAAGAGATTGACTTGTGCTGGCGGGCGCAGAGCCTGGGTTATCAGGTGTGGGTGGTGCCTCAGAGCGTGGTATATCATATCGGAGGGGGGACCTTGCCCAGCAATTCGCCGTTCAAGCTGCGCCTGAATTATCGCAATTCGCTGTGGATGCTGAAAAAGAATCTTCCGGGAGCGGTAGGAAGGTCTCGGGCAGCGGTTAGATTGGCCATAAGAATGGGGCTGGACTGGTGCGCTGCACTGGTGTATCTGCTGTCGGGAAAGCTCGATTATGCACGCGCCGTGAGAGATGCGCACAGGGAGGTTCGCAGGAGCGGCAAGGTCGAATTTAGGGGAAAATGTAAGGTGCCTCCGAGCGGGGGACTTTTGATTATAAAGTATTTACAGAAATGAAAGTCGTGATTGATGGAGCCGGCGAGATCGGTTCGCATTTGGCTAAACTCCTCGTAAGAGAGGGAAATGATGTGGCTGTCATAGATAGTGAGAGGTCGCGTCTGGATAATTTGTGCGCTTCCGTCGACATAGAGCCGGTGGAGGGAGAGCCTACTTCGCTCAAGTCGCTCATGGATGCGCAAGCAGGAAAGGCCGACTTGTTCATAGCCGTGGTACCTTACGTGGATCAGGAGGTCAATATGATAGCCTCGCTTTTCGCTAAGAACCTGGGTGCGAAGAAGGTGGTGGCCAGAATCCAGAACCTGGACTTGCTGTCGAAGAGCAGTCGCCAGATGATGAGGGATTTGGGACTGGATATGACATTCTGTCCGGAGAAGATAGCCGCCGACGAGATAGTCTCGCAGCTTCGCTATAACACGGCCTCAGACACTATGGATTTCGCCCGTGGCAAATTCCACATAGCGGCTTTCAGACTGGGTGAGGATAGCCCTATCATAGATATGCGCCTGGTCGACTTTACCAAGCATTTTTCCGAGAAGGAAAACTCTGAGTTCCGCGTCATTGCCCTGTCGAGAGAGGACAAGACCATCATTCCTAAGTTCGACACGAAGTTCAAATACGGCGATATGGTCTACATCATAACGAAGAGCGACGGAGTGAAGAGCCTGAACAACTATTTGGGGCTGGAGGACATAGCCGTAAAGCGCGTGATGATTATGGGCGGCGGCAGCGTGGGGGCCATAGTGGCGTCTTTCCTCGTGCATGAGGTGTCGTCGGTAAAACTTATAGAACTCAAGCACGACAGGTGTCTGGAACTCGTGGAGGAACTTCCTGAAGAGGTGGAGGTGGTGAACGGCGATGCGCGTAATTCCGATTTCCTGTATGAACAGGGACTTCACACTTGCGATGCCTTCGTGGCCGTTACGGGCAGCGACGAGGCGAACATATTGGCCTGTGTGGCAGCGAAGAAGTTCGGGGTGAGCAGGACGGTGGCCGAGGTGGAGAATATGGAATACGTGCGTCTGGCAGAAGAGATGGGCGTGGATGTGGTGATAAACAAGAAACTCACTACAGCGAGCCGCATATACAAGCTGACGCTGAGCGACAGGGCCAAGTTCGTGCGCTATATGAGCGGAACCGATGCCGAGGTAATGGAATACACGGCAGCCGAAGGTAGTGCTATAACTAAAGACACGCTTAAGAATATAGATTTCCCTTCAGATGCCGTGATCGGAGGTGTTTTGCGCGGGAACGATGCTTTTATCGCCGTGGGTGACACTCGTATTCAGAAGGATGACCGTGTGGCGGTGTTTACTATGCCTTCCTGCGCGAAAGAGGTGGACAAATTATTCAAATAGTCCCTCTTAGAATATCTGATGTATGGTCTCAGCCTTTACCTTATCGAGAGGCTTGCATACATAACCGGTTTTCTTGAAATTGATTCTATTCAGGTCTATGCAGCGAATTTCGCAGTTATGCAGAGTCCTGAAGTAGAGTTTGTGTCCCGACAGGTCGCTGGCTACGGTTATGTGAGTCGCGCTTGGGATGTCTACCACTTCCTCGCCTTTAGCGAACTGCATTCCGATAGGGATGTCGAAATTGTTAAGCAGATGGAATGCCTGTGTAACGGTTTCCAGTGCGGTTTCCTTCACGGGAGCCGTGTTCTGCAGGAATGCCACGCGTACGAATCTCGATGGAGAGGAGAAGTCTCCCGGAAGTCCCAGCATTCCGGTGCCTCCGCTGAATGAAGTCATCTCGAGTCGTCCTATGGTGTTGGCTCCTGCCCTTCCAGGCATCAGGTTCACGTAATTGTTCAAGTTAGTGAGGTGATAGTCAAATGAAGGGGAATTCGTGAGTACTCCCAGCGTATTTTCGTAGAATACTTGTTTTCCGTCGATGATTTCCAGTACTACCTGCCTTCCGCTTTCCTCTATGAAACGCCAGTGTACCGTAGAAGAACGAGGGTCGATTCCGTGGATGTGAAGGCCTGCGATGGTGCTTTTCACCTCATCGATGGTGGCGCAGCGTGAAAGGATGTAGCCTACGAGCTCGAAATCTGACACGCTTGTCTTGCCGTTAGCTTCTTCTTCGTATTTGCCGTAGTCCGGGAAATAGAAAAGTCCGGCTGAAAGACCTTTTTCGTTCACACCTTCCATAATGTATTGTGGAAGTTCCACTGCTACGCCCGTAAAAGCATATTTGGTATCGGGGGTATAGGCTTTAGGCACTACTACATAGAATGTGTTCATATCTGAACCGCTCCATTCTATGGTACGAGCCATCACGACTTCGCCATTCTTCGTCTTGAGTTCCATTCCTGTGCAAGCATCGGAGTGTGGTGCGAACCCTATGGCGAGGGCTGCTGCTCCGATAATGGAGATAAATTTGTGATTCATAATAAAACGATGTTAAATGGTTAGTAATATAACTAAGTAAACTTTAAAAAATCAAACTATCCTCGTTTAATTTAAAGCAACTTATTACTAAACAAATTCCGTTCCGTTATGAATTCTTATGCTATAACAGCGCCGAAAGGGCTGCGTAGTAAGTCTTGGAAACCGGGATGGATGGCAGTGAAGATACATCCAGGTCTGCGACCATATAGCCGCGCGGGTCCTTGCTCAAGACCTTTATGTGCTTGGGATTTATGTAATAGGCTCTGTGGCAGCGCTGCAGGCCCTGGGCGTGGAGGATAGGCTCCAGCTTTTTCATCGAAGAGCGCAGCGTGTAGCGCTTGACCACATCGGCATCCGTATAGACGATTTCCACATAGTTCTCGCGCGCCTCTATATATAGGATGGAATTGGCCGCTACGATGAGCTTTACCTTCTTGTTTTCATCTCTGAAGTGGATTCGGCCTTCTTCTGCGCCGAGCGGCGAGGCCAATTCCTCGTTCTTTCCCCTGATGGTGCAGTACGATGCTATTATTAGGTATGGCCAGAGCACTATGAGGCTGAATTGGGAGATGCATTGTGAGACCACACTGAAGAAGCTCTCCACCCGGCCTTGCATAAGGTGTAGGTAGAGGGCTCCGAAGAGGCAGAATATGACGGTCTCGCAGGCGCACCACCCCGCATATAATATATAGTTAAGGTGCATCACCTTCTTCAAGAAGAAGAAAGCGAGTCTGGTTCCCACCATTACCAGCAGCAGAATACAACTCAGGATTATGAGGTTGAACTCCATCAATCCCCTGATATCTAAAAACTCTATGGTCGTCTTCGGCCTGTAAATCAGCACGAAAACGAAGAAGAATATAGGTAAGCCCAAAAAGTGTATTATTTGGCTCGGAAACTTGAAGAACTCCCTGGATATTTCGTTTTGAGTACGCATAAATGCAAAAATACAAAAATTTGTGTATTTTTGTCAGTTAGTACGAAACCTAATTTATATGAACATTAACTCAGTTAACAAAAAACTTGAAGCCAGTTTCAAGGAAAATTGGTGGAAGTTAGCCCTTTCAAACTACCAGGGGGAGACGATGAACTACGCTATGATGGCGGAGAGAATCGAAATGATGCACGTCATCTTCCAGCGTTGTGGCTTAAAACCGGGCGATCGCGTGGCCATCTGCGGACGTAATCAGGCCAATTGGGGCGTGTGCTTCCTCGCGGCTATGACCTACGGCGCGGTGCCTGTACCTATTCTTCACGAATTTAATCCCGACAGCATAATATATCTTCTCGGACATTCCGAATCCAGAGTATTCTTTGTGGATGAAACCGTCTGGGCCCAATTGGACTCCAAGAATCTGCCCGACCTCGAAGTGGTCGTGAACATCTCAGACCTTCAGTGCCTGATGTCCGTAAAAGACGACATCGACGCCATCAGAATGGATGTAGTGATGGAATTTAGACGCAAATACCCTTGTGGACTGCGTCCGGAACAGATCTGTTACTACGAGGACAAGCCGGACGAATTGGCCATTATAAACTACACATCCGGAACCTCGGGATTCTCGAAGGGCGTGATGATTCCGTACAGGGCCATTGCCTGCAATATGTATTTCGCCGCCCATGTCGCCGAGCCGCAGATGGACAGCAATTCGAAGATAGTGTCTATGCTCCCGCTCGCACATATGTACGGACTCATGTTCGAGTTCCTGTTCGAAATCAGCATAGGCGCACATGTCTATTTCTTGACCAAGACGCCTAGTCCTAAGGTGATTATGAGCGCTTTCGCAGAGATTCACCCTTCGGTAATCATCGCCGTGCCTCTTATTATAGAGAAGGTGTACAAGACTCAGCTCAAACCTGTAGCGGAGAAACTCAAATTCTTCTTTGCCGCGCCTTTCATAGGAGGAATAGTGCGTAAGTATATGAAGAAGAGGGTAATCGCCGCGTTCGGAGGAGAGTTCGAAGAGGTTATTCTCGGTGGTGCAGCCGTGAATCCGGAAGTGGAAAAGTTCTTCCACAGGCTCCATTTCCCATTTACCGTGGGCTATGGTATGACGGAGTGTGCTCCTATAATCACCTATGTAAAGTGGAACAAGGCTAAGGTGGGTTCTTCCGGTAAGGTCGTCCCTGGATGCAAGATAAGGGTGGATTCTCCTGACCCGGCGAAGATTCCGGGAGAGGTGCAGGTGAGCGGACAGAATGTCTTCTTAGGTTATTATAAGAACGAAGAGGCTACTAAAGAAGTATTTACGCAGGACGGATGGTTCCGCACCGGCGATATGGGAATCATCAAGAACGGCTACCTCTATCTGAAGGGTCGTTGCAAGTGTATGATTCTTTCGGCCAATGGACAGAATATCTATCCTGAAGAGCTTGAGGCCGTGATAAACAACTTTCCTTATGTGGTGGAGTCTCTCGTAGTGGAGGATAAGGGTGGACTTACCGCCATAGTTTACCCGGATTATGCGGCGTCGCGTATGTACGGCATTTCCAAAGAAGACATAGAGGGCAAGCTTCAGAGCATGCTCCCCGAGGTGAACAAGGCTCTGCCGAACTATGCGCAGATTCGCAAGATAGAGTTCATCGAGAACGATTTCGAGAGGACGCCTAAGCGCAACATCAAGAGATACTTATATCAAAAGAACAAATAATGAACAAATTCGACGAAAGGTACTTGGAGATGGCTCAGGTATGGGCTAAGAATTCCTACTGCAAGAGACGCCAGGTAGGCGCACTTATAGTCAAGGACAGAATGATTATTTCCGATGGCTATAACGGAACACCGTCGGGATTCGAAAATGTCTGCGAAGACGAAAACGGGATTACTAAGCCTTATGTTCTTCACGCTGAGGCTAATGCCATCTCTAAAGTGGCCAAGTCGGGTAATAGTTCGGAGGGTGCCACCCTCTATGTTACGGCATCTCCTTGTATGGAGTGCGCGAAATTGATTATCCAAGCGGGAATCAAAAGGGTGGTTTATATGGATGAATATCGTCTTCTTGACGGTATCGAGCTTTTGAGACGTGCCGGAATCGAGTGCGTTCATTTGGAGAAAGAAAATGAGGAATAATTCTATATTGACAGCGGTACTCGGAGTGCTCATCGGAGCGCTGGCCGTTAGCTTCTTTTTCCAAGTACGCGAGCGTAAGGCGTTGTATAACACGCAGTACAGGGATTGGCGCAAACTGAATCTGATTCTTGAGCAGATCGATGCCAATTATGTCGACACCGTCGACAAGAAAGCGCTTACCGACGCTGCGGTCGAGGCTGCGCTTTCAAAATTGGACCCTCACTCTACTTATATGCCTCCTCAGGTGCGCGAGGAGAGCGACAATTCGCTCGCAGCCGGGTTCGATGGGATTGGCATACAATTCAATGTCCCGAACGACACTGCAGTGGTCATAGAGTCCATTCCGGGCGGTCCTGCACAGAAGTGCGGCGTGCTGGCGGGGGACAGGCTCCTGATGGTGGATGATGTGAATATAGCCGGCGTGCATTATCCGCAGGACAGTATGGTTCGAAGGATGAAAGGTCCGGCAGGCACGAAAGTCAAGGTGACGGTGAAGCGCGACGGAGAGGTGATTCCATTCGAGATTACTCGCGGAAAGATTCCTATGCATTCGGTGGATGCTGCCTTTATGACCAGTGCGACAGATGGTTATGTGCGTGTGTCCAAGTTCTCTCGAAGCACTTATGAAGAGTTCGTGAAGGCTATCGCAGGATTACGTGCGCAGGGAATGGAGCATCTGGTAGTGGATTTGAGGGATAATTCCGGTGGATATTTCGACCAGGCTCTTATGATGAGCAATCTATTTCTTCCTAAGGATTCGCTTATAGTTTTTCTGGAGGGAAGGAAGAGAGCGCGTGAGGATTATCGCGCAGATGGTCGTGGACCTTATCAGGATCTTCCTGTAAGTCTTTTGATTAATGAGGGCAGTGCGTCATCGAGTGAGATTTTCGCTGGGGCGCTTCAGGATAATCATCGTGCTACGATAGTTGGGCGCCGGTCATTTGGAAAGGGACTTGTTCAGGAGCCTATCAACTTCACCGATGGTAGTGGAATTCGTCTTACGGTGGCGCGTTTCCATACTCCTTCCGGAAGGTGCATACAGAAGCCTTATACGGAAGATTATGCCTACGAGGTGTATAAGAGATATGCAGGAAGCGAGATGGTGCAGAAGGATAGTATGAAAATCGAAAATGGAGGCATCTTGCCGGACGTTTTCGTGCCTCTTGATACCACGCGCGCATCCGATTTCTATATAAAGTGTAACAAGAAGGCGAGTGCATTACGCTTCGCTTCCCATTACTTCGATAAGCATCACGCAGAGCTTTCTGCCATAGATGATTACGCGCAGCTGCTCGACTATTTGGACAGGGCCGAACTCGACAAGCAATTCCTTCAGTTCGTAAAGAAGACTGATGGACTCGTGCCTAAAAAGGGAGAGTGGGAAGACTCGAAAGATTATATGATGACACAGATTCGCGCCCTCGTGGGCCGCTACAGCGCCCTTTCGGACAATGCCTTCTACCACATCTACCTCTCCATAGACGAAACTTTCGCCGCCGCGGTGAAGCAGTAGCGGGGGGCTACTTCGTCCGTTAAACTAAAAAAACAGGGTAGAACGTATAATTCAAACCCTGTTATTTTATCAGCTTGGAGCTTGCTTCCCCTTGCTATGAAAATCCATCGGAGAAGGTAGGTGGAATTTTTTGATTTGCCAAATAATTCTTTTTCGACAACTCTTTAGGACTTCCGCCAATTCACTTTGGCATGGAGGATGACGTAGAACGCCCTCTGTTAAGGGTGGCTTGCCAAAGTGGGACTTTGGCAAGACACCTTGGCAAGGCGATGCCAGTATACGCGTTCTGTGGCACATTGGCTGCCAAGGTGAATTTGATGAGCTAGTCTCAATGTCTTTCCGTCCGGTGGATCGCGGCTTTGGCCGGACGAAAACGCTCTAAGTTGTAATTATTTATTTCACTGGGGGTAAGGTTACCATTTTCAAGCAAGTGTCAATATTTTTTGTTACTTTTGTAGTAGCAAGGAATCTAAGTGTTTTTTATGGCAACATTCAGTGAAGATAGTCGCGTGAAGTTCCCAACGATTATTCATCTTATGGGAATGGGATATAAGTATGTTTCCCAGAAGGGATTATATTCAAAATACGTAAATGCACCAAAGACAGAATATGATTCGCGTACGAATATTCTGTTGTCGTATTTTAAGGAAGCATTTCTAAGGTTGAACCCTGATTCTACTGAGGATGGAGCTGATAAGACGTTAACTCGTATACAAACTATTCTTAATAATGACGATTTGGGGAAGTCATTTTATGAAGAGGTGTTGTTGAATCCTGAAGAACGTATCATAGACCTCTCGTCTCCTCAAAACTTTGCCAGCAATAATACATTTCAAGTAGCTACGGAAATGACTTGTGGAGATAAGGATAGTGATAACTACAGGCCAGATATAACTTTGTTTGTCAACGGTTTGCCATTAGCTTTCATTGAAGTGAAGAAGGAAAATAACCATAAAGGCATTCAGGCAGAGACTGAACGAATGAAAGTTAGATTCCAGAATCCGGCATTTAGGAGATATCTAAACATTACGCAAATTATGGTGTTTAGTAATGATATGGAGTATGATTGTAACGAGGTTACACCTACAATCGGAGCCTTTTATGCTACAATCGGGAAAAAGGATACTAAATATAATTGCTTCAGGGAGGAGGGACAAGATAGTTTCCCCGTGGCAAAAAATATCGTTCCAGTTTCTGAAATTGACGAGGAGATTCTTTTAAGGGACAACAACGTTCCGCAATATAAGAGTAGCAGCGAGTATCAGACGAATTGCCGGGCAAATACGCCGACAAAGAAAATATGTGACAGCCTGTTTTCGTTCGAGCGATTCTGGTTTCTTTTGAAATATGGTATTGCATATGTGGACTATAATAATGGTCTGCAGAAACACATTATGCGTTATCCTCAAATATTTGCGACTAAGGCTATTGAAAGATTTCTTGACTCTGGTAAAAGAAAGGGAATAATATGGCATACACAAGGTAGTGGTAAAACGGCACTGTCTTTTTATAACGTGAAGTATCTTACGGATTATTATTCAAGACAGGGTGTTGTTCCGCAGTTCTTTTTTATCGTCGATAGGCTTGACCTTATGATTCAAGCTCAACGCGAGTTTTCATATAGAGGACTGAAGGTCAATTCTGTTCAGACCAAAGAAGATTTTGCAAAGATTATCGGCAGCGGTCTGACTACTCAGAATAGGGAAGGAAAGCCGGAAATAACCGTAGTGAATATCCAGAAGTTTTCCAATGATTCCAGGGCGTTGGCGAAGAATGCTTATAATGTCCCAGTCCAGAGAATATATTTCATAGATGAAGCGCATAGAAATTACAGCCCAGACGGATGTTTTCTGAAGAATTTAATTCAGAGTGATCAAAACGCAGTTAAGATTGCTCTTACAGGTACACCGATTATCAGTAGGGAATATAATACAAAGGATATTTTTGGAGAGTATATCCATACATATTTCTATAATGCTTCTATTGCAGATGGTTATACGCGCCGTCTTATTCGTGAAGATATCGGTTCCAACTATAAGATAAAACTACAGGAGGCACTGAATAGCATTAGAGTTAAAGCGCATATTCTAAAAGAGACTGACATTTATGCCCATAAAGTTTATGTGCAGCCGCTACTTGATTATGTCATTGATGATTTGAAAGATTTCAGAGTAAAGAATGGTGACAGAACTTTGGGCGGAATGGTTGTGTGCAATAGCAAGGAGCAGGCGCAGATGATGTATCGGCTTTTCCTTGAAAAGTATGCTGACGAAAACGAACTCGATAATTATACAGATGAAGATGGCTCTGTCGTTTATAGGAGTATATCTGCAAATGAGATGGAAGTCAAGAAGTCGCCTTGTCAGAAGGGGTATTATCGTGCAGCTCTTATAACATATGATAGCTTTGACAAGGAGACGAGAGCAAAGTGGATCGAATTATTTAAGGATGGAAAGATTGATTTGCTGATAGTTTTCCAAATGCTCCAGACAGGATTTGATTCTCCGAGGCTCAAGAAACTGTATCTTCATCGTATAGTCAAGGAGCATAATTTGCTCCAGACTTTGACACGTGTCAATCGTCCATACAAGGATATGAAATATGGTTATGTCGTGGACTTTGCCAATATTGAGGAGGAATATAGTAAGACAAACAAGGAGTATCAGACGGAACTTGAACACGAAGTTGGAAAGGATAACTTTAAGTATACAGATAGACTGCTTGTGACTATGGAAGAGGCCAAGGAGCGGTTTGAAGATGCAAAGAAGGCGCTAGACGGATACAATCTTGATAATCCGGAAATGTTCTCTAGACAACTCAATATGGTAGATGACAGGGAGGGCGTTAGAAAGGTTGTTGGTGCGCTGGAAGATATGAGAAGTCTTCAAAATATGCTCATCTCTCAAGGGTCAGAAAACGAGAAGATTGTCGAGGTAGAGGATATACATAATTTAATTAAGGCTGCAAAGAACAGACTGGAATTGTTGGCATTTATAGACAATTCAGACGAGGTTTCAAATGTAAAGCAGTTGCTTAACACAGCGTTAGAAAACATAGAGTTTTCGTTTGTGAAGCGTGGTGAGGGTGAACTTGAGATTCAGGAACAGTACAAGCAGGCGGTTGCCCATGCGAGACAACAGATAGGAGCTTGCGTGGATATTGAAGATCCTGAATACCGCTCTATACTTGAGGAGTTTATGCGATTATTCCAGAAGAAAGATATGGAGCAACAGGATGAGTTTAATATGCATAAGAGAGTCGAGAATGTGAATGACATACTTCGTAGAATCAAGAAGCTCAACGAACGAGATGCTCTGGAAGCAATAAAATACAATGGAGATACGAAGTTTGTAAGAGTGGAAAAGCGTTTACGTGAAAAGGATAAGGAAGAGATGGAACACAACACAAAACCTCGTCATTATGCGTGGACGGAAGAGAAGCAGAAGATGACGGTGATTCTACTGGCTATTAAGCAGGATGTTGATGATGTGTATTTTCATAACCAAGCAATTCTGGAGGTTCCTGCATATTTCAAGAAGAATATTCTTACATATGTCACCAAGCATTTTAAGGATGAAAATATAGACACTGATAGGTCTGTCCGTCAGTATGTAAGTGATATAATTAATAGAGAGTATCAGATTAAAGGATAATTATGGATATAGAGACAATCAAGCAACAGACATATGAGCTAATCGATAGGCTTAAGAAGACAACGGTGGATAATGGTCTCGCCGGAGGTGGTAATGAGTATACTGTCATTGTTGAGGCCTTCTTGTATAAGTTCTTGAATGATAAGTTTATTTATGAGGCTAAAAAAAGTGAAGCCTGAACTTGCTCAAGCGAATGACTTCTTTGCCGCACTCGATTCGTTATCTGAGGACGATTATGAGGAAATGTGCGATTTGATGCTGGATACGATCATTTTAAAGAAAGAACATCTCATACCATTTCTGGCAAAGCGACAGAACGAAGATAGGTTTGCGGAACTATTCGATTCCACTCTTGAAAGTATTGCTAACGCAAACGAGGATATTTTTTATATTTTGAATGAAGACGAGACGAGAGTGTCCATTATGAAACCGATTTCGGAAGTAGTTTCCGGAGGTGCGGCAAAACGAAACGCTTTCTGTCGGTCGCTTATAGGAGATGTAGCCAGCTTTTCTTTTGAGGAGGCATTCGAGGCGGGATACGATTTTTTCTCAACCATTTTTGAGTATCTCATCAAGGACTATAATGCCAATGGTGGCGGTAATTATGCTGAATATTATACACCTCACGCGATTGCGTCTATTATGGCGCAATTGCTTGTGAATCCGGCAGATAATATTTTCAATGTAACCTGTTACGACCCTTCTGCCGGTACTGGCACACTCGTAATAGCTTTGGCTCACGCGATTGGTGAACAGAACTGTTCAGTTTATACCCAGGATATCAGTGACAAGTCCTCAACTATGATGATGCTTAATCTTATCCTAAATAGTATGAGTCATTCTCTTACTCACGTTATCCAGGGAAATACATTGAAACATCCTTTTCATAGGAATGAGGACGGAACGCTTAGGAAATTTGATTATATAGTTAGTAACCCTCCATTTAAATTGAATTTCTCGGATTATCATAGCGATTTGGTCAATGACCCATATAAAGGACGCTTTTTTGCCGGTGTTCCTAATATCCCGAAAAAGGATAAGTCCGGAATGGAAATTTATTTGTGTTTCTTCCAGCATTTATTATACAGCCTGAAAGATGCTGGAAAAGCAGCTATTGTCGTTCCGACCGGTTTCATTACAGCTAAGAGTGGAATCGCACTTAAAATCAGGAAGCATCTTATCGATAATCATTTCCTCGGAGGCGTAGTTAGTATGCCAAGTAATATTTTTGCAAATACGGGAACGAATGTCAGTGTGGTGTTTATAGACAAATCTGGAGTGGAAAAGCCAGTGTTGATTGATGCAAGCAAGTTGGGTGAGACTATAAAAGAAAATGGCATTCAGAAAACAAAACTTCGTCCGGAGGAAATCCGACAGATTGTGGACACTTTCCGCGGGAAAGTGGCTGTGAATGATTTGTCAGTTACGCCATCCCTTGAAGAGATAGTGGAAAAGGGCTATAGTTTTTCGGCCGGGCAGTACTTCGACATAAAGATTGATTATGTGGATATTACCGAGGAAGAGTTCAACAAGAGGATGACCGGTTACAAGGCTGAGCTTACGGCTCAGTTCGAGGAAAGTCATCGGCTGGAGATGGAGATAATGAAACAGCTTGATAGCATTAAATTCAATTCGTGATGATATGGAATATATAGGAGTTATAGCATCTGTGATTGCAGCGATAGCAGCAGTTTTAACTCTATTCGCAACAGTAAGTAATACGAAAGCAAACATATATAAACGAATTAACCATAAGGAACGTCAAATTTCGGAGATTGAGAATCGTTTGTGCAGAAAGTATGGTTTGAGTCGAATGCACACTGTAATGACGCCATTGGATAAGAAAAAGGAGAAACTACAGGTTGAGATAGATGAACTTCAAAGAAGGTTGTAGATTATGATAAACCTAAAAAAATATGTATTAGGAGAGCTGATTGAAGTAACCCGAGGTGCAAGTCTTAGTGGAGAATATTATTCTACGGAAGGCAAATATATTCGTTTGACCTGTGGAAATTTTGATTACCACAATAACCGATTCAAGGAGAATACTTCAAAGGATGATTTGTTTTACACAGGCAGTTTTAGAGACGAATTCCTACTTGAAAAAGGCGATATTATTACTCCTTTAACGGAACAGGCTGTCGGACTTCTTGGGGCTACAGCTCGCATTCCGGAAAGTGGGAAATACATTCAAAGCCAGGATATTGCACTTATTAAGTGTAAATGCAACAGAATAGATCCGGCATTTTGCCATTATCTTATTTCGTCCCCGCTCGTTCGTAAACAACTGAGTGCAGCTGCGCAACAGACAAAGATTCGTCATACATCGCCGGATAAGATAAAAGATTGTGTTGTATGGATTCCTGAACTTGACGAACAAAAAGCCATCGGGCGAATCTTAGCATCTTTAGATGAGAAGATAGAGATTAATCGTCAGATAAATGATAATTTAGATGCGATGGCAAAGCAACTCTACGACTATTGGTTTGTGCAGTTTGACTTCCCAAATGAGGAAGGCAAGCCGTATAAATCAAGTGGCGGAGCTATGGTGTGGAATGAGAAGTTAAAACGGATGATACCACAAAAATGGCATTGTGGTACGTTGTTGGATATTGCAGAATACACAAATGGCTTAGCGTGTCAGAAATACCGCCCAATAGATAACAAAAAATTGCCTGTCATCAAGATTAAAGAAATGCACGACGGCTTATCTGCTGATACAGAATGGGTAAAGGCCGATATTCCCGATGAAGTAAAAGTGTTTGATGGTGATGTATTGTTCTCATGGTCTGCTTCTTTGGAAGTAATGTTGTGGGCTTATGGGAATGGTGGGTTGAACCAGCATATATTCAAGGTTACATCAAAAAATGGCTATCCACGTTCATTCTATTTCTACCAACTAATACATTATGTTGGTGTGTTCAAGCAAATGGCAGAAGCAAGAAAAACAACGATGGGACATATAACGCAAGACCATTTAAGGCAAAGCACTATCGCACTGCCACCAAATGTAGATATTGCCAACAAGTTAGAAAAAAACTCTGCCCATTCTTTGATGCAATAGTCAAAAACAGCCAAGAAATTATGGCTCTAACTAAGCAGCGAGAAGAACTCTTGCCTCTCTTAATGAACGGTCAAGCGTCGGTAAATTCCGATTGACGTCCGCATTTACAGCTGCGCTTTGGCATAGCTCAAACTACGTTTAACTCTGCGCTCGGCTTGCATCTAAATTATCATTTAT